>OMDX01000043.1_pt1 | contig 41693 bp, 37 predicted proteins | sample 1673711 | NCBI WGS metagenome assembly OMDX01 (sample SAMEA103958123, study PRJEB25191) | human gut metagenome
CCGATATACTGTGTTCCGCTTGCTACCGGACGATTGCTATGACGCTTTCTTTTCGGTGATACGGGAGATCACAGGACAGTTCAGCTTGTTTCCTCCCGAGGAGCACAGCCTTTCAGAGGATGATCAGACAAAACTTCTCAGCGCCTCAGCGGAAGAATTCCTCCAGAGCGATGATGGGGACAGCGATCCTGAAATCTCCTTGGGACTGCTGGATCTGTTTCGTCGCAGAGAGGGCAGCGAGGAAAAGGGCGAGTTGTTTTATTACGAGATGTTTCGCCTCCTGGGAGCGTGCGAAGATACCTGGAGTGCCTACAAGAAATACATCGACCGCTACATGATGTATCTTCACGACATCCGTGCCTTTGTTCCTACCATCCGGAATTTCATCAAGTTTATCCTCTCCACACTCACGACCAATGGGCCGGAAAGTTATGCGGCAGCGCTCTATGGTTTCTATAACGATGATCGCACCGCAGAGAAGCTGATCGTCAACCCCATCACTTACCACGGGGACTGCTACAGGAGACACGATGAATATATGCTCTCCTATGTCCCGCGGGAGCTGCCGGACGGCTCCATGGCCATCTGTCAGGAGCATGTGACGGACAGCTTACAGGCGCTGATGAAGGCAGACTATATGCTGGCCCTGAATAGCGGACACAACATCCGCCGCTGCATCATCTGCGGGAAATACTTCATGCTGAAGAGCGGCGTCCACGCTTTGTACTGCGAAGGGGCCTGTCCCCACGCTCCTGGCTACACCTGTCGGCAATTTGGCACGGTGGAAGTTCAAAAGGAACTGGCAAAGAACAACCCCAAGGTGAAGGCCAAGCTGACTGCCTTTTCCAGGATCACGAAGGATATGCAGCGGGGAGCTATCTCTCAGGAGGATGCCAGAAGAGCCAAGGATCATGTGCGAGACCGGCTCTACGATGCGCTGCGCAGCCCGGATATCTCTGTTGAGGAGTTTTCTGAACAAATATCTACTGCGCAAGTGTATGAATATTGCCGCATCACCAGAGTGAGCAAGCCCCGAGGGCGTCCACCGAAAGCAAAGGCGGGTGGGACCCATGACCAATGAGGAATTGGTCCGCCGATATTACGGCGGTGATGAGCGCGCTCTGGAGGAGTTGTACCGCAGGAATCTCGGGCTGATCCGGCGCATCGCCCGGGAGACTGCCAGAGAGTTCAACTGTCTGCATATGGACAGGGAAAGACCGGGAGAGTTGTCCGGCTATACGAAAACGATTCTGGAGGATCTTTGCGGCGAGGGTGCGTTGGAATTTCTGACACGGGTCCAGAGCAGAGAATACGATGAGAGCCGTGCTGTGCTTGCCACCTACCTGTACCCACATCTGAAAGGCCGGATGACCCGTTGGCTGGAGCAACATATCGGAAATCTTTCTCTGAGCAAGCACGAGATGGATGCTGTCCGGCAGGCACAAAGGCTATATCATTCAGGTCAGTTCAGCATCGAAGAGATCGCGGAGAAAATGGATGTCCTTCTGGAACAGGCTGTCAAGCACATCCGTTACAACACCCATTTTGTTGGTGTCAATGATCTTATCCCTGGGAGCTATGACGGTGATCCCTTTGAGCGGCTGATGCCTGGGAATCTCTCTGTTTCTGCGGAGCAGGTCGTGTATCGAAAAGTCTGCATTGAGCTGCTGCAGGAACTATTTGATGCTCTCCCGAAGAAGGACAGGGACATCCTCGGAAAATTCTACGGCGTATTCGGATTTGAAAAAACTTCGCTGAAGGAAATCGGCATGTACCACATGATGAAGGAGTCCGCCGTGGAAAAGGCAAAGGAGCGTGCTGTCACAAAGCTGAAAAAAGCCTATCCGGGTAGCAGGCTGCAGATCTGGAGGAATGTTCATCGTATGATACGCAGACCGATCCTGCCAGCGAAGGATGACAGAGCACTGCGGCGCAGCTTCACGACTTCGACCCTACGAAATCAGGAGTCTGGAAGATCGTAGTTTCGATACAGTCTGGTGAGAATTTTGCGCAGACAGGAAACCGCAACAGTCCCCTTTAGGACATGTTTAGGAAAAATCAAGAGTCATACTCGCTTTTTTATACGTTCCGTGCTACAATGCAGAAAAACACGAAAGGCCGGCAACTATGGCTACACATATTTTAGTCGTCGATGACGAGACTGCGATCGCAGATCTGGTGGAGGTCTATCTGAAAAACGAAGGCTTCACCATCCACAAATTCTATAATGCCTCCGACGCCCTGGCTTGTGTGCGGACGACACGCTTGAATCTGGCGGTGCTGGATGTGATGCTGCCGGACATGGACGGCTTTACCCTCTGCCAGCGCATCCGGGAGGACCACCTGTTCCCCATCATCATGCTCACCGCAAAGGTGGAGGATATGGACAAGATCATGGGGCTGACCTTGGGAGCGGACGACTACATCACCAAGCCCTTCAATCCTCTGGAACTGGTGGCCCGGGTCAAGACTCAGCTGCGCCGCTACACCCGGTACAACCCCAGGGAGGGGACAGTCCAGGAGTTCACCGAATACGACTTTCGAGGCCTTCAGATCTCCAAGGCCACTCACAAGTGCGTCCTGTTCGGCGAGGAACTGGCCCTGACGCCCTTGGAATTCTCCATTCTCTGGTATCTATGTGAGCACCGGGGGAATGTGGTGTCCAGCGAGGAACTGTTTGAACATGTTTGGGGCGAAGCGTTTATGGACAGCAACAACACCGTCATGAGTCACATCGCCCGGCTACGGGAAAAGATGCACGAGCCCAGCCGAAAGCCCAAATTCATCAAGACCGTTTGGGGGGTGGGGTACACCATTGAGTAAGAAAGGAAATACCCGCAGCCGCCGGAGATCTTTGCGCATCTGGGGCGGCTACCTGCTGGTCCTCATGGCTTGGGTGGTCGCAGTGATGGCCTTGGCATTCCTGGGCTTCATCATCTGCGCCAGCATCACCTGGCAGCCCTCGCCGCTCTACGACTTCCTGAATTGGGTTCGAGACTACATCGTTCTGGTCTGCATCGTCACAGTGCTGGCGGGCTGGGTGGTCATCAGCTTCTATTTTATCTCCAAGCCCATCAAGCAGCTGGACGTGGTGGCCAATGCGGCAGAGCAATTATCCCGCCCCAGTGAGGAGCCCATCCAGCTGCCGGATTCCCTGGAGGACATCTCCATCCAGCTGAATCTGGCCCGGGAGCAGGCTCTCCGGGACGCCCGGGCAGCCCGGGAGGCAGAACAGCGGAAAAACGACCTAATCGTCTATCTGGCCCACGACCTGAAAACGCCCCTGACCAGCGTCATCGGCTACCTGACCCTCCTGCGGGATGAGCCTCAGATCTCCCCGGAGATCCGGGCCAGGTACACCGGCATCGCCCTGGAGAAGGCGGAGCGGCTGGAGGACCTCATCAACGAGTTCTTCGACATCACCCGCTTCAACCTCTCTCGCCTGGAGCTGGAGCGGCAGAGCGTGGACCTGACGCGGATGCTGGAGCAGGTCGCCAGCGAATTCCGCCCCATTTTCGCAGAATCGGGGCTGTCATGCAGCCTGGATCTGCCGCCCAAGCTGCACTATTCCTGTGACCCGGATAAGCTGGCAAGGGTCTTTGATAATCTCCTGCGCAACGCGTCTTATTATAGCCTGCCGGACAGCACGGTGGAAATTGCCGGACGGATAGAGGCCGGGAAAATCGTACTCACCTTCTCCAATGCGGGAAAGAACATCCCCCAGGAGAAATTGGGCCGGATCTTTGAACAGTTCTTCCGTCTGGACAGCTCCCGCGCCACCCGGACAGGTGGTGCGGGCCTTGGCTTAGCCATCGCCAAGGAGATCGTGGAGCTCCACGGCGGGACCATTCGGGCGGACAGCACCGAGGATCGGATCACCTTCACCATCTGTCTTCCGTCAGACCATTCAGAAGCGCCGTAAGAAAATCACAAGAATTTCGCAGAAAACTTGCAAGGCATCCGTTGGTAGATAGACAAGTATGAAACGCCTGGTTCTGGTACCATTTCAGTATCAGAACCAGGCGCTTTATTTTGATTAGGAGGTCTTATCCCATGAAAACCATTCTCGTTCTCTTCGGCGGATGCTCCACGGAGTACGAAGTTTCTCTCCATTCCGCCTATGCGGTGCTGTCCCACATGGACCCCGTCCGCTATACTCCTTTGGCTGTGGGCATCACACGGGAGGGGCAGTGGCTCTGCTATACCGGCGACCTCTCCCGGCTGGAGGACGGTACTTGGCAGCAGGCGGCAGACTGTATCCCCTGCACCCCGCTGGTGGAACGGGAGGCCCACGCTTTACTACTGCTGGACGGCTCCGGCCGCCGTCTCCTCTTTGACGCGGTATTCCCAGTCCTCCACGGCAAGAACGGCGAGGACGGTACGGTACAGGGACTCTTTGAACTGGCCGGGGTCCCGGTCATCGGCTGCGGGACATTGTCCAGCGCCTTGTGCATGGACAAGGACCGGGCCCACCAGCTGGCGGCCCTGGCCGGCATCCGGGTCCCCCGGAGCCACGTCTTTCATTCCAGCGATGATTTCAGCCGGATCGCCCAGGCAGCGGAGGAACTGGGATACCCGGTGTTTGTCAAGCCGGTCCGGGCCGGTTCCTCCTTCGGTATCACCAAAGTCTCCGGTCCGGAAGAGCTGCCCACCGCCATGGAGGAGGCATTCCGCCACGACAGCGCCGTGATCCTGGAGGAGACGATCCCCGGCTTTGAGGTGGGCTGCGCGGTCATGGGCAACGAGGAACTGACCGTGGGTCTGGTGGACGAGATTGCGCTGTCGGAGGGCTTTTTCAACTATGAGGAGAAGTACACCTTAAAGACCTCCGCCATCCACTGTCCCGCCCGCATCCCGCCGGAGAAGGCGGCAGAGATCCAGGCAGCGGCAAAAACCATTTACCGTGCCCTGGACTGCCGGGTATTCGCCCGGGTGGATCTGTTCCTCACCCCGGATGGGGAGATCGTCTTCAATGAGGTCAACACCATCCCCGGCTTCACCGCCCACAGCCGCTACCCCAGCATGATGCAGGGCATCGGCATTTCCTTTGGGGAGCTGGTGACCCGCCTGATCGAGTTGGGGGTGGCGGGATGAGAACCGTGTCGATTCCCCGGGAGCAGATTTTTCAGGGGCCGCTGGTCCTGGTCAACCGGGCGCATCCCCTGCATGAAAAAGAGCGATCTGCGCTGACCTCGGTGGACCCGCACCACCCCGACATTCTTCTTGAAAGCCGGGCACGGCAGCTACTGTCTGCCTGTATCCAAAAGGCGGGGGGACAGCGGGAGATCGTGCCGGTGTCCGGCTGGCGGAGCCAGCAGGAACAGCAGCGGATCTGGGACGACTCCATGGCGGAGCATGGGGAGACATTTACCCGCCAGTATGTGGCCCTTCCAGGATGCAGTGAGCATCAGACCGGCCTCGCCATCGACCTGGGAAAGGCTGCCGGATACATCGACTTCATCCGGCCTGCCTTTCCCTATGACGGCGTCTGCGGAAGATTTAGGCGTCTGGCGGCCCGGTACGGCTTTATCGAACGCTACCAGCGGGGCAAGGAGGAAGTCACCGGGATCTCGGCTGAGCCGTGGCACTTCCGCTATGTGGGGGCGCCCCACGCCCAGCTGATGGAAACCAACGGGCTGTGTCTGGAGGAGTACCGGGACTTTTTGCGGCAGGGTCCCCGGAGCGTCGCTCTGGAAAACGGCCGCATGGCCCAGGTGTTCTATGTGCCCGCCGCCGGAGCCGTCACAGAGGTGGAAGTGCCGGAGGGCTGCTGCCAGATATCCGGCGACAATGTGGAGGGATTTATCCTGACATGGTGGGGGGATACCCATGAGAACGGCTAAGAAAACCGTCCCGACTTTGGACCTCTTTCGTCTGGCGGCAGTCCTGCTGGTGGTGATGAACCACACCTCGCCCCTGGCGGATGTGTCTGCCATGGCTGATTTCTGGCTTACCCGGGTACTGGCCCGGGTGGCAGTCCCATTCTTTCTGATGACCACTGGGTACTTTCTGAGCCGGAATCACTGGGCTGGTGTGGGGCGGCAGCTGAAAAAGCTCTGCCTGCTCTACGGCGTCTGCATCCTTTTGTATCTGCCAGTGAATCTCTATGCCGGCAGCTTCACCGGTCCGGCGGATGTTTTGCGGAAACTGCTGGTGGACGGCACCTTCTACCACCTGTGGTATTTCCCGGCGACCATTCTGGGCATCGTCATCGCCCGGTGGCTCAGCCGGCTGGGCCTGCGGGTGGCTCTGCCTGTGGCGGCGCTACTCTATCTCATCGGTCTGGGCGGGGACAGTTACTATGGACTGGTTTCCCAGATCCCGCTGCTTCGGACCCTTTACGACGGCATTTTTACACTGTGCGGCTATACCCGCAATGGCCTGTTCTTCGCGCCACTGTTCCTTCTGCTTGGGGCCGCCGGAAGGCGGTGGAACCAAAAGCTGTCTCTGGCGGGCTTCTTCCTCTCTCTGGCAGCCATGAGCGCCGAGGGGCTGTGGCTCCATCGCATGGATGTCCAGCGCCACGACAGCATGTACCTCGCCCTCCCCCTGTGCATAGTATGCCTTTTTTCTCTGCTGCTGGACGGAAACAAGGGCGAGTCCAGGAAAGTCCGGGAATTTTCCACAGCCATGTATGTGCTCCATCCCCTCTGCATCGTACTGGTCCGGGGAGCGGCAAAGCTACTGGGACTGGGAGAAATGCTCATTGAAAACAGTGTTCTCCATTTTATTGTGGTGCTGGCGCTCAGTGCGCTGCTCTCCGCCCCTTGCCTGCTGAGGCTTCAAAAGAAGCCCAGCCCCACCGCTCGGGCCTGGCGGGAGGTGGATCTGGCGGCCCTTGGGCACAACGCCCAGGTGCTGCGGAACACATTGGCCCCGGGGACAGAGCTGATGGCGGTGGTAAAGGCGGAGGCCTACGGTCACGGCGGGGCAGTGACCGCCCGCACCTTACAGCGAGCGGGCGTCCGGGCCTTTGCCGTGGCCTGCCTGGCCGAGGGGATTGCTCTGCGAAAGGCGGGCATCCGGGGGACGATCTTGATCTTAGGTTATACCTCCCCGGAGGAAGCTCCGCTCTTGACACGATGGCATCTGACCCAGACGGTGGCGGATATTGACCACGGGCGGGCCTTGGCAGCCAGAGGGCGGCGTGTCCATGTCCATCTGGCCCTGGACACGGGGATGCACCGGCTGGGCATCCTGGCGGAAAACCGGAAGGAGATCCTGGATGCATTCCGGCTTCCAAACCTGGTAGTGGACGGTGTCTTTTCTCATCTATGCGTCTCGGACAGCCTGGAAGCCGAAGATGTTGCCTACACCCAGGAGCAGCTGACCTTGTTCTATGATACGGTGGCCTGGCTCCGAACTGCCGGATATGATCCCGGCAAAGTTCATATCCAGTCCAGCTATGGACTTTGGAACCTCCCAGCTCAGCCCTGTGACTATGTCCGGGCTGGAATCGCACTCTATGGAGTTCGAAGCGATGATGCGCCTGTTCAGCGAAGCCTTGACCTGCGGCCGGTTCTGTCTCTCCGGGCCAGAGTGGCCAGTATCCGCACTGTGCAAGCCGGAGAGAGCGCCGGGTACGGGCGGGTCTTTCAGGCAGAGCAAGAAACCAAACTGGCGGTGGTCACCATCGGCTACGCGGACGGTCTGCCCCGGGATCTGCCTCAGCGGGGCGGCCAGGTGCTGATTCAGGGCCGGCGTTGTCCTATGGTGGGGCGGATGTGCATGGACCAGTTGCTGGTGGACGTCAGCGATCTTTCGGAGGTCGCTCCTGACGATACAGTGACTATTATCGGCCGGGATGGCGGTCAGGTGATTCGGGCAGAGGAACTGGCTGCATGCTGTGGGACGATTACCAACGAACTGCTCTCCCGGTTAGGCATGCGGTTACCCATTGTTTCTGGTTAAAGAGCGGTAGGGAATTTTACAAAGATTCCGGTTCGGATTTCAACATGAATATACCTTTAAACAGGAATAGCCACCAACCACGATGAAATGGTTGATGGCTATTCCCGTTTGGTCGACACCAAGAGATTCTCTCAATCGGTTTAATCTGGTGTTTTCAAGATGTCCTTATGAGGAGTCGCCCTTGGCTCTTTTTTTATTGGTGGACCCGAAGGGATTCGAACCCTCGGCCTCCGCGATGCGAACGCGGCGCTCTCCCAACTGAGCCACGGGCCCATCTCTGTGCAGACCTCAAATTCCGCTCACCTATAATAGCACGATTGCCGGGCGGTGTCAAGCAAAAACCGCCGCCGGAACTGCCCCGCCGGGAACTATTTTTACGGGGCAACATAAACTGGTAGCGGGGGAGCAGCGGGCGATCTGCGCCGAACGGCGCCCCCAAATGAGAACCAAGGAGGGAATAAGACCCATGGCTGCTTTTTACAATACCGCAACCCTTTCCTACCGTGATACCTCCACCAATTCCAATACCGTGGAGGGGCAGCTGGTGCAGGTGCTGGCCGCCGAAAAGACCGCCGTGCTGCCCACCTACGGCAGCAGCAATACCGTCACCTATATCGTCAGCATCCGCAATAGCGGCGCAGCCGCCTATACCGGGCTCACCGTCACCGATGACCTGGGCGGGTACGCCTTTGCCGGGGAGACCCGGGTGCCCCTCACCTATGTGGAGGGCTCGCTCAAGTATTACAGCAACGGCACGCTGCAGCCCGCCCCGGCGGTCACCGCAGGCGCCCCGCTGGTAATCGGCGGGATCACCGTTCCGGCGGGCGGCAATGCCCTGCTGATCTACGAGGCCGAGCCCAACGGCTACGCCCCGCCTGCCGCAGGCGGCACCATCACCAATACCGCCTCCATCACCGGCAACGGCCTGACCACCCCATTGACGGCACAGGCGACGGTGGCAGCAGGGGAAACGCTGCGGCTTTCCATCAGTAAATGCATGAGCCCCACCAGCGTGGTGGAAAACGGAACGGTCACCTATACCTTCTACCTGCAAAACAGCGGCAATACCGCCACGGCCGCCACCGACTTCGTAACGGTCAGCGATACCTTCGATCCCGTCCTGAACGGGCTGACGGTCACGCTGGACGGCACACCGCTGGCCCCCGGCACCGGCTACACCTATAATGCCGCCACCGGCGAATTTGCGACCGCCAGCGGGGTGATCACCGTCCCGGCGGCCACTGCGGTGCAGGATGCCGAAACCGGCCTGTGGCGCATCACCCCCGGCGTGACCAAGCTGGTCATCACCGGCACGGTATAAGCCCCTGCAGGGTGCGGGGCGGCGGAGCCGCGGCGGGCGCAGCCCGCCACGCAGGCGTAGCCTGCGTCTTTCGCCCTGCGGGCGAAAGGCGGCTCCGCCGCTGCCTGCCCCCCGCAGGCGCCCGAAAAGGACAGGCTACAGGCTCTCCAGTATTTCCCGGATGGCCCGTTCCACCTGCTCCACTTCCTCCCGGAACTGCCGGGCGGGCACCCGCACCGCCCCGTGTCCCAGAATAATGATCTGCTCCAGCCCGTCGGAGGTCGCCACCCGTACCCGGTGCTCCTTCGCCAGCGTGTGGGTCACCTTTTCGATATACATATCCGCCGTTTCGGCCTCCTTGGTGTACACCACGTGGATGCCGTGCTGCCGTTCTATGCTGCCGGGATTGCCCTTCACCTTGTAGGCGTCAAATACAAGGATCAGCTCGCAGCGGCGGTAGCCCTGGTAGTTGCATAGAATTTGAATAAGCCGGTGGCGGGCGGCGTCCAGATCGGTCCGGGCCAGCTCCGCCAGCTCCTCCCACGCAAAGATGATATTATAGCCGTCCACCAGCAGGTATTCGGGGCCTTCGGGCAGCGGTACTGCCTTCGGCGGCTTGATGCGCTCGCTCCCGGCGGATCTCGGGGTATGCATCGCTTCACCGTTTTTTCGCTTGATGGGCCCGTAGGTCATCTCGAAGATCCGCATCAGCTCCTTATCCTGCAAAAGGGAGCCCCGGTAGGCCTCGCTCCGCTGCCGGGTCACGATCGGCTCATCCGGTTCGTCTGCGGGCTTCAGCACATCCGTCACGATATGCGCCATCCCCGGCACCTCATCCCACCGGACGGTATGCCCGGCGCCGTGGCTGCAAAAGACCGAATCGGCGGTATTTTCCGTATCGGCGTCACAGTTGTAGCCGCAGGCGGCTATTACCGCTTCGGGGTGCCGGCAGGGCGCATAGCCGTCCGGCTCCCAGGTTAAATGCCCCCGCCCATGGGTATAGCGCACCACCTCGGCGGGGTAGTCCCGCAGCATGGAAAGTGCCGCCGTGCCCCGCAGGGTGGCGGTCTCCGGCAGCAGCTCCGGTGGCTCGGTCTCGGCCTCCCGCTGCTGCAAATCGTTGAGTGCCCGCCCCAGCTGCTCGGCCGGCACCGTCAGGGTAAAGCGGCATTGCGGCTCCAGCAGGATGCTCTTTGCCATCCGCAGCCCCTGCCGCACCGCCCGGTAGGTCGCCTCCCGGAAGTCCCCGCCCTCGGTGTGCTTGGGGTGGGCGCGCCCGGCGATCAGCGTAATTTTCATATCGGTGATGGGGGCGCCGGTCAGCACCCCCTTATGGGTCTTTTCGGCCAAATGGGTCAGGATCAGCCGTTGCCAGTTCAGGTCCAGCCGGTCGGTGGGGCAGCCGCAGGCAAATTGCAGCCCGCTGCCCGGCGGCAGCGGCTCCATCAGCAGGTGAACCTCGGCATAGTGGCGCAGCGGCTCGTAGTGGCCGATTCCCTCCACCGGGGCGGCGATGGTCTCCTTATAAAGGATGCTCCCCTCCTCAAAGCCGATGGCCAGCCCGAAGCGTTCCATGGCCACACTCTGCAAAATCTCCCGCTGGATCTCTCCCATCAGTCGCACCCGGATCTCCCGCTTTTGCTCCTCCCATTCGGGACGAAGCTGCGGGTCCTCCTGCGCCAGCTGCCGCAGCTGTGCCAGTGCGGTGCGGGGGTCGGCGCCCTCCGGCAGCACCACCCGGCAGCTGATGACCGGCTCCAATAGCGGCGGGGCCTCCTCACGGGCGGCGCCCAGTCCCTCTCCGGCACGGGTTTGGGTCAGCCCCGTCACGGCGGCCACCGTCCCTGCGGGGATCCCCTCCGCCGTTTGATATTTGGCGCCGTTATACAGCCGTATCTGGGTGATCTTCTCCCCGTTCGGCAGCGGCATCCTTACCCGCAGCGTGCCGCCCGTCACCTTCAGGTGGGTCAGGCGGTTGCCCTGCGGGTCGGTGGATATTTTATACACCCGTGCCGCAAAGTCCGGCAGGTAGGCCGGGGGCAGGGTCAGCCGGTCCAGCCCCTCCAGCAGCGCCGTGATGCCATCCTGCCGCAGCGCCGCCCCCCAAAAGCAGGGGAACCATTCCCGGCGGGCCACAGCTGCCGCAAGGCGTTCCGCCGTCAGCGTCCCGCCCTCCAGATACTCCTGCATCAGCCCCTCGTTACACAGCGCCAGCGTTTCCTCCTCGGCGTCTGCGGGCAGGCAGGCAGGGGAGAGCTTCTGCTGCAGATTTTCCAGAATCCCGTCCCGGTCGGCTCCCGGCCGGTCCATTTTATTGATGAAAATAAAAACCGGCAGCCGGTAGCGCTCCAGCAGCCGCCACAGCGTTTCGGTGTGCGCCTGCACCCCGTCCGTCCCGCTGATGATAAGCAGCGCATAATCCAGCACCGAAAGGGTACGCTCCATCTCCGCCCCGAAGTCCGCATGACCGGGGGTGTCCAGCAGCGTCAGCTCGGTATGGGGCAGCGTCAGCCGTGCCTCCTTGGCAAATATGGTAATGCCCCGGCTGCGCTCCAGCGCATGGGTGTCCAAAAAGGCGTCCCCGTGATCCACCCGGCCGGCCTGCCGCAGAGCCCCGGCGCCCACCAGCATCGCCTCGGTCAGGGTGGTCTTGCCGCTGTCCACATGGGCCACCAGCCCCAGCGTGATATTCTTTTTTTCCACGGCAAAATCCCCTTTCCCGCTGTTATTTACGGTCTATTTCCCGCAGATACCGGATGCCCTCGCTGATGAATTTTTCCCGGTCAAAGGCCGGGTTGCCGATGGCCTCCTGCACGATGATGCCATCGCACAAAAGCAGCAAAAGCCAGGTGAAAAAGTCCGCCGGCAGGTCGCTGCGCTCCGCTATTTTCTGCCGGATGAGCCCCTGGAAATTACCGTACAGCCCGGAAAGCTCCCGCTGCATGGCGGCGTTTCCCAGCTGCGCCTCGGCCAGAAGCTGAATCCGCAGCCCGGCGGAAGCGATATCCCGGTCGGCCACATACCGCACCAGCCGCTCCAAGGAGGTATCCTTTTCCTTATTCTCGGTCCAGCGGATGAGATCCTCCCACTGCTCCCGCAAAAAGTCCTCGGTCAGCTCCATAAAGATCTCGTTTTTGGTTTTATAATGGTAGTACAGCGTCCCCTTGGAGATCCCCGCCGCCGCAGCGATATCCGCCAGCGAAAGCTCCGCCAGCGGGTGGGTTTTCAAGAGCTCGGCCGTTGCCAGTAAAATTTTCTCCTTGATATTATCCTTTCTCGGTGCTGCCATGATGGGCTCCTTTCTCATTTCTGACAAAATGATACCATGAAATGCCCCGTCTGTCCATCTAAAATGCGCTACGGGATATTGACATTTCCCGATCCCGGGGGTATCATTAGGTTAGAGTCGGCCACTTGGCCGACAATGACGGGAGGTGCCGCAAAATGAACATCACAAAGCTGAACCGGCGGCTGGAAAAACACTTCGGCGGGGCGGTCTCGGCACGGCTTGATGAGGACCGCATCCTGCTGTCCGGTCATCTGGCCACATGGGCGGAGGTCATCGAGGCCTGCTCCATGGCGGCCACAAAGTACAGCCGCATCCACGTGGTCAATGCTATCCGCTGCGATGAGGTGGGGGAGCAGCCCATGCGCTGTCCCTCTCTGCGGGATAGCGCCCTGGAGGGGCAGCACCCCGATGTCCTCATCATCGGCGGGGGCATTTCCGGGGCGTCCATCGCGCGGGAGCTTTCCAAGTGGAATCTGGATATCCTGCTGGTGGAAAAGGAAGCCGACCTTGCATTGCAGGCCAGCGGCCGCAATGACGGCGAGGTGCACCCCGGCATCGACCTTTCCACGGGGTCACTCAAGCATCACTACATCCGCCGGGGCAATGAACATATGGAAACGGTCTGCCGGGAGCTGGGCGTGCCGTTTCACCGGGTAGGGCAGTATGTCTGCTTCGAAAAAGCCTCTCTCAAGCCGATGATCGCCATGTACTGCCGCATCCGCAAAAACCGGGACGGCATCAGCGATACCGAGCTGATCTCCGGGGAGGAGCTTTCCCGCCGGGAGCCCAACCTGCACTTTGCCTTTGCCATCTCCAATCCGTCCTCCGGCTGCGTCTGCCCCTACGGGCTCACCATCGCCTATGCCGAAAATGCCGTGCAGAACGGTGCCCGGGTCTCCCTCAATACCGCGGTGCTGGGCATGGAACTGAAGGACGGCAATATTTACAGCGTCACCACCAACCGCGGCACCCTCTATCCGGCGCTGGTCATCAATGCGGCCGGTGTGTTCGCCGAGGACATCGCTGCCATGGCAGGCGACCGCTTTTTCTCCATCCATCCCCGCCGCGGCACCAATTCCATTCTGGATAAAAAAGCCGGGGCATATATGCACACCATTGCCTCCATCAAGGAGGTGACCCGCAACACCATGCACTCCAAGGGCGGCGGCATCCTCCACACCGTGGACGATAACCTTCTGGTCGGCCCCGACGCCGTGGAAACATGGGAAAAGGAAAATACCGAGACCCACCGGGAAAGCATCGATACCGTTTTCCGCAAGCAGACCCGCACCATGCAAAAGCTCTCCCGGGGGGATATCATCACCTACTTTACCGGGGTGCGCGCCCCCACCTTCGAGGAGGACTTCATCATCGAAATGGGGCGGAAAACCGGGAATATCCTGCATTGTGCCGGCATCCAGTCGCCGGGCCTCACCACCGCCCCGGTCGTTGCGCTGGATATCGAAAAAATGGCGGTGGAGTACCTCTCCCGCAGTAAAACGGTCACTCCGAACGAGCAATATGACCCCATCCGTCCCGCCCCGCCCGTCCTGCGGGAAATGAGCGATGAAGAGCGTGCGGCATTCATCCGGCAGAACCCCGATTACGGCGTGATCGTCTGCCGCTGTGAGGAGATCAGCCGCGGGGAGATTTTAGACGCCCTGCGTTCTCCCATCTGCGTCCCCACCGTGGACGGCGTAAAGAAACGGGTTCGTCCCGGCATGGGGCGCTGCCAGGGCGGGTTCTGCTCGCCGCTGGTCACACAAATGATCGCCGAATTCCTGGGGGTGCCGCCGGAGGAGGTCCGAAAGTCCTCCGAGGAAGCGGTCATCACCTACGGCAAAACCAAGTAAGGGAGGGGAGACGATGCGTTCTGTTGATGTTCTCATTATCGGCGGAGGCCCTGCGGGGCTGGCCGCTGCCATAGCTGCCCGCAAAAACGGCGCCGAGGTGCTGCTGCTGGAACGGGAGGCCCGTCTCGGCGGCATCCTCAAGCAGTGCATCCATGACGGCTTCGGTCTGGTGCGCTACGGCGAAAAGCTCTCCGGCCCCGAATATGCCGGCCGCTTCATCGATGAGTTCCGTGCCCTGGAGATCGAGGCGCTGACCCTCACCTTTGTCACCCGCATCGAAAAAAAGCAGGAGGGCTTTCTCATCACGGCGGTGAACCGTGAGGGACTGGAACAAATCCATACCAAGGCGCTTATTTTAGCCACCGGCTGCCGGGAACGGACGGCAAAGCAGGTGTCCATCCACGGCACCCGCCCCGCCGGGGTCTTTACCGCCGGGACAGCGCAGCATTTCACCAACCTGCTGGGGCTGCTTCCCACCAAAAGATGCGTCATTCTCGGCAGCGGGGATATCGGTCTCATCATGGCACGGCGGCTGACGCTGGAGGGCGCCGAGGTGATGGGCGTCTACGAAGCCAAGCCCACCCCGTCGGGGCTGACCCGCAACCTGCACCAGTGCCTTCACGACTTTAATATCCCGCTGCACCTTTCCCACACCGTCACCCGGGTCTTTGGGCAGGATCGGCTTTCCGCCGTGGAGATCATGCAGGTGGATGAAGGGATGAACCCCATCCCCGGCACCGCGCAGCGGGTGGAATGTGATGCCCTTATCCTTTCGGTGGGGCTCATCCCCGAAAACGAGCTGGCCGAGGGGCTGGGCGTCGTCATCGACCCCAAAACGAAAGGCCCCCTGTGCGATGCCGGCCTGATGACCTCGGTTCCCGGGGTATTCAGCTGCGGCAACGCCCTGCACGTCAATGATTTGGTGGATTATGTTTCCCAAAGCGGCGAGATCGCCGGACAGAATGCCGCCCTGTATGACCCCCATCGGGAGCAGACGCTGATCCCCGTGACGGCAGGGGAGGGGCTGCTGTATGCCGTCCCGCAGCGGCTGGACCTGCAAAGCGACAACAGCGCCGTGACCCTTTATTTCCGCAGCCGCCAAAATCTGGGCCGCTGCCGCCTTGTCATCACCGCCGACGGCCGGGAGCTTTTCACCCGGAACTATCCCTTCCTGCGCCCCCCGGAGATGGAACGGCTGACGCTGGACCTTTCCGACCGCGGACTGACCGCGGAAACCGAAATCAAGCTGGAAATAGAGGTGATGCCGGATGCGTGAACTGACCTGTATCGTCTGCCCCCGGGGCTGTACCCTGCAAATCACCGGGGAGGCGGGAAACTATACCGTTACCGGCAATGCCTGTAAACGGGGCGAGCAATTCGCCGTTGCCGAGATGACCTGCCCCATGCGGACCATCTGCACCACCGTAAAAACCGCTTTTCCCGCGGTGCCGGTCATCAGCGTCCGAACATCACGGGAGATCCCCAAGGAGAGGATCTTCGATGTGATGCGGGAGATCAACAGCCTCTGCATCACCCACCCCACCGGGCGGGGAGAGGTCATACTGCAAAACGTGCTGGGCCTGGGGGCGGATATCATCGTGACCGCCGACTGGCCGGAGGAACAAGATAAGGAGGATCGTTATGAGCAATAAACCGTACAAAGGCTTTGAACCCAAGTGGCTGCTGACCCCCGCCCCGGAGGGCAGCTACCGTTCCATCTTCCGGTGGGGCGACCCCGAATTCTTCAAATATCCCAAGGAGTCTCTCTACAAGCTGATGAAAGAGACCTTCCACATGACCGATGACGACTTTAAGGACTATGCCGATGACATCGGCTTTGACCGGGTGGAGCTGCCCGATCACCCCTCCGGAATGGCCCCGGAGCATCTGCAGGCCCTTCGGGAGATCGTCGGTGAGGATTTTGTCACGACCGATGACTACGCCCGGCTTTCGGTGGCCTACGGCTGCACCGGCTATGACCTTCTGCGGCTGCGCCATAAGCAGATCGACAGCCTGCCGGATGTGGTGGTCTACCCCGATACCGCCGAGCAGGTGGAAAAGATCGTCTGCTATGCGGCACAGCACCATATCCCGCTGTATGTTTACGGCGGCGGCAGCTCGGTCACCCGCGGCGTGGAGCCCATCAAGGGCGGCATTTCGCTGGATATGAGAAAGCGCTTCAATAAGATCATCAGCTTCAATGAGGTGGATCAGACCATCACCGTGCAGGCGGGTCTTTCCGGCCCCATGCTGGAGGAGGCCCTGCAGGACGCCCCCAACCGCTTCGGCGCAAAGCGCCAATATACCTGCGGCCACTTTCCTCAAAGCTTCGAGTACAGTAGCGTGGGCGGCTGGGTGGTCACCCGCGGCGCCGGCCAGAACAGCACCTACTACGGCACCATCGCCGATATCGTTCTTTCGCAAAAATATGCCACCCCCATCGGGCGCATCGTTACGCCGCACTACCCGCGTGAGGCCACCGGCCCCGATCTCAACCAGATCATGATGGGCTCGGAGGGGACCTTCGGCGTGCTGACCGAGGTGACCCTCAAGGTGTTCCGCTGGCAGCCGGAAAACCGCAAGCGGTTCTCGTATATGTTCCGGGACTGGGAAACGGCCATGGCCGCCGCCCGTGAAATGATGCAGTGCGAATGCGGCTATTCCTCGGTGTTCCGCCTTTCCGACCCCGAGGAGACCCGACTGATGCTGCGGCTTTACAATGTGGACGAAACGCCGCTGGCCCCCCTGATGGATAAGCTGGGCTACAAGGATATGGAGCGCTGTATGTTCCTCGGCTTTACCGATGGCGAAAAGGGCTTTTCCAAAAACGTGGCGAAGAATATCCACCGCATTGCCCGGCGGTACGGCGCCATGCCCATGACCGGCTATGTGACCAAGAGCTGGGAAAAGGGCCGTTTCAATGACCCCTACCTGCGGGATACACTGATGGATTTCGGGGTCATCACCGATACGCTGGAATGCAGCGTCAACTGGTCCAATATGGCGCAGGTCCACCGGGATGTCCGCGCAGTCTGCCATGCCCTGCCGGATACCATCGTCACCACCCATATGAGCCACTGCTACCCGCAGGGTGCCAACCTTTACTTCATCTTCATCACCAGAATGCAGGACGCCGCCGAATTCAAGCGCTACCACACCACCATCCTGGATGCCATCCAGAAATCCGGCGCAGCCATCAGCCACCACCACGGCATCGGCAAGATGTTCGCCCCGTGGCTGGAGGGCTACATCGGTGAGAAGGAGTATGGGGTGTTCCGGGTGCTCAAGAATTACTTTGACCCCGACTTCACCATGAACCCCGGCGGTACCATCGGCCTTGACCTGACCCCGGAGGAAAAACGCCACCTGAACGAGCGCAAGGACTATCGATAAGTACCAAACCAGGCCCGGAGAACTGCGGTTTTCCGGGTCTTGTTTTTTGCGGGCGGGCCGCTGCGCCCCGCAGCAATACGGCCGGCAGGCCCTCCGCCCCTCCGGGGCGGTGTGCGGCTTCGCCGCCCTGCCTGCCGGCCGTCCCCGTCCGCAGCAGCCCGCTGCCGTCCCCGTCCGCAGCAGCCCGCTGCCGTCCCCGTCCGTAGCAGCCCGCTGCCATCTTCCCCCACAAGCAGCCCGCTGCCGTCTCCCCACCGCAGCCCGCTGCCATCTTCCCACCACGGCGGCGCCGCTTTTCGCCCGGAGGGCGAAACCGCAGACGAAGCCTGCGGCGGCGGGCTGCGCCCGCCGTGCGGCGCCGCCCCGGCCTCCAAAAACATTTTCCCATTTTCCTATTGACACCAATACATGAGCGTGCTATCATATGAACAGCAAAACATATGAATGGAGGTTGAAATGATGCCGAAGCATGACCACACCGCCATCCTGCAAACGGTGCGGGAGGAGCTGCCCGCCGAGGAGCTGATCTGTGACCTCTCCGACCTTTTCAAGGTATTCGGCGATACCACCCGGATGCGCATCCTGTATTCGCTCTTTGAAAGCGAGCTGTGCGTCTGCGCCATCGCCGAGCTGCTGGGCATGACCCAGTCCGCCATTTCGCATCAGCTCAAGGTTTTGCGGGATAACAAGCTGGTGGCCTCCCGCCGGGAGGGCAAAACCATTTATTATTTCCTGGCGGATGACCACGTCCGCACCATCATCGGGCAGGGCTTCGACCACCTGACCGAGCACGACCATCCCAAAACGCACCCACACAATCATAAGGAGGACTGACCCATGAAAAAGATGTATATGCTGGAGGATCTGGACTGTGCCAACTGCGCCGCCAAAATGGAGGAGGCCATCAAAAAGATCGAGGGCGTGACCTATGCCCGTGTCAGCTACCTGGCCCAAAAGCTAACGCTGGAGGCCGATGACGCCGTTTACGATGCCGTGCTGGCCGAGGTGGTAAGAACCTGCAAGCGCATCGAGCCGGACTGCACCATTCTGCTGAAATAACGCTCACCTGCCCATTGGCAGGGAAGGGGGAACGACCCGTATGACCAAAAAACAGAAAAAACATCTGACCCGCATCATCACGGCGGCGGTGCTGCTGGCGGTGGTGTGGCTGCTCCTCCCGCTGGAGGGGGTCTGGCAGCTGCTGGCCTACTGTGTGCCGTATTTTATCGTCGGCTGGGATGTCCTGTGGGGCGCCCTGCGCAAAATACTGCACGGCGAGCTGCTGGATGAAGAATTCCTCATGTCCATCGCCACCGTCGGCGCCTTTGCGTTGGGGGAATACCGGGAAGCCGTTGCCGTCATGCTGTTCTATCAGATCGGTGAATGGTTCCAGGGCGTGGCGGTCGGCAAGACCCGCCGCAACATCACCCAGCTCATGGATCTCCGCCCCGACTATGCCAACGTACTGCGGGAGGGCATCGAGGAAAAGGTAGACCCGGAGGAGGTTGAGGTAGGGGAGACCATCCTCATCCGCCCCGGTGAAAAGATCCCGCTGGACGGCATCATTCTGGACGGCACCACCGCCGTCAATACCGCCGCCCTGACCGGCGAAAGCCTGCCGCAGGATAAGGGGCCGGGGGATGCGGTGGTCAGCGGCACCGTCAATCTTACCGGTGTCATCACCGTCAGGACCCAAAGCGCCTTCGGCGAGTCCACCGCCGCCAAAATACTGGAGCTGGTGGAAAACGCCTCCGAGCAAAAGGCCAGGGTGGAGGGCTTCATCACCCGGTTTGCCCACTGGTACACCCCCTGCGTCGTGGCCGGCGCCGCCCTGCTGGCGGTCATCCCGCCGCTGCTGTTCAGCCAGCCGTGGAGCGTCTGGGTGCAGCGTGCTTTGGTATTCCTGGTTGTTTCCTGCCCCTGTGCGCTGGTGGTCAGCGTGCCGCTTACCTTCTTCGGGGGCATCGGCGGGGCGTCCCGCTGCGGTATCCTCATTAAGGGCGCCGGCTATATGGAAACGCTGGCAAAGGCCCGTACCGTTGTCTTTGATAAGACCGGCACCCTGACCAAGGGCAGCTTTACTGTCACCCATATCGTCCCGCAAAAGGGCAGCAAGGATGACCTTCTGGCGCTGGCTGCCGCCGCCGAGAGCTTTTCCCGCCATCCCATCGCCCAGTCGGTGGTGGCCGCCTACGGCAAGCCCATCGAGGCCGAGCCGCAGGACGCCAAGGATCACACCGGCCGGGGCATCGAAGCGGTCATCGGGGGGCGGCATATCTTTGCCGGAAATGAACGCCTGATGAATGAGATCGGCGTCCCCTGCGCCAAGGTGAATGAGATCGGTACCGTCATCCACATGGCGGCGGACCGGGAATATCTCGGGTATCTGGTCATCGCCGATACCCCGAAGCCCGATGCCGCCGAAGCCATCCGTTCCCTCAAGGCCGAGGGGGTGGAAAAGACCGTCATGCTTACCGGTGATAAGGCTGCCGTAGCCGAAGCGGTGGCGGCGGAGCTGGGACTGGATGAAGCCCGCGCCGAGCTGCTGCCTGCCGATAAGGTTACGGCGGTGGAGGGTCTGCTCAAGACCGGCTCGCCCCTTGTATTCGTGGGGGACGGCATCAATGACGCCCCGGTTCTGGCCCGAGCCGATGTCGGCGTGGCGATGGGTGCCCTGGGCAGCGATGCCGCCATCGAAGCCGCCGATATCGTGCTGATGGACGACGCCCCCAGCAAGCTTTCGCTGGCGGTACGGCTTTCCCGCCGCACCATGCGCATCGTCCGGCAGAATGTCGTCTTTGCGCTGGCGGTCAAGGCCATCGTGCTTCTCATGGGCGCCACCGGTGATGCCAATATGTGGGTCGCCGTCTTTGCCGATGTGGGCGTGCTGGTGCTTGCCATCCTCAATGCCATGCGGGCGCTGCTCGTCCCCAAAAAGTAATTGTGATTTTCTCCTTACGAACGGTCTGTCCCCTGCGGGCAGGCCGTTTCTGCTTGCCTTTTGCGGTGCGGATATGATACACTTTTCTTATCAAGCCGAAAGGGGGCGCCGCCGTGCAAACCATTACCGAAGCGCTGTTTTCCATGCAGGATGAAGGATACCGCAGCTTTCATGCGGGGCTCATGCCGGGCGTCGACCCCGAACGCATCATCGGGGTGCGGATGCCAGCGCTGCGCCGCTATGCCGCCGCCCTTGCCGAAACGCCGCAGGCCGCCCTATTTTTGCGGGAGCTGCCCCACACCTACTACGAGGAAAACAACCTCCATGCCCTGCTGCTGATGCGGGAAAAGGATTTTTCCGCCCTGATGCCGCCGCTGGAGCGCTTTTTGCCGGAGCTGGATAACTGGGCCACCTGCGACCTCTTAAAGCCCGTCTGCTTTGCCCGCAATACCGACCGTCTGCTGCCCTATCTGTATCGATGGCTGGCGGATGACCGCCCCTATACCGTCCGTTTCGCCATCGAAATGCTGATGACCCACTACCTCGGGGCGCATTTTTCCCCGGAATACCCCCGCCGGGTGGCGGCGGTGCAAAGCGAGCATTACTACGTCCGCATGATGCAGGCCTGGTACTTTGCCACGGCGCTGGCCTTCCGCTATGAGGAAATCCTGCCCCTTCTCACCGGGGATGCACTTTCCCCGTGGGTGCGGCAAAAAACCATCCAGAAGGCGGTGGAGAGCTTCCGCATCCCCCCGCAGCACAAGGCCGAATTAAAGGCGCTGCGCCGCTGAATTTCGTCATTTTCGCCCCGGAGTGCCCGCTTCGGGGCAAAATTAACAGTCTGTTCATCCCCTGTATTTGCCTTTTTTGCCTTGCTATGGTAGAATAGCCGCACAAAACCAAAATTGGGAGTGACTTATGCTGAAACGCATTACTGCGCTGCTGCTGGCGGTCATGCTGCTGCTTTTGACTGCCTGCGACACACAAAAAGAACACAAACTGTCTGCGGTTTTTGCGGCCTCCGAACAGGAGCGCACCGCATGGCTGGCCGACCCCGATAACGCCCCCCTGTGGGAGCAGCTGGGGCTTTCCGGTGCGGTGCTTTCCGCCGGGGAACCCGCCGCCATGACCATCGGGGCGCAGCATTGGGTGCTGCAGCCTGCCACGGTGGAGGGCAGAGAGACCACCCTCTGCTACTGCATCGATGAGGATAACCGTCCCCTTCTGGACCTGCGGGCGTCCTTCGGCATCAATGTACTGCCGGTGGAGGAATGGAGCCTCTGCACCGACCTCTTTACCGTGCGGGTATGGGTGCAGCAGGGGGATGCGCTGCCGGAGGGCTATCTGACCGAAGCGGATGAGGGGCTTACCCGCTATCCCGTTCTGCTCACCGACCCCGTCACCGGGGAAAGCGCCGCCGCCGTTGCCGCCGATGCCGACCTGCAAACGCTGCTTTCGGACGGCAAGCGCCACGCCATGTGCCTGCGGCTGCGGGCCATGCAGTTGGGAGAGGAAACCATCCTGCGGGTGATCACGGTGGTGTGCAGCGGCTGGCTGGAGGACCAGGCGGTGCTGCGGGCGCAGTCGGAGCAGCTTTTGTGGGCTGCCCGCCACGGCGAAAATGAGACGCTGCGTCTGCTGCTCAATGAAAGCAACGACAGCGTGACCGACCGCAACGGGGATGGCCTTTTGTGGGCCGCCCTGCAAAGCGGCAATGAGGATACCGTCCGGCTGGTGGCAAAGGCCGGGGTCGGCGATGAAAACCGGAACCTCTACTGGGTGCCTTCCGAAAGCCTGACCGCTGCGGAACGGCAGGACTGGCAGCTTCTTTTGGATACCCTTGCAGGCCAGAAGATCAATACCGGCTGCACCGCCCCCTCCATCGCCTATGCCCTTACCGCTGCGGGGGAGGCCGAGCGTCTGGCTTATTATCTGGAATACTACAAGCTGCCGGCTGCGGCCGCCGCTTTGAATGAAGCCGACAGCACGGCCGTTGCCCGGCGGTATCATATCCAAAGCATCGAGACCGGCAACCTTCTGGATCTGGCCATCGCCGGTGACGAGACGGAGACCGCCGCCATCCTGCTGCAAAACGGCGTGGGGGCATCACCGCTGCTGCTTAAAATGCTGCAAACCTCTCCCACCGTCCTTTCCGATGAAATGCTGGCGCTGCTGGGCAGGTACCGCTATTTCGGCGTGCTGGATGAGGTACTGGCCGACTACCGCAGCTTTAAGGAAAGCTACGAGGCCGTGGCAGGGGAAAGCTGCCGCCGCTTTGAACGGGACTACGCCGCCTACTGTGCGGCCATGGAAAAGGGCGACAGCTTTGCCGCCGCGGGCATTATGGACAGCGGTCTGCTGGATGAGATCGTGGGGCAGCTGGCAGCGGTGCAGGATGTCGAAAAGCCTGCCACCGACGCCATCGATGCCCTGTGGGACCTGATGTTCGAATACGCCGATATGATGGACACCGCCGGCTACTACTATAAGCGCATCTCTTTAAGCACCTATGTGGTGACCCGTCGGTACTACCGGGCGCTGTTCGAGGACCGTCTGGGCAAGGCCCATACCCTCTACGAGGAATTCAGGCGCCAGACCGCCGTTTATGACGGCCTATTGGAAAATTGGGCGCAGAAATAGCTTTTTTGCGATAAATCCGCTGTTTTTGTGCAAAATAATGCTTGCAAAGCCCGCGAAATTATGATACAGTAATATATGGAATATGGTAGTAGAAAGAAAGAGTGGGGTGACCCGCTCTTTCCTTTATGTTAGGAGGCAAAGCGATGGCCAAGAAAAACACCGCCGCCGTAGCGGAGGAGCTGGCGCAGCCCATATTGGAGGAAATGGGGCTGCTCTTGTGGGATGTCGTCTATGAAAAGGAGGGCAGCGGCTGGTATCTGCGGTATTATGTCGACCGGGAGGGCGGCATCGATATCAATTCCTGCGAGGCATTTTCCCGTGCCGTGGAAAAGGTACTGGACGCCGCCGACCCCATCGAGGGCAGCTACACGCTGGAGGTATCCTCCCCCGGCATCGAGCGCCAGCTGACGAGAGACTGGCACTTTGAATATCTGATGGGACAGCCGCTTTTCGTGCGGCTCATCCGCCCGGTGGAGGGCATCCGGGATTTCACCGGCACCCTGACCGCCTATAAGGACGGCACCATGACCCTGCTTCTGGATGAGGAGACCGAAATGAATGTGGAGCGCAGCGAAACTGCGTTCGTCCGTTTGTATAATGATTTTAGTGGAGGAGATAGCAAATGAGCGCTGCAAGAGCCAAGAAAAAACAGCAGGAGGAATTCAACCTGTTTGAAGCCCTGAAGATGCTGGAAAACGAAAAGGGCATCCCGGTGGATTACATGATCGAAAAGATCCAGACCGCCATCGGCCAGGCCATCAAGAAGGACCCCTTCAACAGCGAAAACAGCGTGGTGGAGATCGACCCCGAAACCGGCCGGTTCTATGTGGCGCTGCGCAAGGACGTTGTGGAGGAGGTGGAGGACCCCACCACCCAGATCAGCGTGGAGGACGCCGCCAAATACCAGTCCGGCATCACCGCCGGGCAGGTGCTGGAGGTCGCCCTTGACCCCAAAAAGTTCGGGCGCATTGCGGCGCAGGCTGCCAAATCCTCCATCCATCAGGGCATCCGGGAGGCCGAAAAGGGCCTGCTGCTGAAGGAATACGAAAGCCGCCAGCACGATATCGTTTCCGCCAAGGTGCTGCGGGTCGATCCCGTCCGGGGCAATGTCACCCTGGAGATCGGCAACAGCGAGGCCGTGCTGCCCAAGACCGAGCAGATCCCCGATGAGACCTTTACCGAGGGTCAGCGCATCAAGGTTTATGTGGTGGATGTGCAGAACACCGAAAAGGGCCCCCGCCTGATGATCTCCCGCACCCATCCCGGTTTGGTCAAGCGCCTGTTTGAAATGAACGTCCCCGAGATCTACGACGGCACCGTCGAGATCCGTTCCATCTCCCGCGAGGCAGGCTCCCGCAGCAAGCTGGCTGTTTCCAGCCGGGATGAAAATGTGGACGCCATCGGCGCCTGCATCGGCCCCAAGGGCGCCCGTGTCAATACCATCGTGGAGGAGCTGGGCGGCGAAAAGATCGACGTCGTCAATTACAGCGATGACCCCGCAGCCTATATCTCCGCGGCCCTTTCTCCCGCCACCGTACTGGGGGTGGAGATTCTGGACGAGGACGCCCGCAGCTGCCGTGTCACCGTCCCGGATCACCAGCTTTCGCTGGCCATCGGCAATAAGGGCCAGAACGCCCGTCTTGCCGCACGGCTTACCGGCTGGAAGATCGATATCCGTCCCGAAAGCGGCTTCTACGGCGAGGATGAACCTGCCAAGGAAGAATAATCATAGAAAGGAGGCACCGCTGTGCTGCAAAAGAAGATCCCCGTAAGAATGTGCGCCGGCTGCGGCGAGCATTTCCCCAAAAAAGAGCTGGTACGCATCGTCCATACCCCGCAGGGCGAGGTCCATGTAGACCCCACCGGGCGGATGGCCGGCCGAGGAGCCTATCTCTGCCGCAAGGTCGAGTGCCTCCGCAAGGCACAAAAGGCCAAACGGCTGGAGCGTGCCTTCCAATGCCCCGTACCCGATGAGGTGATGGCAAAACTGGAAGAGGAGCTGACTGCCGCGCATGAATGAAGCTGTCGTGAATAAGGTGCTGGGAATGATCTCCCTGTGCCGCCGGGCAGGCAGACTGACGCTGGGCATGGATGCCGCAGCGGAAAAGGCATGGAAGGGAGAAGCCCGTCTTCTCCTTCTGGCGGAGGATCTTTCCCCCCGCAGTGCCGAACGGCTGAAGGGCCGTCTGCCGCAGGAGCTCCCGGTCGTAACTCTTCCCTGTACGATGCAGACCATAAGCCGCTATACCGGCAAAAATTCCGGGATACTGGCGGTCTGCGATGAAAACTTCGCCGGTGGGATCCGGGCAATGATGAGTGATGAGGAGGAACTGGATAGATGATCGAAAAAGTGAAACTGAACGAGGTCGCCAAGGACCTGAATATAAACGGCAAGGAGCTGACCACGCTGCTGCAGCAACGCTTTGGCGGCGAAGCCAAAAAGCCGCAGACGGTGCTTTCCGGCGATGAACTGAATTTCGTGATGGAGCATTTCACCCGGCAGCACGCCGTTGCCGATTTCGGTGAATACTTTAAGCTGGGCGAAAAGAAGGCAAAGCCCGCTGAAAAGCCTGCCGAAAAGCCCGCTGCCCCGGCCGCAAAGCCTGCGGCTCCCCGGCAGCCCGCCCGCCCGGCACAGGGGAACCGTCCCCAGCAGGGGGACCGCCGCCCCGAAAATAACCGCCCGGCGCAGGGCAGCCGTCCCCAGCAGGGGGACCGCCGTCCCGAAAATAACCGCCCGGCACAGGGCAACCGTCCCCAGCAGGGCAACGGCCTGCGTCCCAATCTCAACCAGAAGCCTGCGGCCCCCGCGGCGAAGCCCGCTGCCCCCCAGCAGCCCGCCGCCCCCCGCAAGCCCATTGAGATCCGCCAGCAGGCGCCCAAGCAGAAGGGCCCCAAGGGTGAAAATACCTTTACCGCCAATACCGTGACCCGCACCACCGTTGATATGCGGACCAGCGAGGTCAATCTGGATAAATACAACGAGCGCTACGAGCAGATCGCCCCGGCCGGCAACATGAAGGATAACTTCGCCAAAAAGCAGAAGCTCAATCAGCGTTCCGCCCGCCGCGGCAAGCCGGTTCTCAGCCGCAAGGAACGGGAGGAGGAAAAGATGCGCCGCCTGGAGCTGGAGCGTCAGCGCCGCCAGCGGCTGGAGGTCGCCCTGCCCGAGGAAATGACCGTCGGCGAGCTGGCACTTATGCTCAAGGTGCAGGCAAGCGAGATCGTCAAGAAGCTGATGGGTCTGGGCGTCATGGCTTCCATCAGCGATGTCATCGACTTCGATACCGCCTCCCTGGTCGCCATGGAGATCGGCGCCAAGGTCACCAAGCAGGTCGTTGTCACCATCGAAGATCGGCTGTTTGAGGTGGAGGACAAGGAGGAGGCGCAGGAGACCCGTCCCCCCATCGTGGTGGTCATGGGTCACGTTGACCACGGCAAGACCTCCATCCTCGATGCCATCCGCAAGACCAGCGTGGTTTCCGGCGAAGCCGGCGGCATCACCCAGCACATCGGTGCTTACCAGGTGCAGGTGGATGGCCGTCCCATCACCTTCCTGGATACCCCCGGCCACGCCGCTTTCACCTCGATGAGAGCCCGCGGTGCGCAGGTCACCGATATTGCCGTACTGGTCGTCGCCGCCGATGACGGTATTATGCCGCAGACGGTCGAGGCCATCAACCACGCCAAGGAGGCCGGTGTTTCCATCATCGTTGCCATCAATAAGATGGATAAGCCCGAGGCCAACCCCGAGCGCATCAAGCAGCAGCTGACCGAATACGAGCTGGTTCCCGAGGAGTGGGGCGGCGATACCATCTGCGTTCCCGTTTCCGCCAAGACCGGCATGGGGCTGGATAACCTGCTGGAGATGATCCTGCTGGTGGCCGATACCATGGAGCTGACCGCCAACCCCAACCGCATGGCCAAGGGCACCGTCATCGAGGCCAAGCTGGATACCGGCCGCGGCCCCGTTGCCACCGTCCTCATCCAGACCGGTACCCTCCATTCCGGCGAAGCCATTATTGCCGGCACTGCGGTGGGCCGTGTCCGTGTCATGACCAACGATAAGGGTCAGAAGGTGGAGGAGGCAGGCCCCTCCTGTCCCGTCGAGATCACCGGTCTGGCCGAGGTGCCTGCCGCCGGCGATATCTTCAATGCGGTAGAGGATGAAAAGCTGGCCCGTGAGCTGGTGGAAAAACGCCGCATGGAGCAGAAAGAGGAGGAATTCAAGCGCTACCAGAAGGTCACGCTGGATAACCTCTTTGAGCATATCAGCGAGGGCGAGCTGCTGGAGCTGCCCATCATCATCAAGGGCGACGTTCAGGGCTCGGTGGAGGCTGTCCGTCAGTCCCTCGAAAAGCTCTCCAATGATGAGGTTCGTGTTCGTGTCATCCACGGGGCGGTCGGCGCCGTCAGCGAAAGCGACGTCATGCTGGCCAATGCCTCCCATGCCATCATCGTCGGCTTTAATGTCCGTCCTGACCCCACCGCCAAGGCCAATGCCGAGCGGGACGGTGTCGAGATCCGTCTGTACCGCATCATCTACGATGCCATCGAGGAGATCGAGGCCGCTATGAAGGGTATGCTCAAGCCCAAGACCGAGGAGGTCGAGCTGGGCCGTGCCGAGATCCGCAATGTCTATAAGATCACCGGCGTGGGCGCCGTGGCCGGCTGCTATGTGCTGGACGGCAAGATGGTTCGCTCCGCCAGCGTCCGTGTGGTTCGTGACGGCATCATCATCGCCGATGATAAGATGGCGTCGCTGCGCCGCTTCAAGGATGACGTAAAGGAAGTGGCCCAGGGCTATGAATGCGGTATCACGCTGGAGAAATTCAGCGACCTGAAGAACGGCGATATCTTCGAGGCCTACGAGATCCGCGAGATCAAGCAGTAATTTGAAAAAAGGCTTTGTCGGCGGTCGGATAACAGCATTATCCGGCTGCCCCTTATGATGAGAAAATAGTGAAGGAGGGGCACCATGCCGAATTATAAAAACGCCCGTCATGGCGAGGATATCCACCGGGAGCTGACCGCCATTTTCCGGTCGCTCAAGGACCCCCGCATCGACCCCATGCTTTCCATCGTCCGCACCGAGCTTTCCCGTGACGGCTCCAGCTGCAAGGTGTATGTCAGCTCCCTGGAGGGGCTGCAAAGAGCCGAGGAGTCGGTGAAGGGGCTTAAAAGCGCCGCCGGGTTCATCCGCCGGGAGGTGGGGCTGCGGCTGGCCATGCGCCACACCCCGGAGTTCCACTTCATCGCCGATAATTCCATCGAGTACGGCGTGCATATCAGCCGCCTGCTGCGGGAGATCGTGCCGGAGGACGGCGAAACAGAGGAGAAGCAGCCATGAAAGAAAACCTGCCGGTTTCCCGTGCCGCCGAGATTTTGATGCAGCGGGATAATATCACCCTGCTGTGCCACCGCCGCCCCGACGGGGATACGGTGGGCAGCGCCTTTGCCCTGTACTATGCCCTGCAAATGCTGGGGAAGGAGGTACGGGTGCTGTGCGCCGACCCCCTGCCGGAAATGTACCGGTATCTTTACCCCGATTACACCCCCAGCCGGGTGCTGGAATGGCCGGTGGAATATGTGGTGGCGGTGGATGTGGCCACGGCCGACCTGCTGGGCGGTCTGGAGGAAAAGTACGGGCAGATGGTGGATTTGTGCATTGACCACCACCCCAGCAATACCGATTATGCCGCCCTTACCTGCCTTTGGGCAGGGGCTGCGGCCTGCGCCGAGCCGGCTGCGGCCATCATCAAGGCCATCGGGCTGCCCATTGCCGGCAGAATAGCCGAGTGCCTTTATACCGGCCTTGCCACCGATACCGGCGGGTTCCGGTTTTCCAATACCACCGCCGCTACGATGCGGCTGGCCGCCGAAATCATGGAAAGCGGGGTGGATACCGCCCGGCTCAATACCTGCATTTTTGAAAGCGTAAGCAAGGCAAAGATGCTGGCCGAGGCCAGGATGATGTCCGCTTTGCAGTTCTATGAAAATGACAGAATAGCGGTAATGCCGGTGACGCTTGCCATCCGGGCCGAAACCGGGGTGACCGGGGAGGAGCTGGAGGACGTGGCCGGAATCCCCCGGAAGATAGAGGGGGTGCTGCTGGGCATCACCATCAAGGAGCACGAGGAGGAATGTCATATCTCCCTGCGCAGTAAGGAGCCGGTGAATGCCGACCAAATCGCTGCGGCCTTTGACGGCGGGGGACACCGCTTCGCCGCCGGCTGCACCATCAAGGCATCGGTGGAGGAAGCCGCCCGGCTGCTGGTGGAGGAAGCCCGAAAACATCTGCCGAAGGAGCAAGCATGAAAAAAACACACCATTCCCGCCAGTTAGAGGGGATTTTATGTGTCGATAAGCCGCAGGACTGGACCTCCTTTGATGTGGTGGCCAAAATGCGGGGCATTGCCGACTGCCACAAAATAGGGCACGGCGGCACCCTTGACCCGATGGCCACCGGGGTGCTGCCGCTGTTTTTCGGCCGCAGCGCCAAGGCCATGGAGTTGATGCCCAACCAGGATAAGCGCTATACCGCCACCATCCGGTTCGGCATCACCACCGATACCCAGGACTGCACCGGAAACGTGCTTTCCACCAGTGAAAAGCCGGTGACCCGGGAGGCGCTGGAGGCAGCGCTTGTTCCGCTGCGGGGCACCATAGACCAGCTGCCGCCGATGTACTCTGCCGTTTGGGTGGACGGGCAGCGGCTGTATAAGCTGGCCAGAGCCGGGAAAGAGGTGGAGCGCCCCACCCGGCAGGTGACGGTTCACCGGCTGGAGCTAATGGAATTTGATGCGGAAAACAGAACCTGCGTCATTGATGTGGCGTGCAGCAAGGGCACCTATATCCGCACCCTTTGCCACGATATCGGCGAAGCGCTGGGCTGCGGCGGAATACTGACGGCCCTGCGCCGCACCGAAACGCTGGGCTTTACCTGCGAGGACTGCCACACCCTGGAGGAGCTGAAGCAGCGCAGCGACGAGGGTCGCTTTGAGGAGCTGCTGATGCCGGTGGATGCGGCCTTCCGGCAGTATAAGAGCATCTTTCTTTCGCCGAAGCAGACCAAAATGTTTTTGGACGGGATACGGCTGGATACCAACCGCATCAAGATCCCGGCCGAGGGCGACACCGTGAGAGTTTACGGCGAGGGCCGTTTTTTGGCGCTGGCGCATATTGAACGAAGCATTGCAGAATTGCAGATCATCAAGCTTTTTTACACGAAGGAGAGTACCAATTGCTGATCTACCACGACCTTTCCCGCCAAAGTGAGACCCCGACCGTGGCGGCGCTCGGTTTTTTTGACGGGGTGCATTTAGGACACCGGGCGGTGATTGCCGAAGCACTGTGCCAGGCCCGAAAACAGGGCGCAAAATGTGCGGTTTTCACCTTTGAGCCGCCCCGGAATACCGACCGGACGGTGAGCAAAAGCGATGTGAAGCTGCTGCAAAGCGTCGCCGACCGGGACTGCCTGCTGGAGGAGCTGGGGGTGGAGCTGGTGCTTTGCCCGCCGTTTGAGAGCTTTTATAATTTTACGCCGGAGGAATTCGTGCGGGAGATTTTGCATAATACGCTGAACTGCCGCGGGGTCGTGTGCGGGGAGGACTACCGCTTTGGCAAAAAGGGCGCGGGAAAAGCAGCCCTGCTGCGGCAGCTGGCAGAGCCCATGGGCATTACGGTGACGGCGCTGGCGCCCATCACATGGGAAAATGAACCGGTCAGCTCCAGCCGCATCCGGCGGTGCCTGGCCGAGGGCAACACCGAATTGGCGGGAACGCTTCTGGGGGTGCCTTATTCCGTCTGCGGCAGGGCCGTGCGGCAGGGGGACGAGCTGGCACTGCGGTGGCCGGAGGAGATGGCAAGGCCGGCGGACGGCAGTTATCGGGGCCGGGATGAGGGCCGGCCGGTGCTGCTGACGGTGCGGGACGGTGCTGTTTTCTGGCGGGGAGAGGAGTCGAACGGGGAACCGGTTCGGCTGGAATTCCTTGGGAGAGCGTAAAACACCCCCCACTAATACGGCAAAAACGAGGCTTTTTTGCATCGAAAAGGTTAAAAAGCAACATTTTTTAACAAAAAGTTTACAAATGAGCCCCCGAAAGGGGCTTTTTTGGTGGGAAAACCTGCCGGGGGCGGGCGGCCGCAGGCCCGGCGGCGGAGCCGCCGCCTCGGGCGGAGCCCGAGGGTTTCGACGGAGTCGAAACGGCCTGCGGCCGTGTGCCTGCGCCTTGCAGAGACCTGCAAAGGGAGATGAGCCGCAGCAGGTGGGTGCGGACGGCGGATTTGCCGGGAAAACCGCTTGAAAATGCGGAAAAACCGCATAAAATATTTGACAAGCCGTAAGTGGTATGATATAATATCAAGTGCCGCATGCGACGGGCTTTTTTAAGTGTGTCCCAAATGGGTTCACCGCCTGATTTTCGCAGCGAGATTAATGAAAGAGGCTGCACAATATGTACGCAATCTTTGAGACCGGTGGCAAACAGTACACCGCAAAGGTCGGCGATGTTCTCTTCATCGAGAAGCTGAACGCCGATGTCGACCAGACCGTGACCTTCGAGAAGGTTCTCGCCGTAGGCGATGACACCATGACCTTCGGTACCCCCTATGTAGAGGGCATGACCGTCAGCGGCAAGGTGCTCAAGAACGGCAAGGCCAAGAAGATCACCGTTATGACCTATCGTCCCAAGAAGGACAGCAAGCGCAAGATGGGTCATCGCCAGCCCTACACCAAGGTGGAGATCACCGCAGTAGGCACCGCAACCGAGGAAAAGCCCGCCAAGAAGGCTGCTGCTCCCAAGGCGGAAGGCGAAAAGAAGCCCGCTGCCAAGAAGGCTGCTGCCCCCAAGGCGGAAGGCGAGAAGAAGCCCGCTGCCAAGAAGGCTGCTGCCCCCAAGGCGGAAGGCGAGAAGAAGACCACTGCCAAGAAGGCTGCTGCTCCCAAGGCGGAGGGCGAGAAGAAGCCCGCCACCAAGAAGACTGCCGCCAAAAAAACCGAGGAGAAAGGTGAGGTGTAATTTATGGCTCATAAAAAGGGTATGGGTTCTACCAAGAACGGCCGTGATTCAGAGTCCAAGCGTCTGGGCGTAAAGCGTGCTGACGGTCAGGCTGTACTGGCCGGCAACATCCTGGTTCGCCAGAGAGGCACTCACATTCATCCCGGTGAGAATGTAGGGATCGGCAGCGACGATACTCTGTTTGCTCTGGTTGACGGTCGCGTCAAGTTTGAGCGTATGGGTAAAGAGCGCAAGAAGGTTTCCGTTTACCCTGCTGAATAATTTGGCCAAAGACAAAGTCCCGGAGTGTAAACCCCGGGATTTGTTCTTGTAATGGATAACCGGCCCGGGATGGGGGAAAATCCCCGTAGGGCGGGTTTTAAGATAAAGCGAGGAACAAGATGTTTGTAGATAAAGCGAAAATTTCCATCAAGGCGGGGGACGGCGGCAACGGCGCCGTTTCGTTCCACCGGGAAAAGTTTGTGGCGGCGGGCGGCCCCGATGGCGGCGACGGCGGACGCGGAGGAGATGTGATCTTCCGGGCGGACACCAACATGAGCAGCCTGATCGGGTTCCGGTATAAGAAAAAATACGCCGCCGAAAACGGGCAGAACGGCAGCGGCGCACGCTGCAGCGGAAAGACCGGTGAAAGCCTTGTCATCAAGGTGCCGAAGGGCACCGTGGTGCGGGAGGCCGAGACCGGCCGCATTCTGGCGGACCTTTCCGGGGATGAGCCTGTGGTGGTGGCCCGCGGCGGCAAGGGCGGCTGGGGCAACCAGCACTTTGCCACGGCCACCCGGCAGATCCCGCGGTTTGCACGGCCCGGCTACCCCGGCGAACGCTTTGATGTGGAGCTGGAATTAAAGCTGCTGGCCGATGTGGGGCTGTGCGGCTTCCCTAATGTGGGCAAGTCCACGCTGATCTCGGTGGTGAGCGCCGCCAAGCCGGAAATCGCCAACTACCACTTTACCACCCTGACCCCCGTGCTGGGCGTGGTGCGGGTGGACGATGATACCAGCTTTGTGATGGCGGATATCCCCGGACTGATCGAGGGGGCCAGTGAGGGGCTGGGACTGGGACATGAATTCCTGCGGCACGTGGACCGCTGCCGGCTGATCGTCCATGTGGTGGATGTTTCCGGTATCGAGGGGCGTGACCCCATCGAGGACTTTAAGACCATCAATACCGAGCTGCGGCGCTTTAACCCCGAGCTGGCCGAGCGCCCCATGCTGGTGGCCGGCAATAAGTGCGATATGGCCACCGAGGAGCAGATCAAAACCTTCCGGGACTATGTGGAGGGGGAGGGCTACCGGTTTTTCCCCATCAGCGCAGCGACAAGACAGGGCACCGACGCACTGGTTCACGCCATCGCCGCCGAGCTTGCCAAGCTGCCGCCCATCGTGCGGTACGAGCCGCAGCCCGTCACCGAGGAGGAGCGCATGAAGTCCGCCCGGCGCAACCAGTTCACCATTGAGGTGGTGGACGGGGTGTATGTGGTAAAGGCCGACTGGCTGGCCAATGCACTGGCAGGCGTCAATATGGACGACTATGAGTCGCTGCAATACTTCCAGCGGGTGCTCATCCAAAGCGGGATCATCAAAAAGCTGGAGGAGATGGGCATACAGGAGGGGGATACCGTCAGTATCCTCGACTTTGAATTTGAATATGTGAAGTGACGATATGACCGAGAAACAGTTTGACCCAAAAATGCTGAACGCCCTTGACCTTGCCTTTGTGGGGGATGGGGTGTACGGCCTGCTGGTGCGGGAAATGCTGGCGAAGCAGGGCAGCCGCCCGGTGGGCGAGCTGCACCGCATGGCGGTGGAATATGTGAATGCCACGGCGCAGGCGGCGGCCTATGACCGCATAGCGCCGATGCTGACCGAGCAGGAGCAGGCGGTATTCCGCCGGGGAAGAAACGGCGGGGCGCACCCGCCCAGAAACGCCGACCCCGGCCACTATGCCAAGGCGACCGGACTGGAGGCGCTGTTTGGCTACCTGCACCTGTGCGGGGAGCAGCAGCGGCTGCGGGCGCTTTTTGCGGCGATAGTGCAGGGACAGAATAACGAATAACGGAGGGCACAAGGATGCTGAACCGGGACTGGAAAAAACGACTGCCGATGGATCTGGCGATGGACATACTGGGCGGACTGATATATGCTGTGGGGCTCAACTGCTTTTGCAGCCCCAATGACATTGCGCCCGGCGGAATGTCCGGTGTGGCGGTCATCCTTAATTATCTGTTTGATTTTCCGATGGGCATTACCATCTTCTGTATCAATATCCCGCTATTGCTGCTGGCGTGGCGGTACCTGGGGCATGAATTTACCCTGCACAGCCTCAAGACCATCGTGGTGTGGTCGGTGCTGGTGGACCTTGTGGAGCCGTACCTGCCGGCCTATGCCGGGGATAAGATCCTTGCGGCGCTGTTCGGCGGCGTGAGCATCGGTATTGCGGTGGCACTGGTCTTTTTGCGGGGCGCCACCACCGGCGGCACCGATATCGTCAGCCGGCTGCTGCAGCGGCGCTGGCCCTTTATGCCCATCGGCAAGATGATGATAGCGGTGGATGCGGTGATCGTTGCGGCCTCGGTGATCGTATTCAGGAACATCGAGACCGGCCTGTATGCGCTCATCTCCATCTATGTGGCGGGCAGCGTCATCGATACCATCATGGGCGGACAGAATACCGGACGCATGGTGCTGGTCGTCAGCGAGGAGCATACCGCCATTGCCAAGGGCATTATGGAGGAGATGGGGCGGGGCGCCACCCTGCTGAACGCCACCGGCGCTTACAGCGGCGCCGACCGTCGGGTGGTGCTGTGTGCGGTGCGCAATACCGAATATCCCCGCCTGCGGGAGCTGATCCGGCAGTATGACCCCGAGGCATTTTTGATAACGACAAACGTTAACGAGATCCTGGGCGAGGGCTTTGCCTCGCTTAATTCCAAGGATCTGAAATGACCGACTGCGGAGAATGACAGATGAGAATTCGATATAACCCCGAGGCACGCCCCGAGCTGGCGGCATGGGAATATTACATTGATGAGCCGGAAAAGCTGCGGGGACACTGGGCGGAGCAATTCCCGCGGCGGCAGCCGATGGTGCTGGAGCTGGGCTGCGGCAAAGGCGGCTTTCTGGCGCAGATGGCGCCCGCCCACCCGGAAAAGAACTACATTGCGCTGGACCTGAAAAGCGAGATGCTGGTGCTGGCCAAGCGCAAGGCCGAGGAGGCCTATGCTGCGGCGGGACTGCCGATGGAGAACCTCTTGATGACGGCGGTGGATATAGAACGGATCTTTCTCATCATGGATGAAAACGACCGCTTTCAGGAGGTGTATGTAAACTTCTGCCCGCCCTGCCCCAAGTGCCGCCAGCATAAACACCGCCTGACCCATCCGCGGCAGCTGGAGCGCTACCGAACGCTGATGGCGCCGGGCGCAAGGCTTTATTTCAAGACCGATGACGATGATCTGTTTATGGCGTCGCTGGGATACCTGCAGGAGGCGGGCTGGGTGTTGGACTACTGCACCCGTGACCTGCACCGGGAGGGCGCCCCGGCGGAAAGCCCCCGCACCGAGCATGAGGAGATGTTCGCCGCGCAGGGGATCCCCATCAAGTACCTGATTGCCCACCCGCCCGAAGAAGCCCGATAAAAAGACCCCCTGACAGCCGCAAAACCGGCATCAGGGGGCTTTTTGCAGGGAAGATCAGGCGGAGGGGTTCAGGGAACGCTCCAGCCAGATGGAGGCGATATTGAGCGCCTCGTAAAGACCGTTCTTTTCGGTCTTTTTGATCATGCGGTCCTTGGGGGGCAGGGTCTCATCGGTGGAGAGGATCTGCACCAGTACCCGGTCGGCGCTCTTTTCGGCGTCATCGCGGGTGGAAAGGATCTTGAGCATGGCAACGCAGCTTTCCGCCGGGTTGCCGTAGTACAGGGTATTGCCGCTGCGAACCAGCGGTTTGCCCTTGTATTCCAGCATATTTTCCATGGGTGGGTACCTCCTTTCGGGATGGGTGAGGCGCTTAACGCTCCAGATAGCTGCGCAGCAGCACCTGCAGCAGCTCGTCACGGTCGATGTGACGGATCAGCCCACGGGCGTTATTGTGGGTGGTGATATAGGTGGGGTCTTCGCTGAGAATATAGCCGACCAGCTGGTTGATGGGATTGTAGCCCTTTTCCAGCAGCGCCTCATACACGGTGGTCAGCGTTTGTTTCAGCTCCTTTTCCCGGTCTTCCTTGATGGAAAAGGAAATGGTGGGTTCGGTATTGGCCATATTGTCCTCCCTTCTGTACAGGCCGGGGCGGCGGGCGCGCCGCCGCAGCCAAGGGCTGCCCCGAACGAAGTGGGGCGGCCCGGTGCTGCATAGGGCGCGCCCGCCGTATTGCGGGGCGGGGGCCCTATATAATACTATTGTAGCGTAAAGTGCGGGGGAATACAAGGAGAAAAACCGCAAAGAAGCGGGAATTCTCCCAAAGGGGGATCAGGCGCGGAGGGTGGCGCCCAGCTGGGCCAGCGCCTTCAGCGCCTTTTCGATGGCCTTGTCGCATTCCTCGACGGTAAGGGTGCGGTCGGCGGCACGCAGCACCAGCGAATAGGCAACGCTCTTTTTGCCCACGGGAACGGGTGCGCCGCGGTAGACGTCAAACAGCTTGATCTGCTCCAGAATATTGCCGACGGCGCCGGAAATGGCCTTTTCGATGGCGGCAACGGGCAGGCTCTCATCGCAGATGACGGCAAGGTCACGGGTGGAGGCAGGGAAGCGGGGCAGGGCGTGATAGGTGGCCTCCGGCAGACGAGCGGCAAACATCCGGGCGATATCCAGCCGGGCGACCCATGCACGGCAGCCGATGCCGAAGTTTTCCAGAACGGCGGGGTGCACCTCGCCCACCGAGCCGATCTCGACCTCCCCGATGGTGAGGACGGCGAAGCGGCCGGGATGATAGCTGGGATGGGTGGAAATGGCGGTATAATCGGCACGGGGCAGGTTCAGACGGGAAAGCAGGCTTTCCACGGCGCCCTTGAGGGTGAAGAAATCCGCCTCGCCGCCGTAGCAGCCCACCATAAGAACCGCTTTTTCCTCCGGCAGATCCTCGCCCTCACGGGGCAGGTACTCGCTGGAGATCTCATAAAGCCATGCTTCGGGATTGCGGTTATTGTAGTTGCGGGCCAGCGTATCCAGCATGCTGGGCAGCCCCGTGGTGCGCATGATGGAGGTATCCTCGCCCAGGGGGTTGGTGATGACGACGGATCTTCTCATGGGATGATCCGCCGGCAGGCAGATCTTATCATACATTTTGGGGCTCATAAAGGAGTAGGTGACGATCTCATCATAGCCCATGGCGATCATGGCGTTATTGATGCGGCGCTCGAAATCCTGCTCCGGGGTGACGATGGCTTCGGCGGTCCCCCGCAGGGCGGTGGTGGGGATTTTATCATAGCCGTACATCCGGGCGACTTCCTCGGCGATATCGGCCTTCTGCTCCAGATCGCTGCGGTAGCTGGGGACGATGCACTCATCCTCTACGACGGCGATCTCCAGGGGACGCAGCGATTCCACCATTTCCTCGCGGGTGAGGGAGATGCCGAGGAAACGGTTCATCCAGTCGGCATCAAAGGGGACGCGGCGCAGGGTGTGGTCGGCGTGGTCGATATCGATGACACCGGAAATGACCTCACCGGCGCCCAGCTGCTCCACCAGCTCCAGCGCACGCAGCAGCGCACCCTCGCAGTTCATGGGGTCCAGCCCCTTTTCAAAGCGGCCGGAGGACTCGGTGCGCATCCCCAGCTTTTTGGCGGTCAGGCGGACGCTGCTGCCCTTAAAGCAGGCGGACTCAAAGACGATGGTATCGGTATCCTCATGGATGCCGCTGTATTCACCGCCCATAACGCCCGCTACGGCGCTGGGCTTTTCGGCATCGGCGATGACCAGCATTTCGGGGGAAAGCTCCCGCACGGTGCCGTCCAGCGTGGTGATGGTCTCACCGGGGGCGGCATTGCGGACGACGATCTGACCGTCCTTGACATACTTGAGGTCAAAGGCGTGCATGGGTTGGCCGTATTCCAGCATGACATAGTTGGTGATATCGACGATATTATTGATGGGGCGGACGCCGCAGGCACGCAGACGCTCCCGCAGCCAGCGGGGAGAGGGCTCCACCTTGATATTGCGGACGACAGCCGCCATATAGCGCCGGCACAGCTCGGTATTTTCCACCCGCACCTTCAAAAGCTCGTTGACATCGCCGCCGCAGCCCTGTACCGCAGGGGTGTGCAGATGCAGCGGCAGACGGTAGGTGGCAGCGGTTTCCCGCGCCAGCCCGATGACGGAAAGACAGTCGGGGCGGTTGGAGGTGATCTCGAACTCCACGACGGTATCATCCAGGCCGATGGCGTGACGGATGTCCTCGCCGACGGCGCAGGCCTCCTGCAGGATGAAGATGCCGTCCTCGATGGCGTAGGGGAAGTCATGGACGGTCAGCCCCAGCTCCTTGAGGGAGCAGAGCATCCCGCAGGATTCCACGCCGCGCAGCTTGCCCTTGGTAATGACAATGCCGCCGGGCAGATGGGCCTTGTGCAGGGCGGCGGGCACCAGATCGCCCACCCGGACGTTCTGCGCACCGGTGACGATCTGCACCGGCTCCTCCTTCCCGACATCCACCTGACAGATCCACATATGGTCGCTGTCGGGGTGACGTTCCATCGCCAGCACCTTGCCGACCACAACGTTCTGGATATCGGCGCCCTCCTGCTCGTAGCCCTCTACCTTGGAGCCGGACATGGTAAGCACTTCGCAATAATCATGGATGGGGGCATCCACATGGACGAACTCATCCAGCCATCTCATCGAAAGATTCATATCGTTTTTGCCTCCCTTCCCTTAAAACTGCTCCAGAAAACGGGTATCGTTTTCATAGAACAGACGCATATCATCTACGGCAAAGCGGCGCATAACGATGCGCTCCAGCCCGATGCCGAACGCAAAGCCGCTGTATTTTTCGGGGTCCAGTCCGCAGCCGGAAAGCACCTTGGGGTGCACCATGCCGCAGCCCAAAATCTCGATCCAGCCCTCGCCCTTGCAGATGCGGCAGCCCTTGCCGTGGCAGGCAAAGCACTGCACATCCACCTCGGCGGAGGGCTCGGTGAAGGGGAAGTGGTGCGGGCGGAACCGCACGACCGAATCCTCACCGTACAGGCGCTTAATGACCGTTTCCAGGCAGCCCTTGAGGTCGCTCATGGTGATGCCCTCATCCACCACCAGCCCCTCAATCTGATGGAAGATGGGGGAGTGGGTGGCGTCTACGGCATCGCTGCGGTACACACGCCCCGGCGCGATAATGCGGATGGGGGGCTTGCGCTGCTCCATGGTGCGGATCTGCACCGGGGAGGTCTGGGTGCGCAGCAGCACCTTATCGGTGATGTAGAAGGTATCCTGCGTATCACGGGCGGGGTGGTCGGGCGGCAGGTTCAGCGCTTCAAAGTTATAATAGTCCAGCTCGACCTCGGGGCCGGAGACCACATCAAAGCCCATGCCGAGGAAGATCTCCTCGATCTCATCCAGCACGAGATTGAGGGGGTGGCGGTGGCCCTCCCGGATGGGGGCGCCGGGCAGGGTGACGTCGATGGTCTCCATCCGGAGCTTCTGCTCGGCCATGGCGGCCTTCAGGGCGGCGCCCCGGGCGGCCAGCTTTTCTTCGATGGCGGCACGGACCTCGTTGGCCATCTGCCCCATGGCGGGGCGCTCCTCCGGGGAAAGCTGACCCATCGTTTTAAGGATGGCGGTCAGTTCGCCCTTTTTACCGAGCAGCTGTACCCGCGCTTCCTCCAGCGCGGTGAGATCCTCGGCGTTTTGCAGCCGTTCCAGCGCACGTGCGCGAATGGCTTCCAATGCGGATTTCATAGTGATCCCTCCAGTTTGTAATGATAGCATTTTGGCGGGCGGAAAAAAGAAAGGCTCCGTCCCGCAACAGGGACGAAGCCGCAAATGCTCCGTGGTACCACCCAGCTTTGCGTCCCGCAGGGGACGCACACTTTACTGCCCGCTAACGAGGGCAAACCCGTCGCCGCCTACTTTTTGGTTCAGCGGCGCTGCTCCCCGGGGAACTTCCCGCATCTTTCCCTGTGCGCCCTCGCAGCCATGGGACGCTTCTCTGTACCGGAGAAAAGACGGGTACTTTACCGGATCACGGCATTTTAATGCATTTATTCTACCACGGCAGGGGGGCTTTTGCAAGGGGAAGTTTTGTGCTATCATATAGAAAAAGAAAAAAGGAGGGCGCTGCCATGGAGCTGCGAAACGGCATAGACCTTGCAGCGGTGAGCCGTATGGAAAAAAGCCTGCAAAGAGAGGGCTTTCTGCGGCGGTGCTTTTCGCCGGAGGAGCAGGAATATATCTGCCGGAAGGCGAACCCCGCTGAAACGGCGGCGGCGCTGTGGGCGGCCAAGGAGGCCTTCGGCAAGGCGCTGGGCGTGGGGCTTTCCGGCTGGGAAATGCCGCAGGCGGCCGTGACCCGTGATGCGGCGGGCGCCCCGCATTTTGCGCTGACCGGCGCGGCGGCGGCGCTGGCCGAGGGCTGGGAGCTGGCGCTTTCCTTGAGCCACGACGGCGGATATGCCGTGGCCATGGTGGTGGCGTGGCGGGGGGAATGAGCCCGCACACCGCCATACACCACCCATACACCACCCCCGGAGCGTTTTCCGGGGGCTATTTTTGTAAATTAGTGTAAAGGTTACAAAAGGGTAACGGCATGATTTGGCAAATGGCATAAATACTGGGCTGGAATGGATGGGACTGGGTGAAAATCGGTGCAAATACATTGTGATTTGTGGCGGGGGCGGGGCGGGCGGCACCCTGCGGTGCGGGGGAAAAATGCGGCGTTTACACCACTTTTTACACACAAATTTCGGGGTCGGTGGTGTAGGATTTTGGGGACAAGGGCGCTTGATCAAGCGGGTTTGCGGTACTTCGTGTGATTATAGGAGGAAATCACAATGAAAAAAGTACTCGCACTGGTACTGGCTGTCATCATGGTTTGCACCATGGCTATGGCTGCTAACGTTTCCGTTATCGTTCCTGGTGGTGGCAATGCTGCTTCCACTACTCCTGACACCTACGCTATTGAAGAGCCCGGTACTACTCTTGTTGTCGATCTGAAAGACGAGAATGGTAAGAACGCATTTAACTTTTATTTCAATAGCAAGGGCGAATTCGTACCCGATAAGAACACTTTGACTGAAACCTATGAAAAGGGTTCTGAGTGGGTTGCTTCCGCTAAATGGGTTAAAGTAAACAATTCGACCGATTATTCCCTGACTACCACCGAGACCACTCCTTCGTACTGGGAGTATCAGATTACCCTGAAGCAG
>OMDX01000073.1_pt1 | contig 33732 bp, 20 predicted proteins | sample 1673711 | NCBI WGS metagenome assembly OMDX01 (sample SAMEA103958123, study PRJEB25191) | human gut metagenome
ATTTGATTCAAGTTTTTTGTCGATAACCTCTCGATATTGTTCTGCAAGAAGACCAAACTTTCTTTTAAAATCGACCTTAACCTGTTCTGTTTTATTGGCAAGGAATCTGGTCAGAGAAAACAAATTTGTCAGTTCCTCCAGTCGATCCAGATTTTCCTGGTCCGTTCGCGTTACAATCCAGTTACCATCAGCGTCTTTCCGGCCATAACTTGCACCGTTGGCTATTTCCTGCTTCAGGTTTTTCAAGGCTTCCCGTACTACCAAATACAAAGGAAGGGAGGATTGTTGGGTCACTTCATCATAGATGTTCCTAAATTCCCGCCATAAAAGAATGGCATTGTAATCATGTTCATCAACATGTTCCCTCCACTCCTGCTTTCGCAAGTATTCCGGCAACATATCCTCCAAGGACTGATGCAGAAGCCGTTGATAGGCTTCCCATGCCTTTTCATAGGTATCAAAGAGCCGATGAATATGCGGACGTACCGACATATTGCGCACCAGCCATTTTTTCTTTCCCCGGTGCATTCTACAGGTAAGAGAGATATGTGAACCATAATGTTTTTTCCGGGATCTCCTCACGGTTGAAAGTATCCCATAGCTCATTTTCATTGACAAATCGAAAGTGTGTACAAACTGTGTACAGAAATTTAACTAATTGATAATTAAAATACTGATTCAGACTTAGGATCTGGTGCCGAAAGGCGTACAGGTTCGAGTCCTGCCAGGCGCACCATTTCATAATAGAGGCATATCATTAATAGTGGTTACCTATATTTTTTGAGTAAAGGAGCGATAAGAGCCGTCCCCAGTCCAATCAGGGCAATCAGGGAGAAAGACCACCGGAGGGAGGAAGCATGGGCGATATGCCCGATGACCGGAGGGCCCATCAGGAACCCCAGAAAGCCAATGGTGGAGACGGAAGCCAGCGCCATGCTGGGAATCATTTTCCGGGATTTCTCGGCCATGCTGTAGCAGAGCGGGACAATGGAAGAGGTGCCAAAGCCCACCAGCAGGAACCCCAGCGTGGCGGACCACAGCATCGGGAACAGGACGGAGACCAGCAACCCCGAGGCAATGAGGATGCCGCTGGCGCGCAGAACCCGTACAGGACCGAAGCGCATCACCAGGCGGTCTGCCGTAAAACGCCCCAGGGCCATGGTGCTCATGAATGCCACATACCCCATCTGCACCAGCCCCGGGCCGGGTTTTATCACGCTTTCAAAATACACGCCGCTCCAGTCAAACATGGTTCCCTCGCTCACCATGCTTCCGAAAGCGATCAGTCCGATGACCAGTACATAGGCATCCATGCTCCGGAACATGCCGCCGCCCTGAGTGGAGGAACGCCGGGCATCTCTCGGCAGAAGATAGGGTGAAAAAGCAGCCAGAATAATCATGCATATCAGGAAAATGGCGATGAAGTGCGTCTCCGCAGAGATATGCCAGTCCACCATGGCTGCTCCCAGCAAAGCTCCGAAAAAACCCGCCAGGCTCCATAAACCGTGAAAACGGGCCATGATGCTGCACCGGTACAGCCGTTCCACTCCCACTCCCTGCGTATTGACGGATATATTCGTCAGATTTGCGGCTACCCCAAAGAAAAATAACCCGGCCGCCAGTTCCCAGAAAGACCCCGCCATACCCAGGCATACAAGCACGGCAGGATAAAAGACGGATGCCGCCATCAGTATTTTCCGGCTGCCGCAACGGCCAACCAGGTAACCGGATAGCGCCATGGCGGACATCTGCCCCACCGGGACGGCAAAGAGAACGGACCCCAAGTCGGCATCGTTCAACCCCAATGCACTTTTGATGTCCGGGATGCGGGATGCCCAACTGGCGAACACCAAACCCTGAAGAAAATAAAAGGTACTGACCGACAGACGATAAACACCTTGCGTCGTTTTAGGAAGAGGCATATTCATGATGAATTTCCTGATCGCGCAAACGCTATCCCTATTCCACTCTTCTGGCAAGAGAAATCATCTTTTGTACAATATGATTTTACACGCAAACAGGCATCCGGAAAAAGGACAGGATTTACGGATATTTCTCCCCCGCCATTTTCCAAGGCAATTTTTCTTTCACATAAAAAACGCCGTATTCCTCATGGAACACGGCGTTGGTAAAAGGGAACAAAAACGGTCAACGGGGATCGTGGTGCCAGTTCAGGGCACCCTTGCCCAGCGCATACAGGTAGGCCACCAGCAAAATGCCAATGAAAATGCACATGGCCGTGAACGATTCCGGATTCATCATAATATAGTCCCGGAAATTGACGGCCCAGGGGTAGAGGAATACCACTTCCAAGTCAAAAATGACAAAGAGCATGGCCACCATATAGAATTTTACAGAGAACATGGGGGCACCTTCCCCCATGGGAATCATCCCGCATTCGTAGGGAATGTCCGCCGGTTTACGCACGGAAGAACGCTTGCCCATCAAGATACTGAGCAACAAGATCATGCCGGCCAGCCCCAGGGCGGCCGCCACCTGCACGAGCACTGAAAAAAATTCCTGATTCATGACGTCTGGCACGGGTGTACCACAGACATTGCGGAAAAGCAAAACTAAAAAGGACAACAGCTTTCATGCTGACGGGAGGGACGGTAAAATTCCGTCTCCCGCCCTGTCAAATAGTACAAAGGCAACAGTCCCTTCCATGGGGACGCCCGGCATTTCATATCCTTGGGACTTCCTTTCTGCGGGGCTCTGTCTTCCAGAGCATCTTACGGCAAACGTCTGTTTATCACAAAACTCCGCTATCCGGTTTTAACACGCAGAATCCAGGCAGGATGCAGCCTTCCACTTCAGCATTCGGCAATGAACCGGCAACAACAGCAGCCGGCAATGGCCCAGCCATCAGAAAGCTCTCCCCTCACGGAAAGCGTACAGGAATCCCCTTCATTGCCGGGAATAACGGACTCACGCCCCCATCAAATGGGAAATCCACCTTCCGGCCGCTTCCATCAGAATAATACACCCCGCCAATATTCCGAAAAAAATTCCCGCCAATTTAAGCAGCAGAAAGCCCATTCCCAGAAAAACACCGCCAATGCAAGCGAACACGGCCATCGCCAGCATATTAAAAAAATCTGACAATAACATCAACATAACCCTGATTTTATTCCATTACCCGGCAATTAGAGACGGGGTTTCCTGCAATTCCCGGCCCTTCCCTGCGGAGAATGGGCGTCCAACATCTTTCCAAGCACCTGCATCACTCCGTTTTCCTCATTGGACGGCGCCTCAAATGCGGCCATGGAACGGATTTCCGGCACGGCATTCGCCATGGCATAACTGAAACGCGCCTGCCGTATCATTGAAGCGTCATTCATCTGATCTCCGAAAACCATCGTTTCCTCCGAAGAAATTCCCAGTTTCCTCTGAATCAATTCCAGAGCGGCCCCCTTATTGGCCCCTTTCCGGCTGATATCCATTCATTTCTCTCCGGAGACAGCCACCTGGAAGCCATGTTCCAAATGCTTCAGCCGGGGATAACTGTTTTCCCCGGCTCCCAGGAAGTCATATACTGCTATTTTCAAAAGTTTGTCTCCCCGCACGTCCAGCAGGTCCCCCACTTCTTGACAGCGTGTGTAATATTTGCGGGCCTCCCGGACGAATTCCGGCTGTTTGTCCTCAATATATGCGGAATCCCGCCCTGCGAGGACGATGCAGGTTCCTTCAATGCACCTGATCCCGGCAATCAAACCGGCTACCGTTTCATGATCCATGTCCAGAAGCAGCCATTCTTTTCTACCCGCCGCCGCATAAGCGCCATTCTCGGCAATAAACAGCATCCGGTCCGCCACGGGGGCAAAGGTCCGGAGCAATCCGTCATACTGGCGGCCGCTTGCTGCCGCAAAACGAATGCCGCGAAGCTCAAGTTCCCTAAACAAGGGAAAAAACGCAGGGTCCAATTCACCTTTTCCATTAAGCAGCGTCCCATCCATATCGGACGCAATAAGTTTGACGGAATCCATAACGCTGCCAGAATCATCGTTTATCCTTACTTCCAGGGCAAGAGCGGCTTCAGACAGCATGGAGCGGACAGCGAAAGGAAAGACCAGGAGGCCAGCAGCAAGGATACAGTTCTCTCCATCATTTTACGGGAGAATCTCCATTTCTTCCATAAGTTTCAGCTTCCTTCATTCTACCGTGAGTGCAGCAGCGGCAAATGCAAATAATTTGAAACCATCCGCACATCCGCAATATTTAGCGTATCACACCGAATTGCAAATTCGGAGGAGAATTTTTTCCTCTTCATCTGGGAAAAAAGCTCGTAGATAAAGAGAATTACGAAGGAAACGGAAAATATGGTGTCATGGGCCGGACTTCACAAAAATTATGGAGTTTATGGCGTGGATCATTTAACTCCAATTATTTGAATTGTATCCGAATTTGCAATCCGCCACCCGAATTCCCACATGGTTTGCCCCGGGCATTCTTTGCTCATACTATTTTTTCATTGCCCGGAGTTATGGATTCCTGCATCATGGCCTTTCGCAGTACCCCTGCTTATGATACACATGACTTTAAGAAAGAAAACTCTCTGGTTTCTTGGAGCTTTGAGCTTTTTTGCCTCTCTTGCCGCGACTTTCGCCGTTTTCTGGCTGAACAGGAATGATTCTTCTCCCACGGAATGGAATTTCAACCCTATCTGGACAAAAGCGGAAAAAGAACAAATTCTTACCGTAGCGAATTTCACAGCCCATCGAAGCCCGGAACGTTTCATTTACCGCGGGCTTTCCCTCAATTCACGCCATATTGACTGGCACATGTTTTCCGAAGTTTCCATGCGCCAATATATGAAGGACGAAATCAGGGAACGGCTTCAGATGATACGGGACACGGCGGAAAGCGCAGACGGACGCTGCATCACTCCATCCCATGAAACCCTGCTGCATCTTGCCGCCGGGCTCGGAGAAGTGCAGTTGCTGAACCGCCTTTTACAGCGCCATGCGGACCCGAACGTCCAGATCATCCTACCGCAACAGGCCTTTCCCTCCATTCCGGACTCCGAACAGGGAAATACCCCCCTGACTTACGCCTGCCAGCCAGGCATGGACGACTCCACGCCCCTGCCGGTGCATAACAGGATCTCCTGCCTTAATCTCCTGATTCAATACGGTGCGGATGTGAATAAACCGGGGCCGCTGGGCTGGCCGCCCCTCGTCATCACCTGTGTGGCCGGTATTGGAGGAGCACCCTATGAGGAAGCAGCCCTGTTTCTTCTGAAATGCGGTGCGGATATTTCCCTCCAGCCTGAATTGAAAGGTAAAAAAACAAGTCTGCTCACATGGGCCACGGCCGCCGGATACCCCCTGCTGGTCCGCAAGCTTTGCGAAGCCGGGTACGATCCCAATTTCCGCGGGGAAATGGCCCCGCCCCTTCTTTCCCTGAACCTGAACACTCCGAACACCGCACTGCAAATCGCACATATTCTGCTGGAATACGGTGCGGACGTGAATGCGGCCATGCCCGCGTCCACAACCCTGCCGGAAACCACGGGGGACACGGCCCTGCTGAACCTGTGCCGCCAGCTGGCTTTCATTGATGTGTCCCAGCTCCCTCAAATCAGGGAGCTGGTCAGTCTCTTCATCAGCGAGGGAGCGGACGTCAACCATCAAAACGCCGCCGGAGAGACTCCCCTCATGGCGTGCTGCCGAGGAATGTTGCTGGGAGACGATTCCCTGGACCGGCTGAAACTGGGTATTGCGCGTCTTCTGCTGGACCACCGCGCAGACCCCTCCCTGAGAGACAAATACGGACGCACAGCCCTCCAGCGGATAGGCAACCGGTCAAACGAACATCTCCAAATGGTGCTGAAATACCTGCCGGAATTGAGCGCTCCGCCGCTTCCGAAGAAGGAAAACCGTTGAATACCGCCGTTTATTTCACACGGGCATTCACCGTATCCAGCAGAATGCCGGCATCCGGTTGGGAACCGGTGCTGATGAAATGAATATAACTGGCTCCATTGGGGGACTTATTAGCCATTTTCAACGTTCCGGCCTTCTTTCCGTCCAAAGACACCACAGCCTGCCCCCCCTGCCACAGAAGGGAAATTTCATGCCACGCGCCGGGCGTGAAAGGCACTTTTTTCATCCCCAGCAGCAGATGGGGCGCAGGTCTCAGCCTGATCGGGAAGGTAAACAGGGCATAATCCTTCGTAGTGGAATCACAGGCATTGAAAAGCCGATCCGTCAGAGAGACCTGAAGGCCGGAATCATCCGCCTGATCCCCGTCCGCTGCACGGAATCGGAATTTGACCAGCCCTGTGGTCCCGTTCGGAAAGTTCCAGGCAGCTCCAGCGTTCCGGTAATCCACATTGGATTTTTCATTGACCAGTTCGGGATCATTCAGACGCTTGATTTGCAGCACCTTTTTCGTACTTCCGGACGGATCCGGAACCAGCTCTGCGGAAGGCTTGCGGTTATAACTGCAATGGCCCTTTTTCTGGGGAATATAAGTATGAATGGTCCACTGGGAATCCGAATCTTTCCCCGTCTGCGTAGCACGCGTCTTGGCCCCTACCCAGCGGCGGTCCACAATAACCAGGCGGCGGTGGTTTTTATGCTGCCCCAGGGAAATAAGGATGCGGTTTTTGTCCAGCTGCACCATTTCGCTCTGGTGTTTGCCGCGGTCTTCCGGACCATCCAGCGTAGCATAGCCGGGATGGTTGCGGTGTTCGTCCAGGATAATCTCCCGGAATCCGTACCAGGTTTTACCCTCGTCCCCGGACATGGCAATGTGGTGGGAATCACGGTTCGTGAACACGTCTTCCCACGTTCCGTTGCCGGCTGTGGCGTTTTCAGGCAGAGCCATCGTATTCGTCCACAGGGAAACGATGGTTCCGTCATCCAGGCGGCCCAACGTATTCATGGTCAGGGTGCCGAAAAAGCGGGAAGGTTCCGGTTTGCTCCATGTTTCACCGTAATCCCTGGAGAAAGCCTGCCACGCCTGGTCCAGGGAAGTACGGACAAGCGCCCACAACGAACCGTCCTTCATCTCCAAAACCGTGGCTTCCACGGCATTGTTGAACCATCTGACACCCTGGTGGGGGGGCCTGGCTTCATGTTTGGGGGAAGTAACACCGTTCCTGGATACATGCCAGGTCAGTCCCCCGTCATCGGAAATATGAAACTTGGTACCGCTGCCCATGTTGTGGAACGGAACAATCACCCTGCGGCCCTTGTTCACAAAAACAGGGGTGCGCATGATGCCGCCCAGTTTTTTCAGATTTTTCCTCTTTTCCGGATCTTTCCAGTCTTCTTCCAGCTTGCCGTCATTCGTGACGGCAAACCACTTGCCGTCCAGCCCCCCCTTGGAAAGAAATACAAAGCCTCCGATAGGCTGCACACGAATGAATTCCCTGGTCAGGGGGTTGCGCACAATAGCCGGAGATTCCTTGGGAATGCCGCCGTAGTTGGGAGGGTAGCCAGCCGGAGCGGCCTTCATTTCCCATGTTTTTCCGTTATCCCTGCTGACCAGGTAATCCGGTCCCTTGCGGGTACCGGAATAATGGCGTATTTCACGGGAGTCCACACGGATGAGGCCGCGCCCCGCATCAGCCGGCGGAGTGGCGACAACTTCAGGCTCCGGAACGGGTGCTGCCTTCTGTTGGGCATAACAGCAACAAAAGGAACCGGTCAACAATGCAAACAACAGGTTTTTCATAAACTAAATATCAAATGCCGTATATTTTCCTCAGCCGGGGCTTTCCCTTCAAGCAAAATCCTGCCTTCCATCAGAAGACGATCATCAGGAATGCTTTCCCGCCTGCTTCCCTCCCCGGTATTTTGCATCAAGCTTTTTCAAAAGTACGGCCAGTTCCTTTTCCAAAACCTCATATCCCCTGGCATTGGGATGCACCACATCCTTCATAAATTCATTCTGAGGAGAAGCACCGTCTGCGGAAAGAAGAGCCTTTCCCGGATCGGCAAAGAAAATGTTCTTTCCGTTATGCAGCTCCGCCAGCAGCCTGTTCGTCTGCTTCACCGGTTCCGCCAGGTTTTTCTCCTTCCTTGGAAGAACGCCCAGCAACAGAATTTTGGAAGAGGGGCATTTCCGGCGCACCAGGCGGACAAACGCCCTGATATTGTCCGCACATGCCTGCGGCGTATCCTTGCGGTGCCCCAGATTATTGGTTCCCAGCAGCACGATGATGACCCGCGGAGAAATGCCGTCCAGCTCCCCGTTTTGCACACGGTAATAGGCATTATCCACATAATCAAATCCAAAGCCCATATTCGTCGCAGTATGCGGACGGAATAATTTCTCCCAGGAACCCGCTCCCGTGTTTTTTCCGTCCCCGGAAGGCTCCCCTCCCCAGTGGTGGGTAATGCTGTCCCCTATCATCACATATTCAGGCTTGACGGTCCGGTTTCTTTTTTTAACGGCTTCATGCCGGGCATTCCAATCATACGGATCCCGCTGATGGGGCTCCGGCTTCAGGGTTGCGGGCAACGCGGAGGGAGGGATGGAAGGTGCGGAAAACGCCACACTGGCCCCCCCCAGCAATATGGCGAGCATGTAGGAGAAGAAATTCATGATAAAAAAGTGAAACCGGTTTCCAGTTTAAGCAAATCCTGCCGTGCATCAAGATCGCAGGCGCCACTTTTGCCGGCAGAGTAAAAAAGACCACTGCCCGTCCGGCAAATCCCGCCGCAACAGCGGCCAGGCGAACACCGCATCCGGCCTTTCCTGTTCCGAGAGCCCTGTTGCCCCAGGAAAGCTCGACTCCCCAACGGAGGGTAATGCTTTCACCAAAAACGACATACCCCCGTTTGACGGTCCGGGTCCGTTCCATCACTGCCTCATGGCGTTTTTCCAGTCATGCACGGCCCGCTGGTTCTCCTGGGGCTTCAGCGTGGGCGGCAATTCATCAGCACAGGCACCGGAGAAACAAGCAACGCAAAAAACTCCCGCCAGCAATAAACAAAGGCATGCATAAGATTTCATAACGGTAAGCGTTGAGATACTGCAATAGAGATTAGGAAAGTAAAGAGAAATAATCTTCCGTCACTTTTCCGCAATCGCATGTTCCCCTCATTTTCCGCTCCGCAACGGACAGACAGGTGAAACATGCCAAAGCCAGCGCACCCGCGTTCTCTTCGCAAAGAATTAGCCTTGTTGTCTCCCGGAATTCACGATATAATTACGTGGCGCGGAGTTTTGCCGTTTCCGGCCTTTCAACGGCTGCGGAACGTTTTTCTCCGGTCTTCTTCACTACATCCTATTTATGATCAGCATAGTAAAAGACTTGAAGGAGTCCACCGCCCTTCCGAAGGAATGGCAGGGATTCAAGCCGGGAGCATGGACGGAGTCCATTGACGTACGGGATTTCATCCAGCATAACTACACGCCCTATTCCGGCAATGAAGAATTTCTTTCCGGCCCCTCCCAGCGCACGCTCCGTTTATGGGATGAACTGAAAGTCCTGCTGAAAAGGGAAATAGACAACGGCGGCGTTCTGGATGCTGATGAAGAAGTGGTATCCTCCATCACCTCCCACAAGCCCGGCTACATTGACAAGGAACTGGAAGTGGTCGTAGGCCTCCAGACGGACGCCCCCCTGAAACGGGCCCTGATGCCCTTTGGCGGCCTGCGCATGGCCCAGCAGGCCCTGGAATCCTACGGGTTCAAGATGTGCGAGAAAACCGCGGATATTTTCAAAAAGATACGCAAGACGCACAATGAAGGCGTTTTCGACGCCTACACTTCCGATATCCGGGCGGCCCGTTCCGCCGGCATTATTACCGGCCTTCCGGACGCCTATGGCCGCGGCCGCATCATCGGGGACTACCGCCGGGTGGCCCTGTACGGCACGGACAGACTGATTGCCGAACGCCGCAAGGACCTCAAAAACCGTGAACATTCCCCCCTTACGGATGAGCTGATCCGCCTGCGCGAAGAAATGAGCGAACAAATACGCGCCCTGGAAGAACTCGCCCAGCTGGGCGCCTCCTACGGCTGCGACCTCACTCGCCCCGCCGCAAACGCCCGCGAAGCCGTGCAATGGACGTACCTGGGCTACCTGGCCGCCGTGAAGGAACAGAACGGAGCGGCCATGTCCCTGGGCCGCGTTTCCACTTTCTTCGACATTTATTTCACCCGCGACCTGGAACAGGGGCTCATCACGGAAGAGGAAGTTCAGGAAATCATCGACCAGTTCGTGATGAAGCTGCGCATCGTCCGTTTCATCCGCACGCCTGATTACAATAACCTGTTCTCCGGAGACCCCACCTGGGTGACGGAATCCATCGGCGGCATGGGAGAGGACGGGCGCACCCTCGTCACCCGCAGTTCCTTCCGCATGCTGCAGACCCTGTACAACCTGGGGCCGGCTCCGGAACCGAACCTGACCGTTCTGTGGTCCCGGAACCTGCCGGAAGCCTTCAAAAGCTTCTGCGCCAAGGTTTCCATTGAAACGTCCTCCGTCCAATACGAGAACGACGACCTGATGCGCCCGCACTGGGGCGACGACTACGGCATCGCATGCTGCGTGTCCGCCATGCGCATCGGCAAGCAGATGCAGTTCTTCGGAGCGCGCGCCAACCTCGCCAAGTGCCTTCTCTACGCCCTGAACGGCGGCGTGGATGAACTCAAGGGCAAACAGGTGGCCCCGCCCTCCCCCCGCTACACGGAAGAAATTCTCAACTATGATGAAGTGATGGCCCTGTACGACAAGATGCAGGACTGGCTCGCCAAAACTTACATTGACGCGCTGAACATCATCCACTACATGCACGACAAATACTGCTATGAACGCATTGAAATGGCGCTGCATGATCCGGAAATCCTGCGCACGATGGCCACGGGAATCGCCGGGCTTTCCGTGGCGGCGGACTCCCTGTCCGCCATCAAGTACGCCACCGTAAAAGCCATCCGCAATGAAGAGGGGCTGATTGTGGACTTCAAGACGGAAGGGGAATTCCCCTGTTACGGGAACAATGACCCGCGCGTGGACGACATAGCATGCAGCCTGGTCAGCAATTTCATGGAAAAACTGCGCAAGCTCCACACTTACCGCAATTCCCTGCCCACCCAGTCCATCCTGACGATCACCTCCAACGTGGTGTACGGCAAAAAGACGGGCAACACGCCGGACGGCCGCCGAGCCGGGGAACCGTTCGCCCCCGGCGCCAACCCCATGCACGGAAGGGACAGGAACGGAGCCGTGGCGTCCATGCTCTCCGTAGCCAAGCTGTCCTATGACGACTCCCTGGACGGCATCTCCTACACCTTCTCCATCGTTCCGCAGGCCCTGGGCAAGGAGGAAAGGGAACGCCGCGTCAAGCTCGTCTCCCTGCTGGACGCCTACTTTGCCGCTACAGGTCACCACATTAATGTGAACGTACTGGAACGGGAAACGCTTCTCGACGCCATGGATCACCCGGAAAAATACCCGCAGCTTACCATCCGCGTTTCCGGCTATGCCGTGAATTTCATCAAGCTGACCCGGGAACAGCAGCAGGAGGTCATCAACCGCACCTTCCACACCCGCTAACCCGGACGACACACGGATGCCGCAGGTTTTTCCACAAAACCATGATCCGGACGGAGAAAGCTCCGTCACCGGTTTGGTTCATTCCGTGGAATCCTGCGGCACCGTGGACGGTCCCGGCATCCGCTTTGTCCTTTTCCTGTCCGGCTGCAGCCTGCGCTGCCGCTACTGCCACAATCCGGATACCTCCTACGTTCGGCGGGGCCGGCTCAGAAGCGCGGGTGATGTCCTCAGGGAAATAGCCCGTTACCGGGATTTTTTGCAGGCGGCGGGCGGCGGCGTCACCCTCTCCGGCGGGGACCCCCTCTTCCAACCTGATTTTACCGGCGCCGTGCTGAAAGGCTGCCGGAAACTGGGACTGCATACCTGCCTGGACACCTCCGGCCATCTGGGCGTGAATGCGGGCGAAGAAATGCTGGCGGATACGGACCTGGTCCTGCTGGATATCAAGGCATGGAATCCGGAACGGTACCGCTCCCTGACAGGCGGGGAACTGCGCCCTACGCTGGAGTTTGCGGAACGCCTGGCCTCCCTCCGCAAGCCCGTGTGGCTGAGGTATGTGCTGGTACCCGGCGTTACGGATAATCTGGAAGAAATTGAGGGACTCTCCCGCCATGCGGCGCTCCTGGGCAACGTGGAACGCGTGGACGTGCTCCCTTTCCACCAGATGGGGAGATTCAAATGGGATGAATTGAAGCTGGATTATACCTTGAAGGGCACCCCGGAAGCGTCCGCAAAACTGGCGGAACAGGTCCGCGGCATTTTCCGGCGGGAAGGCTTTCCGGATTGCGTGCATTAACCGGATTTTCGCGCCTTGGCGCCATCAACCGCAGCAAACCGAATACAGATATCTCCCCTCCTCATCTTCCGGATGAAAGGCTCTTCTCCCCTTTCCCAAATTATTCCTTTCCGGAAATTTCCCGCAAAGCATCCAGCACTTCCCGCACGGCAATGTGGCGGTTGCAGGGGACATCCCGGTCACAATCCTTCCGGAAGCAGGGGGAACAGCACTGGTGGCTGTAAAGGGAACGGTTGAATGTACCCATAGGGCGGCACACATCCGGAAGCCGGGTGGAAAACAGAGTCACCACCGGAAGCCCGCGGAAGGAACAGAGGGACGGGAAATCGCCATCCACGGCTACCGCCACCGAAGCGCCGTCCATGACGGAAAACAGAGCCTCCGGCGCACCCACAGCCAGTTCCACATTCAAATGTTCCGCCAGCGCGGCGGCGCGCTCCCGGTCTTCTTCCAGAGCCACCAGAACCGTCCGTCCCGGCAAAAGGGAAACCAGTTCCGTCCACTGCTCCCGGCTCCATTCACTGGCGCTTCCCAGACGGGAAAACGGAGCAATTAAAATGGGGGCGCCTTCCGCCGGGGCCGCTTTTTTCACAGGGAACAAAGACGGTTTACCGACGTCCAGCCCATGCAGCCCCCCCAATTGCAGATAAAGCTGCACCCGGTGCGCCGGGGGGGCGGCGCGCAGGACGGGGGCCTTTACCCGGAATTTGTATTTCCGGACGCCGGGATGCGTGTCCAGCCCGGAGAACATCATGGGGCCATACGGTTCCAGCGCTTTCAGGGTTTCCATATCTCCATCCAGCATGACGCCCATATCCAGCGGGCCTTCATTGTAAAATTCATCTGCCGCCAAAGCTTCCCGAAGCTGCTTCAGTGAATCGTGCGGCAGCACATGGGTAACTTCCGACACCGTCTTCCATATCCCCAGCTGGGCAGACGGGCAGATGACGTTCACCTGCATGTCGCACCGGACGGTTTTCAGGGCACGAATCAGGGGAACAGTCGCCAGGGCTTCATCCAGCGCCCCGGGAACGGCTACCAGAATGCGGTACGGCTTCAGCTCCATATTTTCCAGAAGCGCAGCCGTTTTTTTATCCTGCGGAGCAAAGCGGTCAACGGATTTCCAGCGGTGGTGCATCCAGAACACATCCAGCACGGATTCCCGGATCAATGTTTCCAGCCCCCTGTTCACTTCAATAGTATCTCCCGCCAGAGAGCCGTCCGACCCGGAAAAATCCACCACATTCCCCATATCCGCTATCCAGTGGCCGGGAGCATCCGTACGCACCGCTATGGCCACCATGTCCGCGCCCGTCCTTTTTCGCAGCAGAGCGGGCAGCGGAGTCGTGCCGGTCACCTTGCCGAAAAAGGGGACATACACCCCCTCCCATACGAACTGGTCGCTCAGCACGCCCAGGGCCCCCCCTTCCTTGAGCATTTTCATGGGAGCCTTGATGCCGCCCTCCTTGGAGAACATCTGAGTTCCACGTTCCGTGCGCCGCTGGTACACGTATTCCTCCATCAGCGGATTGTCAAACTGGCGGTACATGGACCCGTAACGCTCCACCTCCGGGTAAAATGCGCGTATTCTCGCCAGCGCCTCCCAGTTGCCGGAGTGGGCTATGGCGCAAACCTGCCCGCGCCCTTCCAGCACAGGCGCGGCAAACTGTTCGTGCCCTCCGACCGTCACGCAATGCTTCAACTGCTCATCCGTCAGGGTGGCCGTCTTCGCGGAACACAGGAAATTGGCAATGGTCCTTTTGAAATTTTCCCGGCTTAATTTCTGCAGTTCCTTTCCGCGCAGGGCCGGATTCAAAACGATGCGCAGATTCCTTTCCACAATGTTCCGGCGCTGGGGAAGCAGATACCACGCCACGGCCCCTGCCGCGCGCCCCAGCCGGTACAGCGTTTTCATGCCCACGAGCTTCAACAGCCCTTCCATGAGCAGAAACCCTTTCATTCCCAAATGATGGGCAAACGTATTCCGGGAAGCCGGGGAGGAATCAGGAGAGGAAGAATCAGTCATAAGGAAAACCGGAAAAGATGTTATACGAATCCCCTCCGGTCCACAAACCCTTTATTCCCCCGGCTGAGGTCCCTTCCCGCATTTTATTTTCTCGGATAAATGACGTCTTCCCTAAATTTTTCCGCCGGCGCGGAATCCAAAGCCATCCCATGCTTTACTGCATCTTCCTCATAAAAGCATCTCTGCGGAGACGGCATCTTACTTTTGGCAAAGAAATGACTTTACAATTCTTAACTAAACGGTATATTCCGTCTCCCGAACCGAACACCAAACCGGAGTTATACACCATGAAAGTTCTTTCTTCCTTAGCCTCTATGAAGCGCCGCCACGCAGACTGCCAAATCGTGAAGCGCAAGGGCACGCTGTATGTGATCTGCAAGAGCAATCCCAAGTTCAAGGCCCGCCAAGGCGCTACGGCAGGCACGCGCCTTTCCAAAAAGGGCGTCAAGTAATCCCTGGCCCAGCACAGATTTCAAAAAGACCGCCGCCCGCCGGGTGCCGGTCTTTTTTTGCTGACCAAGCCCTTTTCCGTACATCCATGCAGCTTCCTGCCGTCCAAACCAAATTCCTGAATCTTCCCAACTCCTTCTCCCTGAGGAATGGAGCTACGCTTGACAAGGTATGCGTCGCCTATGAACAGTACGGAACCCTGACGCCGGAAAAAGACAACGCCATCCTGCTGTTCCATGCCCTTTCCGGCAGCCAGCACGCCTATGGCTACAATCCGGAAGTCCCGGGCACCGGCTCCCTCTGGAAACCGGAAAACCACGAAGGCTGGTGGAACAGCATCATCGGCCCCGGCAAGCCGCTGGACACGGACCGCTTCTGTATCATCTGCGCCAATTACCTGGGAGGGTGCTACGGCACCACAGGCCCCGCTACCCCCTGCCCTGCGGACGGCCAGCCCTACGGCTCCCGCTTCCCTCACGTGGAGATCGCAGACCAGGCACGCCTCCAGGCCCTTCTGCTGGACAGCCTGGGCATAGAACGCGTTCATCTTATGGGCCCCTCTGTGGGCGGCCTGATCGCCCTCAGTTTCGCGTGCCAATTCCCGGAACGCGTCCGGAGCTTCATCTCCATCGGCTCCGGTTACCGGGCTTCCATTGAACACCGCCTGTCCCTGTTTGAACAAATCCTGGCCATTGAGCTTGACCCGGATTTCCAGGGCGGGGATTATTACCGGGGGCCGGCGCCCAAAAAAGGGCTGGCATTCGCCCGTATCATCGGCCACAAATCATTTGTTTACCAGGAGGGGCTGGAACAGCGCGCCAGAAAAGAGGTGGGAGGCAACTACGGCCTGCTCACGTGGATGACCCCCACCCGCAGCACGCAAAGCTACATGCTTCACCAGGGGACCAAGTTCGCGGAACGTTTTGACGCCAACTCCTATATCCGCATTGCGGATATGTGGGCGGAGTTCGACATCCGCGACCACACCCCGGACGGAACATTTCAAACCGCCCTGGAAGGCTTCCGCCGCGCAGGGATTCCCGCGCTTATCTTTTCCATTGATACAGACTGCTGTTTCCGCCCGGCGGAACAGCAGGATTTCGCGGCGCAGCTTGAAGCCGCCCATATTCCCACGGAGTTCCATACCATCGCTTCCACCAAGGGACACGATTCCTTCCTGCTGGAGCCGGAGCTTTATGCGGAACCCATCCGGCGCATTCTGGCCGCAAGGAAGCCGAAGGGGACGGCGTAAGCTTTTTTCCGCCGCAAGAAGACACGGCGGAGCAGCGCTTAAAAAGAAATGATGCCGGGAACCGGAAGCGAGAGGGAAAAATCAACCATGTCATGAAGGAACGGCCAGGTTCCTTGCAAAGCGGAACTTCACGGCTCTTCAACGTGACAATAACCTGAGCCGGATGAACCCGAACAGGGTTTTCGCTGTCACATCTTCATGACTGATCATTATTACACCTCCGAAACGGAAAACGTCGGACAATTCCGCTGCGAAACCACCTTTATCCCTTCCAACGTTACGTTTGCCACGGACCTGCCCGCTTCTTTTGAAGGCCGCGCAGAATTCCCCTCCCCCGGAGTTTTGCTCGGTTCCACGCTCGCCTCCTGCATGATGAGCCTGGTTTCCGTGGTCGCGGCCAGAAAAGGAGTGGATTTGAAAGGCATGCGCGTTCTGGCGCGTGCGGCGGAATCATCCAAGGGAATTGAAAAAATTGAACTGAAGGCAATCATGCCCCTGGAAGGCAGCCACCCTCTCCGCGCCATGCTGGAAAAAACCGCCTTGTCCTGCCCTGTGCGCCAGGCGCTGCGGCCCGATCTGGAAACGCCCATTGAATGGGAATGGAAGTAAACAGCCATCAGGGAAGTCAACCCAAGCTTGAAGTTATCCTTAAAGAAATCCCGTCCATTCATGAAAAAAGCCGCTGCGGATGATTCCGCAGCGGCTTTCCAATTGGCTGACGTTTTTTCCTTTAGAAGTTGTAGCGGTAGCCGATACTCCCGTTGATGGAGCTGGAACCGCTGCGGATATCCGCGTTGCCGTCCACAAAAATGACGCCCTGAGTGCCCACGGGAACGCTCAGCCCCGCGCCAATCTGGAAGGCCGTGCTTCCGACCTTGGCGCCATACACCGGACGCGTATAGGAGGGATCCGCCAGGAAGCCCACATTGGCCTGCCCGCGGCGGTCTCCCATATCCTGGGAAACGTTCACCCGTACTTCTCCCAGCGCTTCACGCCCGAAGACGTTGGACCCCATGAGTCCGGAGAGCCGGGCGCCCACAGCGACAGCAGCCGTAGTCAGTTCCTGGTCTTCCACCTTCAGTCCGGCATTTCCTGCAGAACCGCTTTCCCGATAGCCGTCCATGCGGGTCGTCACGATGGAAGCGTTGAACAAAGGCTGGAGAATCACGCTCCTGTCTTCATTGAGAGCGATGTCATACGCCAACTCGTACATGGCGCCGAAACCGGCTCCCGTCGTATTGCCGCGGGCCTGGTAAGACCCCGTACCGTAATCCACCGTGCGCGTCAGCGAGGCATCATTCCAGCCGCCCGTCAGAATCAGCAGATGGGACCATTTACGGTACTGGTAGCGGGCGAACAGATTGACATAGTAACTGTCCAGGTCTCCGTCCGCCGTATCCGCCGCGCTGGCCGTCAGACTTCCGTAATTGGCCGTAAACGCAGCTCCCGCAGTGAAGCGGTCGTTGATATCCACATCCATGCCTACCGTGCCTCCCCAGGTGGTGAGTTCGTAGCCGCTTTCATCCCCCCTGGTGTCCAGCTTGGCATAAGACCCGGTTCCCTGCATCCACATATGGAAGTAGGGCATGTCTTCATGGACATATGCAGGGTTAACGCCCATCTGCGCCACGCGGTTGCGTATCCAGCCCATCTGGTCGCGCAGGGAGTCGCGCTGGGCGATGCCCAGGCTGGTAACCGTGCTGCCGGCGGCGGCGGCCAGTTTGCGGGCGGCGCCGGAATAGTCGCCTGAATTCTGGGAAAGAAGAACAGAGGTATAGAAATCGCGCAAGGCAGTGCCTTCTTCCATGTGATAACGGGAATTCCAAAGGATGTCCGCTCCAGTGGCGGCATTCCGCGTCAGGGAAGAGTCACGGAAAATGTTTTCCGTGCGCGCCGTACCGGTGAGGATGATGGCCGTCATGCTGTCATTGGTGGTCAGCTCCAGGTTTTCATACATGGAACCAAGAATCATATCCTGGAGGGTGACATTGTCACCCAGGGACACAAGCGCGCCGTCCGTTGTCTTGAACAATTCCATATTCAGCGTTTCCGAACTCCCGGAAACCAGGGTATCCAGATTGTTCATGACCAGCGTGACTTCTCCCGTCCCGTCTCCCAGCGTAATATTTCCGCTGGAGGTGACAAAGGGATTGCCCAGGCCGTCCACCGTTGTAGAGGAAGTGGTAATGGCGACCGTGCTGTCCCCCGTTACGCTCAGACCGTCCGAGCCAAGAGTCAGCTGTGTTTTGGGGATATCCGCACTGCCAATATTGAGCGTGCCGCCATTCACGGTAATCCCCTGATAGGAAGCCTGGGCGGGATTGCCGCCCACCCCTGCCGCTCCGGCCAGGGTCAGCACGCCGCCGTCACTCACATTCAGGTGATAACCTGCATTGCCTGCACCCTTGATAGTCTGGACGCTTCCGTTGCCGGATTTGACGTTGAGCGTTCCGGATGCCCCGTCCAGCGTACCGGTAAAGGCATGGGAAGCGGAAGAATTGATCGTCATTTCCGCACCGCTCAGCTTCAGAGCTCCGCCGCCCGCCAGTCCGGAAACGGTATTCACGGAACCGGTTGCGGCGGACAGGGCGGACCCTTCACGGATATCCAGCAGGACACCGTTCAGGGAAGAGCCGTTGCCCAGTGTCAGGGAGGAGTCCGTTCCCGTACCTCCCAAGGTCAGCGTACCGTCCCCGGAGATAATCACCTCCGTGACATGGCTGCCGGCCTGCTGGCCGGTAAGAACCATCTGGGTTCCGTTACCCAAATTCAGGGTTCCCCCTCCCGCGCCGGCAGCCAGCGTCTCCACCGTGGTTACACGGGAGGCGCCGTCATTCCGTCCGCCCAGCGTTATGTCTCCGCCCGCGAGTTCCAGCGCAGTAAGGCTATTGCCTGCACCGTTCAGGACGATGTTTCCTTCCGCGGAACTGAGCATGGAATCATTCCCGGTGAAGTTGCCTTCCACGGTGAGGGTTTCCGCACCTTTCTTGACAAAATCCACATGGTCCCCGCTGATGGTTCCGCCGTAGCTGTTGCCGCCGGCGTCAACGTTCTGAACCAGATCCACCACGGCGTGGTTGGAGGCCGCATCATCCGCCGTATTCGTCACGACCAGCGCACCGTCGCTGCCAACCAGGTTGCTGACTTTCAGGCCGTCCCCGTTCCGGGAGGCTTCCGGAGCCCCATTCAAGCTCACATGAAGCGTGGTGCCATTAATGCCGACAGCCTTGTAGGGATCCAGCGCGGCGTAATCGCTGATATTGGGGTCGTCTGAATTGGGGGTGGTGTCCACCAGATAGACAAGGTCCGTATTGCCGCTGACCATCAGCGTCCCGTCCGCACCCAGGACTTCCGTCACGGTATAGCCGAGGGAAGCCAGGAGAGGAGAGAATCCGATTTGCTTGAAATTGTCCACAGCCAGGGTTCCCGTTGTCAGTACAAGCCCTACGCCGTCAGTGGAATCCCGGTTGGCGGCAAGCAGGTCCAGAACGCCCTGGTTGCTGAGGTTGATGGTTGTGGCGGCGGCGGAAAGCGTCAGGCTGTCCGCATCAATAACGCCCTGTCCGGTAGTTCCGCCCGCTGTAAGGCTGCCGGAATCCAGTTTCAGCGTCACCGTCTTGCCCGTCATGTCCAGAGCACCGGAAACGCCTGTAAGCCGGGAGTAATCCTCCATGACGATGGAGCCGACCATGGAGCCGGACAGACCGCCCAGATTGATGGTATTCAGGGCTCCCTGCGTTCCGGCGGAAGCGGCCACTTCCACGTTTCCGGCGGTTTTGGCTTCCGCGTTTGCCAGGCTTCCCTTCGTAATCAGAATAACGTTGGCCGCATCCAGAGAGGACAGATTGAGAACGCCGTTATTGACGGTGACCCGTCCGGCCCCCAGGGAGTCGGCCCCCACCAAGGTGACGGTGCCCGTGCCGGAAAGCGTCGTGGAACCGGTGAACCCGGTGTTGCCGGCCGCCAGCGTTATCTCTCCGGCAGTGTCAATAACCAGGGAACCGGCTCCGGAGAGGGACCCAGCCCAGGCACTTCCGTCACCCAGCCGCGCCGTAGCGCCGTCCGCAATGGAGAGTGCGCCCAGGAAGGTGTTCGCTCCGGTGAGTTCCAGCGTTCCGGCGTTTACGGATACCGTGCTGCCGGCCGTGCCGCTGATGACGCCTCCGTAGGAGAAATCGCGGGCAAAGGCCAGCGTGGAATTGTTCTGGATGTCAATGCTGTCCCCCAGCTTGGCCACATCGGCGGAATTCACGGTAACCGTGCCGCGGTGCACCTTGAGCTGACCGTCCAGGTTGACGCCGCCCGCCAGGGTAATATTGCCCGCTCCCTGGGTGGAGAACGCCGTTCCGCTCAAATCGCCGCTGAAGGTGAAATCCTTGGTGGCAAAGACCTGGTTGCCCGTAAAGACAACGTCATTGGCAAACGTTCCTCCGGCTGTTCCGTTCCATTCCGTACGGACGTTGGAATCCGCAAGTTTCAAGATGCCGTCCGCCCCCATCGTTACGTTATTCAATTGGAAATAGCCGGATGTCACGGACAGGGTTCCCTGGAATTCCGTACTCATGTTCAGGACATTGGCCCCATAACTGGTTCCCAGCCCTACGGAAACGGTACCGGTGCCGGAGGCATTCAGGTTCAGAGCCGAGTTGTCATTAGCCCCGCTGACCGTCAGTACGGAACCGTCCGCCAGTTCCACGCTTTTTCCATTGGCCAGAGCCTTGGCGACGGTGGCGGCCACCTCCTCGCCCAGTATCATGGAACCGCCCGTCCATGCCATGTTGTCTGCAGTAAACGCCGTGGCAAAAGAGCCGGAAGCCAGATTGAGGCTGCCGCCCTGCAGGTTGATCATGCCCATTCCCGGCTGAACCTCCGCGGTAGCCAGCGTGAGCATGCCGTCCGTAACGGTAATGGCTCCGGAGCCCAGGGAATTGGCGACCTGGGCTACCAGTTCGCCCTGCTGGACGGAAATATCTCCGTCCCAGCCAGTATTGTCCAAATTAAGGACCAGCTTCCCTTCGCCGCGCTTGGTCAGCGTTCCCTGGGCGATTTTTCCGGCGCCGTCGGAAACGAAGACATAATCGCTGCCGGCAGCATTGTTGACTGTGATGGAAGCAGGATTCACCGCTCCGGACAGGGTGACGGTTCCCGCCCCGGTACTGTTGAAGATCAGATTCTTCCCGGCAGCCGTATCCGTGGAACCTTCAATGCCCCACATGGCGCCCGTGTTCGTATCGCTCCAGGTCACTCCTTCCGCTCCCTGCCAGATCCACACGTCCCCGGCGGAAGTCACTACCAGCTTGAGGGATGTTCCCGTCTGCTCCAGTTCATAAATCAGCGTTTCGTCCCCGGTATATCCGGCCCAGTTAAAGACGGCGCTGGCGGCATCAAGACCGCTGGCGGCGGAAATCAGGGTATATTCCCCGGCATCCGTAATGCCTTCAAGCCCGTTCAGCGTAAGATTGAACGTTCCGGCCCCGAAAGCGCCGCCCACTTCGAGGGCGGAGCTGATATCCAGTGTCAGCGTAGAGTTGGCCGCCAGGTTCAGGGCGCCCGCAGTCGTCATCCGCGTATTGGCCGCCATCGTGATATTCCCTAGGGACGTAGCTCCGGAAGCAGTAAGAGCGAGCGTTCCCCCCTGAATATCCGTCAGCCCCGTGTAGCTGACCGTTCCTCCCAGCGTCAGCGTTTCCTCGCCGACCTTGGTCAGAGACAGGACGCCGGATTCGTCATACGAAATGGAAGTGGCTCCGTACCCAAGAGCAACACCACGGTCTGTGAGCGTGCCGTTGTACGTGCCGGCCCCCACCGTCAGCGTGCGCGCACCGCCTACGGCTCCCACCTGGGAATTTTCCGTTCCGTCCAGAGAGGCAATTTCAACATCCCCCAGCACGCGCATGAAAGCGAATCCGGTCGTGTCCGTTCCGGATGTCAGGGTGACGCCACCCTGAGAGATGGAAGTGCGCAGATCCAGCCCGGCGCTATAGCCGTTGGAAGCATTCATGGTGATCATTCCGGTAAATCCGGAAGCGTCTCCGCTGATGATGAGCTTTCCGTTGGAATTGTACCTGCCGTCGCCCGCTCCGCGGCTGTAAGTCAGAGAGCCGGCTCCAGTGAGCGTTCCGGTGAAGCCCATTTCTTTGGCCCAGTTGTCCCTGCCCACCAGGGAGACCGCCCCGTTGACGGTAACGGTTCCGGTGAAGCTATGCTGATAGTCCACGGCGCTTGCCTGGGAGGCGTCCACCCATTTCAGGGAAACGGCGTCGGACGCGTTTGTTCCCAAAATCAAATCGGAGTTGATGGTATGGTGGGAGGTTCCCGAACTGTTGCCGGCAATAATCAGCGACGTGCCGTTTTCCAGGGTGACGGAAGAACCCGCGCTTCCCCAGCGGATGGATGAGGTTCCGTTCCCTATCTGGAGGTTGCCCTCCTGCACCACGATGTGGCCGGAGTTGCTCCCCGTCAGTTTCAGCAAGCCCGTGCCGGTTTTCCGGACAGTTCCTTCCCCAGTAATGGCATTGCCGAAAACGATGTCGGACGGAGTCGCCAGAGTGATGAAAGAGTTGGCATCCGGAGAAAGGGAGAATACCGGGTTAGTGACGGTTCCCAAATCCACCGTCACCGTCGCTCCATTGGCCGCACCCAAAAAGGAACCGGCCTCCCAGGTTACCCCCGTGCCGGGAAGGGCCGTATCATAACCGAATGCCAGAACACCCTGCGACACAGCCACAGTAGTACCCGTGCCGAGTATGGAAGAGGTGCCGAGGACCAACGTTCCCGTGCCTTCCTTGGTGACGGCCGTATTGGTAATTTCTCCCGTCCCCGTCAGTTCATAACGGGTAGTGGAGTTGCGGACAAGCATGGAGCTTGGCGAAACCTCAGAATCCAGCTGTACGACAGAGTTAGCGACTCCGGCCTGGTCCGCAAAGGAAACCGCCATACCATCCGCATATGTGGCGGGAGCGCCGCCGTCCGTCCAGACATTTTCCGCGCTCCAGACGCCGTTTTCACCCCCCTCCCACAAAAGGAGGGTTCCCGCCGTATAGACAAGGTCTTTGCCGTTGTCGGAAATGGTGATGGATCCCGCCACGCCGTCAGCAAAGGAAGCCTTAATGGAAGATATATTGGACAGGCCCGCAGTTGAAAGGACGGACATGCCGTCTGTCAGGGTGCCGAATCCGGAAAGATCCAGGGTCAGTTCTCCTTCAGCGGAAAGAGAGAACGAGCCGTCCAGATTGATTCCCGTTCCTGCCCCTCCCGCCAGCGCCAGCACGCTGGAACCGGTCATGTTCAGATTCCCCGTAAAGAAGGAATCCTGGAACATGGTCACGATGTCGAAACCGGTCACAGCCGTATTGGAGAAGGAAATGGCATGGTCCGCCGTATTGCCGTAACCGCCCAGAAGCAAGGAAGAGGTGCCGCCTACCGTACCCTCCGATGCATTCAGCGTGCTGCCCGTACGGAATACTGCTTTCTTAACGGTAAGGGTAGCGTCCCCGTTCACAGCGGACCTTGCCCCGCCGCCGCCCGCATAGAGGGCACCCGTATAAGTGCCGCCATCCAGCGTCAGGCTGGAATTGCCGCTGACGGTGGATGTTCCGGAGGTACCGTAACCGCCGCCATAGACAGCCCCGGTAAAGACGGCGTCACTGGCCGCGGTGATGCTGACGCTGGAATCGCCTCCTATCGTATATGCTCCGGAACCGCCCGAATAGGAACCGCCCGAATAGGAACCGCCCACGATGCTCTTGACAAAACTGCCGGAGGCCTCTCCCAAATCAATCGTCACATTGGTGCTTCCGGTAATGGCGGCGCGGGAGGCGGAATTGGCCTCATAAGCGCTGCCGCCGATGATGAAGCCCCGGACAACGGAGTTGAGCGAAATGGTTTCATCCGTGACGCTCTGCATGCTGCGCACGACGACATGCGTGCTGCCGTCAAGGTTGTTTACGGAATTATGGGCCGCCGTGCCGCCGCCTATCAAACTGCCTTTGATCACGGCATTCCCGTCCACGGATACGTAAACGTCTCCCGTAATGCCTGCCGCCTGGCCGTCCTTGTAATTGCCACCCACTACCCAGTTGACGGAGGTGTCCCCCTGAATCTGGGTATGAACGTCCCCCGTAACGTTCCACTTGCCGGAACCGCTCCAGTTATTGGCATAGCTGCCGCCGATAATCAAATTGTAATTGCCCCCCAGCACATCCGTCCAGATGCCGGTGGTGATTTGCGTAGCCGTGGCATTGGTGGCTGTATTGTAGTAGCCGCCGGCCAGCGTCACTCCCGTCAGGTCTCCCGTTCCGGTGACGGCATTCACGGAACCGAATCCCTCCTGCATGGAAGAAGACCGGATACCGTACAGGGACAAAGACTGCTGGTTCGCCAGCGTACCTGTTGCGGAAGAGGGAGCTTCTTCCAGCCCCCAGGCAGGGTCCCAGACGGTCTCATGGGCGCCGGAAGCCGTAAACGTGATGACTGTTTTTCCGTCCACGGTGCTGATTGTGTACAGGGACTCGTCAACATCCGCCAGAGTAAAGCCGTTCCCCAAATCAACGCCCAGGTTATAGGAGGTGTTCACCAGGGCTTCAGAACCGAACAAGTCCTGGAATCCCTGAAAACCGGAGAAATCAATGAGGCCGGAAGTCAGCGTCACGTTCTGCAGCACGCTGCCGACATTGTCCATGGAGGTATAATACAGACGGCCCCCATCCACCGTAACATCTCCCGTGATCTCCCCGGAACCGTTGGCAAGGATACCCATCGTTTCCCCTACCGTGAAGGCGTCCTGGAAATGCATGGTTCCCGCAGAGGCGGAAAGGGTGCCGTTTCCCGACAGTCCCGTCACGGTCATGGTTCCGGCGCCGGCATCCAGTCGGCCTCCGGCAAGCGCGGCATTAATGGAACCGGTCCTGGAGAGGACGGCGCCGGAATTGACGGTATAGGTTCCCGTAAGCGCCACGTTCTCGGAAAGATGCACCCAGCCCGACTGGGCGACGAAGTTGCCTGCCCCGGTGATGGAATTGTCAATGACATCCGCCGCATCCCCCGCAGTGCCGTAATAGGTCAGGTACTGGGAGTTGGCCGAAGTAGTAACGGCAGCAGTCCCAAGGGAACCGGAAGCCCCGATGCCCAGAGAGGCAGAGCTGCGCGTAATGGCAATCGTTCCCCCAATTTCATTGGCGGTGTTGAGCAGGTTGTAATAGGCATATTCATTCGCGCCGCCGCTGATGGAAAAACCGCTTGCCGCCGTGAGTACACCGGAAAACTTTACATTCTTGCCCCAGCTGGATGTCAGGTTGACGCCAGTACCGAAAACCGCCGCTCCGGAAAAGTTAAAACCGCCGCTGTTGACGGAAGTGGCGTTATAGCCGGCATACCCCGTCACGGAAGGACCGTCCTGGATACTCAGTGTAGTGCCGTCACCCATCACCAGTTTCTGGGACCAGGTGACATTTCCGGAGAACAGGGAAAGAGTGCCTCTGCTGATTTTCAAGGTGGCGTTCGGAGATGCCGCGGGAGTAAGCGCCGTATTCTTGTCGGAATTGCCCAGGGTGAAGGTGCCTCCCCCCGTATAGTCCACCGTTACGGTGCCGCCGAAACTGCCGCCGTAAGAGGAAGAATCCCCCGTAATGGTCAGCGTGGTTCCCTCCCCGGTGATCAGAGCCGCGGCATTGTTGTGCTCCAGCTTGCTGATGGAAGTGTTCACGCCGGCTTTCAGGACGGAAGCGCCCGTCGTGTAACCGTAGCCGCCCAGTTTGATCGTGGCGTATTGGGCGGCCTGTGCGTGGTTGAGGTTCAGGATGTTGTTCTGAGATCCCCCCGTCGTGTTGGAATAAAGGGAAATGATTCCGTTGAAAGTGCCTGCCCCGTTCAACGTCAGGGTGGAAAGGCTGGCTCCCCCGTTGGCCACGCGGTTTACCGTCAGGATGGCTTCCGGAGCCGTCCCGTTCAAATTGGTGATAGCGGCCGTACCGGCTCCGGCAAAATTCAAGGTAGTAGAAGCCGTAACAATACCGACATCATAGGAGGCCGAGCCTCCCGCCGCCACATTCACCTGGGTTCCGTCAAAGGCAACATCCGCCGCATAAGACTGTGATGCTGTCACCAGAAGACCAGAAACTCCTGCCAGCGTGGCGGTGCCAAGCGTTACTCCGGAAAAGGAGGTCATCAGGGCAGCCAATAAATTCAAAGGGAGGTGTAATTTCATGAAACGTTTGATAATTAGGTATTTAATAAACAAATAAGGCTCTTTCCCACAACACGGCAAGGGAAATATGATTGTGAATATAAATAAGGAATTCGCAATCCGCTGTCAAAGGAAAAGAATCAGTTACAACGGTTTTCCGGAATACCCGGAACGTTCTCTCCGTCAAAAAAATCCGGGATTCCCGCCAGCAGATTATGTTAAAAATATGTAACATATTAATTATTAATGTAATTATTCTGTTAAAAATTGAATAATATATGAATAAAAGCGAAGCGGATTGCGAATCCGTATTTTCGTTGTCCATTACCAGATAAAATAAAAAGGGCCTGCACAATAAGTTGTGCAGGCCCATCCTTAAAAGCCGCGGAAAAACGTGCAGTTCAACCTCTGGTCCATTTTTCCAAAAATTCCCCGGCGTCCTTCCCTTCTCCAATGTGCCTGAGCAGAGCGCTTCCAAGCACGGCGGCATCCGGACGGGCATCTTCAGGCAGCGTCTCCAGCTGGTCCGGCGTCTGAAGCCCGAAGCCCAGCGCCAGCGGCACATCAAAAACGGACCGGGCTCGGCGCATGGTTTCCGTCACACTCCGCTCCAGGTTGGCTTTCCCTCCGGTGGTTCCCAGCACGGAGACCACATAAACGAAGCCGGAAGTATAAGGCTTGTATTCCCGCATGCGTTCCACGGAAGTATTGGGAGCCACCAGAGTGACGAGCGTCAGGCCATGGGGGCTGAAAGCCCCCCGGAACATTCCGGATTCCTCCAACGGCATATCCGGTACGATGAAACCGCTGACGCCTGCCTCCTCCGCATCCCGGGCAAGCTGTTCCAGGCCATACTGGTAAAAGGGATTTACGTATCCCATCAGCACCAGTTCGGCTGAAAAACCGCCCTTGCGGGCTTTCAGGCCGTCCAGAATCCATTTCAGGCTGACGCCGCGGGCCAGGGCATCCCGGGATGCCTGTTCAATAACCGGGCCGTCCGCTACGGGATCCGAGAAGGGAACTCCTATCTCAATAATATCCGCTCCGGCTTCGTCAATACGGGACAAGTGCGTCCAGAAGGATTCCTTGTCCGGGAATCCGGCGGTAATGAAAGGGATAACGGCACGCCTGCCGAGGGCATGGGCCCTCTCCACGGCTTTCTGCAACGGTGATTTCTGCATATTATTCATGGAAGAATGCGGCTTAAAGATTCAAATATTTTTTAACGATTCCCAGGTCCTTGTCTCCGCGGCCGGAGAGATTGACCAGAACGTCCCCCCCCTGCGGCAGTTCCTCCGCATGGTCCAGCACCCAGGCCACGGCATGGGAGGATTCCAGCGCAGGAATGATTCCTTCCTCCCTGGTGAGCGTCTGGAAAGCGTTTAAAGCAGAGGCGTCGCAAATCACACCGTAATGAACGCGCCCCGTTTCCGCCAGATAGGCGTGTTCCGGGCCTACCCCGGGATAGTCCAGCCCGGCGGAAATGGAATGGGACGGCTGTATTTGCCCGTCTTTATCCTGTAAAAGCATCGTCACATGGCCGTGCAGCACGCCGGGACTGCCCAGATTGATGGGGGCGGAGTTATAGCAGCCGGGCTCACCGGTGCCTCCCGCCTCGACACCCACCAGGCGGACGCCTTCATCCTCCACAAAGGGGTGAAGCATGCCGATGGCGTTGGAGCCGCCGCCCACGCATGCCACCACCACATCCGGCAGCCTGCCTGCGCGCTCCAGCATCTGGGCGCGGGCCTCCCGCCCAATGACGGATTGAAGCTGCCTGACCAATGTGGGGAACGGATGGGGGCCAGCCGCCGTACCGAAACAATACAGGGTATCCGCCTGATGGGAAATCCAGTAGCGCAAAGCCTCATTGATGGCATCCTTCAACGTGCGGGAACCGCTCTCAATCGGGAAAACCGTCGCTCCCAGCAGTTTCATGCGCATGACGTTCATGGACTGGCGTTCTACATCCTCTGCGCCCATAAAAATGGCGCAGTCCATGTTAAGCCGGGCGGCCGCCGTAGCCGTAGCCACGCCGTGCTGCCCCGCCCCGGTTTCCGCAATCAGATGCGTTTTCCCCATCATTTTGGCCAGAAGAGCCTGGCCAAGGGCGTTGTTGATTTTATGGGCTCCGGTATGCAGCAGGTCCTCCCGTTTCAGCCACAGGCGGAAGCCCAGTTCTTCCGAAAGGCGGGGACAGAACGTGAGGGGAGTTTCACGCCCAGCGTAATGGACCAGCAGATCCTGGAGCGCGTCCCGGTACTCGCGGGACGGCATGATGGAGTTCATGGCTTCCTCCAGCTCCATGAGGGGGGGACGCAGCGCTTCCGGTACGAAGCGGCCGCCGAAATTGCCGAAATATCCTTCTTTTTTCATGCGATGTGGTAAGGAGTGTAAGGGGTGAGAGGTTTGAGAGCCGCCAACAGCTTCTGCGGGCTTTTCTGGCCGGGGATGGCTTCCACGCCGGAGTTCAGGTCAATGCCGTCCGGAGAGCATTGTTCCAGCGCCCTGTTCAGGGAGGCGGAAGAAAGGCCGCCCGCCAGAAACCAGGGCCGGGGGGAACTCAGAGATGCCAGGGAGGTCCAGTCAAGGGAAACGCCGTGGCCGCCGCCCTGGGTGCCGGCATCCAGCAGAAACCAGGCGCAGCTGTCCGCCCATAGTTCCATTTCCCTTTGCAGGGCATCCACGGATTCATACCGGTCCGGCCACAATACGCGGATTACCTTTTCCGGGCCGATGCGGCGCGCGCAGTCCAGAGAATGGGCGCCATGGAGCTGGGCGAATTCCAGCCGGGCCGTTTTCATGATATCCATGATTTCCTCCGCATTCTGATTCACGAAAACTCCCACGCGGCGGATCAGGGCGGAATCCAGAGCCGCGGCGCGCGGCGGCGCAATGTAACGCGGACTTCCGGGATGAAAGATGAAGCCGCAGAAATGGGCTCCCATCCCCATGGCGGTTGATAAATCGCTCTGGCGGGTAATTCCGCACACCTTGATTGCAAATGAATGCTTCTTCATATTGTTTCTTCTAAAATTGCTGCCAGTTTTTCACCCGGCTTTCCTCCGTCCATCAGGGCTGTTCCCATCAGTACGGCCTGAAACCCCGCTTCCGCGGCTTCCCTGAGATGCGCCCCGGCGCTCATGGCGCTGGCCGCTATCCACACCTCCCCCTCACGGCGGAATTTCGCCATGTCCAGGCAGGCCTGCCTGTCCGTCTTCAAGGTATCCAGGTCGCGGGCATTTACCTGGATGATGCGCGCGCCGGATTCCCGGGCAATGTCCAGGTCCGCCGGGTCAAACACTTCCACAACGGCGTGCATGCCGTAAGCCTCCGCCTGCTCCCTGAGAACGCGGAGCGTCCGTGCGTCCGGCGTCAGACGCACAATGAGCAGCAACGCGGAAGCCGGCGTAGAAGCCGTCTCCATCACCTGAAGCTGATGAAAAATGAAATCCTTGCGGAGAAGCGGAAGCCCGGCGCGGCTCATGCGTTCCAAATATCCGATGCGGCCGCCGAAAAACTGTTCTTCCGTCAACACGGAGATGCAGGAGGCGCCTGCCACAGCGTATTGTTCAGCCACTTCCTCCGGTTTCAGCCCGGTGGCGATGACGCCGCGCGACGGAGAAGACTGCTTGAACTCCGCAATGACCGCCACGGGCTGCCCGTCCGGCGGTTCCGCAATGGCTTTCAGGAAATCCGGCCGGCGCCCCTTCCACGGGCGCGGCAGTTCCCGGCGGGAGGCCATGTCCGTGAGCAGGGCTATTTCCTCCGCCTTGGCTTCCCGGAACCGGTCAAGCAGCATGAAGCGTTCTCCTTCCTATGCCGGCGCAGACGGCTTCCCGCGCTTTCGCCATGCAGACGGACAGGTCCATGTGCTCCTCCAGCAGGAACATGGCTACCCCCACATTCAGAATCACCATGTCCATCATGGCACGCGGGCCTTTCCCCGCCAGAATGTTTTTCAGCACGTCCACGGCTTCCGACTTGGAATGAACGGCCAGTTCCTCCGGGTTGCAGGGCTGGATGCCGTAATCCAAAGGATCCAGGGACATGGGCGTCAGCCTGCCGTTGTGGATGATCATCATCTTGGTGGGCCCCAGCGGCGTCACCTCGTCATATCCCCCGGCGCCATATACTACGGCAGCCTTGCGGATGTGGGACTGGCGGAGCGTCTCCGCCAGCAGCTCAACGAGTTCCGGACGGGCCACGCCCAGCAGGATATGCGTGGGACGCGCCGGGTTGATGAGGGGGCCCAGCAGATTGAACAGGGTGCGAATGCCCAGCTCCCGGCGGATGGGGCCAACATTGCGGAAGGCAGGATGAAAATTGGGCGCGAACAGGAAAGCGAAGTTCCGCTCGTCCAACAGGCGCCGGACATCCTCCGGAGCTACGTCCAGCGGGAACCCCAGGCCTTCCAGAGCGTCCGCAGAACCGCAGGATGAGGACACGGCGCGGTTGCCGTGCTTCACCACTCTGTACCCCATTCCGGCCAGCGTCAGAGCCGTGGCTGTGGAGCAATTGAAAGAATTGCGTCCGTCTCCGCCCGTGCCTACCACGTCAATGCAGTCGCCCTCCAATCCTTCCACCCGGTTGGCGCGGCCCAGGGCAATGCCCACGGCGTGGGCCATTTCCAGCGGGGTTTCCCCTTTCATGCGGAGCCCCATCAAAAAGCAGCCCGCCTGGGCCGGAGTCATGCGGCCATCCATGATGTCCGCAAAGCCTGCGGCAGCCATATCCGCCGTCAGGTCCTGTCCGGCGGCCAGGGCGTCCAGAATGCGGCTGATGCGTTTTTCCTTCTGCCCCGAAGGCACGACGTTATCCGGGAAGTTGCCCAGAAGCTGGAGCCCGTCCGGCGTCAGGATGGATTCCGGATGAAACTGGATGCCCACCCACGGACGGTCATTATAGCGCAGGGCCATGACTTCCCCTTCCGGTCCGCGGGAAGTAACGGTAAAACGGGGATTCGGCTCGTCCTCCTTGGACTGGACCACCAGGGAATGGTAACGGCCCACGGTCATGGGGTTGGGAAGTCCGGCAAACAGCCCCGCGCCGTCATGGATGATGTCGGAGCTTTTGCCGTGCATGACATAAGGGGCGCGGGAAACCTCCGCTCCGGCGAAATAGCCCAGGAGCTGGTGCCCCAGGCACACGCCCAGCACGGGAACGGAAGCGGGGAGGCGTTTCAGGAACTCCAGGCACAGCCCGGCGTTGCGCGGATGACTGGGGCCTGGGGAAATGCATACGGCTTCCAGCTCCGGGCTGGTCGCCAGTTCCAGGATATGCGGATCGTCATTCGCACGCACCACGGGCTTGCGTCCCAGGGCGTAAAACGCCTGCACCAGATTCCACGAAAAAGAATCGTAATTATCAATGAACAGAAACATGGTCTTCTCCTTTCAAAATAACGTCAATAATTTTGCCCTTGTTCATGCACTCCTGCCATTCGGCTGCCGGATCGGAATCATATACGATTCCGGCCCCCGTCTGCCAGTGGATGAGCCCATCTTTCACCCACATGCTGCGGATGGTGATGCCGGAATCCATGTGGACGCCGTTTTTGTCCAACCCCAGCCATCCGATGCATCCGGCGTACGGTCCGCGCGGCAGAGGCTCTTCCTCTGCCAGGATTTCCATGGCGCGCACCTTGGGGGCTCCGCTAACCGTCCCGGCAGGGAAAGCTGCGCCGAGAATATCCAAAACGTCCAATCCGTCGTTCACCTGGGCGGTCACGCGGGAAGTCATATGCATCACGTGGGAAAAACGTTCAATCTCCATCAGGCGTTCCAGTTTCACGGAACCGGGCTTGGCGACACGTCCCAGGTCGTTGCGCCCCAGATCCACCAGCATGACATGTTCCGAACATTCCTTCGGATCTTTCAGGAGATCGGCAGCCAAAGCGGCGTCTTCCTCATCATCCCTGCCTCGCCTGCGCGTTCCGGCAATGGGGGAAAGCTGAAGCTTGCCGTCCGTGCAGCGCACCATCAGTTCCGGAGAAGATCCGAACAAAGTCACCTCCGGCAGGCGCATGAAAAACATGTATGGGGAAGGATTAATGCTGCGCATGCGGCGGTACAGCATGAAAGCGTCTCCGCGGAACTCCGCGGAAGCCTGGGAGGAAAGCACCACCTGGATGGCTTCTCCGTCATGCAGCAGCTCCTTGATATGCTCCACCCCCTTCATGTAAGCCGCCTGGTCCGGCGTGCGGGAAACCTCCCCTATGGAAGGTTCCTCCGCCCCATGGAGCGGGGCATGGGACAAATCACGGTGTTCACCCAGGCTGAGCTGGGTAAGGCGATTGTACAAATGGTCAAAAACAATCACGGTGCCGGCCAGCACCAGGCAGGATTCTGCGGAAGAAGCCGGAATGGCCTGCGCCAGCCTGGGCTGGAACAGAGCGGCGGTTTCATACCCGAAATAGCCGTACAGAGCCCGCGTGATGGGAGCCTGCCTCATATCGTCCCCCACCAGCTCCAGACGCTGCATCAGAGAGCGCAGTCCATCCAGGTAAGGCATGCCTTCCAGCTCCTTCAGGGAAGCCAGACGGTCGTCTTTGATGGAAAGGGACAGCCTGGCGTCTACACAGGAAACGGTCATCAGATAATCGCAGGCGATGATGCTGTAGCGCCCCCATCTGCCGTCCACTTCCGCGCTTTCCAGCAGAAGTCCGGGAATTTTGTTCTGAGTCAGGCTCAGAAACAGGCTGATAGGGGTCTCCAGATCGGCGCTCAGGCGGCGGCTGCGCTGTTGGAGAGTGATCATGGATGGTGTTTGCATGGATGATGATGTAAGTTGAAAATAAAAAAACTGCTTTGACTCTCGGAGGAATCAAAGCAGTTCTTGAAAAATGGTCATAGCTGAATGCTATTACTGCACCTCGGGATTCCCCCGTCCGGACATGGGTACGCGCCACCAATAGCCGTTGCCGTAATAACGGTTCTCGCTAAAAAAGGGCTGTACAGTGCTGAAATGCATCTGCGCGTTTATTACTCCTCTGCCCCTTCTTTGTCAAAAAAACTTTCCGTCAATGGCGAAAAAACCGTATTGGCTTCTCAATCGGCCCAGAGAAAACACGACACCTCTCCGGCGCATTCAAACTTTCCAAGGAACCGCCCGCCCCCACTCCCACCGGCGGAACAGAGCTGCGAACATGGCGCAGCACGTTTTTCTTTTCCTTCTTTACGAATCCAGAATTCCCTTTCCAGAAACCGGTTATTGCAAGACTTCTTCACTTCCCCCGGTTTCCGGCTATCTCTTCACAAAAAGAAAAGGAAGAAAGAGCGTCTTGAACATTCGGCTTTAGACACAGTCACTTCTTTTTCCTGTAGAGCCTGTCATGTTTCTGACGATGTTTCCCTTTATAAAGGAAATCCGTCTTTTCGTCCCTGCCCACGGTGCGGTCAATCAGGCTGGGGATGTCTTCTTTCGAATATCCGGCTTCCAGAATAAAATTCTCTACCTTGCCGTATTGACCGGGGAATTCGGAAACAAGCAGTTTCATGAAGGATTTTTC
>OMDX01000075.1_pt1 | contig 33355 bp, 33 predicted proteins | sample 1673711 | NCBI WGS metagenome assembly OMDX01 (sample SAMEA103958123, study PRJEB25191) | human gut metagenome
GCCACGGCGGCGAGCCGTACAAATTGCAACCTTAATATATAACTTGCCCCGCCGAAGGCGAGTAGAAACCATGCCCCGTCCATCTGCCGGAAGGCACAAAAAGCCCCCTGCGGGGGCAGGGGGTGGGGATTGCGGGGTCTGGGGTCATTGCAGCGTTTGCTGCAGGGCGGCGATGAGGGCGTCGGTGGCCTCGGGGCGGGTGGCCCAGCTGGTGCAGATGCGCACCGCCACGGTATTGTCCCGGCGCCACTGCTCATCCACCGTCACACGCTGCCGCAGGGCGTCCGCCTGCGCTGCGGTAAGGTAGATGAACTGCTGATTAGTGGGGGAATCCACCTGGAAGCGCACCCCCAAAGCGGTCAGCGCCGCTTTGATACGCATGGCCTCCTCATTGGCGTGGCGGGCAAGCTCGTAATACAGGCCGTCCCGGAACAGCTCCGCGAACTGGATGCCGAGCAGGCGCCCCTTGGCAAACAGGCCGCCCCGCTGCTTGACGATATACAGGAAATCCGGCTGCAGGACGGGATTGACCAGCACCAGCGCCTCCCCGAACAGGGCGCCGTTTTTGGTGCCGCCGATGCAGAAAAAGTCGCAGTATTTTGCCATATCCGCCAGGGTAACATCACAGCCCTTTGCCGTCAGGCCGACGCCCAGCCGGGCGCCGTCGGCGTACAGCAGCAGGTCATGCGCCCTGCACACCTCATGCAGCGCCTGCAATTCCTCCCGGGTATAGATGGTGCCGACCTCGGTGGACTGGGAGATAAACACCACCCGCGGTTTGACCATATGCGGGGCCATATCGTGCTCCTCCAGCATGGCAAGGATGCCCGCCGGGCGCACCTTTCCCTCGTCATCCGGGATGATCAGCACCTTGTGGCCGGTGGCCTCGATGGCGCCGGTTTCGTGGGTGAAAATATGGCAGGATGCGGCGCCGATGACGGCCTCGTGCGGGCGCAGGGCGGCGGTCATGGCGATGAGGTTGGTTTGGGTGCCGCCGGATAAAAACCGGATATCGGCCCCGGGGCAGTTCATCTCCCGGCGCAGGATGGCGCGCGCCTCCTCGCAGTAGGGGTCGGTGCCGTAGCCGGTGGTTTGCTCCCGGTTGGTGCGGGTCAGGGCCTCCAGTATTCTTTCGTGGCAGCCCTCGCTGTAATCGTTGATGAAAAGGGTCATGGCGTTCTTCCTTTGGGTCGTGGGTTCTTTTTGCGGTTGGGCAAAAGGGCGGATGGGAGTGCGGGGTGGGTGGGGCGCAGGGTGGGCGGGCCGCAGGCCCGGCGGCGAAGCCGCCGACACGGGCGAAGCCCGTGGGCCCGCCGCTGGGCGGCGGGCGGCCTGCGGCCCGGTTCCCGCGGCTTGCAGGGGGCTGCGGGGGGGCCCGAAATTCAAGCGGGTGGTGCCCGGAAAAGCAAAAAACCCGAAGATTGTGCTGCAATCTCCGAGTTTCTTTTCTTCGGCTGCGCGCATGGGACGGGAACGATCCGTGCCCAGCGAATACCCGGTGACACGGTCCGGGCGGGTGCTGCCATTTTAGGCGTTCAGGCTGCGGGCCAGAGCGGATTTCTTTCTGGCGGCGGTATTCTTGTGCAGGATACCCTTTGCAGCGGCTTGGTCGATCTTCTTGATCGCAACGCGGACTGCCTCGGCCTTGTTCTCCTCGGCATTGTTGGCCTTCTTCACGTAGGTCTTCAGCTCGGACTTGATGGCCTTATTACGCAGAGTTTTGGCAGCGATGACCTTTACTCTCTTCTTGGCGGATTTGATATTGGGCATGTGTTACACCTCCTTACATACTATTAGACGGTACCTTGTTATGATAACATTCCAAAAGGGAAAAGGCAAGAGGTTTTTTTAGTTTTTCCCTGTGTTTCCGGGGCAATTTGCCCCAAAAAGGGCGGCAAGGCTGCCCTCTCCCCGGCGGGTATAGGCCATCGGCAGCGGCATGGGCACCTCGCAGGCGAAGGTATAGCCCCGGCTGCCCTCCTCATAGAAGGGGTACAGCGCACGGCGCAGCAGCCCATCGGCAATGACGAAGTCCTCGCATTGCAGGGCGATGATCCGCACCGGTTCGGCCTTTTCCACCACGATATAGCCCAGCATTTTGGTGCCCTCGGCGGCAAAATAGCCCCACACCGGCCCATCGGCCTCCAAGCCGATATCCCCGGCCATCATCTCCAAAATATCCGGCTGGATGGGTAATATGGCGATCATTTTCTGCCCTCCCCGGCGGGGGTGCCGCCTGCTTTGGTAATGGCGCCGCGCAGGGCGATCAGCTCGGCGGGCTTGAGGTCACGCCAGTGCCCCGGCTGCAGCATTCCCAGCTTGATGGGGCCGACCGAGATGCGCTTGAGGCGCACCACCTCCAGCCCGACCGCTTCGCACATCCGGCGGATCTGGCGGTTTTTGCCCTCGCTGATGGTGATTTGCAGCACCACACGCCCCGGCTGCTTTTCCAGCACGATGACGGTGGCGGGCAGGGTGGTGGTATTTTCCCCTATTTTCACCCCGGCGGAAAGCTCGGCGGCCTGCTCATCGGTGATATCGGGGCGGACGGTGACCCGGTAGACCTTATTGATGTGGCTGGCGGGGTGCATGATGCGGTTGGCCAGCTCGCCGTCATTGGTGAAGAGCAAAAGCCCCTCGCTGTTGCGGTCCAGCCGCCCGATGGGATAGACCCGTTCCTCCACGCCGGTCAAAAGGTCGGTGACACAGCGGCGCCCCAGCTCGTCATTCAGGGTGGTGACGTAGCCGCGGGGCTTGTTCATCATAATGTAGCGGTACTGCTTTTTGCGGGCAAAATAGACCCGCCGGCCATCCACGGCGATCACATCCCGGTCGGGGTTGACGCTTTGGCCGATTTCGGCCTTATGGCCGTTGACGGTGACCCGCCCCTGACGCACCAGCTCCTCGGCGGCGCGCCGGGAGGCCACTCCTGCCTCGCTCAAGGCTTTTTGAATACGGATAGGCTGCATAATAAACTCCTTCTGCCCGCATCGCTGCGGTCATTTTAGTGGGGTCTGCGGCGGTATGCCGCTGTGTTTTACTATGATACCACATTTCGGGCGGGGTGTCACCTGTTTTTTGCACAGTCCCTGCAAGGGGCAGGGACCGGGCCTGCGGCCCGCCGCCCCCTGCAAACGTTCCCGGAGCCGCCCTGCCCCCGCAGGGGCTTTCCCCTACCGCCGCTGCCACCAGTGCCGCGGCTTTTCCGCGGCGGGTATCGTTTCGGCTGCCGTCAGGGCCGCCGTGCCGATGACACGGTCCCCGCAGCGCCATACCACCTGCCCCAGCGGCTGCCCCTGCGCCACCGGGGCATAGCAAAACGGCCGGTTGAGGTAAATCTCCGCCGTTACGGGCTGCGCCCGCCCCCGGATGGCCGTATAACAGGGCTGCCCGGCAATCGCCGTGCGGAGGGTGGCGCTGCTGCCCCCTACCACCGGCAAAACCGGCGGAGCCGCCGAAAGCGTGCAGCGCTCGGTCAAAGCAAAATACCGCCGGTACAGGGCGGCATGGGTGTTCCAGTCGTCGGGGCAGTTCAGCGTCACGCAAATAAGCCGCACCCCATCCCGCTGCGCCGCCGAAACCAGACACCGCCCCGCCTTTTTGGTAAAGCCGGTTTTGACGCCGATGGCGTCGCCGTACAGCGAAAGCAGCCGGTTATGGTTTAACAGGCTGCGGGGGTAGGGCGGCTGCCCGTAGCAGACCGTCATGCGGCGGCCGGCGGCTATTTCGGCAAAGAGGGGGTTTTGCAGGGCGGCGCGGGCCAGCAGCGCCATATCGTAGGCGGTGGAATAATGCCCTTCGGCATCCAGCCCGCTGGGGGTGACGAAATGGGTGTTGTTCATGCCCAGCATCGCCGCCCGACGGTTCATCTCCCCCGCAAAGGCCGCCATGCTGCCGGAGATGGCCACTGCCGCCGCCCCGGCGGCATCATTCCCGCTGGCCAGCAGCATCCCCGCCGCAAGGGCGTAAAGGGTCACGGTGTCCCCCGCCTGCAGCCCCATGCTGGAGCCCTCCACCCGGATGGCGTCATCGTCCACGGTGAATTCCCGCCACAGGTCCGGCTGCTCCAGCGTCAGCCATGCCGTCATGATCTTGGTGGTGCTGGCCATCGGCAGCTGCCGGTGGATATCCTGCGAAAACAGCACCTCACCGGTCTCGGCCTCCATCACGATGGCGGCAGCCGCCCCGACCTCAAGGTCCTCCCCGGTGGCAAGGCACAGGGCTGCGGCAGGCTGCATCAGCGCCAGCAGAACGGCCCATGCCGCAACGGTTTTCTTCATCGGCGTCCCCCCTTATATCCCTGCCATTGTATGCGGGCAGATGAGGAGGGTATGCAAAAGCGGCAGGGGGTTGCCCTGCCGCCGGATTGCTGGGTTGATTGGGGTCAGTTCCTTTGCAGCGGCTCCCTTTCTCCCTGCCGGGGGATGCGGGAGGGGATGCAAAAGCGGCAGGGGGTTGCCCTGCCGCCGGGTTGCTATGATACTGTGCGGGGTCAGTCCCCGTCGGTGAGGTCCTTGGAGACCAGATAACGGTGCCCCTCATGCCCGCGGGAGAGCCGCCGAGCCAGCAGGGCGAGTACGGCAAAGACCGCTGCCAGGCACAGGATCACACGAAAGAATTTGCAGATATTTTTCATAACGGCCTCCTTCGGTTTTTTCTTTATTATACCACGCGCCGCCGCCTTTGTAAACGGGGAGAAGTTTAAGGCGGGATTAAGTTTACACCGCCGCACCCCCGCCCGCAGGCGGAAAAGCCGCCGACCCGATCCCCGATGGGCCGGGGGACGCCCCGCCTTCGCAAGCCGTTTTTTTGCGGGATGTTACCCCCGCTTTTCCTGCTCCTTGAGCTGCTCCAGCAGGATCTTTTCCGCATAGCCGCAGGCACGCTCGACCGAGCCGGCCTCGAAGGGGACCGAGAGGTTGGCATAGCGCAGCGTTTCCAGATAGCTGCGGCTGCCGCCGGACTTGCAGAGATTGAGATAATCCTGCCATGCGGCGGTTCTGTCCTCGGCGTACTTTTTCTTGAATTCCATTGCGCCCATGGTGGTGAGGGTGTAATTGATGTAGTAGAACGGATAGAGGTAGATGTGCAGCTTGTGGTACCAGAAGCCGCCCCGCTGCATAAATTCATCGTCTTCGTACCTGCGCCACGGCATATACTTTTCCTCCAGCAGGTGCCATTGGTAGGTGCGCTCCTTCGGGGTCATTTCCGGGTGGGCGTAGCAGATGTGCTGGAACTCATCCACCGCCACGCCGAAGGGCACAAAGGTGAGTGCCTCCTGCAGGTGGGCAAAGCGGAACTTATCGGCCTGATCGCCGAAGAACCACTCGGCGTAGGGGTAGGCAAACTGCTCCATCGACATGGAATGGATCTCCGCAATATCGGTGGATTCGTGGTAATAATCCGAGATGGGCTGGCTGCGCATGGCCATATACCCCGCAAAGGCGTGTCCCAGCTCGTGGGTCATAACCTGCATATCAAAGATGGTGTGGTTGAAGCAGGAGAACACGAAGGGCGCCTTGAGGCTGGGCAGGCTGGTCATGTAGCCGGTGGAGGCCTTGCCCGGCTTATTCTGCAGGTCCATCATCTTATGCTCGATCATGAAGTCGATGAATTCGCCGGTCTCGGGGCTGATCTCGTGGTACATTTTCTGCGCCGTCTTTACCATGAAGGCGTCATCGCCCGCCGGCTCGGCGTTGCCGTCCGGGAATACCATCTTTTCATCATACCACATGACGTGATCGATGCCGAGACGCTTTGCCTGCGCATCGTAGAGCTTCTGGCACAGCGGTACAAGGAAGGTGCGCACCTGCTCCCGGAAGGAGGCGACCTCCTTTTCGCCGTAGTCGGTGCGGCTCTGCTCCAGGTAGCCGACCGGGATGTAATTCTCATAGCCGAGATTTTTGCCCATCTCGTTGCGGATGCGGATCAGCTCGTCCCAGATCTCCTCGAGACGCGGCTCGTTCTTCTCGTAGAATTCGGCGTAGGCACGGACGGCGGCGGCACGCATCGCACGGTCGGGATGCTCGAAATACTTTTGCACGCCGTAAAGGTTCAGGGTCTTGCCGTCGAAGGGGATCTCGGCGGTGGCCATGATCTTCTGATATTCGTTGGTCAGGCGGCTTTCCTGCTGGCGCAGCGGGATGTTGGCCTCGCAGAACAGCTTCTTTTGCAGATCGATCGAGACAAAGTACTGCTTGCCGAATTCCCGCTCGATCTCCGGGCGGAAGCGGCTGGCGGCGATGGCTTCATTGAGCGCGACCTCCTCGCCGCCGAGCGTGGGCAGCGTATTTTGCAGATAGTTGATCTCGGCCTCGTAGAATTCGTCACGGGTATCCAGCGTGTGGCGGATGTGTGCGATGGAATATTGGGTGGAAAGTTCGCAGCCCTCCCGGTCCATCTCGAAAATCAGCGTGCGCAGCGCCTCATAGCTTTCGGCCTGCTCTACCGCCTCTTTCCAGCGGATGAGCTTTGCACGGTGCGCCTCCAGGTCGGGGCGTTTGTACTCCAGCGTTTGAAATGTGAAATGATCCATAGCGTTGTTGCGTCTCCTTTCATTGTTCCGGGGGTTCCTCGTTGCATGAAATAGATCGGGCATTATTCCATGATGTTATTGTATTCTCTTATTCGGGAATGTCAAGCGGGGGATGCAGGGGTGAGGTAAAAGGGGGAACCTTTGCGGTTCCCCCTTCGCGTAAAATCAGGGCCGGTGCTTGCCCTTTGTAGAAAGGTTTGCGTTCCCCGCCTTCATCCGCACCAATAAAAAAGACGCCCCAAGGCGTCTTTTTTATTGGTGCGGATGAAGGGACTTGAACCCATACAGTATTGCTACCACTAGAACCTGAATCTAGCGCGTCTGCCTATTCCGCCACATCCGCAGGTCAGCTTTGTTATATTATCATTTCCCGGGAAAAAAGTCAAGGGGTTTGCGGCAAAAAAATAGCGTTTGCCGCAAAATGCGATTTTCCAAAGTAAAATCCACAATACAATCTGAAAAGGGATTTACCGCTTTCCGTAAAAAACAGACCCCCGGATAAAACCGAGGGTCTGCAAATCGCATTTGTTGGTACGGAATCGTATCAGCGCTTGGAGAACTGGGGTGCGCGACGAGCGGCTTTGAGACCGTACTTCTTGCGCTCCTTCATTCTGGGGTCGCGGGTCAAGAGACCGGCCTTCTTCAGAATGGGACGCATCTCATCGCCGTGCTGCAGCAGCGCACGGGAAATACCGTGACGGATAGCGCCGGCCTGGCCGGAAACGCCGCCGCCTGCTACGGTGCAGACAACATCAAACTGACCCAGGGTATCGGTGAGGGTCATGGGCTGACGAACGATCAGCTTCAGGGTCTCCAGGCCGAAATAATCGTCGATATCTCTGCCATTGATGGTGATCTTGCCGGTGCCGGCATACAGGCGAACACGGGCAACGGAGCTCTTTCTACGGCCGGTGCCATAGTAATAGGGATTCTTGCTCTCGTACATGGATTATTTCTCCTTTCGATCAAATTTCTTCGGGCTTCTGGGCGGCATGACCGTGGTTGGCATCGCGGTAAACGCGGCAGCGGGTCATGGCCTTGCGGCCGATGGTGTTATCGGGGATCATGCCCTTAACGGCCAGCATCATGGCCTTTTCGGGGGTCTCGGCCATCAGGGTCTTGTACTGGACCTCCTTGAGGCCGCCGACATAACCGGAGTGATGACGGTAATACTTCTGCTCCAGCTTGCGGCCGGTCAGAACTGCCTGGGCAGCGTTGATGATGATGACATGGTCACCGCAATCAACGTGAGGGGTAAAGGTGGGCTTGTGCTTGCCGCGCAGCAGAACGGCGGCTTTTTCGGCGGTGCGGCCCAGCGGCTTGCCGGCTGCATCGATGATGTACCATTTACGTTCCATGCCGGGCTTTGCCATGGTAGTGGACATATCTTTTTCCTCCTGAATATTTGTTAGCTTTCGTTTCGCGCCCCATGTAAAACAGGCGCAGATACAAAGCGACAATGATTATTATAGCGGCGGGGTCATGCGGTGTCAAGGGTGTTTTGGCCGTTTTTTCATTTACCGATATTCATGCTCTTGTTTTCTCCCGTTTTCTCGCTTATTCTCTTGTTATCTCCCATGTCAATTTTACAAAACAAGCAAAAAACGGCGCCCCGCCGGCGGGGGCAGGGCGCAATCCGGCATCAACCGCGCTCCCCGCGCGCCTGACGCTCCATATTCTCGATGACGACGTCGTAGATATCGCCCAGAGACGCCATATATTCCAGCACCTCCCACGGGCGGTTGGTGTGGAAGTGCAGCTTGATGGTCTCCTCATCGCCGACCACCAGCAGACAGTCCCCTGCAAAGTGCGCCGTGATGTAGTCGTTGATCTCGTCCTCATCCAGGTCGCTGCCGTCCAGCAGCAGCTGGGTATCAAATTTATACTCCTCCATGGTCAGTCCTCCGTTTTGAGATACGATTCAAACAGCCGCCAGTCCCGCTGCTCCACCTCGGCATCCAGCAGGGTGCCCTCGGCGGTGTATTCCCGGCTGAAAATCTGTCCCTGCTGCTCCAGGCGGTGCAGCAGGCCGCCCTCGGTGTAGGGCAGGCACAGCCGGCAGCGGATGCGCCCGGGCGGCAGCGTTTCGGCGATGGCTGCCAGCAGCTGCGGCAGGCCGTAGCCGGTTTTGGCGGAAATGCGCACGCAGCCCTTATACGGCTCGTTTTCGGCATCGGGGGCGGCGTCGCACTTATTCAGCACCGTGATGACCGGGGTGCCCTCCACCCCCAGCTCCTCCAGCAGGCGCTCGGTCACCGCCCGCTGCTCCAGCAGCTCCGGGCTGGTAATATCGCACACGCTTAAAATGAGGTCGGCATTTGCGGCCTCCTCCAGCGTGGAATGAAACGCCTCCACCAGCTGGTGGGGCAGCCGCCGCACCAGTCCCACCGTATCGATGAGCATGACCGAACGGCCGTCCGGCAGCGCCAGCGCACGGGAGGTTGGGTCCAGCGTTGCAAACAGCTTGTCCTCGGCCAGCACCCCGGCCTCGGTCAGGGTATTCAGCAGGGTGGATTTCCCCACATTGGTATAGCCGACGATCGCCACCGTGGTGATGCCGTCCTTTTTGCGGCGGGCACGGCGCTGCTCCCGCCGTCTTGCCAGCGCCGCCAGCTCGGTTTTCAGGGCGTCTATCCTGCGGCGGATGTGACGGCGGTCTACCTCCAGCTTGGTTTCACCGGCGCCGCGGCGGGCACCTGTTCCGCCGGCACCGCCGCCCCCCTGCCGGGAAAGCTGCACCCCGCGCCCCGCCAAACGGGGCAGCTGGTATTGCAGCCGTGCCAGCTCCACCTGCAGCTTGCCCTCGCCGCTGACCGCCCGTGCCGCAAAGATATCCAGAATAAGCATGGTGCGGTCCAGCACGGGGCAATCGCACAGCTCCTCGATGTTCCGCAGCTGCGCCGGGGAAAGCTCCTCATCAAAGATGATGAGGTCCGCCTCCGCCGCCTCCATATAGTCCTTCAGCTCCAGCAGGCGGCCGCTGCCCATAAAGGTGGCTGCCACCGGGCTTTGCAGCCTTTGGGTGGCGGTGCCCACCACCGGGTACCCGGCGGTTTTGGCCAGCTCCCGCAGCTCCTCCAGCGATATTTCCACATCATATTCGCCGGTATCCACGGCGGCCAGCACCGCTTTCCTTGGCGCTTCTACATTCTCGAAAAATTCAGTCGGCATGGTTCTCTCCTTCGGGGCAGCGGCATCGCCGGGCAGGGGCGCCCGCAGGGCAAGCCGCCTGCGGCGGCTTCGGCGGGCGGAGCCCGCCGGCTCCGGCTGCGCCGGAGCGCCCTGCGGGCGCCCCGCGGCCCGGCTCCCTTCGCTACCCCAAAGGGGGAGGGAAAGTAGCTTGCTTCCCCTCCCCCGTGTGTTCTTTTTTTGCTTACTTGGTGCCGAAAATACGGTCCCCGGCATCCCCCAGGCCCGGCACGATGTAGTTATTTTCGTTGAGCTTTTCATCCAGCACGCCCGCGTAAACCTTTACGTCGGGGTGTACCTTGCCAAAGGCCTCCAGGCCCTCCGGCGCGGCGATGATGCACACGAACTTGATGTTGGTCGCGCCGTGCTTCTTTATCATGCTCACCGCATCAATGGCGCTGCCGCCGGTGGCCAGCATGGGGTCCACCACGATGACCTCCCGCTCGCTGATATCCTTGGGCAGCTTGCAGAAGTACTCAATGGGCTTGGCGGTCTCCTCATCCCGGTACAGGCCGATATGCCCGACCTTTGCGGCGGGGATAAGGGTCAGCATCCCGTCCACCATGCCCAGCCCGGCCCGCAAAATCGGCACGATGGCCAGCTTGCGTCCGGAAAGCATCTTGGTCTTGCAGCGGCAGATGGGGGTCTCCACCGTGACCTCCTTGAGGGGCAGGTCGCGGGTGGCCTCGTAGCACATCAGGGTGGCTACCTCGCTGGCCAGCTCCCGGAAGTCCTTGCTGCCGGTCTCTTTTTTCCGCATCAGGGAGATCTTGTGCTGAATGAGGGGGTGATCGAGGATCTGGGGTTCAAAAGTCTGGGGCATTATTCTTTCCTCCTTGTATTTATCGGCAATGGTTGTTGTGACGAACAGCATTATTCTTCGGCTTCCAGCTTTGCGATGAGGTCTACCCGGCGCTGGTGGCGGCCGCCCTCAAATTCGGTGGTCAAAAAGGCGTCTACCAGCTCCATGGCCAGTCCCTGCCCCACCACACGCTCCCCGAAGGTAAGAATATTGGCATCATTGTGGGCGCGCGTCATACGGGCGCTGAAGGTATCGGAGCAGCAGCAGGCCCGGATGCCCTTCACCTTATTGGCGGCGATGGACATCCCCACGCCCGTCCCGCAGATGAGAATTCCTCTCTCGGCGTTTCCGTCCCGCAGATAGCGGGCCACCTCCCCGGCTTTTTCGGGGTAATCGCATTTTTCTCCGGCCTCGTAGATGCCGAAGTCCTTGACCTCATGCCCCAGCTCCAGCAGGTGCGCCTTTACGGCGTCCTTCAGGGTCAGGGCGGCGTGGTCGCAGCCGATGACGATTTTCATATCACAACACTCCTTTGTGTAAAATTGACTCGGTTTTTGCCCCTCGCCTCTCGGCGGATGCTCCCGCATCCTGCGGCGGGCAGGTGTTTATCCTCCCTCGCCCTTCGGCGGATGCCCTTGCATTCTGCGACGGGTGGGTATTCTCCCTCACCCTTCGGCGGATGCTCCCACATCCTGCGGCGGGCGGCGGTTCTTGCCCGGTTGCCGCCGGTGGCTATTCGGCCTTATGCTGCCGCTCCTTCAGGGTCATCGCATTGGCGGGGCGCAGGTAGCAGGGCACCAGCGCCTCCGGGGAAACCGCCTCCCCCAGATGGTTCATGGCAGCCAGTCCCACCGCAGCGGCCCGCTGGTAGCACAGGTGCGCCGGCGCTATTTTCACCGGCAGCTCCTCCCCCCATGCGGCCAGCCCCAGGTGGGCGCCGTCCCCGCACAGCCAGAGGGGTGCCGGGCAATCCTGCAGCTTTTTCTTCAGCTCGGTCAGCGGCAGCGCCTCGTCCTCGGTCAGCCGGGTCAGCGTTCCCGCCTGCCCCCGGAACAGCGCCGTATAGACCTGCCCGCAGCGGGCATCCATCATCGGGACGACCGTCCCCTCAAAGCCCAAAAGCCCGTAGGCGATGGTCTCCGGGGTGGAGACCCCGATGCAGGGGGTCCGGTCGGGGAATGCCAGTCCCTTTACGGCGGCTATGCCGATGCGCAGCCCCGTAAAGGAGCCCGGCCCCCGGCTCACCGCATAATAGTCCACCTGCTCCGGGGATATCCCGGTGTGCTCCAGCAGGCTTTGTGCCATCGGCAGCAGCGTCACGCTGTGGGTCTGCGGTACATTCAGGAATTCCTCCCCCAGCAGCTTCCCATCCCGGTACAGCGCCGCCGAAGCCGCAGCCGCGGAGCATTCCAATGAAAACAGCACCATATCCTTTTCCCCTTTCCTCGCCGGCCCGGCCGGCAATATTCGGGCGGCTTCCGCCGCAGCCGCCGCCCCCGGCCGAAATCCCCGGTGCGGGAGGGCGGCGGGCGTTCCGGCGCAGCCGGAACCGACGGCCAAGGGCCGTCGAAACCGCCGAAGGCGGTTTGCCCGCCGCCCGCGGCCCCGCAAAGGGGCAGTAATTACGGCTGCAAGGCGGCAAGGCGCTCATCGCCGGTGAGGACGATGCGCCGGGCATCGCCCTCCAGCGGTGTAAAATCGATATGCAGAGCATTTTCCGGCAGTGCCTCGGGGATGCGTTCGCTCCATTCCACCGCCAGAATGCGGCTTCCGTCCAGATAGTCAAAGAACCCGGTGGCGTACAGGTCATCCACGCCGGTAATGCGGTAAAAATCGAAGTGGCACAGCGGCAGCGGCCCCCGGTACTCCTGCACCAGCGCAAAGGTCGGGCTGGAGACCCAGTCGGTGCTGCCCAGCCCCCGTGCCAACCCCACCGTAAAGGTGGTTTTTCCGGCGCCCATGGGGCCGGTATAGGCCAGCACATCGCCGGGGCGCAGCAGCTTTGCCAGCCGTTCGGCCAATGCCTGCGTTTCGGCAGGGCTGCGGGTAGTAAAGGTCACGGTCATTGGTCGAACTCCGTTCCCCGCGCGGTGATGACCGGTTTGCCGTCGGCGCCCAGCAGCGGGGTGATGCCGCCGGCGTAGCCGGACTGCCAGGTAAGGTAATGCACGCCGGTTTGGGTATCCATGATTTCCTGCAGGGCGTTGGAAAAGCCGGAGCCTTCATTTTCGATTACAACAAAACGTTTTTTGCCCATGAAAGTGACCTCCTGAACGGAATGTTCAGCTGAACATCGTTGTTTTTTCGCTGTGGCGGACGGCCAGCACCAGCCCCAGCCCCAAATAGGCCGAAAGCACCGAGCTGCCCCCCGCCGAAAGCAGCGGCAGGGTGACGCCCACCGAGGGGCCCACCATCAGGCACATCGCCACATTGATCATGATCTGTGCGGCAAACATGGCAAATACCCCCACGCAGATCGACCGGCCCATGCGGTTGGAGCAGCGCAGCCCGATGCGCAGCATCCGGCCCAGCATTAGGCCGTACACCAGCAGCACCGCCAGCGCCCCCAAAAAGCCCACCGACTCCCCGATAAAGGTGAAGATCATATCGTTATACATATCGGGGACATAGCGGTGGTCCGGGCTGAAAATGCCGATGCCGAACAGCTGCCCGGAGCCGAAGGAAATGCGCCCCTGCAGCTGCTGGAATGCCTGTCCCAGTGCGTAGGCCTCCGGGTCCTTCAGCAGCTCAAAGCGGATCTTCTGGTAGTCATCCAGCAGGAAGAACCACGCCAGCGGCGCAAAGGCCGCCGCCCCGGCCACCCCCAGCAGGATCCACCGCCGGGAAAGCCCCGCCATGATGAGCATGATCACCACGATGAACAGCATTACCAGCGCCACGCCCCAGTCCTTTTGCAGCAGGATCAGCAGCACCGGAAAAATGGCGTGCGCCGCGATTTTCAGCAGGTTTCGGCTTTCGTTCATCGCCGGGCCCACCTTGGTAAGGTGGTACGCCAGCGACAGGATAAAGGCGATCTTCAAAAATTCCGCCGGCTGTATGGTGGTAAACCCGAGGTTCAGCCAGCTTCGGTTGGTCTCGATGGAGTCGGTGCGGGTCTGCCCCAGAGAGGTAAAGGTCAGCAGCATCAGCACCACGGCGACCGGCACATAGAACTTCCACCAGCTGCCCAGCCTTTCGTAATCCAGATGCGCCAGCACCATGGCCGCCGCAAAGCCTATGGCGGTCGCGATGATCTGCATCAAAACGGTGCGCCGCCCGATAACCCCCATCTCCTGGATGCCCAGCAGCAGCAGCACGCTGAACGCCGAAAGCCCCAGCGCACAGCAAAGCACCACCGGGTCGATCCGGCGGAAGATGCGGCGGATGAAGTTGAGCATGGCCGAGGCCTCCTTTCCTGTAACGGCGGGCGGTCGGGGCGGGGATAGGGGCCCGCCGTGCGTTCCGGCTGCGCCGGAACCGGCGCCTGCGGCGCCGAGGCCGCCCTGCGGGCGGCCTGCCCGGCGGGCCCCGGGCCTGCGGCACCCCTAAAATGTTTTCATAGTATTATACCATTTTGCCGCCCCTTTGAAAAGTCCGCAGCGGTAAAAACCGCCCGTTCCCCGCAAAAAAGCCGCCCCGGCATCGGGACAGCTTTTGGGTAAAGTGCTTATTTTCCGCCCAGCATAGCCATCATATCGGCAGGCTCCGCAACGGTGGGAGAATAGGAAATAATAACGATAGCCATGTACTTACCGATGCGGGAGAACAGATAATCCTGCGCCAGCAGCCCCTCATAGGCGGAAGCGTGGATGTGATAGTAGTCCCGGCCGCCGATGGTCACGGTCTCGCCGTCGTCAAAGGAATAGCCGAGCTCCTCCGGCAGGGTATTCATGATCAGCGCCGCATAGTCCTTCTCGGTATAGGCGGTGCCGCCGGCAGAAACCGCCAGGTTTTCCGCCATAACAATGACATTGGAGCCCAGCTCGCTATCCTGCGCCTTCATATCATAGGTGTTCTGTTCCTTCAGGAATTCCTCGGAAAGGCCCTCGCCGGAGAGGTTCTCCACGGTCAGACCCATCAGCTTCGCCAGCTCCTCATCGTCGGCGATCTCCCAGTTTTCGGGAACGGTCACCGTCAGGCCGAGGGAGTCATTGGTATATACATTCCCCGCCCAGCTGCCGCGGGCAAATTCCTTGGCATCATTGCCTTTATTGTCTGTATTCCCACAGGCTGCCAGGGCAAAAACCATCATCATCGCCAGCAGCATCGCAAGCCATTTTTTCATTCTTTTTTCCTCCTAAAGCGTCTTGTTTTTTCTGTTTTCGTTTTGGCTTCTCAATAGTCTATCATACCCATCCGGGAAAGTCAACGCAGAATTTTCATAGGAAGGCGCCCTGCGCCGAAATGCGCCCCGCAAAAGCCGCAGGAACCGGGGCGCAGCCCAACCGCCCTCCGGGCGGTTTCAGCGGCCGGAGGCCGCTGCGGCGGCCCGCAGGGCCGCCGGGGCTGCGCCCCGTCCCCCGCCCCTTGCAGGCTCCCGCCAAATCAAAACAATCCCGTGATCTTCCCGTCGTCGGTCAGCGAGATATCCATCGCGGCCGGGTGTGCGGGCAGTCCCGGCATGGTCAGCACGCTGCCGGCCAGCGCCACCGCAAAGCCCGCCCCGCAGGAGGCGGAAAGCCCCCGGATGTGCAGGGTGTGTCCCGCCGGCCGTCCCAGCGCCTTTGCGTCGTCGGAAAGGGAATACTGGGTCTTTGCGATACATACGGGTGCGTTCTCCAGCCCCAGCGCCGCCATCTGCCGCAGCTGCTGCTCCGCCTCGGGGCTGTATTCCACCGCCGCCGCGCCGTACACCCGCCGCGCTATCGTCTCTATCTTCTCCCGCAGGGTCATCCCCGCAGTAGTAATGGGCGCAAAATGAGCCGGTTCCCGGCAGGCCGCCAGCACCTGCCGCGCCAGCGCCTCTCCGCCGGCGCCGCCCTGGGCAAAGACCTCGCTTTCGGCCATGCGCACCCCCAGCCGTTCACATTCGGCCTTGATGAGGGCCAGCTCCTCCGGCAGGTCATCGGGGAAGCGGTTGACGGCGACCACCACCGGCACGCCGTACTGCCGCAGGTTTTCCACATGGGCCGTCAGGTTGCACAGGCCGGACGCCACCGCCTGCGGGTTCGGCTCCCGGCAGGAATTTTTATCGCAGCCGCCGTTATACCGCAGCGCCCGCACCGTGACCACCAGCACCGCCGCCGAAGGTTCCAACCCGGCCGCAGGGCACTTGATATCAAAGAATTTTTCGGCGCCGAGGTCGCTGCCGAAGCCCGCCTCGGTCACGGTATAGTCGGCAAGGGTGAGTGCCAGCCGGGTGGCCCGCACCGAGTTGCAGCCGTGGGCGATATTGGCAAAGGGGCCGCCGTGCATCAGGCAGGGGGTGTGCTCCAGCGTCTGCACCAGGTTCGGCCGCAGGGCCTCCCGCAGCAGGGCGGCCATGGCGCCCTCCGCCTGCAGGTCACGGGCAAAAACCGCCTTCCCCTCGGTATCATAGCCGATGAGGATGCGCCCCAGCCGTTCCCGCAGGTCCCTTAAATCCTTTGCCAGGCACAAAATCGCCATGACCTCGCTGGCCACGCTGATCTGGAACCCGTCCATGCGGGGGGTGCCGTTGGCTTTGCCCCCCAGCCCGATCTCGATTTTTCGCAGGGAACGGTCGTTCATATCCATGCAGCGGCGGAAAACCACCCGTTCCGGGTCGATGTTCAAGGCGTTGCCCTGGTGGATGTGGTTATCGATGAGGGCGGAAAGCAGGTTATTGGCCGCGGTAACGGCGTGGATATCCCCGGTAAAATGCAGGTTGATCTCCTCCATGGGCAGCACCTGCGAATAGCCGCCGCCCGCAGCGCCGCCCTTCAGGCCGAATACCGGCCCGAGGGAGGGCTCCCGCAGCGTGACGATGGCTTTTTCCCCCAGCCGGCACAGCGCCTGCGCCAGCCCGATGGAGGTAGTGGTTTTGCCCTCCCCGGCGGGGGTGGGGTTGACTGCCGTCACGAGGATCAGCTTGCCCCGGGGCCTGCCCTCCTGCTGCCGCAGAAAGTCCTCGGTGATCTTTGCCTTATTGCTGCCGTACGGCTCCGCCGCCTCGGCGGGGATGCCGGCTTTTTCGGCGATCTCGGCGATGGGGCACAGCGGGGTGGACTGGGCGATCTCGATATCGGTCATCATATACAAAACCTCCTTGGGGTGTTGGTGCATGGGGAAAGCCTGCAAAGGGGGACGGCCCGCAGGGCAGCCCGCCGCAGGCGGGCTCGGCGGCCCCCGGCCGCCGGGTTCGTCCGCAGGACGAACCGCCCTGCGGGCCGTATTCCCGGCTGCTGCACAGGGCCGGGCGGCAGCGGAAGCCGGGCTTTTGCGGGGCGGGGCGTGCCTGTTTATGCTTATTATACCAACCCCGCCGCAGGATGTCACTTATTTTTTACGGGCGGGGTGAATAGATATGGAGTGAAGTTTAATGCGAAAGGACGAGACCCCTGTGAAAAAGCGAGAGTTCTCCCTGCTGCTGCGCGGCGGGCTGACAATAGGGGCGGCGGTGGCGGTGGTGCTGCTGTGGCCGCAGCTCCGGCCGCTGACCGTTGCCCTGCTGCAAAAGGCGGCGCTTTTTACCACGGTGCTGGATATGCCCGGCGGGGCGCTGGAAACGCTGCGGGAGCGCTATGCCGATCAGCTTTTGCCGGAGGAGCCGCAGCCGGTGCCGCAGCCGGTCGATGAGGTGCCGGAGCCGGCAAATGAGGAGCCGCCCGCAGCCGCAGCGCCGGAGATCCCGGAGGAATACCGTGGGAAGATCACCGAGCTGACCATGACGGGGGACGATTCCCCGGCCTATATTGCGTGGAAGGGGATCCGGCTGCGGAACTATACCGGGCTGACGGCGGCGGAGGTGGAAAAGGTGCTGGCCTCCCCCAGCCGGGTGGCGGTGGACCCCGCCCTGGCGGAGCCGCAGATTCTGCTGTTCCATACCCATGCCACCGAAAACTACGAGCCGTATGACAGCCCTTTTTTTGATACGAGAAACAGCTGGCGGGACGCCGATAACCAAAACAACATGGTGGCGGTGGGGGCGGTGCTGGCGTCGGGACTGGAGGAAGCGGGGCTTAAGGTGCTGCACGATGACACCCAGCACGATAACCCGGCCTATACCGGGGCCTATCAGCGGAGCAACGCAACGGTAAAGGGCTACCAAAAGCAGTACCCGCATTTGCAGGTGCTGCTGGATATCCACCGGGATGCGATACTTTACAGCGATACCAATATCGCCAAAACGGTGGCGTGGGTGGATGGCAAAAAGGCCGCCCAGCTGATGATCATCGCACCGTATGACAGCGGGACGCTGGGCATCCCCCGGTGGCGGGAGAATTTGCGGTTTGCGGTGGCGCTGGCCGGAGCCATCGAGGAACGGTACCCCGGACTGTGCCGGCCGATTTTCTTTTGCAGCCGGGCCTACACATTTGCCTGCGGCGACGGCGACCTGCTGTTGGAATTCGGGACAAATGGGAATACTATGGAGGAGGCGCAGTACACCGCCCGGCTCATCGCGCCCATTCTGGCGGAGGTACTGACGGCAGGCAAGGAATAGCAGCGGCGCAGCGGTTGGAATAATATCGGCGGCGGTGACGAAAAATCGGCACACCAACGGCGGGAAAGCGGCGACCGAAAGTGGGGTTATCCACCCCACAGCCGCGGGATGCAGCGGCTGCATTTGCCGGAGGGCGGTTGGAATAATTTCGGCGGCGGTGGAGGGAAAACCGGCGCATCAACAGCGGAAAAGCGGCGACCGAAAGTGGGGTTATCCACCCCGCAGCTGCGGGATGCAGCGGCTGCATTTGCCGGAGGGCGGGCGGCGAAGAAAAAAGACAAAGGATACCTGCGCCGGGCGCGGGAAACGGAGGATTTATGGAAAAGGCGAAGCATTTACGGCAAAAACGGCTGCGGCGGCAGCGCAGATGGGCGGCATTTTTCATCGTTCTGGCGCTGGCGGGCGGCGGGGCGGCGCTGCACCGGGCGGCGGGCATTATGGCGGCGGAGACCCGCTGCGGGCAGGTATTTGCCTCGGTTGCGCCCGGGGACGGCGTGCTGGATTTTACCGTGATGGGGCGCAGCGGCACCCTGCCCTATGCGGCGTGGGGGCGGGCTTTGGCGGCGGATTTCGGGGCTTTGGCGGGGCCGGGGCGACTGCTGCTGTGGGGCTGCGGGGCGCTGCGGGCGGTGTGGCAGCAGGAAATTTTGCCGTTTGCGGCGGGTTTGCGGCATTAGTGCTTGCATTTGGCGGCGGTTTTCGTTATAATATTTCTGTTGCCGTGCCGGTGTGATGGAATGGCAGACGTGACGGACTCAAAATCCGTTGGTAGCGATACCGTGTGGGTTCGAGTCCCACCACCGGCACCACCAAAAAAGACGCCTTCGGGCGTCTTTTTTGGTGGTGCCGAGGGGAGCGCTTACCTTTCCGCAAAGGGGCAGTCTGTGCCCTAATTAAACGCGAAAGACAACCCTGACGGTTTTCTTTCACACTATCTTTCCCTCCGGTGGGACGGGCTTGTGCGTCGGGGGAGCTGCCTGCCGGGGGAAGGCCACGGGCCGCAGGCCCGGCGGCGGAGCCGCCGACGGCGAACGCAGTTCGCCGAAGCCGCCCGGAGGGCGGCGGCCTGCGGCCCGAATACCGGGGCTTCCCCGGGGTGTGCGGGGGCAGGCTTGACTTTTGCGATTTTAAGCGCTAAAATCTAATGGAATGTTACATCAACGCAAGGGGCTGCCGGGTGCGGCTTTTTTTGCAGATCGGAGAAATGCTTGTGAAACACCAAAAGAGTACACGGAGCTTCGGCAGCCGGTGGGGATTCGTTCTGGCCTCGGTCGGTTCGGCGGTGGGCATGGCCAATGTATGGGGGTTCCCCAATAAGCTGGGCAGCAATGGCGGCGGGGCATTTTTGCTCATCTACCTGCTGTTTGTGATCATTTTCAGCTATGTCGGACTGCCGGCGGAATTTGCAATGGGACGGCGGGCGGCCACCGGCACGCTGGGCGCCTACCGCAGCGCCTGGGCCACCCGCGGGGAAAAGGCCGGGAAGGTCGGCGGGGCGCTGGGCTGGCTGCCGCTGGCAGGCTCCCTGTGTATCGCCATCGGGTATGCCGTTATTGTTACCTATGTATTAAAGGCACTGGTGGACTCCCTGACCGGGACGCTGATGACCGCCGATGCCGCCGCGTGGTTTTCCTCCTTTTCGGCGCAGCCCTATTCGGTCATCCCCTACCACATTATTGTGGTGGCGGGGACGCTGCTGACCCTGTTTTTGGGGGCACGCAGCATCGAAAAGACCAATAAGGTGATGATGCCGCTGTTCTTCCTCATCTTTTTGATTTTGGCGGTGCGGGTATTTTTCCTGCCCGGTGCTGCCGAAGGGTACAAGTTCATGTTCACCCCCCGCTGGGAGGCGCTGGCCGACCCGATGATCTGGATCTGGGCGATGGGACAGGCGTTCTTCTCGCTTTCGGTCACCGGCAGCGGCATGATCGTCTACGGTGCCTACCTTTCCCCGCAGGAGGATGTGGTGGGGGTGGCGCAGCATACCGCCCTCTTTGATACCATCGCTGCGGTGGTGGCGGCGCTGGTCATCATCCCCGCCTGTTTTTCCTACGGGCTGGATGTGGGCGCCGGGCCGAGCCTGCTGTTTGTCACGCTGCCCACCATCCTGCAGGATATCCCGCTGGGTCAGCTTTTTGCGGTGATCCTGTATGTCGCCATGATTTTTGCCGGGGTCAGCTCGCTGCAGAATATGTTTGAGGTGGTGGCCGAGTCGCTGCAGCACCGGTTCCCCCGCCTGAACCGCACCGCCGCCCTGGTACTGCTGGGGGTGCTGTGTCTCGGCTTCGGCATCGGGATGGAGACCATTGCCCAGTGGGGGCCGTGGATGGACCTGGTTTCCATCTACATCATCCCCATCGGGGCTACGCTGGGCGCTGTTTCGTGGTTCTATGTGATGAAAAAGGATGCGCTGCTGGCGGCCGTCAACACCGGCAGCAAGAAGCGGCGCGGGGCGCTGTGGTACGGCATCGGGCGGTATGTGTATGTGCCGCTGGCCATCATCCTGTGCTGCGTGGCGCTGTTTATGAAGATTGCATTCTGATATGATACGGCCGAAGGCCGGCAGTCCTGCAGGGGGCTGCCGGCTTTTTGCATGGGGGATTTACGGGCTTGTGCAGGGGGCAGGGGACGGCCGCAGGCCCGGCGGTGCTGCGCACCGCCGAAACGGGCTTCGCCCGTTTGCCCGCCTGCGGCGGGCGGCCTGCGGCCGTAGGTCGGGCTTCTGCAGGGGTACGGAAAAGGGAACCCGTGGCGGGTTCCCTTTTTGCGGTTTACATATCAAATGCCCATGAGCTGCTTTTTCTTGGCGGCGAATTCCTCCTCGGTGATGACGCCGGCATCCAAAAGCTCCTTGTACTTTTTGATCTCGGCAACGGCATCAACGGCGGGGGCAGGGGCGGCGGCCGCAGCCGCAGGTGCGGATGGGGCGGTGCTGCCCTGCAGCGGGAAACCCGCGACCCGTGCCAGCGCATCGGCCAGCCGCTTCAGCTGCTCCACGTCCTCGTTATACTCAATGCGGTACTGGTTGAGGTCGGGGACGTCCCCGATGAGGGTGGGGCCGGTGCGGTCGAATTCCCGCAGCTTCCAGTAGGGGTGCCGGAAATACAGCTTGATGTAGAATTTCTTGAACGGCTCGGGCAGATCGATGCGGGTGGTGGCGGTCGGGGTGTCGTTTTCCCGGTTGGTGATGCGCTCCAGCGTTTCCTGCATCTGCTGCTGCAAAAGCAGCTGGTTCATCTGGGGCAGCAGGTCATTGATGCGCTGGGGGACGGTGCTCTGGTGGCGGATATAGCCCCGGGCACTGCCCTCCAGCAGCGGGGCGCCGTCCTCACTGATGAGAAAGGACTCCAGCTCGCTGCCGTGGAAAATGGTGCGGTCCAGCCCTTTATCCATGCAGAACAGGTTATTCTGATAGTCAAAGACGAATTTTTCGCTGAAGAAGCCGAATTCGACGGTTTCATCGATATGGAACTGATCCTTGAGGGCATGGTTCTGCTCCCGGAAGTCCCGGTATTCCAAAAACTGCTTCATATTGAAGCTGTTGCCGTCCTGGGCATCCACCACGCCGTAGCAGTCATTGCAGATGTAGTTGCCCTCAATTTTCCAGGGGAGAAGGCCCTTTACCTTTCCGCCGCAGATGGCGCAGGGGGGTCTTTTATCGAACAAGCCCATAATCTTACCTCCAGTCGAATTTTGCCGCCGCGGGGCGGCCGGTTGCTTCTATTGTAGCAGATGGGAACGGGCGGGGCAAGGGAAACCGCACCGGAGAGGGGGAAATTTGCGGGTTTGTGCAGGGGGCAGGGGGCGGCGGCCTGCGGCCGCGGGGGGACAGGCTTGCGGCCTTGCACCGGGTGCCGGAGTGGGGCGGGGCTGCAAAAGGCAGGGGCGTGGGCGTGCAGCAGGCAGGCCCCTGCAGAGAAAGGGCCCGCAGGGCCGCCCCGGCCTGCCGGCCGGGGCGTAGGGGGCGGCCTGCGGCCGCCCCCCAAAGCCGCCCGGAGGGCGGCTTGCCCTGCGGGCCCCATCCCGGAGCCCTGCAAAAATTCAGTTCTGTTCCTTCATTCGGTAGCCCACGCCGATCTCGGTGAGAATATACTGCGGCTCGGCGGGGTTCTGCTCCAGCTTGCGGCGGATATTGGCCATGTTGACCCGCAAAAGCTGGCTGTTGCCGCCGGCGGCATCCCCCCACATCGCCTCGCTGATGCGGTCGTAGGTGAGGACCTTGCCGGCGCTGCGGCTCAAAAGCTCCACCAGACGGTATTCGTTGGCGGTCAGATGCACCGGCTTGCCCTCGATGGTCACCAGGTGCTTATCATAATCGATGGTGAGCGCCCCGGTGGTAAAGGCGGTGGTGCCGGCTGCGGGACCGGCCCGGCGCAGCGCCGCCCGGATGCGTGCCAGCAGCTCCGGGGAGCCGAACGGCTTGGTGATATAGTCATCGGCACCGCAGTCCAGGGCGGCCACCTTTTCGCTTTCCTCGGTGCGGGCCGAAACCACAATGACCGGCAGGGCGTACTGCTGCCGCAGCTCCCTCAAAAGCTCCAGCCCGTCGGCGTCCGGCAGCCCGAGATCCAGCAGCAGCACTTGGTATTCCGCCCGGTCCAGCGCCGCACGGGCCTGTGCCGCACAGGTGGCCACCTCCACGGTGTAGCCGTCGCCCTCCAGCACCGTCTTCATAAAATTACTGATGGAAAACTCGTCCTCCACGATCAGAATTCTACTCATCGCTTTCGTCCTCCTCTATGGTCAGTATCGGCAGGGTGATGGAAAAACAGGCGCCCCCCTGCGGGTCATTGGCGGCAGTGATCTGTCCGCCGTGTGCGTTTACGATGGTACGGCATACCGTCAGCCCGATGCCCATGCTGCGCCGGTCGCTGCCGGTCTGCTCGCTGCGGGTCCTCATGCCGTCAAAAATGCTTTCCAGCCGGTGGGGGTCTATTCCCACGCCGTCATCCGTCACCCGGATCTCCGCCTTTTCCCCACGGCGGCGGGCGGTCATGGTGATGTTCTGCACCCTTTGCCCGTGCAGGACGGCATTTTCCAGGATGTTCAGCAGCACCTGCTCCATCAGGGTGGCGTCCATCGGGGACATCAGCAGCTCCTCCGGGGCGGTCACCTGCACGTGGTAGCCGGGGTACCTCCTGCGGAATTTGGCCGCGGCGCTGGCCATGACCTCCTCCACCGCCTCCGGCCGGGTGATGAGCTTGGTTTCACCTTCGCCGCCCAGCCGGGTGATGGTCAAAAGGTTTTCCACCATGCGGATGAGCCATTTCGACTCCTCCTCGGCGCTTTGCAGCAGCTCCCGCTGCTTTTCGGGCGGTAGGGTGTCCTGCTGCTCCAGCACGGTACCTATTGCCCCGGAAATGGCCGTCAGCGGGGTGCGCAGGTCGTGGCTGACCGCCCGCAGCAGATTGCCGCGGGTGCGCTCCTTTTCGTTTTCGGCCTTCAGGCGCTGGCGGTCCCGGCTGCGTACCGTTATGGCACTGGTCAGGATACCCACCGAAAACAGCGTCACAAAGGCGATGGGGTAGCCCGGCCCGGAAAAGCTCAATTTGGAAAACGGCTCGGTGAAGAAGTAATTGACCGCAAAAACCGAAAGCAGCGACCCCAGAACGCTCCACAGGTAGCCATCGGTAAAAAACCCGGTAAGGAATACCGCCAGCACAAAGATGACCGGGGCGGTATCCTCGGCGTAGCCCGCCCGCCCCAAATACAGGCAGATGAGCAGCGCCGCCAGGTGCAGCATCAGCATGGTGATGGCATCCTGCTCCCATTTGTGGTAGGTTGCGGCCTTTTCTATCAGTCTCACGGCGATGCTCCTTTCTGCGGCTTCTCTCTTTATCATAGCATCGTTCGGCCGTTTTGCAAAGTCCCCCCCGCAAAAATTCCCCCCGCAGCCCGCTGCAGGGTACGGGCATACGGCCGCAGGCCCGGCGGTGCTGCGCACCGCCGAAACGGGCTTCGCCCGTTTGCCCGCCCTGCGGGCGGGCGGCCTGCGGCCGTTTCCCCGGCTCCCCGCAAAAATCCCCCCGCGGCGGACCGCAGGGGGAAGCTTGCAGAATTATTTACCGAGGTAGGCCTCCCGGATGACCGGGTTTTCCAGAAGCTCCCGGCCGGGGCCCTCCAGAATGATCTCGCCGGTCTCCAGCACGTAGCCCTTGTCGGCGGTGTGCAGCGCCATGTTGGCGTTCTGCTCGATAAGCAGAATGGTAACGCCCTGCTTATTGATCTCCCGGATGATCTGGAAGATATCCCGCACGATAAGGGGGGCAAGCCCCAGGGACGGCTCATCCATCATCATCAGCTTGGGACGGCTCATCAGCGCGCGGGCCACCGCCAGCATCTGCTGCTCGCCGCCGGAAAGGGTACCCGCCAGCTGCCAGTGGCGCTCCTTCAGGCGGGGGAACAGCGTAAAGCACCATTCAATGTCCTGATCCGGCTTATCCCGCCGCAGGTAGGCGCCGATCTTCATGTTTTCCAGCACCGTCATATCGGGGAAGACCCGGCGGCCCTCCGGCACCAGCGTGATGCCCCGCTTGACGATCTCATCACTGGGCATTCCCAAAAGCTCCTCGCCGTTGTAGGTGATGGAGCCGGCCTGTGCCTTGACCTGCCCGGCGATGGTGCGCAGCGTGGTGGATTTTCCGGCGCCGTTGGCGCCCACCAGCGTGACGATGCTGCCGTCCGGCACCTCGAAGGAGATATTCTTGACGGCACGGATGCCGCCGTAATTGACCTGAAGTTCCTGTACCTTAAGCATCGAGATCCACCCCCAAATACGCTTCAATGACCCGTTCATTTGCCTGGACCTCCACGGGGATGCCCTCGGCGATGAGCTTGCCGAATTCCAGCACATAGATGCGGTCGGAGATATCCATGACCAAATTCATGTGATGCTCGATGAGCAGGATGGAAAGGTCAAACTGCTCCCGGATCTCCCGGATGAATTCGGTCAGCTCCACCGTTTCCTGCGGGTTCATGCCGGCGGCCGGCTCATCCAGGATGAGCAGCCGCGGGTCGGTCGCCAGCGCACGGGCGATCTCCAGACGGCGCTGCTGGCCGTAGGGCAGGTTGGCGGCGGTCTCGTCCTTCAGCTCCGCCAGCCCCACGATCTCCAGAAGCTCCATCGCCTCCCGACGCATCCGGGCCTCCTCCCTGCCGTTCAGGTGGAAGGTCGCCGCTAAAAAGCCGCCCCGGGCGTGCATATGCTTCGCGATGAGAACATTCTCGAAAACGGTCAGCTTGCCGAACAGCCGGATATTCTGGAAGGTGCGGGCCAGCCCCATTTTGGTGATCTGATCGGGGGTTTTCCGCAGGGTGGGGTGCCGGGCGAATTTATCCGCATCGCTGCCGAGATAGGTCTTTTTGGCCTTGCCGGCGGGATGCTCGCAAAGATAGGGCTTGCCGTCGAGATAAAGGCAGCCGTTGGTGGGGGCATAGACCCCCGTCACCACATTAAAGGCGGTGGTTTTGCCTGCACCGTTGGGCCCGATCAGCGCAACGATCTCGCCCTGACGCACCTCCATCGAAAGATTATCCACGGCCACCACGCCGCCGAACTGCATCGTAACATTTTCCAGCTTCAGAACGGGCTCACTCATGCACCACACCGCCTTTCACTGCTTTTTTGCCGGTAAAAAGATTCCGGAAGAACCGGCCGAGCTTCCCGAAGAACGCAAATACGGCGTCCCAGCTGAATTCCCTCGTCCCCATAAGCCCCTGCCGGTAGAACAGCACGATGACCATGATGACCACCGAGAACACCACCATGCGGAAGCCGTGTCCCAGCAGCGGGACCTTAAAGGTGCCGATGACGGTGGGATTATCCAAAAAACGCAGCCACCATTCACTGCACGCCACATACAGGAAGGAGCCCAGAATGGAGCCGGTGATGGAGCCGATGCCGCCGATGACAACAATGAGCAGGATCTCGTAGGTCATGGCGGTGGTAAAGTTTTTGGCATGGGCATTGAACTGGAACATGGCCAGCAGCGCCCCGCCGATACCGGCAAAAAAGCTGCTGGTGCAGAAGGAAAGCATCTTGTGCTTCATCAGGTTGATGCCCATGGCCTCCGCTGCGATCTCATCCTCCCGGATGGCCTTGAACGCCCGCCCGTAGGTGGAATTGATGAGCAGCACGATGATGGCGATGCAGATGCCGGATACGATAAAGGGGAACAGGATGCTGTTATAGCCGGTGAATTTCCGCAGGATGTTGGAGGCATTGGTCAGCGGCCCCAGCTTTTCCCACTGGATAACGGCACGGAGGATCTCGGCAAAGCCGAGGGTGGCAATGGCCAGGTAGTCGCTCTTCAGGCGCAGCACCGGCGCCCCGATGAGTGCGGCAAAGACCGCCGCCACCAGCCCCGCCAGGATCAGCGCCGGGATCTGCGGCATCTGGAACTGCACAATACCGCCGTCAAAATACTGGTACACATTGATGCGCTGCGCCACCGGGATGGTAAGGATGGCATAGGTATAGGCGCCCAGCAGCATAAAGCCCGCCTGCCCCAGGCTGAACAGCCCGGTAAAGCCGTTCAGCAGGTTCATGGAAACCACCAGCAGGGCATAGATGGCGCCCTTTTGCAGCACGGTGGAAAGCATCGAGCTTTTTAGGGGGCTGTTATCGATATACAGCAGCAGCGCCACCATCGCCGCGGCCAGAAGGAGGGAGCAAAGCAGGTTGCGTTTTTTGTTGTTTTTCATCGTTTACACCTTCTCCTTCAGTTTCTCTCCGAACAGGCCGTTGGGCTTGATGAGGAGGATGATGATCAGCAGCGCAAAGGTAAAGGCATTGCTGAAGATGGAAATATTCTGATTGGATTTGATGAACGTTTCGCAGATGCCGATGATATAGGAGCCGATGACCGCCCCGGGCACCGAGCCGATGCCGCCGAACACCGCCGCCACGAAGGATTTCAGTCCCGGCATGGCGCCGATGGTGGGGCTGACCTGCCCGATGTAGCTGAAATACAAAATGGAGCCGACCGCCGCCAGAAAGGAGCCGATGACAAAGGTAAAGGAGATGATGCGGTCGATGCGGATGCCCATCAGCTGTGCGGTATCAAAGTCCTTGGCAACGGCACGCATGGCCATCCCCATTTTGGTGTGCTTGATCAGCAGCACCAGTGCGATGACCAGCAGGATGGTCAGCACGGGGGTCAGAATGGCCAGCCGCCGCACCGTGATGCTGCCGATCTGGATCTCGGTGCGCAGCCACGGGATATTGGGATAGGACTGCGCCAGACCGCCGGTGACATAGGTGGAAAGGTTCTGCAGCAGGTAGGAAACACCGATGGCGGAGATCATAACCGACATACGGGGGGCGGAGCGCAGCGGCTTATAGGCCACCTTTTCTATCATCACGCCCAGTATAACGGTAAGGATGAGGGTAAGGATCAGCCCCACCACGATGCTGCCGGCACCCAGAAAGCTGCTGCTCCAGCTTGTGATGTAGATCATAATGAAGCCCGCGACCATGAACATATCGCCGTGGGCAAAGTTGATGAGCCGCAGGATGCCGTAAACCATCGTATAGCCGATGGCGATAAGCGCATACAGGCTGCCGATGGTCAGTCCCGATATAAGGATCTGGGCGTAGTAGGTAAAGTCATGCATATTACTGCCTCCAATAAAAAAGGATCTGCCGTAAAAGGGGCCGCGGCTCCCTTTGCCGGGGCTTTCATCCCGATGAAGCGATCAAAGCCCCCGCAAAGAATGCCGCTGTAAACGGCGGCAAGCGCAGCGAGGAAGGAACCCGCAGGCCCCCCTCGCCGCGCAGCCAAAGCATTTTTCATGCTGCCACAGCGTTATTTGCGGTTATTCGATGGTAACGGAGTCGGCAAAGACAAAGCCATCGGTGGTGGCGGTCTTGATGATGGCATAGCTCTTTACCGCATCGCCGTTCTCATCAAACTTCAGGTCGCCGGTAACAAGGCCGGGGACATCCAGCGCAGCCAGCGCATCCCGCAGGGTCGCGCCGTCGGTGGACTGGGCCTTCTCCAGCGCATAGTAGATGGCCATGTAGGCATCGTAGCCGCAGGCGGTCACGGCGGAAATCTCCTCGCTGTTGGAGTTATCGGTCAGGCGGGCGGAGTCCTCCTTCAGCCAGGCCTTGAAGCCCTCGGCAAAGGCGTTGGCGGCGGGGTTGGTATCGTCGCCCTCAATGAAGAAGGTGGAGAAGTAAACACCGTCGATGGAGGCGCCGGCTTCCACTACACGCTGAATGATGGAAACATCGTCCCAGGTATCGGAGGCAAGGATGCAGCCGTCGATGCCGGCCTCACGGGCCTGCTTGATGATAAAGGGAGCAGTCTCGATGGAGGTGGGAGCAAAGATGGCCCCGATGCCCTGCGCCGCAAGGCTGGCCATGGTGCCGGAGAAGTCGGTCTCACCGGTCTGGAAATTGACCTCAACGACCTCGCCGCCCAGCTCCTTGAAGGCCTTTACAAAGTAGGCGCCCAAACCGGCGGAATAGTCGTCACCGGCCTCGGTGATGACGGCAGCCTTGGTAACGCCCTGCTTTTTGGCAAACTGGGCATCGGCTACGCTCTGGAAGGGATCGATGAAGCAGACGCGGAAGTAGTAGTCATTGCCCTGGGTGACCTGCGGGTTGGTGCAGGAGGTACCGATGGCAGGGATCTTGGCCTGCTCGAAGTAGGGGCCGCCGGCAATGGCGCAGCCGGAGCCGTAGGTGCCCAGAACGGCGGTAACGCCCTTGGAGACCAGCTGCTGGGCAGCGGTGGGCGCCTTGGAGGAGTCGGACTGGTTATCGGCGTAGGTCAGCTGGATCTTGTATTCCTCGCCGCCGATGGTAACGGTGGGATACAGGGAGTGGGCATACTGGATGCCGAGGATCTCTTTCTTGCCGCCGGCGCCGTTCTGACCGGAGGTAGGCTCAAAGACACCGATGGTGATGGTCTTTTCGTCGTCGGAAGAGCCGGGCTTTTCGCCGCAGGCAACCATGGAAAGAACCATGACCAGGCAAAGCAGGATTGCGAGCAGTTTTTTCATTTTGTATTCCTCCTTATGGAATAATGAAATTGTACCTCCGGCGGCGTACACTTGTACGCCATGGGAAGATATTAGTAGTATTATAGCAACCGTCCCCCCGTTTGGCTACAATTTTTTTATTGCATTTTCGTCGGAATGCAGTAGAAAAACGGCCAAACTTGTGCATTTTGACAAGGGTCATTTGCAAGGCGGCTTTCATTTTACTAAAGTGTTTTTCCCTGCCGGAAAGGGACGTGCGCTGCTGTGCGCCTCCTGCGGACGATTGTCCGCATTTTCCTGTAATTTTGTGCAATCTTCCCCCCTGCCCCGCCGCCTCCCGCCGCATTGACGAAGGCTTTCGGGTGTGATAGTATAGTGGTATCTTTTATAAGGAGGCATTTTTATGAGCAAAATTCAAAAGATCTATGATTATCTCAAGGCCTGCAACGGGTTTTTCTTTGCCACCTGCGATGGCGACAAGCCCCGTGTACGCCCCTTCGGCTTTATGATGATCTTCGAGGATAAGCTGTACTTCGGCATGGGCACCCACAAGGAAAGCTACCGTCAGGTACAGGCCAACCCCAATGTGGAGATCTGTGCGATGCATCCCGAGGGGGGCTTTATCCGTGTAAAGGGCGTAGCGCACTTTGATATGCGCCCCGAGGTACAGGCCGAGATGTTCCGGGTCTCCCCCAACCTGCGCAAGATGTACAACGAGGAAACCGGCATGGTGCAGGCCACCTTCTATCTCTCCGACATCGTGGCGGAGACCAGCAAGGACAATGTTTTCACCCCCATCACCGATTGATCTCGGCATAGCAATTCGCCCCGGGCAGCCGTTGTCCGGGGCGGTTTTCTTTGGGCGGCCCGCTGCAGGGTGCGGGAACCGGGGCGCAGCCCGGCGGGCGGCCCGCCCGCCGCAGCGTGCCTGCGGCACGCTTCCCGCCGCCCCCCTGCGGGGGGCGGCGGGGGCTGCGCCCCGGCCCTCTCCCCCGCCGCCATGCCTACCCCATACCGCAAAAAAATCACCCCGCAGCCGGCGCCGCAGGGTGACTTTTTTATTCGTATTATCGCTCCGCCAGCGCCTGCAGCTTCTTCAGTGCGCCCACGGTGCCGGTGTTGTAGATCTGCTGCAGCACCAGTACGTCCTTGATGCCCTTTTCCGCCACCAGGTCGTACATCGAGCCCTTATAATACCGGAAATCGATCCAGTACAGGTACTGGTAGTGGTCCACCAGAAAGGGGATCAGTGCGTTGCCGTAGCTGTCCTTGATGACCAGGCAGGCGGAGCCGTCGGTGATCGCCGGGTTCTCCACCACGTTATAGGGCTGGTCGCCGCCCGCAAAGGCGCCGTACTTCACGCTGCTGCCGTAGTCGGAAACATCGTTCACCACAAACCAGTCGTACACCATGCCGTCCGGCATGGTCATCTTCATTTTGTTGGTGCCCATCGGCTTATACGCTATGACGGTATCGGGGTCTCCCGCCAGTGAGGTAATGCCGCTGGTGGAATAGTAGGTGCCCAAAAATCCGGGGTATTCCACCCGTTCAAACTGATCCAATGTGTGCGGGGTCAGCCCGGCCGCCGCCGCGTACCGGGTGTAGGCGTAGTAGGCGCCCAGCGCCGTCCAGTGGTGGTCGGTCCGGAAATACAGGTATTCCTCCACGTGGCTGCGCAGCGTGTCGTAAACCTCCACCGTTTTTATGCCCGGCGCCATGCGGCTGTAAATATACCGTATGGCCTGCCGCTGGTCGCTGGAATGCAGCTCCTTTTGCAGCTCATCGCTCAACAGCAGACTGTTAAGGGGCGCCACCATGCTGTAAAGCTGCGCCTTCCCCTCCAGCCGCTTTTCCATCTCATTCAGGATGGCAGCGTACCAGTCGGCGTTTTGCTGCTCGAAATAATACAGCCCGTACCCGGCGTTCCCGCTGACATACAGCCCGCTGATCATCTCCCCGCCGCCGCTTACGTTGCCGTCGCGGGAGGGCTCATCGGGTTCCTGCCCGGGGTCGTCCTTGGGCAGCGTGGGCAGCTCGCCCTGCCCGCCCTCGATATCGGGGATCTCCTCGCCGCCGTTTTCCCCGCCGACGATCACATCGGTGCGGATGCCGTAAAGCCCCTGCACCGCCTTGTTCCCGGCGATAAGCGTTTCCCGCAGGGGGTAGGTATCGGCGTACCACTTATCGATGCCGGAAAACCAGCTGCCATCCCAGAAGGACGCCCAGCTGAAGGCCGGGAATTCGGTCAGCCGGCGCTTTTCTATCTCACTTTCGGCGGGGCGCGGCAGCAAAATGCCGATCACACACAGCACCGCCAGCGTCCCGAAAAACACCGCCAGCTTTACCGTCCGGATGCTTCCCCGGTCAATCTCCTTCATGCCCGCAGTCCCCCTTCCCTTTTCACTCATTTCAGGGCGCTTTCCACCGCCCCGCCCCGCAAAAGCCGCGGGCACCGGGGCGCAGCCCGCCCGCCTGCGGCGGGCTCCGCGCGCTTCGCGCGCGGCTTTCGGCTTCGCCGAAAGGGGCTGCGCCCCGTCCCCTCCCGGCCTTCGATTTTATCAGAACTGGAAATACAAAAACGGATTGTAGCTGTCCCCGGCCAGCGCCATGGCCGAAAGCAGCAGCAGCACCACCGGGTGGATGACCTCCCACACCGCGGCAGCGCCCCGCAGCAGCGGCCGTTCGGTCGCCTTCCACCGCTACCACAGCCCGGAGGCCAGCGGCGTGCAGGCCAGCCCCGCCGCAGCCAGCAGGAATATATTATTCTTCAGGCTGATCTTTACCGTCATGCCGGCCGCAGCCGCCCCGCCGCCGAACAGCCCCCGCAGCGCCATCCCCAGCGCCGCCGCATCACGGAAGCGGAAGATGACCCAGCAGAAATACACGATAAGCAGCACCGCAATGTGCCGCACCACCGCGGGGATTTTCTCCAGCCGGCTGCCCAGCAGGAATTTTTCCACGGCAAGAAAGGCGAAGAAGTACAGCCCCCACAGCACATAGTTCCAGCTGGCGCCGTGCCACAGGCCGGTCAGCCCCCACACGATCAACAGGTTCAGAAGCTGACGCCCCCGGCCGCAGCGGTTGCCGCCCAGCGGGATATAGACATAATCCCGGAAAAAGGAGGACAGCGAAATGTGCCACCGCCGCCAGAAATCGGTGACCGAGGAGGCGATATAGGGGTAGTTGAAGTTTTCCCGGTAATGGAACCCGCACATCAGCCCCATGCCGATGGCCATATCGGAATAGGCGGAAAAATCGAGGTAGATCTGCAGCATATAGCACAGTCCGCCCAGCCACAGCCCCGCCGTCGGGATGCCGGAAATCCCCCCGGCAGTGGGCAGCCAGCGGTCGGCCAGCACCGCCACGGAATTGGCCAGCACCGCTTTTTTGGCCAGCCCCACCGTAAACCGGCTGACGCCCCGGCTTACCTCCTCGGGCAGCACCCGGCGGGTCTCTATATCGTGGGCGACATCCCGGTACCGCACAATGGGCCCGGCAATGCACTGATGGAACAGACTGGCGTACAAAAGCAGCAGCCAGTATTTATTCTGGGCCTCCACCTCACCGCGGTACACATCCGCCACATAGCTGATGAGCTGGAAGGTATAAAAGCTGATGCCGATGGGCAAAACGATCTCCGGGATCAGCGGCGGCCAGCCGAACAGGCTTTGCAAATTCCCCAGTAAAAACCCGGTGTATTTGAAGACGCCCAGAACCGCCAGCACCAGCGCAACGCACAGGGTCAGGTGCAGCTTTTTCCGGCCCGGCTGCTTTTCTATTTGCAGGGCAAAAAACCAGCACAGGGCGGTATCCAGCAAAAGCAGCACCACATACCGCGGCCCCGCCCAGCTGAAAAACACCATCGAGAAGATAAGCATGGCAATATTCTTTTGTCGCACGCCCCGCAGCGCCGCCTGCGAAACCAGGTTAAGCGCCAAAAACAGGAACACAAACAGCAGGCTGGAAAATACCATCTGACCCTCCCCGAACGGCAAAGAAAAAAGTCCCCGTTTCCGGCCGTTCATTGTCATAAAAAGCAGGGACCCGATGGCTCTATTTTACCCGCAGCGCCGCCCGCTTGCAATAGGTAACATTTGTTTTTCCGCAAAGTTTGCACAGACCGCCGGCCCCGCCCCCTGCATTTTCTCCGGCCCTTCCCTTCTCCCCCGCCCCGCAAAAGCCGCGGGCACCGGGGCGCAGCCCGCCCGCCTGCGGCGGG
>OMDX01000078.1_pt1 | contig 32833 bp, 28 predicted proteins | sample 1673711 | NCBI WGS metagenome assembly OMDX01 (sample SAMEA103958123, study PRJEB25191) | human gut metagenome
TCCGCATCTGTTGTTAGGTTGCAACGTTGTCTGACGGGGGGGTAAGAAAATCCCCGAGGAACACAAGTCAAAAAAATTTGCAGTCTGAAAGGTTTTGCGTAAATTTACAAGATTTGTTTTTAACAGGTTTCGGAACGACTATGAGAGGCGGAAAGAAAGTGATAATATTCGCTGGCCTTGGTGGGCTGGCGATTGGTGTGTGCGCCATGCTGGCGGTCGGAGGGGCGATGAGCCGCACTTCCACCAATGAGTATTGCATGAGTTGCCACTACCACGAGCAGGCTGATGCGGACTGGAAGAAGTCCGAGCACTACAACAGCGAGAGCGGTGTGGTGACGGATTGCGCCTCCTGCCATCTTCCTCCGAAAGAGAACGGCTACCTTCGCTACTACATGATCAAGGCCAGGATGGGAGCCAAGGATCTGTGGGCCAAGATGACCAAGGATAAGGACGAAATCAATTGGGACTCAAAAAGAACCCTTGAGCACGGATCAAAAATCGTTTACAACGAATCCTGCGAGAAATGTCACGTCAATCTTTTCCCGGCCGGAATCACGGATGACGGCATCACTGCTCATCTCTACTATGAGGAGAACGCCAGGAAACTGAATCTCCAGTGCATCAGCTGCCATCTGAACACTGGCCACGACATGCCGGGCTACGAACATAAGAGGCTGGAAGGCAAGGTGATGGACACGGGAGGCGGTGAAAAGTACGACAGCGTGGCTGTGGTGGCTTCATTCGCGAACTTCACGGAAACGGTTCCCGGTACGACAGCCGCGATCAGGATGGTCGCTGTTCCGGGAGGCGAGTTCACGATCGGGAGTCCGGACAACGAGCCGTTCCGCTCGGCGGACGAAGGGCCTCGGAAAAAAGTAAGAATATCTCCGTTCTTCATGGGCGAGGTCGAGGTGACCTGGCATCAGTTCTGGGCGTTCTACAACGAGACAATGTCAGAGGGCAGAACCCCGCCGGAGAAGATCTACGCCAACAACAGCCGCCCGGATGTGGATGCCGTCAGCGGCCCGACACCTCCGTTCGGATTCCCGGACCAAGGCTGGGGAATGGGCGAGAGGCCGGCGATCACGATGACCCACTACGCGGCGGAGACCTTCTGCCAGTGGCTTTCGCTCAAGACGGGACGCAACTACCGCCTTCCGACCGAGGCGGAGTGGGAATATGCCGCCCGTGGCGGCACCCAGACCCCGTACTTCTTCGAAGGAAGTCCGAAAAAATATTCAAAAGAAACATTCTGGAACAGGCTGTTCGGGGCTGACACCACCTCGATCGCAAGTTATGTGGTCTATTCGGAGGACAGTTTCGGCAAGACACAGGAACCTTCCGAAGTGAAGTCCAACCCGTTCGGGCTTAAGAATATGCTGGGCAACGTGATGGAATATTGCTCCGACCGGTATGCCGCTGACGCATATTCAAAGATTGCTGATGGCGCATTGGATCCGAAGGGTCCGGAGAGCGGCGATGAGTTCGTGGTCCGCGGCGGGGCATATTCAGATGACGCCTCGCTTGTCCGCTGCGCCGCCAGAGCCCACACCAAGACTGATGACTGGCTCCGCACCGACCCGCAGAATCCGAAGAGCATCTGGTGGTACTCTGACATCAAGGGTATAGGTTTCAGAGTTGTGTGCGATGTCCCAGAAGGAATTTTATAATAAATAACATAAAGACTATTAATAAAATGAGCAACAAAATGGACAGAAGATCCTTTCTTGGCAGGAGCGCCAAGATCGGTGTAGGTCTGGTAGGCGGCAGCGTCCTGCTGTCCGCCTGCGCAAGTGGTGACAAATCCGGTAAGATGACTCCCCTCAGGCAACCGGGCGAGTACTATGTACCCGAGCTTCCTGACAAGGCCATTGACGGAAGGGAACTTAAGGTCGGAGTGATCGGATGTGGCGGTCGGGGAAGCGGTGCCGTTGAGGATCTGCTGAATGCCGCCGACGGAATCAAGGTCACGGCCTTGGGCGATGTCTTTGCTGATCGTCTGACCGGCCTTCGCGAAAACCTCAAGACCAAATGGAATCAGGAAGTTCCTGAAGATCAATGCTTCACGGGCTTCGATGCCTACAAGCAGATGATAGACTCCGGCGTGGACATGGTGATTGTCGCCACTCCGCCGGTCTTCCGTCCGACGCATTTCCAGTACGCTACCGAGAAGGGGGTTCACTCCTTCCTTGAGAAGCCTATCGCTGTGGATGCCAAGGGCTATCGTCTGATCATGGCGACGGCGAAACAGGCTGAGGCCAAGGGACTTAGCGTGGTGACAGGAACCCAGCGCCACCATCAAAGACCTTACGTGGAGTCTTTCAAGAAGATCCAGGAAGGAATGATCGGCGAGATCACCGGCGGCAACGTCTACTGGAATCAGGGAATGCTTTGGTACAAGGAGCGTCAGCAGGGCTGGAGCGACATGGAGTGGATGATCCGTGACTGGGTCAACTGGAAGTGGCTCTCAGGCGACCACATCGTCGAACAGCATGTCCACAACATCGACGTGTTCAACTGGATGATTGGTAAGCACCCTATCAAGGCGACCGGTTTCGGCAGCCGTCAGCGCCGCGTCACCGGCGACCAGTACGACAACTTCAGCATTGACTTTGAATATGAGAACGGCGTCCATCTGCACAGTATGTCGCGTCAGATCGACGGTTGCTCGACCAACATCAGCGAATGTGTCCACGGAACGAAGGGCTACTGGAGCTCGGAGGATTTCGCCATCCGTGATCTTCAGGGCAATGTCCTCTGGCAGTTTGACTTCGAGGCGGAGAAGGCTCAGTACAAGCAGACCAATCCGTACGTGCTTGAGCATGTGGATTGGGTGAACCACATCCGTAAGGGTGAGGCTCATGTGGAGGCCGGAGAGTGTGGCGTCTCTTCTCTCTGCGGCGTTATGGGCCGTGAGTCGGCCTACACCGGCAACACCATCACCTGGGACGAGATCAGCGCCGCCGCTCTGGATTACCTTCCGGAGAAGCTTGAACTCGGCAAGATGGACATGAGCAAGTACACTGTCCCGGTCCCGGGAGCTGAAAAGTAATTGATTATGAACAGAAGACATTTTCTCTCGTCAGCGGCGATCGGATCAGCTGCCTTGGCCGCGGCCTCCATGCTGCCGGGATGTGCCACTGCATTGGACAAGAAGAAGTGCGTGCCACGTCTTGAGCTGAAGCTCTCGTTTCAGGAAGGAATCGCCCCGGGAAAGAATCTGGGCGAGCAGCTGGATTTCATGGAAGACCTGGAGGTGCGTGGTTTCGAGCCGAACGGACGGAATCTTCCTGCCCGCGTCAATGAGATTCGTAACGCCCTCAGCGGACGTGACATCGAGGTCTCTGCCATCTGCGCCGGATTCGACGGCTTCATCCTGGCCGAAGACCCGGCGGTCAAGGCGTCGTTCGACAAATCGATGCGCGAGATCGTGGCCGCTGCAGGTGAACTCGGCTCGGTGGGAGTCATAATGGTCCCGGCTTTCAACGGCCAGACTCCGTGCAGACCCCACACCCTGGATACCCGCAACTACCTCTGCGAGCAGCTCCACGACCTCGGAGAGTTCGCCCTTGAGCACGGCACGACCGTGATTCTTGAGCCATTGAACAGAAGGGAGGCCTTCTATCTCCGTCAGGTTGCCGACGCCGCCGCGATCGCACGCGATTCCGACAGCAAGGGCGTGAAGGTGATGGGTGATTTCTGGCACATGTCCGAGGAGACCTCCGACTACGGCGCGTTGACATCAGCCGGCATAGAGTACCTCCAGCACGTCCACATCGCCAGCCGTGGCCGCAGACTGATGCCTGGAGAGGACGGCGCGAAGGACGACTACAAGTCCGGATTCCGGGCGCTCCAGCACATGGACTACAAGAACTATGTCAGTTTCGAGTGCGGCACTGCCGGAGACCGTGCCAAGACCGTGAGGGAAGCCGTCAAACTCCTGTCGGATCAATGGTATAGTCTGTAATGGTTGTCGCAGGTCATACGTTCGGGCTGTTGGCGGCCCTTCTCTATGTCTGTCTTCTGGTGGTCATCTATGTTTTGCGTGACCGCTGGCCGCTGTTCAGGCATCTGGCCGGACGGAAAGCCTGCCTGACCTCGATCTCAATCGTGCTGTTCCTGCTGCTCGTCTTCGGGCTTGTACCGCAGGACGGGGGCAGGGACGGTTTTTTCGGCGTTCTCGGTTTCAGGAATATGAGCCGGTCGCCGATCTTCATCCTCGCGTTGCTTCTTTTGGCGACAAGCGTAACACTGAACACGATCGAGGATATTCATAGATTCAGCAAGCATCGCCTCGGGGTGACCTGCGCCCATCTGGGCCTGTCGGTGATTCTGATCGCCGGACTTTTCGGCTCCGGCGGCACCGTCCGGACGGTTATGATCGCGATGCCGAATGTCCCGGACCATCAAGCGCGGAACGAAGTCACTTATGAATATGTCAAACTCCCTTTCGAGTTGACACTCAGGGATTTCTCTGTTTATGAATATTCTTCCGAGGTCACCTTGACCCTTCCTGACGGCCGCTCATCAGAGATCAAAATCGCTGTGAACCACCCTGCAAAGGTCGGTTCGTGGTGGATTTACCAGTCGGACTACCTGTCGGACACGGAACGAGGAGAGTTCGCAAGCATATTCAAGTGTGTCTGTTCGCCTTTGTCGGAGGTTTTCCGCATAGCATTGTGGCTGCTGCTTGTCTCAGCCGCGGCGATGGTGTTCTTTGCTGGCTTCAAACCGTCTTTTGGAAAGAAAGGACCATTGTCTGTAAAACTACAAGATGGCGCCGCCCCCTTAGGATGTGAAACTTTCAATGAAAAGGAGGAACGGTTATGAGTTGGGATTCGTTTGTCTGGTTCGCCTTGGCAGCGTCACTGTTCTGGATTTCAGGAGCGATTGTCTCCGTGATTTCCAAACGTAGGCTCCCGGCCGCCGTTCTGGCCGGATGCGGCTCTGCCATATTCATGACATTTATTGTCGGGGTCTGGATTTCGCTTGGGCGTCCGCCTCTCCGCACTATGGGGGAGACCCGCCTTTGGTTCAGCCTGTTCCTTTCGCTAATCGGGCTCGTGGTGTATCTTCGTTGGCGTTACCGCTGGGTACTTCCGTTCGGATGCCTGATGGCCGTGATGTTCGCCAGCATCAACATATTCAAGCCAGAGATTCACACGGAGGAACTCGCGCCTGCCCTGCGCAGCCCGTGGTTCGTCCCGCACGTCATCGTCTATATGTTCTCCTACGCCGTGATGGGCATCGCCACCATCCTGGCCCTCCGTATTCTCTGGCTGACCCGCCGTTCAGCCGCGGGATCCGCTCCGGCCCCGGGGTCAACAACTCCTGCCACTGTCGATGCGGCCGCAAGTCCCCTGTCACCGTCCCTTCAAGGCGACCTGCGCCTCTGCGACACCCTGGTGCGCATGGGCTGGGGATTCATCACAATGGGCATAGTGATGGGCGCCCTCTGGGCCAAACAGGCCTGGGGTGACTACTGGACCTGGGATCCTAAGGAAACCTGGGCCGCCGCCACCTGGCTCAGCTATCTTCTGTACATGCATCTCCGCCAAGGCTCTGCTTTTCACGGAATACGGGGGTGACTGTCGTATCACCGGTTACGGTAAATGTGCCGCCATCCGCCAGTTCGGTTTCTTTGTCGCCGGTTTTGCAGATGATTTTTACGGTTTCATAGCCGGAATCGGGTTTTGTCTCTACGATAACTTTAGTATTCTCCGCAGCTTTTACAGTCGAACCGGAGGTCAGCGGGTTATGCTTGTCACCGATTTTTAAGGTCAAAGTACCATTGGTAAATTTTCCGGCGGTAATGGTATACTCTACACCGTCCGCCATCGCTACGGTGCCCAGCACCATGGCCAGCACCAGAATAAACGTCAGGATCTTACTTATCTTTTTCACAGTCATACTCCTCCTTGGCCGGCGGCCAGTGTGTTATCGGTAAAATGCAGCGTTTCCGGCAGCTCCCCGTCGGGGGCGTCGACCGGGGGCGGCACCGCCTTGGCATGGCGGTGGTCCTCATTGGAGATAATGCGTCCGTCGGAGATGGTCACGATGCGGTCGCAGTATTCCGCCAGGCTGCGGTCGTGCGTTACCAGAATGATGGTCGTGCCCTTTTCCCGGGCAAACCGCAGGAACATCTCCATGACCTCTTTGGTCGTTTTGGTATCCAGGTTGCCGGTGGGCTCATCGGCAAATACCACCTCGGGATTGCAGACGAAGGCGCGGGCGATGCCCACACGCTGCTGCTGTCCGCCGCTCATTTCATTGGGGCGGTGATCCATCCGTTCCCCCAGCCCCACCTGCATCAGCATCTCCCGGGCGGCAGCCTCCCGCTTTTTGCGGGATACCCGCCGGAACATCAGCGGCATGGCCACGTTTTCCACGGCGGTCATGCCCTGAATGAGATTGTAGGACTGGAACACAAAGCCGATGTGCTTCTGCCGGAACACCGCCAGCTGTTTTTCGCTCATCTTGCTGATGAGCTCTCCCCGGATCTTTACCGTGCCGCGGGTGGGCTTTTCCAGCCCGGCCAGCTGGTTCAGCAGGGTGGATTTACCGCTGCCGGAGGTGCCCAAAATGCAGCACACCTGCCCCTGCTCGATGGCAAGATCGATATTATCCAGCGCCACGACCTTTTCATCGCCGGTCCGGTACACCTTGCGGAGATTTTTGGTCTCCACCATGTATTGCACAGAGTTTTCCTCCCCTCTTACCGTAAAATATCATTCACTATAATAAGTGGCGCGGTTTGATGGATTTTATTGCATCCGAGAACAAAAAATGCAAATTATTTTTACCGCCAAACTGTACTAATGCCACTAGTACAGTCAGCATACCATTTTTTCCCCGCCGCCGTCAATGCCGCCCCCGCCGAATTCATAAATTCTTAATGTTTGCATAAGGAAAAGCTCCCGCACCGGGTGGTACGGGAGCCTTTAGAAAGACAGTTCCCTGCGGCCGTTTGCAGCCGGCGCAGGATAGCGGGGAATGAAGCCGAAGGAAAAAGAAAAGAGGACAAAGAAAAAACAATAAGGAAGGATGAAGATAAGGAGGAGAAAGAAAAACCCTCGGCCGGGCGTTGCGCCCTTATTTATTCCACACCCTTATCATATCCGTTCAATGTGATGGCAGTGTGAAGAAATCAGGAAAAATCAAAGGAATTTTCTTCACTTTGGGCGGATAAAGCGTCCTGCTGCTCCAAAAGCGGCAGCCGGAACCAGAAATCGCTGCCCCGGCCCACTGTACTGGCCACCCCGTATTCGGCGCCGTGGGCCTCCAGCACGCCCTTTACGATGGAAAGCCCCAGCCCCGCCCCCACTGCGGAACGGCGGTGGTTCTTATCCACCTTGTAGTAGCGGTCCCATACGTAGGGCAGGCTTTCGGCGTCGATGCCCTCGCCGTGGTCGATGACCTCCACCTTGACGGCGCCGTGCTCCACCGTCTGGCGCACCAGCACCATGCGGTCCTCGCCGGCGTAGTTGATGGCGTTATTGATGAGATTATAGAGAACCTGCGTCATCCGCAGCCGGTCGGCCATCACCATGGCGTCCTGCCCGGCCTCCAGCGTGATGGTATAGCCGTCATGCAGCACCAGCTTGGCGTACCGCCCCATAATGCCCCGGATCATTTCGGTGAGGTTGAGAGGCTCGGGGTTGGGGGTCTGCGCGCCGCTTTGCAGCCGGGAAAGGTCCAGAAGGTCATTGACAAGGTCGGTCAGCCGGTGCGCCTCATCGATGATGATCTGCACGTTTTCGGGGGTATTTTCGCCCGGCAGGTCCCGCATGACCTCGGCATAGCCGGAGATCATCGTCAGCGGGGTGCGCAGGTCGTGGCTCACATTGGCGATGAATTCCTGCCGCAGGTGCTCCACCTTGCTCAATTCCCGGCCAGCGTAGTTCAGCGTGTCGGCAAGCTCGGTGATCTCCCGGTAGCTGCCGCCGGTAAAGTGGACGTCATAATCGCCGGTGGCCAGCTGCTTGGCACTTTCGGTAATGCGGATGATGGGACGGGAGATCATGGAGGAAAGCAGCAGCACCAGCAGGACGGAAAACGCCGTCATGATGACGGTGATGATGACCAGCTGCGCCCGCAGGGTATCCACCGTGGTATTGATGGGGGTTATGGTGGCGTCCACCATGACCATGACCGGCTCGGCGGCGTCGCCCTCCCCCCGCGCGGTGAGGATGCCGTACAGCAGCTGCTCGGTGGAGGCGTTCTGCGGGGTGCCCTTGCTTTGCATGGCGGGGGAAAGCTCCAGAAGCTGATAGTTTTCCAGCACGGTGCCGCCGTTTTCCTCGGCCTGCCGGAACAGCAGGGAGGTCTGGTCATTGAGCAGCATATGCAGGATGCAGGAGGGCTGGTTGCCGGAGGTCAGGATGGCGGTGCCGTCCTCCCGGATGACATGGACGCAGATAAGGTCCTGGCGGGTCAGGCGGTTCACCTCGGCGTAGAAGTCCTCGTCATTGATGCCGGCAGCGATCTGCTCGGCGGTATTTTTGATGGAATTGGTCTTGATGGTCTTGTAGAAGCTTTCCAGAAAGACGATCTGCAAAAGCCACAGCAGCATCAGCAGCAGCGCCACGAACATAGCAAAGCTGCCCACCAGCTTCCAGCGAACGCCCAGGCGGGAAAAGATATTCTGCCCCTGCTGCGGGGCGGGGGCGGGGCGATCCTCCTGCGGGTCAGCCCTCCTCGCCTTCCGGCTCTGCCACGGTCTCAAAGCGGTATCCAACTCCTCTTAACGTGATGATACACCGGCTGTACCGGCCCAGGCTCTTTCGCAACAGCTTCACATGGGTATCCAGCGTGCGGTCGTCGCCGTAAAAATCGTAGCCCCATACATCGTGGATGAGCCGTTCGCGGGTGAGGGCCACGCCGCGGTTGCGCACCATATAGAAAAACAGGTCGTATTCCTTAGGGGACATATCAATGCGCTGCTCATCGATGAACACCAGCCGGGCGGTGAAGTCCACCGTCAGTCCCTCAAAGACGAAGCGGTTATTTTCCTCGCCGCCGCTGCGCTTGATGATGGCGGCCACCCGCATCATCAGCTCCTTGGGGGAGAAGGGCTTTACCACGTAGTCGTCGATCCCCAGCTCGAAGCCGTGGATGCGGTCGTATTCCTCGCCCCGTGCGCTCAACATCAAAATGGGGGTGCGGCTGTATTTTCTTATCTCCCGGCAGGCCGAAAAGCCGTCCAGCTCCGGCATCATCACATCCATGATGATGAGATCGAACGGTTCGGTGCGGCACAGGTCGATGGCCTCCATGCCGTTGGCGGCCTCGCTGACCCGGTAGCCCTCAAACAGCGCATACTTTTTGATGATCTCCCGGATCTTGGCTTCATCATCCACCACCAGAATATGATACATGTCGATACCCTCCTTCATGCCGCAGGCCGGGCAGACCGGGCGGCCCCGCGCCCGGCTCCGCCGGGCCGGGGCGCCCCCCCTGCGGGGGGCGCCCTCCGGGAGCCTTCGGCTCCCGTGCGGGGCCGCCCGACCCCGCCTTCCGGCTCATTCTGCCGTTATTATAGCACACTTTCCCCGCCGGGCGCTACATCATTCACGGAAAGTTAACACTTCCCCTATTGCGTTTGGTATTTTTTGCGGTAAAATAAGAGCAGAGCTCGCCGACCGACCGGTCGGTCGGTACATTTTATCCCCGGAAATGGAGTCTTTCCCTATGCTATCTCGCTTCAGCGTAAAAAAGCCGATGACGGTATTCGTCGCAGTGGTGCTGGTGCTTATTCTCGGCGTCATGTCCTTCATCAATATGACCACCGACCTGCTGCCGAATATGGACCTGCCCTATGCCGTCGCCTACACCACCTACATCGGGGCCAGCCCGGAGCAGGTGGAGCAAAGCGTGACCAAACCGATGGAAAGCGCCCTTGCGGCCACCAGCGGCCTTAAAAACATCACCAGTGTCTCGCAGGAAAATGTCAGCATCGTCGTGATGGAGTTTGAGGAAGGCACCGGCATGGACAGCGCCATGATCGAAATGAACGCCGCCCTCGATCAGCTTTCCGGCTCCCTGCCCGATGCCGCCGGCAGCCCCATCCTGATGAAGATCAATCCCGATCTGCTGCCCATTATGGTTCTGGCGGTGGATAGCGACAGCATGGCCCGGCAGGAGCTTTCGGAATTCACCACCTCCACCGTCATCCCGGCACTGGAACGGGTGGACGGTGTTGCCTCTGTTTCCGGCAGCGGCCTTTTGGAAAGCCAGATCCGCATCGAGCTGGATCAGTCCCGCATCGATGCCCTCAATGAAAAGGTGCTTACCGCCATCGACGGCTCCCTTGCCGATGCCGAAAAGCAGCTAAAGGCCACCCGCAAGCAGATCACCGAGGGTAAAAAGAAGCTGGAGGAGCAAAGCGGCACCGCCTATGCGCAGTTGGTAGCCGCCGCCGGGCAGCTCTCCGGCATCAAGGATCAAACCACCATCGGCTCCACCCTCAATTCCGCCGAGGTAAAGGCATTACAGGCCGTACTGGACCAGTACGACGCCATGGTAAAGCTGCAAAAGGACTACAATGACGCCGAGACCGCCGCCCGGGCGCTCGGTGCGGCAGACTATGCCAAGCTGCAGCTTTTGCAGACCACCCGCACCACCCTGCGCGCCAATCTGAAGGCCGCCGAAAACACCCTGAAGGCTGCCGATGCCGCCCTGAAGGAGCTGGGCAGCAGCGAGGACGCCCTGCAAAAGGAGCTGGACGCCGCCGAAGCGCAGCGGGAGGCCGCCAAGGACGCCTATGATGCCGCCGCAAAGGGCGCCCCGGAGCGACTGAAGGAGGATGCCGGTTGGCAGGAATTGCAGAAGCGGGAGGCCGATAAGCAGGCCGAGATCGCCGAGCTGGAGAAGCAGCTGGCCGATGACCCGAATAATGCCGAGCTGCAGGCCAAGCTGGATACCGCCAAGGCCGCCCTTGCCGCCATCAAAGCGGAGCAAACCGCCTACATCAACCGCAATGACCCCGAAACGGTCAAGGCCAATGAAGCCCTGACTGCCGCCCAAAACAGCGTGACCCGTGCCGAGACAAGACTGGAAACCTACCGACAATCGGCCGCAGCCAAGGCCGAAGCCGAAAAGACCCTTGCCGAGGGCACCAAGGCCCTGGACGAGAACACCGCCGCCATCAAGAAGATTTTGGGGGAGGAAAACGGGAAAAAGTGGATAGAGAGCCACGACAAGGTGCAGGATGACTACGGCACCATCGCCGAGCTGAACGCCGCCATTTCCGCCCTGGAGCCGAGAATTCCGGAGCTGAAAAAGGAGCTGGAAACCGCCAAGGCCAGCCAGAAGGAGCTGGACGCCGCCCTTTCGGAGCTGGATAAGGCGCAGTCCCAGCTGGAAACCGGCAAGCTGGAGCTTTCGCAGCAGCTTATTCTGGCCACGGTGCAGCTGCAGCAGGCGGAGCAGGCTCTCAATGAAGCAGAGGAGCAGTTCCGTCAGCAGCGGGACGCCGCCTACAAGGCCGCCGGGCTGGACGGCATCCTGACCCAGTCCGCCGTTTCGCAGCTTTTCATGGCGCAGAATTTCTCCATGCCCGCCGGCTATATCCAAAGCTCCGACGGCCGGCTCGCCCTCAAGGTCGGGGATAAATTCGCCGACCTGCAGGAACTGGAAAACTGGGTGCTGTTCGATTATTCGGTGGGGGACGTGGGGCAGATCCGTCTTTCGGATATCGCCGACGTCCGGCTGGCCGATAATGCCGAGGAGCTTTATGCCAAAATCAACGGCAATGACGGGGTGCTGCTCACCGTGCAGAAGTCCTCGGTGGCCTCCACCTCCGGCGCCTGCCGGAACCTTTACAGCACCATGGAAAAGCTGGAGGAAAAATACGAGGGGCTGCACCTCACCGCCTTGAGCGACCAGGGCCAGTACATCGACCTTGTCATCCGCTCGGTTTTGCAGAACCTCCTGTTCGGCGCGCTGCTTGCCACCGTTATCCTGCTGCTTTTCCTGCGGGATCTCCGTCCCACCGTCATCGTGGCGTTCAGCATCCCCATCAGTCTGCTTTTTGCGGTGGTGCTTATGTATTTTACCGGCGTCACCCTCAACATCATCTCCCTTTCGGGGCTGGCGCTCGGCGTCGGTATGCTGGTGGATAACAGCATCGTCGCCATTGAGAATATCTACCGTCTGCGCCAGCTGGGGTACAATGCCGCCACGGCGGCGGTTCACGGCTGCCGCCAGATCGCCGGGGCCATCACCGCCAGTACCCTTACCACCGTTTGCGTCTTTGTCCCCATCCTGTTTACCGGCGGCCTTACCCGCCAGATCTTCGCCGATATGGGGCTGACCATCGCCTATTCGCTGGGGGCCAGCCTGCTGGTTGCCCTCACTTTAGTGCCCGCCCTTTCGGGCAAGATCCTTACCGGGGACGCCGCCGGGAAGAAGCCAAACCGGCTGCTTTCCCGCATGATGGAACGCTACGAAAAGCTGCTGCGGCTGGTGCTGCGGCACAAGGCGCCCGTCCTGCTGGGGGCGGTGGCGCTGCTGATCGTCAGCGGACTGCTGGCGGTGGGCATGGGCACCGCCTTTATGCCGGAAATGGACAGCCCGCAGGTCTCGGTGTCCATTGAAATGCCGGAGGACGCCACCACCGCACAGGGCCGGGAAATGTGCGATACCGTCATCGACCGCATCCTTTCGGTGGAGGGGGTGGATACCGTCGGCGCCATGGAGGGCCAAACCATGATGGGCGGCGGCGACCTTTCCCTGTATGTGCTGCTGCAGCAGAAGCGCAGCGGCTCCAGCCAGCAGATCGCCAAGGAGATCGAGGCGGCCTGCACCGACCTTGATTGCACCGTCACCGCCAACGGCTCCACCATGGATATGAGCATGATGACCGGCGGCAGCGGCATCCGGCTGGCCGTGACCGGCGACGATATGGATACCCTGCGGAACGCCGCCGCCGAGCTGGCCCGGGCCGTTTCCGCAGTGGAGGGGGTCGCATCGGTCAGCGACGGGCAGGAGGAAAACAGCACCGAGGTGCGCATCACCGTGGATAAGGCCAAGGCCGCCGAGTATAACCTCACCGTGGCGCAGGTCTATCAGCAGGTGGCCGCCGCCGTGCTTTCGCAAACCACCGCCACCGATATCACCGTAAACGGCAGCGACCTGCCGGTGGTGGTCGTGCCGGATGACCGGGACATCACCACAAGGGAAACGCTGGAGGAGCTGAAGCTCACCGGCACCAAAAATCAGCAGGACTGCGAGGTGCGCCTTTCCGAGATCGCCGCCGTTACCGAAGCGGCGTCCTCCGCCGCCATCCACCGGGAAAACCAGTCCCGCACCGTCACCGTCACCGCCCAAATCGCCGATGGCTACAACATAGGGCTGGTGAGCCGTGAGGTGGAAAAGCTGCTGGCCGACTACCAAATGCCGGAGGGCTGCAGCTATGCCTTCGAGGGTGAAAACGAAATGATCCGTTCCACCATGGGCGACCTTGCCCTGATGATTGCGCTGGCCGTTGCCCTGATCTATCTCATCATGGTGGCGCAGTTCCAGTCGCTGCTTTCGCCGTTCATCGTGCTGTTCACCATCCCGCTGGCCTTTACCGGCGGTCTGCTGGGGCTGTGGATCACCGGCAAGGAGCTTTCGGTCATTGCCATGCTGGGCTTTTTGATGCTGGCGGGCGTGGTGGTCAATAACGGCATCGTCTTTGTGGATTATGTCAATCAGCTGCGGCTGGAGGGCAGGGAGCGCACCGAGGCGCTGGTTCAAACCGGCCGTGACCGCATCCGCCCCATCCTGATGACCGCACTGACCACCATCTTCGGCCTTGTCACCATGGCGCTGGGGCTGGGCTCCGGCGGCGATATGCTGCAGCCGCTGGCCATTGTGACCATCGGCGGGCTGGCCTATGCCACGCTGCTTACCCTGTTCATCGTCCCCGCTGTCTATGATATTTTCCTGAAAAAGGACCCCAAGAAAGTCGTCATTGAGGAGGTAGAAGAATGAGCATGCCCGAGAAAAAAGCCGCCGTGTTCCGTGCCGTACTGCACCTGCTGCGGCAGGGCCGCCCGCTGGGGGACCTGAAGGTCTCCGAGATCGCCGAGGCGGCGGGCATCGGCAAGGGCACCGTGTATGAATATTTCCCCTCCCGGGAGGAGCTGCTGCGGGACGCCATGCAGTACAGCCGGGCGCAGGGCTTTGCGGAGCTTTACGAGGCCATTTCCACCGCCGAGGGCTTTGCGGGCCGCTGGCGTGTGATAGAGGAGACCGCCCGCCAGCTGATGCAATGCGGCTCGGTGTTCTTTTCCCAGATGCCCTCTGCGGGGTTCCCGCAGGCTGCCCTGCAGGATATTTGCGGCGGGCCGCAGGAACGGGCCGATACCCGCCGGATGATCGGGGAGATCATGACCTGCCTGACCGCCGCCGCCGTGGAGGAGGGCCTTGCCCCCCGGATGCCCGAGCCCGAGTACCTTTCGATGGTCGGGGCGGGCTGCATCAGCGGTATTCTGCTGCGCTGCGCCCTTTCCGAGGCGCCGCAGGAGACCTTTGCCGCCGCCATGGAGGACACCCGCAAAATCTATCTGGCCGCCCTGCAGTGACCCCTCCCGGCTGCTGCAGGGGGCCGGTTCGGGGCGCAGCCGGGCCCGTCCTCCGGACGGGCCCGGCGGACGAAGTCCGCCGCGGCGATGCGGAGCATCGCCGGGGCTGCGCCCCGCCCCCCTGCAAACCCGCCCCCTGCACCCCGCCGCCTCCCGCCCTGCCGGGCGGCCGCCGCCGGGGGCTTTTTGCTTTTGCAAACTCTATTTGCACTCCGCCGCATTTTGCGGTATGATAAGCACAGACTACCGATGAAAGGAGGCCGGCCGCGATGAAACGAATATTGCCGCTGCTGCTGGCGCTGATCCTGCTGGCCGCCTGCGGCCGTACCGACCCCGATGAGCTGCCGCAATCGATGACCAACCCCATGATCGCCGACCATACCCTGTGGCAGCAGGAGCCCTACTACATCCTGCAGTTTAATGTCGACTCGGTCATCAGCAACGCCCCCAATGTCATGGCCTCGGCCTCCCGCATCATCATCTCGCAGGGGGGCACCTACCTCATCAGCGGCACCCTGCAGGATGCCCAGCTGGTCATCGACGCCCCGGCCGGGGATACGGTGCGGCTGGTGCTGCGCGGGGTGGATATGCAGTGTGAGCGCGGCCCCGCCATCCTTTCCCGGGGGGCGGGCCCGGTGGTGCTGCTGCTGGAGGACGGAACCGAAAATACCGTCACCGACGGCAAAAACTATTTCTACTCCGGCTCCGCCGTCATCGAATCGGTGATCAGCACCGGCGGCGACCTGCTGGTGACCGGCGGGGGCAGCCTGTCGGTCAGCGCCTCCCACAATGACGCCCTGCACAGTGAAAAACGGCTGGTGCTTTCCGGCGGGACGGTCACCGTTACCGCGTGGCGCAACGGCCTTACCGCCAAAACATCGCTGGAGCTGCAAAACGGGCAGCTTTCGGTGGCGTGCGGCGCTGTGGGCATCGCAGTGGGAAATGAGAAAAAAACCGGCGGCAATGTGCTGCTTTCCGGCGGCGCGGCAGCGCTTATTTGCGGCGGCGACGGCATAACGGCAACCGGCAGCATCACCGTTTCGGACGGTACCTGCCACATCACCACGGGGGGCGGCAGCACCCTGCAAAGCTACGGCGAAACCGCCGATAAATGGGGCGTTTGGGGCGGCCTGCCCCAGCAGCAGCCCACCGATGAAAGCACCACCCTGCGGCGGGACCCCATCGTTTCGGCGACGGCACGCGGCCTGTGGGCCGGTAAAATGCTGGCCGTTACCGGCGGCAGCCTGACGCTGGATTGCAGCGATGTCGCCCTGTATTCCACCGGCAATCTGGTGGTGGGCGGGGGGCATATCACCCTTTCCGGCGGCGATACCGCCCTTTTCGCCGAACAGCTGACCCTCACCGCAGGGGAGCTGACGGTGCAGACGGCCCGACGGGGCATCGTTTCCCGGTGGCTTACCGTTTCCGGCGGCCGCACCTCCCTTTCCACCGCGGAGGAGGGACTGCTGCTGGGCGGCGGTTACGGGCAGGCGCAGTCCCCCGATGAGACCCGCTGTATGACCGTGACCGGCGGCCTGCTTTCGGTGCGTTCCGGCACCCATGCCGCCGACCTGAACGGCTCCTATTTCCAGTCGGACGGCGTGGTGCTGCTCGGCTCCGGCCGGGAGCAGAACCCCCTGCGCAGCCCCTCGGCCGATATCAACGGCGGCACCCTGCTGGCGGCGGGCTACCTGCCCGCGGAGCTTGTCCTTTCGACCAATCTGCCCCGCATAGGCGTGGAGCTGTGGCTGACCGCCGGACGCCCCTTTACCGTCACGGCGGCAGGGGAAAGCACCCCGCTGCTGGCCTTCACCCCCGAAGCCCCGGTGGGCAGCGTGACCCTCATCAGCGACCGGCTGCAGCGGGATGTGACCTACCACCTGGCCTCCGGCAGCGCTCGCACCGGCGCCGTCCCCCAATGAACGCCGGGCAAAGCCGCTGTTGCCCCTCCGTAAATTAAGTACGCAAAGTAAAACCGAAATCCCTGCCTGCCGGCGGGGATTTTTGCTGTTTTCTGCGTTTTGCAAGAACCTTTGTTCTTATTTGGGGAAAGGTTTGGCGGATGTGACGAGATTTTCGGGGGCGGTTTGTGCAGACCGAAGGCCGGCAGGGGTAGGGCGGGCCGCAGGCCAAACCGTCCTGCGGACGGTTTCGGCGGGCGGAGCCCGCCGGCCCCGGCGGAGCCGGGGCGGCCTGCGGCCCGGGTCCCGCGGCTTGCAGCGGGCGGCAGGGAAGCAAAGAAAAACCCGGCCGCCGGGCGCTATTCCGGGAATACCGTTTCGACGATGCGGGGGCATTCCGGCGGGGAATACCGCCAGCGCCGCAGCACCCCCTCGGTGAGGAAATACTGCACCGGCTGCGGGGAATAGGGGGCGTCAAAGGCATCCACGATGATGAGCTTGACCTTCATTTTTTCTGGCAGGATGCTTTTGATGTAGACCCCGGCGTGCTGCCCCGCCCGCACCCCCTCGCAGGGCTCGGCCAGCCCCGCCAGATTGGGGGTCAGCTCCACGAAAACGCCGTAGTCCTCCACGCTGCGGATGATGCCCGCCACCGTTTCTCCCGGCAGGAACAGCGACGCATTCTCCTCCCAGGTGCCCAGCAGCTCCTTATGGGAAAGCTGCACCCGTCCCTCCGGCTCCACCGCCTTTACCACCGCATAAATGCTTTCGCCCACCGAAAAGCGGTCCCTGGGGTGGCTGATGCGGGAGACCGAGATCTGATCGATGCTGATGAGCGACGGCAGCCCGCACCCGATATCCACAAAGCAGCCGAAATTCTCCAGATGGGTGACCCGTGCCGGGATGATCTCGCCGGGGGTCAGGGCCTCTATGTATTCCCTGCGGCAGCGCAGCTGTGCCGCCCGCCGGGACAGAATGGGCCGCAGCGCCCCATTTTCATCATGCTCGATGGCGGTGATGAGAAAGCAGACCGGCTTATTGACCCGCGAAATGATGGCGATATCCCGCACCGTCTGCTCCCGGATGCCCAAAGCACCCTCCTCCCGCGGGATGACGCCCCGGCAGCAGCCCAGATCGACGATGAGGTTGTGGTCATAATCGCACAGCAGCGCCCGCCCCTCCAGGATCTGTCCGATGCGCATGGCGCTGCACAGGGTCTCCTCATTTTGCAGATAATAACGGTTTTGCTCACTTTCCAGCAGCATTCCCTCCGGCCAGTAATATCCCATGCTTTACCCTCCTGTTATGGCTGTTGCTCTATCTATATTCGGCGGGGGTCGGGTCTATGCGGGGCGGGCGGGTGCAGGGGACGGGATCGGGGCGCAGCCCCGCCGCCTGCGGCGGCGAAAGCAGGCTCCGCCTGCTTTGTTCCGGCGAAGCCGGAACGGGCTGCGCCCCCGCCCGGCCCCTTGCAGGGGCTTTCCGGGGGCCGCCCGCCCCAGCCGCAAATACGGGAGGAAAAAGAAATTCTTGTGAAAAGGGCAAAAAAGGAGTATAATGAAAATTCAATATGAGTCAGTATGTGATTTTGCATAGAAACGGGAAAAACAGGAGGAGATGCCATGAAGCTGAAAGCGGTGGAAATGCAGGGATTTAAGTCCTTCCCCGACCGCACAAAGCTGACCTTTGATGACGGGATCACCGTGATCGTCGGGCCGAACGGCAGCGGAAAAAGCAATATCAGCGACGCCATCAAGTGGGTATTCGGCGAGCAATCGGTGAAGAGCCTGCGCGGCGCCAAGATGGAGGATGTGATCTTCGGCGGGTCGGCTTCCCGAAAGCCGACCGGCTTTGCATGGGTGAGCCTTTTTATCGATAATACCGACCGCAGCATCGATATCGATACCGATGAGGTGGTCATTACCCGGCGTCTGTACCGCAGCGGAGAAAGCGAATACCGCATCAATAATAACCCCGTCCGGCTCAAGGATATCAACGAGACCTTTATGGATACCGGCCTGGGACGGGATGGCTATTCGGTCATCGAGCAGGGGAAAATTGCGGAGATCGTGAGCGCCAAAAGCACCCAGCGGCGGGAGATCTTCGAGGAAGCTGCCGGCATCTCCAAGTTCCGCTACCGCAAAACCGAAGCGGAGCGCAAGCTGACCCAGGCCGAGGATAACCTCATCCGCCTGCGGGATATCATGCAGGAGCTGGAGGACCGGGTAGGCCCCCTGAAGGCGCAAAGCGAAAAGGCCAAGCAGTACGTGGTGCTGGCCGAGGAGAAAAAATCGCTGGAGATCAGTCTGTGGCTGGAGCAGCTGGCAAAGCTGGGACGGCAGATGGCCGAGCTGGAGGATAAGACCCTTCTGGCCGCCAACGACAGAACCACCGCCCAGAAGCGGCTGGAGGAGATCGAACGGGAGACCGAGGAGATCCAGCAGAAAACACAGGAACTGAACCTTTACATCGAGCATAAGCGGGACCGTATCCGGGAGTGGGAAACCGCCATTTCCGATGCCAAGGTGAACGCCGCCGTCAAGCAGAACACCGTCACCCACAATGAGGACACGATCAGGGAACTGCAGGACGAATGGGAGCGCAGTATGCTTTCCGCCGGGGAGCTGGAGGAAAAGCTGACCGGTCTGCGGGAGGACTGCGCCCTGCTTCAAAAGGAGGCCGAGGAGACCGCCCGCCGCTGGGAGGAGAGCCAAAAGGCGCTGGAGGCCAAGCGGCAGGAGGAACGCCGGCTGGCGACCGAGCAGAGCGCCCTTGCGCTGCAAAAGCAGGAGCTGCAGGAGAACATCCACCGGGCGGAGCTTTCCGCCGAGACCGCCGGCACGCTGGCCGAGGAGACGGTAGACCGTCTGGAGGCGCTGCGGGGACAGGCCAAGAATAAGGATGAGAACCTGACCCGCCTGCGGGAGGAGCTGGCGGGGCACCGGGCCTTTGCGGAGGAGCTGCGGGAGCGGCTGGAAAGCCTGCAGAACAGCAAAAACGGCTACCTCTATAAGCTGAAAAGCCGCAGCGATAAAATCGCCGAGGTGGAAAGCCGGCAGAGAAACAGCGAAAAGCTGGCCGGGGAAAAGCTGCAGCGTGCGCAGGTGCTCACCGACCTGGAAAAGAACTACGAAAGCTTTAATAACAGCGTCAAGTTTGTGATGAAGCAGGCGGGCGCCGGAGCCCTGCGGGGCGTCATCGGGCCGGTCTCCGCCCTGATCCGGACCGAAAACCGCTATTCCACCGCCGTGGAGATCGCACTGGGCGCCGCCATTCAGAATATCGTGGTGCAGGATGAGACCGCCGCCAAGCGCGCCATCGCCCTGCTGAAGGAACGGGGCGCGGGACGTGCCACCTTCCTGCCGCTCACCAATATCCGGGCGAACCCGATCCGGGAAAGCGACCTTTCCGGCTGGGGCGGCTATGTGGGACTGGCCAGCGAGCTGGTACAGTGTGAGGAACGCTACCGGGTGGTGATGGACTCGCTGCTGGGGCGTACCGTCGTGGCGGAGGACATCGACGCTGCGGCTGCCATTGCCAAGGCCTACGGCTACCGCTACCGGGCGGTCACGCTGGATGGGCAGGTGGTCAATGCGGGCGGCTCCCTGACCGGCGGCTCCGTCAATAAAAACGCATCCATTCTTTCCCGCCGGGGAGAGATAGACGCCCTGACCGCCGAGGCGAAGAAATACGCCGCACAGGTGGAGGAGCTGGAGACCCAGCTGACCGAGCTGCGCCGGGAGGCGGATACCATCCGGGCGACGGTGGAGGGCATAGCCGCCGAGGAAAAAACCGCGCGGGAGGATCTGATCTCCGCACAGACGCTGGTGTCCCGGCTGACCGCAAGCACCGAGGAGGCCGAGCAGCTGAACGAGCAGGCGCTGCGGGAATATGACGAGCTGACCGCCCGTGTGGAGGAGCTGCGAAAGCAGAAGCTCACCGGCGGAGAGCTGGTGAAAAAGCTGACCGAGGAGGTCGCACGGCTGAACCGCATGGATGTGGAGAGCACGGCGGCGCATACCGCACTGACCGAGGCCATCGAGGAGGCGGCACGGCAGGTGACCGACCTGCAAATGGAGGCCATCACCCGCCGCAAGGACTGCGAGGCCGCACAAAGCGTCATTGCGCAGCTAGAAAACCAGCAAAGCGGCAGCGAAGCGGCATTGACCGAGCTGCGGCAGAAGCAGGAACAGATGCAAAAGGAAAACGAAGCCATCCGGGCCGAGATCGAGGAGATCACCGCCGGGGCGGCAGGAGGCGGCAGCGAGATCGAAACGCTGCGCCGGGATATCAAGGAGGCCGACGGGCAGAAGGACACGCTGGAGGCCCGCCGCAGCATCCTGACAAGGGAAAGCGGCGATGCCATCACCAAGCGGGAGGCCGCCGCCAGCGAGCTTGTGCGCCTGCAGGAAAAGAGCGAAGCGATGCAGGAGCAGCAGAACGGCATCAGCACCAAGATGTGGGAGGAATACGAGCTGACCCGCAGCGAGGCCGCCGAGACCGCCATCCCGCTGGAGGACGTGCCCGCCGCCCAGAAGCGCCTGACCGAGCTGCGGGGACGCATCCGGGGGCTGGGCGCCGTAAATGTGGCCGCCATAGAGGAATACGAGGAGGTAAGCGGCCGCTACCGCTTTATGAAGGAGCAGATAGACGACGCCGAGAACGCCAAGAAGGAATTGACCCGGCTGATCGCCGAGCTTTCCGCCAAGATGAGCGCCATCTTTACCGAGCGCTTTGCAGGCATTAACCGGCACTTCGGCGAGATCTTCCGGGAGCTGTTCGGCGGCGGACACGCCGAGCTGCGTCTGACCGATGCTACCGACCCTCTGGAAACGGGCATCGAGATCATCGTGCAGCCGCCCGGCAAGATCATCAAAAACCTGTCGGCGCTTTCCGGCGGCGAGCAGGCCTTTGTGGCCATCTGCATCTACTTTGCCATCCTGCGGGTCAATCCCGCCCCGTTCGTCCTCATCGATGAGATCGAGGCCGCACTGGACGATGTCAATGTCGGTAAATTTGCCGCCTATCTGCACCGCATGACCGACCACACCCAGTTCATCTCCATCACCCACCGCCGCGGCACCATGGAGCAGGGCGACGTCCTGTACGGCGTCACCATGGAGGAGGAAGGCATCAGTAAGCTGCTGCGGCTGGATGTAGCCGAGATGGAAAAGAAATTCGGCAAGAGCCTGAATTAAGGAGTACCCATGGGATTTTTTGATATTTTTCGCAAAAGCGTAAAAAAGACCAAGCAGAATTTGAGCCTGGAGCTGGATAATTTCTCCGGGAAGATCACCGCCGATACGCTGGAGGAGCTGGAGGAGATCCTCATTCTGGCCGATGTGGGCGTGACCACCGCCGGGAAGATCTGCTCCAGGCTGGGCGAGCGCATCAAGCATAAAAGCATCGACTCCGCCGAGCTGCGGCAGAATCTCTGCGAGATCGTCACCGAGCTGATGGAGCCGGACGAGCCGCTGCAAACCGAGACCCGGCCGAGCGTCGTGCTGGTGGTCGGGGTCAACGGCGTGGGCAAGACCACCTCCATCGGCAAGCTGGCCTACTGGCTGCAGGGGCAGGGCAAAAAGGTGCTACTGGGCGCTGCGGATACCTTCCGGGCCGCCGCCGGGGAGCAGCTGGGCATATGGGCCGGCCGTGTGGGCTGCCAGATGGTGAAGCACGCCGAGGGCGCCGACCCCGCTGCGGTGGTGTATGACAGCATCACCGCCGCCAAGGCAAGGAATATCGATGTATTGATCTGCGATACGGCCGGCCGCCTGCACACCAAGAAAAACCTGATGGAGGAGCTGGCGAAGATCGACCGGGTACTGGAACGGGAGGCGCCGGGCTGCAGCCGGGAAACGCTGCTGGTGCTGGATGCCACCACCGGGCAGAACGGCTTGAATCAGGCACGGGAATTTGCAGCGGCCTGCGGCGTCACCGGCATCATTCTTACCAAGCTGGACGGCACCGCCAAGGGCGGCGTGGCCATCGCTATCCGGGATCAGCTGGGGCTGCCCATCAAGTTCGTCGGCACCGGCGAGAGCATCGGGGATCTGACCCCCTTCTGCGCCGCCGAGTTCGCCCGTGCGCTGCTACTGGATGAGGAAGAAGCATGAAGCTGATACTGGCCACCAAAAATAAACACAAGGTAGAGGAATTCTGCCGTATTTTATCCCCGCTGGGCTGGCAGGTCATCCCGCAGGATGAGGTCTGCCCACCCGATCTGGAGATCGAGGAAACGGGCAGCACCTTTGCGGAAAACGCCTTCCTCAAGGCGATGGGCATCTACCGGGCCACCGGCCTGCCCACCGTAGCGGATGACTCGGGCCTCTGCGTGGATGCTCTCGGCGGTGCGCCGGGGGTGTATTCCGCCCGCTATGCCGGCGAGGGGCATAATTCCGACGACAACAATAAAAAGCTGCTGCGGGAGATGGAACACATCCCCGATGAAAAGCGCACGGCACGGTTTGTCTGTGCCATCTGCGCTGTGTTCGGCGAGGGGGACATCCTGCGGTGCGAGGGCGCCTGCGAGGGGACCATCGCCCGCTGCCTGCACGGACAAAACGGCTTCGGCTATGACCCGCTTTTTATGGTGGGGGAGCGCAGCTTTGCAGAGCTGGACGGAGCCGAAAAGGACGCCATCAGCCACCGGGGACGGGCGCTGGCGGCGCTGTATGAGAAAATGAAAAGCAGAAAAGAGGAAGAATGAAATGATGAATTCCAAAACGAGAGCCCGGCTGCGTGCCATGGCCAATACCGTAGAGGCCATCCTTCAGGTGGGCAAAAACGGCATGGGTGACGCCCTGCAAAAGCAGGTGGATGACGCCCTGACCGCCCGTGAGCTGATCAAACTGACGGTGCTGGAGACCGCCCCGGAGAGCCCGAAGGAGATGGCGGCGCTGCTGGCGGAGGCGACCGGCGCCGAGGTGGTGCAGGTGGTGGGACGAAAGGTGACCCTCTACCGCAAAAACCCCGAAAAAACCATCATCGAACTGAAGTAACGGAGGGGAGAGAAGTGGCTAGGATCGGCTTTTACGGCGGCACCTTCAATCCCATCCATTTGGGTCATGTGGAGGTATGCCGTCATGCAATGAAGCAACTGCGGCTGGACAGTCTTCATGTTATCCCCACCTATATCCCGCCCCATAAGGCCTCTCCGGGGCTGGCGGCGGGGGAGGACCGGCTGGAGATGTGCCGTCTGGCGCTGCTGGGCCTGCGCGGCGCCGTGGCGGATGACTACGAGCTTGCCAAGGGCGGCGTCAGCTATTCCGTCGAAACGATGCAGCATATGCGCTGGCTCTACCCCGATGATGATTTTTATCTCATCATGGGAACCGATAACTACCTGACCTTTACCGCATGGCGGGAATGGCGCACGCTGGCCAAACTGTGCACGCTGGCGGTGGCCAGCCGGGAACCGGATGATAAGGAGTCGCTGTACCGTCAGGCAAGGCTGCTGGCGCGGGAGGGTGTGCTCACCATCTTTTTGGATAACCGGGTGCGGGTGGTGTCCTCCACCGAGATAAGGGAAAAGCTGCGCTGCGGCCTGCCCTGTCATGACCTGCCCGACGGGGTAGGGGAGTATATTGCCGCCCACGGACTGTATAAGGGGGAAAAACGATGACCCGGGAGGAAATGCGTGCGGCGATCCGGCCGCTGATGAGCGAAGAACGGTACCTTCATTCCCTGGGAGTGGAACGGGAGGCCGAACGGCTGGCACGCCGCTGGGGGGAGGATCCCGAAAAGGCGGCGGTGGCCGGCATACTGCACGATTGCTGCAAGGAAATGCCCCTTCCGGAGGCATTGCAAATCGTGGGGCAAAGTGCTATAATACCCGATATCGATTTTCGGGAGCAGCCGCAGCTCATCCACGGCTATGCGGCGGCGGAGCTGCTGGGGCGCTTCGGGGTACGGGATCGTGAGATCGAGGACGCCGTGCGCTACCACACCACCGGCCGGACCGGCATGAGCCGGCTGGAAAAGATCGTCTACCTGGCGGACCTGACCGAGGAGGGGCGGCATTACCCCGATGTGGCCGAGATGCGCCGTTTGGCGGATACCTCACTGGATGAGGCCATGCTGTATGCCCTGTCCTATACCATCGGCAAGCTGACCCGCCGCAGAAGAACCATCTGCCGGGACAGCTGGCAGGCCTACAATGAATACGTTAAAATCTGCAAGGAGGAAAAGGAATGAACCCGAAAGAACTTGCTCTTTCCATCGCCCGCTTTTTGGATAGCAAAAAGGCCACCGACCTTGAGGTCATCCAGATCGGCGAGCTGACCACCATCGGCGATTACTTTGTGGTGGCCAGCGCCGGCAATACCACGCTGGTCAAATCGCTGTGCGAGGACCTGGACGAATATCTGGGGCGTCAGGGCATCGAGCCCAAGCGCATCGAGGGACGCAGCTCCGCCCAGTGGATCCTGATGGACTACCGGGATGTGATCGTCCATATTTTCTATGCCGAAACCCGCGATTTTTACAGCATCGACCGGGTGTGGGCGGATGCGCCCCGCCTGCCGCTGGATTTTACCGGGGAAAACTGATTTTTGCAGAAACAAAGCAAGCGCCGCGGCGCCGAATGAGGTTGGGAGGAAGACCGTTGAAACACGAATTTAAGGAAATCGAACCGAAATGGCAAAAAAAATGGGAGCAGGCCCGTGCGTTCCACGCCGAAAATGACTACACCAAGCCCAAATACTATGCGCTGGTGGAGTTCCCCTATCCCTCCGGGCAGGGGCTGCACGTGGGGCACCCCCGTTCCTATACCGCTTTGGATATCGTAGCAAGAAAGCGCCGGATGCAGGGCTATAACGTCCTGTACCCCATGGGCTGGGATGCCTTCGGCCTGCCCACCGAAAACTTCGCCATCAAGAACCACATCCACCCGGAGATCGTCACGGCACAGAACGTGGCGCACTTCAAGGCACAGCTGCAAAGCCTGGGCCTTTCCTTCGACTGGGAACGGGAGATAAACACCACCGACCCCGCCTATTACAAGTGGACCCAGTGGATCTTTCTGCAGCTATATAAGCACGGGCTGGCCTATAAGAAGGAAATGTCCGTCAACTGGTGCACCAGCTGCAAGTGCGTGCTGGCCAATGAGGAAGTGGTAAACGGCGTCTGCGAGCGTTGCGGCAGCGAGGTCATCCACAAGGTAAAGAGCCAGTGGATGCTCAAGATCACCGCCTACGCCCAGCGCCTCATCGATGACCTTTCCGACGTGAACTACTTGGAGCGCGTCAAGACCTCCCAGATCAACTGGATCGGCCGTTCCACCGGCGCCGAGGTCGAATTTGATACCACCGGCGGCGATAAGCTGATCGTCTATACCACCCGCCCCGATACCTTGTTCGGTGCGACCTACATGGTCATGTCGCCGGAACACCCCTACATCGATAAGTGGGCCGACCGCATCACCAATATGGATGCCGTCCGGGCGTACCGGGAGGCTTCCGCCCGCAAGTCCGACTTTGAACGCACCGAAATGGCCAAGGAAAAGACCGGCGTGCGGCTGGAGGGCGTTGCGGCCATCAACCCCGTCAATGGCAAGGAGACCCCCATTTTCATCTCCGATTACGTCCTGATGAGTTACGGCACCGGCGCCATCATGGCGGTACCCGGCCACGATACCCGTGACTGGGAGTTCGCCAAAAAGTTCGGCCTGCCCATCATCGAGGTGGTAAAGGGCGGCGATGTGGAAAAGGAAGCCTTTACCGACTGCGCCACCGGCATCATGGTCAATTCCGGCTTTTTGGACGGGCTGCCCGTGGAGGAGGCCAAGAAGGCCATCATCCGGTGGCTGGAGGAGCACAAGAAGGGCGAGACCAAGGTAAACTATAAGCTGCGTGACTGGGTATTCTCCCGCCAGCGCTACTGGGGCGAGCCCATCCCGCTGGTGAACTGCCCCAAGTGCGGCTGGGTGGCCATCCCCGAAGAGGAGCTGCCGCTGCGCCTGCCCGAGGTGGAAAGCTACGAGCCGACCGATAACGGGGAGTCCCCGTTGGCCAAGCTGACCGACTGGGTAAAGACCACCTGCCCCTGCTGCGGCGGCCCCGCCGAGCGTGAGACCGATACCATGCCCCAGTGGGCGGGTTCCTCGTGGTACTTCCTGCGCTACTGCGACCCGCACAATGCCAATGCGCTGGCCGCCAAGGAGGCGCTGGACTACTGGATGCCGGTAGACTGGTATAACGGCGGCATGGAGCATACCACGCTGCATCTTCTGTATTCCCGCTTCTGGCACAAGTTCCTCTATGATATCGGCGTGGTCTCCTGCAAGGAACCCTATGCCAAGCGCACCAGCCACGGCATGATTTTGGGCGAAAACGGCGAGAAGATGAGTAAATCCCGCGGCAACGTCGTCAATCCCGATGACGTCATCGCCCAGTACGGCGCCGATACCTTGAGAATGTACGAGATGTTCATCGGCGACTTTGAAAAGACCGCCCCGTGGAACACCTCCTCCATCAAGGGCGTAAAGCGCTTTTTGGAGCGTGTGGCCGCCCTCACCGATATCATGACCCCCGAGGAGGGCTATTCCCCCGAGCTGGAGGGCAGCTTCCATAAGCTCATCCGCAAGGTTTCGGAGGACATCGAGGGCCTCAAGTGCAATACCGCCATCGCCGCCATGATGAGCGTACTCAACGAGATCAACGATAAGGGCAGCGCGACCCGCGGCGAGCTTCGCACCTTCATCACCCTGCTCAATCCCTTTGCCCCGCACCTCACCGAGGAGATGAACGAGGCCATCGGCGGGAAGGAGATGCTGGTCCACACCAAGTGGCCGGAATATGACCCCGCCAAGTGCGTGGATGCCGCCGTGGAGATCGCCGTTCAGGTAAGCGGCAAGATCAAGGCCAGACTGATGATCCCCAGCGACGCCGCCGAGGAGGAGGTCAAGGCGCTGGTGATGGCCGATGCCAATGTGCAGGCGGCCCTGACGGGCAAGAGCATCATCAAGGAAATCTACGTAAAGGGTAAGCTCTATAATATCGTGGCAAAATAAAACACCCGTGTAAGGTTCCTGCAAAAATCTCTTGACAGAATCCGTGAAAGCATAGTATAATCACTATGTTATCCTGTAATTAGGATATAACTCCAGCCGTAGGCGTAGGGAGGGAAAGTAAATGGCAGAGATCAGAGTAAAAGATAACGAGTCGCTGGATAGTGCTCTCAGACGTTTTAAGCGTTCCTGCGCCAGATCCGGCGTTCTGGCGGAAGTCCGTAAGCGCGAGCATTATGAGAAACCTTCCGTTAAGCGCAAGAAAAAGTCCGAGGCTGCTCGTAAGCGCAAGTTCAAGTAATCTTGATCTTTATTGCAACCGGAAGAAAGGCAGATGGGTTTATCCTGTCTGCCTTTTCCATTTGCACCGCGCCCCACCCGGCTGGCGCCCCTGCGCCCCACTCGTGCTGACCCTCCGCTACGGCGGGCGCGGCCTTCGCTTGACTCGTGCTGACCCTCCGCTACGGCGGGCGCGGCCTCCGCTTGACTCGTGCTGACCCTCCATTTCATTCCGGGCAGCCCTCGCCGCTTCGGTGCGCCCGCCTTTCCCCACCGGGGCTGCCGCCCCGCCGGGGGCCCCATCGGGCAGCCCTCGCTGCTTCGGCGCGCCCGCCTTTCCCCACCGGGGCTGCCGCCCCGCCGGGGCCCCATCGGGCAGCCCTCGCCGCTTCGGCGCGCCCGCCTTTCCCCACCGGGGCTGCCGCCCCGTCGGGGGCCCCATCGGGCAGCCCTCGCCGCTTCGGTGCGCCCCCTTTCCGCTGTATTTTCGCCCGCCGGGGGCTTTCTTTTCCCCGGATATGTTGCTATAATAAAGACTGACCCCACCGAAAGGAGCGTGAGCCCTTGCCGCTTTTGACCCCGCAGTACGATTTTCACCGCATCGAGGAGATCCCCGACGATTTCTTCCGGCAGCACGGCATCCGTGCGCTGCTGCTGGATGTGGATAACACCCTGACCGGCGATAACAGTCAGGAAATAAAGCCCGAGGTGCTGGACTGGCTGGAGCGTCAGCGGCAGGCCGGTCTGCAGCTCTTTGTCATCTCCAATAACCGTGAGGCACGGGTAGCGCCCTTTGCCGGGCGGCTGGGGCTGGGCTATATCGCCGATGCCGCCAAGCCGAAAAAAAAGGTCGCCCTGGCCAAAATGAAGGAATTCGGCGTCAGCCCGCAGCAGACCGCCCTCATCGGCGACCAGCTTTTCACCGATATCCTGTGTGGGAACCTGTGCGGCTGCATGACCGTTCTGGTGGAGCCCTATGCCGAGGAGGACTACGGGCTGTACCGCATCAAGCGGCCGCTGGAAAAGCCGCTTCTTGCCCGCTATCACCGCCACAAAAGGAGGCAGACCGAATGATCAGAATTGGTCCCGCCGGTAATGCCGAAAGCTTTACCGCCATGGGGTACAAATCCACCCCGCAGATCCCCGAATATCTGGAAAGGATGGGGCTGAACGCCTACGAATACCAGTGCGGCCGGGGGGTGCGCATCAACCGGGAAAATGTATTGAAGCTCCGGGAGGGCTGCGAGCAGCGGGATATCCGTCTTTCGCTGCACGCCCCGTATTATATCTCCCTTTCCGGTGTGGAGGAGGAAAAGCGCCTCAACAGCATCAAATACATCCTGGAAAGCGCCGAGGCCGCCGACCTGATGGGTGCCACCCGCATCGTCGTGCATTCCGGCTCCTGCGCCAAAATCAGCCGGGAGGAAGCACTTTCCCTTGCGAAGGACACCATGAAGCGCGCGCTGGCGGCCCTGGATGAAGCCCATCTGGGGCATATCATCGTCTGCCCGGAGGTCATGGGGAAGTTTAACCAGCTGGGCACGCTGGAGGAGGTGCTGGCGCTCTGCCGGCTGGATGACCGCCTGCTGCCCTGCATCGATTTCGGCCACCTCAATGCCCGCACGCTGGGCAGCATCCGCGGGGCGGAGGACTACGAACGCATATTGCTGACCATGAAAAACGAGATAGGGGAGCAGCGCATGAAGTGCTTCCATTCCCATTTTTCACAGATCGAATACACCGAAAATGGCGGAGAAAAACGCCACCTCACCTTTGCCGATACCACCTACGGCCCCTACTTTGCCCCGCTGGCGGAGGTACTGGTGAAATACGATTGCGAACCGACCATCATTTGCGAGTCGGCCGGAACACAGGCCGAGGACGCCGTCGTGATGAGAGACCTGTATAACCAAGCTGCAGAAAGGAAGAAACAAGCATGAACCGTATTGAAAAACTGATGAAAGCCCTGCCCGAAAATGCTGATGCCGCCATTATCACCTCCGATGTGAACCGCCGCTACTTCACCGGGCTGGGCTCCTCCGCCGGCACGCTGCTGGCATTCCGGGATGCCGCCTATTTCATCATCGATTTCCGCTATATCGAGGTCGCCAAGGCCACCGTTACCGGCGCCGAGGTCATCCTGCAGGACAAGCTGTACGAGCAGCTGGGCGAGCTGCTGAAAAAGCACGGCGCCCGCACCGTCGCCATCGAAACCGGCTACCTGACGGTGGGCGAGCTGGACCTTTACCGCACCAAGCTGCCCGAATGCGAATTCTCCACCGCCGCCACCCTCAATGACGCCATCCTGGAGATGCGCTCCCTGAAGGACGAAAGCGAGATCGCAGCCATCCGCAAGGCGCAAAGCATCACCGATGCGGCCTTCCTCGAGATCCTCGATTTCATCAAGCCCGGCAAGACCGAAAAGGAAATTGCCGCCTATCTTGAATACTGCATGCGCCGGCTGGGTGCCGACGGCCTTGCCTTCGAGACCATCGCCGCGGGCGGCCCCAATTCCGCCATGCCCCACGCCGTCCCCGGGGACCGTCCCCTGCAGCAGGGTGATTTCTTCACCATGGATTACGGCGCCGCATGGGGCGGCTACTGCTCCGATATGACCCGTACCGTGGCCATCGGGGAGCCGACCGACGAAATGCGCAAGGTGTACGAAACGGTGCTGGCCGCCCAGCTCACCGGCATCGGGAAGGCCGTAGCGGGCGTTTCCTGCCGCGCGGTGGATGCCGCTGCCCGTGACCTCATCTACGGGGCGGGGTACGAGGGCTGCTTCGGCCACAGTCTGGGTCATTCCGTCGGCATCGAGATCCACGAGCAGCCCGGTTTTTCTCCCTCCACCGACCCCGGCGTCACCGCCCGGGAGGGCATGGTCATCACCGTGGAGCCCGGTATTTATCTGGAGGGCCGCTTCGGCGTCCGCATCGAGGATATGGTCTGGTTTTCCCCCGATGGCACAAAAGACCTGACAAACAGCTCCAAAGAGCTGATTATCCTGTGAAAAACCCTTGCAATCAGGGGTCAATATATGTTAAAATCAAGTAGTTAAAACCCGTATTAAATATCCTGGAGGTTTATGTATTATGGTAAGTGCAGGCGATTTTAGAAACGGCGTGACCTTTGATATGGACGGCAACGTCTATCAGATCATCGAGTTCCAGCACGTGAAACCCGGCAAGGGCGCTGCGTTTGTCCGCACCAAGATCCGCAACGTGATCACCGGTGCCGTGACCGAGCGCACCTTCAACCCCTCTGATAAGTATCCCACCGCTTACATCGAGAGAAAAGACATGGAATACCTGTATTCCGATGGCGACCTGTACTATTTCATGGACAGCGAGACCTATGAGCAGCTGCCGATCAGCCCGAATGTCCTCGGCGACAACTTCCGCTTTGTGAAGGAAAACATGATCTGCACCGTCAGCTCCTACAAGGGCAAGGTGTTCGCGGTCGATCCCCCGACGTTCGTCGAGCTGACCATCACCGAGACCGACCCCGGCTTCGCCGGCAACACCGCCACCAACGCCACCAAGCCCGCCAAGCTGGAGACCGGCGCGGAGATCAAGGTGCCCCTGTTCCTCGAAGAGGGCGAGCGCATCAAGATCGACACCCGCACCGGCGAGTATCTCGAGCGTGCCAAGGGCTGAGAAGTCCTGCAATAACGTCCAACCATCAACAAAGGGAGGGTTTCTTATGACAACATCCGAAAAAGTGGCCTATCTGAAGGGTCTTGCCGAAGGCATGGGCATTCAGGAGGACGGCGGCCAGGGAAAGCTGTTCCATGTCATTATCGACATTCTGGAAGATCTTTCTCTCGATCTCGCGGACACGAAGGACGCGCTGGTCGATCTGACCGACGGCGTGGAGGAGATCAACGAAGATCTCGCCGAGCTCGAAAACGAGTTTTATGAGAGCCCCTGCTCCTGCTGCGGCGGAAACGACGAGGACGAAGAGTACGACGACGAGGACGAGGACGACACCGTCTTCTACTCCGTGGAGTGCCCGGGCTGCGGCTTTAAGCTGACCGTGGACGAGGACACGCTCGACGCGGGCTCCTTTGAGTGCCCGGAGTGCGGCGAAGTCATCGACTTTGAAAACGCCGCCGTCGAGGAAGTCGTTTTCGACGACGAAGACGACGAGGACGAAAAAGACTGATTCCAACTGCATACAAACAGCCGGAGGGAAATTCCCTCCGGCTGTTTCTTTTTGCAGCGCGGTGCGGTCCCGCGTTTTTCGTCAGGCCAGAAAGCCGTTCAGCTCCCGTGCGGCATTTCGCAGATGCTCCACGATCCTCTCCTTCTGCGGGAGGATGCGTTCCGCCGGGCCGGAGATACTGATGGCATACTCTGCGCTTTTCCCCGGCTGCGCAAAGATCGGCACGCCGAGCGCGGCAACGCCGGGCTCATACATCTGGTCGTTGAGCATATACCCTTCCCGGCGGACCGCGGCGATCTTCTCCATGAGCTGCGACGAGGAAAGAATGAACGGACAGCTCCGCTTTTCAAATACGACCGCATCGCAGTAATCCCGTATATCCTCGTCCGTCTGCGTGGAGAGGATGGCAAGACCGGTGCAGCACAAATGCAAAAGCAGCAGTGAGCGCGTTGGGCTGCTCGCGGCGATCAGTCCCTGCTGCGGCAGTATCTCATCGAGCAGCGTTGCACGGCAGGCGTCGTACCGCCGGGTAAAGTGGATCGTTTCGTTAATCTCTCGGGAGAGCGCCGTCAGCACCGGCTTGGCCAGCTCGACCGCAGCGCGAGACATCTGCGCTCTCGCGCCGAGCGCCGCGAGCTGTATGCCGGGACGGTAGCGCCCTTCTCGGTCCGCATTCAGATAGCCGCGCTTTTCCAGCGTATAAACTATGCGGTAGGCAACCGTTTTATTCAGCCCGCTCCGCTGCGCGATCTGCGAGAGAGTGAGCTTATCCTCTTGTAAAAAAAGACTTAAGACTCCAAGCGCATTGTCCAGCGACTGAAGCAGATATTGATCCTTATTGACGGGCTCCATTCCATTCCTCCGTGACCGGTCGGATAATTTCCCGCGGGGTGTCCGGCAAAAAGCAATCA
>OMDX01000079.1_pt1 | contig 32817 bp, 31 predicted proteins | sample 1673711 | NCBI WGS metagenome assembly OMDX01 (sample SAMEA103958123, study PRJEB25191) | human gut metagenome
AATTGTGAAATCCGAACCCGCGCAAAGCCCTGTGCGGTGGACATTTTCAGCGGACGAAACGGCCGGAGCTTCCAAAGATTTCGAGTCAGGGCCGTTATGACCACTTCGATACGCTTCCATATGTGATAACGCCATTTATTCTACACTACTCTCGGCAAAAAAGCAAGGGCATCCGGCGGCGGGAAGCGAAAAACCGAAAACTTTTTTACAAAACCGCAAAAAAGGAATTGACTATTCCCTCCCGGTGTGGTAATATAATTAAGCTGTCAAAAGCAAATGCGCTGTTAGCTCAGCTGGATAGAGCGTCTGGCTACGGACCAGAAGGCCAGGGGTTCGAATCCCTTACAGCGCGCCATTCCGCCACAGGCTATCCACTGTGGCGGTTTTTTTATATACAAAAAAGGAGGGGACGCCGTGAGCTGGTGGGTTTATATTCTGGAGTGCCGGGACGGCACCCTGTATACCGGCTGCACCGATGACATCCCCCGGCGGCTGGCAATGCACAATGCCGGGAAGGGGGCCAAATACACCCGTGGCCGCGGGCCCCTGACACTGCGCTACCGGGAGGAGACCCCCGACAGGGCGGCGGCGCTGCGGCGGGAGGCCGCCGTCAAGCGGCTGACCAGGGCGGAAAAGATCAGGCTGATCGCGGCATTTGAACAGGAAAACGGCTGCGGCGGGTGAGCCAAAGACAACGGCGAAAATTTGTTCGATATTGACGGTTCCCAAACGGCCGAAAATATGTTAAAATAAAAAAAGAAAGCTAATCCGCAGGCATGGGCGCCGCAGGCAAGCCGCCTTCGGCGGCTTCGGCGGCCTTCGGCCGCCGGTTCCGGCTGCGCCGGAGCGCCTGCGGCGCCCACCCCACCCCCCCGATAAACCACCCAAGGAGGCCCGACTATGGCAGCACCCCTTGCGGATCGCATCCGCCCCCAAACCCTCGATGAAATGGTCGGCCAGCAGCACCTGCTGGGGACCGACGGCCTGCTGCGCCGCATCGCCCAAAGCGGCACCCTGCCCAATCTCATCTTCTACGGGCCCTCCGGCGTGGGCAAAACCACCGCTGCCCGCATCATTGCGGCAGGGGCGGGCAAAAAGCTATACCGCCTGAACGGCACCACCGCCTCCACCGGGGATATCAAAGCCCTCATCGCCGAGCTGGGCGGCTTTGACGCCATGGACGGCGTGGTGCTGTACCTCGATGAGATCCAGTACCTCAATAAAAAACAGCAGCAAACCCTGCTGGAATACATCGAGGACGGCTCCATTACCCTCATCGCATCCACCACCGAAAACCCCTACTTCTATGTCTATAACGCCATTTTAAGCCGCTGCACCGTCTTTGAGTTCAAGCCGGTGGATGCCGCCGAGGTGGAAAAATATCTCCGGCGGGCGCTGGAAAAGCTGCGGGCGCAGTCCCCGGCCCTTACCGCCGAAGCCGGTGCGCTGGAGCATATTGCCGCCTGCTGCGGCGGGGATGTGCGAAAGGCCGCAAATGCGCTGGAAATCTGCGCCCTCGGCGCGTTGGCCACCACCGGGCAGCCGGTCATTACGCTGGCGGATGCCAAGGAGGCCGCCCAGCGCAGCGCCATGCGGTACGACCGTGAGGGCGACCAGCATTTTGACCTGCTCTCCGCCCTGCAAAAGTCCATCCGCGGCTCCGACCCGGACGCCGCCTTGCACTATCTGGGCCGGCTGCTGGAGGCCGGGGATCTGCTTTCCCCCTGCCGCCGCCTGCTGGTCATCGCCTGCGAGGACATCGGCCTTGCCTACCCGCAGGCCATCGCCATTGTAAAAGCCTGCGTGGACGCCGCCGTGCAGCTCGGCCTGCCGGAGGCCCGTATCCCGCTGGCGGAGGCCGCCGTGCTGCTGGCCACCGCCCCCAAATCCAATGCCTCCTATGTGGCCATCAATACCGCTATGGCGGATATCCGAAAGGGCAGGGGACAGGGCTTCCCCCGCTGCCTGCAAAATGTCCACTACGACAGCGCCGAGGTGGAGCAGAAGGGGCAGCACTACCTCTACCCGCACGATTACCCCAACCACTGGGTGGCGCAGCAGTACCTGCCGGATGATTTAGTCGGGACGCAGTACTACCGCTACGGCGATAACAAAACCGAGCAGGCCGCCCGTGCCTACTGGGAGGCCCGCAAAAAGGAGAAATAACATGGGCTTTTGGATTTTTATGGCCTGTTGCACCCTGCTGATCCCCGTTCTGATGGTCTGCGCCGGGGCTGCCCTGCGCCGCGGGAAATTCAGCACCATCAATCCCGTTTCGGGCTACCGCACCCGCCGTTCCATGCAAAACCAACAGACATGGGACTACGCCCAGCGGGAGTGCGGCCGGCTGTGGATGCGCTGGGGCGTCCTCATGCTGGTGCCCGCCGCCGTTATCATGCTGCTGCTGTTGGGGAAGGAAATCCCCACCATCGGCACCGTGGGCGGCATCGTCACTGTCCTTCAGATGCTCCCCCTGCTTCTCTCCATCGCCGTCATCGAAAAAAAGCTCCGCCGCACCTTTGATGAAAACGGCACGCCCCGCCAATGACCCGCCCACAGGAAAAAGCCCCCACTCGGGGGCTTTTATGCTGCGGTTCATGTGCAGGAGGGGGCGGCCCGCCGCATCTTTGATGAAAACGGCACGCCCCGCCAATGACCCGCCCACAGGAAAAAGCCCCCTTCCGGGGGCTTTTTGTATTGAGGTTAACGGAACAGGTCGGGGTAGGCCCCCAGCGCTTCGCAGACGGCTCTTGCCTCCTCCACGCTGCCGGCCGGCGCCGCGATGATATACTCCTCATCGCTGTCGTTCTCCAACGGGCCGGTCACCAGCAGGTAACAGCTGCGCTCCCGGTCGGTGAGTAGCCAGCCGTAGCCTTCCTCGTGATCTTCACTATAAAAGTGATTGTAGAAGAACCCGCCGATCAAATGCCGGCCGTCGGCGCTTTCATTCAGCAGCAGGCTTTGTTCATCCATGCCGTCCCACAGGGTGTCCTCCAGCGCGGCGGTCCCCACAATGCCCTTGTAGGTCATGGCGGATTTCCCCATCCGCTGCTGCGCCCACGTCCCGTTCAGGGTCAGCGTGGTCATCTGTGTTTCGCCGCTTTCGCGGGAAAGCATCACGGCGGGCAGCGTTTCGTTCATTTTGCTTTTTACGGGGATGAACATCACCGCCGAAACACCCAGCAGTACGGCGCAGATCACCGCCGCCAGAATCCATGTCCGTTTTTCCAGACCGCCGGGGTGGTCGGTCAGTCGCTCACCGTTCACAGGCCGGTCACCGTATCCAGCGCCAGCTCCATCATACTGGTGAACTTGGTCTGCCGTTCCTCGGGGGTCATTTCCTCATTCTTGCCGATGATGTCGCTGATGGACAGGATGCCCAGTGCGTGCTTGCCGGCAAAGGCGGCGTTGGCGTACAGGGCGGATATCTCCATCTCCACGCACAGCACCCCCATGGGACGCCACAGGTCGGTGCGCTCGGGATGGGCGGAATAGAACACATCGCTGGAAAGGACATTACCGACCATATGCTTCAGCCGGCGCTCCTCCGCCAGCCGTGCCGCGGTGGAAAGCAGCTTCCAGTCCGCGATGGGGGCAAAGGTGCCGGGCAGCTGGAACTGCGCCATATAGTTGCTGTCGGTGCAGGCGCCTTCGGCAATGACGATATCACCGAGGTGCAGGTCGGGGTGCAGGGCGCCGGCGCTGCCAAAGCGAATAATGTTTTCCACATCGTAGAAGTGGAACAGCTCGTAGGTGTAAATGCCGATGGAGGGGATGCCCATCCCGTGGCCCATGATGGAAACGGGCTTGCCCTTGTAGGTGCCGGTGTAGCCCAGCATCCCGCGCACGGTATTAAAGCATACGGGGTTCTCCAGGTATTTCTCGGCGGTGAATTGCGCCCGCAGCGGGTCACCGGCCATCAGTACATTGGGGGCAATATCGCCCTTTTTGGCAGCATTATGGGGGGTAGACATAAACATTCTCCTTTTCTGTTTTTATTCTGGTCGCTACCGCTATTGTACCATATTCCCCTGCCGTAAGTCGAGAGTTTTTTGCTGTCCTGCACAAAAAGTCCCGCCCTGCCGTTGCGAAGCCTGCCGAAATGTGATAAAATGAAGAAAAAACGGGGGAGAGATACACTATGAACACGATGGTCATCGGCATCGCGGGGGGCACCGGCAGCGGCAAAACCACCGTCACCGAAAAGCTGCAGGAATACTTCGGGGCGGATGTCAGCGTGCTGCACCACGACAGCTACTATAAGCGCCACGATGAGCTGCCCTTCGAAAAGCGCAAGCTGCTCAACTACGACCACCCCGATTCCTTCGATACCTCGCTGCTCATCGAGGACCTGCGCTCCCTCAAGGCGGGGCATACCGTCCATTGTCCGGTGTATGATTATTCCATCCACAACCGCACCGACCGCACCGAGGAGGTGCATCCCACCAAGGTCATCATCGTGGAGGGCATCCTCATCTTTGCCGATGCGGAGCTGGCCGACGAAATGGATATCAAGATTTTTGTGGATACCGATGCCGATGAACGCATCTTGCGCCGCATTGTGCGGGATGTCCGGGAGCGCGGCCGCACCCTGGAATCGGTGGTCAGCCAGTACCTCACCACCGTAAAGCCGATGCACGAGCAGTATGTCGAGCCCAGCAAGCGCCGGGCGGATATCATCATGCTGCAGGGCGGGCATAACCTCGTCGCCCTCGATATGCTCATCGAGCGCATCCGCAGCCACATCGGGCAGGAGGAATAAAACCGAAAGCAAGCCAAAAGGGCATCCCCGCGGGGATGCCCTCTTTTCCTGTTGCCGGTCAATCCACCGACTTCATCGATTCCACCATGCCGATCTTCTTGAGGCGATAGTGCATCACCCAGTTCACCAGAAAGGAGAACAGGAAGGTGATGACCGCCGCCATCAAAAAGCTGAAGAAATAGATGCTGCGCCCGAACATGATGGAGTCCACCTCGGCGGTGGCCACCACAAAGCGGGTAAGCGCCACGCCCAGTCCCAGCCCCAGCCCGGTCCCCAGGATGGTCAGAATGATGCTCTCCCGGTAGATATAGGCCGAAACCTCGTTATCGTAGAAGCCCAGCACCTTCAGGGTGGCGATCTCACGGGTACGCTCGGTGATATTGATATTGGAAAGGTTATACTGCACCACAAAGGCCAAAAGCCCCGCCGAAACGATGAGCACCGCCACCACATAGCCCAGGTTATCGGTGATGTTCATATACTGCGCAAGCATCTCGGCATCGCTCGAGACCATCTGCACCGTGCCGCCGGCCAGCAGCTTTTCGCTGGCGGCCGCCCAGTCGTCCCGGTCGGTCAGGTCGATGATCACCGAGTTATAGCTCGGCGCCTTGCCGAAGACCTCCTCGTAGTATTCCGCCGAAAGATAGACAAAGTGGGAGGCATAGTTTTCGCTCACCCCGGTGATGAGCAGCTCATAGCTGCGGCTGTCGCCGTCCTGTAAGGTCAGGGTATCCCCGGCGGAAAGCCCCAGCATGGTGCCCAGCTTTTCGGTGATGATGACGCCCTCCTTTTCGGGGGTCAGCTGCTTGCGGCTCACCCGTTCCTGCAGACTGATAAAATCGGTCAGCCGGGTATAATCCTCGGAAACGGTCAGGTTCACCGAATAGCTCTGCTTATCATCGGCGGCGGTCATGGTGTTGCGGTACTGTGGCATCCACGCGGCAATGGCGGGGTCGGTATCCAGCTGGTCAAAAAGCGCCTGTTCCTTTTCCCCGTCGGCATTGTAGCCCGCCAGCAGGTCATACCGGAAGACCCGCTGGAACTGGTTCTGCACAATGTCATTGATGGCGTCCTTGAGGCCGTAGCCGGTCAGCACCAGGGCGGCGCACCCGGCAATACCCACGATGGTCATCAGCACCCGCTTTTTATACCGGAACAGGTTGCGCACCGTCACCTTTTGGCTGAAGGAAAGCCGCCGCCAGATGAACGGGATCTTTTCCAGCAGCACCCGCTGCCCGGCAGGGGGCGCCTTCGGCCGCATGATGTTGGCGGGCATCTCCTTTAGTACGGTACGGCAGACGTTGCAGGTGACCAGAGTGACCAGCAGCAGCGCCGCCGCCACGCAAACGGCAGCCACCCCCCAGTGGAACGGCGCCTTGACCGGCGGCAGGTCGTACATGATGCAGTAGGCATCGTAAATGACGGTGGGGAACAGCCGGAACCCGACCGCCAGTCCCAGCGCGCTGCCCAGCAGCGTCGCACTCAAGGAATAAATGAGATATTTCTTTTGGATTTCCCGGTTGGTGTAGCCCAGTGCCTTCAGCGTCCCGATCTCGGAGCGCTGTTCTTCGACCATGCGGGCCATGGTGGTAAGGCACACCAGCGCCGCCACCGCCAGGAAGAACACCGGGAAGATGGTGGAGATATTATCGATCCTTGCGGCGTCATCGCCGAATTCCCCGACACCCAGCGCCAGCTCCTTGCGGGTATACAGGTACCATTCCGCCGGGGAGAGCGTTTCCAGCGTTTCCTCGGCATCCGCCAGCTGCAGCTTGCCCCGGTTCAGCTTGGTCTTGCCGTCCGCTATCTTCTGGCGGGCATCGGCGCTTTTCTCCTCGAATTCCTTTTCCCCGTCCGCCAGCTTGATGCGGGCCTTGGCCAGCTCCCGCTCGCCGCTGTCCAGCCGCTTTTCGGCCTTTTCCAGCTCGGATTTATAGGTGTCCAGCTGCTTGCGGCTCTCCTCCAGCTCCTTTTTGCCGCTTTCATACTGGGCGGTGCCGGCGTTTATCTGCTTTTCCATCCCGGCAAAATAGCTGTTCACGGCGGTCTGGGTGGCCTTTACCCTTTCCGGGGTGACATTGCCGTTTTCATCGTACAGCAGGTCCCCCAGGTTCAGCTTTTTGCCGTTTTGGTCGGTCAGCTCGTTTAGTGTCGGCTTCAGCGTTTCCGCCAGGATGGGCAGCAGCACCGAGTCCTCCGGCAGGTTCACCATCCGTCCCAGTATCGCATTGACCTGCGCCTTGCCCGCCGCCAGCTGTGCCCGTGCGGCGCTTGCTCCCGCCATTTGCAGCTTGGCGGCCTCCAGCTGCTGCTTGCCCTCCTCGTATTTCTTTTCGTATTCCGCATACTGCTTTTTCTGCTTTTCCAGCTCGGCCCGGCCGTCGGTCAGCTCCTTTTCCCCGTCTGCGATCTTCTTCCGGGCGTCCGCCAGCTTGTTGGCGGCATCGGTCAGCTGCTGCTCGGCATCCGCCAGCTGCTCCTCGGCATCGGCTATCTTCTCCCGTGCCTCGGGTATCTTCTCATTGAGGTAGTCCGCCATCTCCTCCATCCGGTCGTCGCCGCGGGCAACCCCCACCGGCTCCAGCGCTGCCTTGAGGGCCTTCGCCAGCTCGTCATATTCATCGGTGTAGCAGTTCAGGGCATCGCTGCCCTCGGCGGTCACATACAGCTCGGTGTAGTATTCGGCGGTAAAATTCTCCTCCGGCACGTAAATATAGGCATCCAGGGAGCCATCCCCCACCGTGGTGCTGCCGCGGCGGGTCATATCTACATACATCGGGGAATTCACCATCCCCACGATGGTATAAACGGTATTCTTCAGGTCGTTTTCCAGATCGTCCAGCGGGTCGGCGGGGGAAAGGGTCAGCGTCTGCCCCACCCGAAAGCCGTATTTATCGGTCACATTCTGGTCGATGGCACATTCATCGGCCGCCTCGGGCAGACGTCCCTCCAGCACCCGCAGCCGGTTCATCGTTTCGGGGCTGTCGGGGTGCTGCGGCAGCGAAAATACCCGTGTGAGGAAGTTATCGTGGCACAGCGTCAGGCAGTCCACGAATTTACCGGCATAGACCTGCTTTACACCGCTTACCGCCTGCACGGCGGCAACGTCCTTTTCGCTGAACCCCAGGGAGGAAAGCAGCTTCACATCCATGGAATTATATTCGGTGTAATAGTCGCTGGCGGTATCCCGCATATCATTGCCGGTGGCCCGCACCCCCGCAAAAAAGCCAACCCCCAGCGCTACGATGAGTAAAATCGAGCAAAAGCGGTTGAGCGTTTTGCGTATGGTTCGGGTCGTGTCCTTCCGGAATGCCTCTGTCATGCTCTTGATGACCCCTTCCTCTTTGATACTTCCATGGCGGCTGCTGCCCCCCGGCGGCCCGCCGAAAAACGGGCGATGGCGGCGTTGGGCCCTCGCCAGGCGTAAGCCCGCCTCCGCTTCGCTTCGTCGGGCGTCAGCCTGCCATCGGACCCTGTCTTGCCCTCATCCCGTTTTTCACCGTCCCGCCGGGTTACCACTCTATCGTGGCAATATCGGCCGGTTCGGGATTGTAAACATTGCCGGCCACCTTGCTGTTGCGGATGGTGATGACCCGGTCGGCCATCGGGGTGATGGCGGTATTATGCGTTACCACGATGACCGTCATCCCGCCCTCACGGCAGGCGCTTTGCAAAAGCGAAAGGATCTGCTTGCCGGTATTGTAGTCCAAAGCACCGGTCGGCTCATCGCACAGCAGCAGCTTGGGGCGCTTGGCCAGCGCCCGCGCAATGGAAACCCGCTGCTGCTCGCCGCCGGAAAGCTGCGCCGGGAAGTTATTGAGCCGGTGCCCCAGCCCCACCGCCTCCAGCGCATCCGCCGCCGGGATGGGGTCCTCGCAGATCTGCGCCGCAAGCTCGACGTTCTCCAGCGCCGTCAGGTTCTGCACCAGGTTATAAAACTGGAACACGAACCCGATATCATGCCGCCGGTAGGTGACCAGCTGCCGGGGGGTGTACTTTACAATGTCGCTGCCGTCCACCAGCACCTGCCCCTCATCGGCGGTGTCCATCCCGCCCAGAATGTTCAGGACTGTGGTTTTGCCGGCGCCGGAGGGCCCCACAATGATGGCGAATTCACCCTTCTCTATGGTAAAATTGATGCCGTCGCTGGCCGCCGTCACGATCTCCCCGGTGCGGTAGCGCTTGTAAACATCCTTCATTTCCACAAATGCCATTGGTGCAGCCTCCCTTTTCTCCGGCGCATTTCGGGTTGCCTTTTCCGCCGGATTGAATTATACTGATTTTATCACTTTTATACGGGGTTTTTCAACTGCCGTTGTGCGGCAGATGCCGGAAAATCCGCAAATTAACGGAAAGTTCATATTCCGTCCGCCGTTGGGAGGAAAAAATCATGGCCAAAAGAGATGTAGCCGCGGAATTACTGCGGGAGCTGGGGCAGGATCGCACCGGGTTCCATTCCGGCGAGGAGCTTTCCTCCCGGTTGGGGGTCAGCCGCACCGCCGTGTGGAAGGCCGCCTGCCGCCTGCGGGAAGCGGGCTATGCCATCGAGTCGGTCACCCGGCTGGGCTACCGCCTGACCGCCCTGCCGGACGGCATGACGCGGGAGCTGCTGGAGCAGTACCTGCCGCAGGGCAGGGGAGAGACCGTCATCTGCTATGAGGAGACCGACTCCACCAATACCCGCGGGATGCAGCTTGCATTGGAGGGCGCCCCCACCGGCACCGTAGTGCTGGCCGACCGCCAAACCCGGGGCAGCGGCCGTCTGGGACGCAGCTTTCTTTCGCCGGGCGGGCAGGGGGTGTACCTTTCCTACCTCTACCGCCCCGACTGTGACCCCGCCGCCTTGAGCCTGCTGACCAGCTGTGCGGGGCTGGCCGTCTGCCAGGTGCTGGAGGAGCTGGGGCTTGCCCCCGCCATCAAATGGCCCAATGATATCATCATCGACCGCCGCAAGGTCTGCGGCATCCTTACCAAGCTCGCCAGCGACGCCGAAACCGCTACCGTCAACGGCGCCGTCATCGGCATCGGCGTCAATGTCACCCAGCAGCGGGAGGACTTCCCGGAGGAGCTGCGGGATAAGGCCGTCTCGGTGCGGGAAGCGGGCGTCACCGTTCCCCGGGCCGCCGTCGCCGCCGGTATCATCACCCGTTTGGATGACCTGCTGCTGCGGCAGCGCATCCTCTCCCAACCCTCCGAAGCCCTTATCGGGGAGCTGACCCGCCGCAGCTGCACCGTCGGCAGCCGGGTGGCGGTCATCAGCCCCACCGGGGAGTACGAGGCGCTGGCCGTCGGCATCGCCCCCGATGCCGGTCTCATCGTCGAATTGCCGGACGGCTCCCGCCGCACCGTTTCCAGCGGGGAGGTCAGCGTCCGCGGGCTGCTGGGCTACACCTGACCTCCCGGCGGGCACCCCTCCGCTTGACTCGTGCTGACCCGTCATTTCACTCCGGGCAGCCCTCGCCGCTGCGGGTACCCGCCTCCCGACCCGTCGGGGGCCCCATCGGGCAGCCCTCGCCGCTGCGGGTACTGCCCGCTTTCCATCCAAACGAAAGCTCCCCCGACCATCCATGGCCGGGGGAGCTTCCACCTCTTTATCCTTTTCCTTTATCGTGAAAGGGGGCTATCAGTCTTTTTTGCGGAACTTTTCGGGCACCACATACAGCCCGCCGGAGCACTCCGCGATCTCCTCCAGGGTCTTGCAGGCCAGCAGGTTCTTGGTCGCCATGGCACGGTCGATGCCCAGATCCTCGGGATAGGCCACCTTGCCCGCCTTGCGGAACGCCTCGATCTGCTCCTTGGTCACCAGCTCGCCAAACGGCGTGCCCTGTGCGATGGAGGACAGCATCAGACGGCGCTCCTCGGCGTCCTCGGCCATGTAGCAGTAGGCAATGCCCTGCTCGGTGACGGTGTGGCTCACGTCCTCGCCGTACACCATGATGGGCGGCGCCTCCATCCCGGCGTCACGCCCGATGGCGATGGCGTCCAGCTCCGGCACGAAGTTATTGCCCTTCTTGCCGCTGCTCTTCAGCATCTGGATGACGATCTTCTGGCCGCCGTGCAGGGTGTCCTTACCCTCCACCAGGCTGTGGTAGGCCGGGCTGCTGTGACGGCGCCCGCCGGGGTTGTGGCCCATGTTGGGCGCCCCGCCAAAGCCGCTCAAACGGCCGGCGGTAACGGTGGAGGAGTTGCCGTAGTAGTCCATCTGCAGGGTGGCGCCCAGGAAGGAATCGATGGCATAAAGCCCCGCCACCTGTGCCAGGGTACGGTTGCTGCGCAGGGTGCCGTCCGCACCGGTAAAGAAGATATCGCTGCGCTCTTCGGTGTATTTTTCCATGCCCACTTCGCCGCCGAAGGCGCAAACGCTTTCGACCCAGCCCGCTTCGATGGCGGGGATGAGGGTGGGATGGGGATTGAGGACCCAGTTGCGGCAGATCTTGCCCTTGAGGCCCAGCTGCTCGCCGTAGGTGGGCAGCAGCAGCTCGATGGCGGCGCCGTTAAAGCCGATGCCGTGGTTGAGGCTCTGTACGCCGTGCTTGGCGTAAATGCCCTTGATGACCATCATACCCATCAGGATATCGGCATCCTTGATGAACTGGGGGTCACGGGTGAACAGCGGCTCCATGGGGTAGGGCTTGTCCGCCGGGACGATGAAATCCACCCAACCGCCGGGGATATCCACACGGGGCAGGTCCTCCACTATCTCATTCACCTGCGCAATGACGATACCGCTCTTGCAGGCGGCAGCCTCCACCAGCGTGGGGGTCTCCTCGGTGCTGTACCCGGTAAACAGGTTGCCCTCCCGGTCGGCCTTATCGGCGGCCACCAGGCACACATTGGGGATGAGGTCCACAAAGAGCCGCGCGTAAATCTCCAAATAGGTATTAAAGTTACCGATCTTCACCTTGCCCTCGGCCAGCATCTCGCTCAGGCGCTGCGCCTGCGTGCCCGCAAAGGCAAAATCCACCGTGCTTGCAATACCTTTTTCAAAGTAATCCAGATGCTCGCTGCGGGAGATGGAGGGGATGATCATGGTCAGGTCGTGGATGACCTTGGGGTCGACCTCCGCCAGAGAAGCCGCCAGGAACGCCGCCTGCTTCTGGTTGTCGCCCTCCAGTACCACCTTATCGCCGGGGCGGATGACCGCCTCCATCAGCTTGACGATATCGCCGGTCGCTACTGCTTTGCCGCAGCACAGCGCAGCGGCCGCCTGCAGTCGTTCCGCCTTGGAACGGCGCTGATTATCCCAGGACATAGTTATAGAACCACCTTTCACTTTCACTTTCACTCTCAACAAAATTCGGCCTAATAGCCCATGTTAAGCTTTAGTATAGCATTGACTTTCTATAATGTAAAATATATAATATGAGTAAGATCGATAACGCACAAGCTATATGAGGTATCTTCATGGAAATTACACATCTTCGCTATTTCAAAAAGACCGCGGAACTGGAGCATATCACCAAGGCGGCGCAGGAATTGCATGTGGCGCAGCCCTCTTTAAGCCGTACCATCAGCATGCTGGAGGACGAATTGAAGGTCAAGCTCTTTAACCGCAAGGGCAAAAGCATCGAGCTGAACGAATACGGCATCATCGTGCTCAACCACACCAATCGCATCCTCAAGGAGCTGGAGGCCATCCACCGGGAGATCGACGACGCCCGTGAAAACAGCGTGATGAATGTGACCTTCTCCATGAACGCCGCCTCCACTCTCATCCCGCGGCTGGTGCGCGGCTTCAAGGAGGAGCACAGCGATATCCGGCTGCACATCCTTCAGGATGACCTGGTGGGGGACAGCGGCCAAAGCTGCGATCTGACCCTCTTTGCGGGCAGCCAGCCGGTCTCCGGGCCCTACTGCACCACCCTCATCGAGGAGGAGATCCGTCTGGCGCTCCCCATCACCAATCCGCTGGCGCATTTTGATGCCCTCACCCTCGATCAGGTCTCCAAGGAGGAGTTCATCTGCCTGCAAAAGGGCAAAAACCTGCGCAGCATCACCGATGCCTACTGCAAAATGGCCGGCTTCGATCCCAATGTCGTGCTGGAAAGCGACAGCCCCGAAACGGTGCGGGAGCTGATCCGTGCCGGGATCGGCATCTCCTTTATCCCCATTCAGACCTGGCAGGACATGGAGGACGAGCACATTGCACTGATCCCCATCTCCACCCCCCACTGCCGCCGCTATATCAACCTTTCCTGGCGGGAAAGCAGCTACCTTTCCCCGGCCGCCGTCCTGTTCCGGGACTACCTCATCAAGCACTTCGCCGAGCTTGCAAAATAAACCGGATCATGGTCCCGCCCCCTTGGGCGGGGCCTTTTGCTTTCCCCGCCCATCGGCGCAGCCGGGGCCGCTTCGCGGCCCTGCGCGGGCTTCGCCCGCGCCCGCCGGGCCGGAGGCCCGGCGCGGCTGCGCCGCCCCTCCCTACGGTCGGGAAGCGGCTGCGCCGCCCCTCCCTACGGTCGGGAAGCGGCTGCGCCGCCCCTCCCGGTCCCCGCACATTCCCCATCGCCGAACATCCAACCCAAAAATATTCAAAATCAAGAATTATTCCTAAATTTACAGTTGATTTTTCTCCCGAATAGGCTTATTATATATAGAGTAAGATGGTATAATTAAAATATAACGAAAATATAACTACAATTTCCGATAGAAAGAGGTGTCCCCATGTCCCATCTCTCCAAGGTTCAGGTCGCCATCCGTGATATCGACGTGCTGGGTGAGGCGCTCAAGGCTTTGGGCCTGCGCCGGGTGAAGGACGTCCCGGAGAATTACGAATTCGCCGATACCTTCAATACCTGCGATGTCATCGCCGTCAATGCCGTCAACCGGGTCATGGCCTTCAAATTCGTGGATGGCGAGGCCGAGCTGCACACCAATCTCGAGCCCGGCGACTTTGAAAAGACCCGTGATGAATTATTGCAGAAATACGCCGTGCTGCTCCTCAAAAAGACCGTCGAGCAGGAGGGCAAATTCCAGGTGCAGGAGCAGGAGACCCTGCCGGACGGCACCGTTCGCATCAAAGTAGGAAGGTGGGTGTAACCGATGGCAGAGCAAACCGTAACCTATCTCATCGGCAAGGACGGCAAGATCACCGTGGAGGTAAACGGCGTCAAGGGCGCCTCCTGCCGGGAGCTTGTCCGTGATACCGTTGAAAAGCTGGGGGTGGAGCTTTCCACCGAATTAAAGCCCGAATACTTCGAGCAGACCGAGGAAAAGGAGCAGGAGAAAAACCGCTTCTGACCCGAAACCGTTACGATAGGGGGGAGCGAAATGGCGTCAGCGCTGTGGCTCGGTTCGATGGAACCGCAGCAGCTCTCCCTTTTTTTGTCCCTGCCGGTGCAGGTGGCGGTCGCCCCCGCCGGGCAGCTGCCCCGTTTACCGGGTCAGCGGCTTTTCACCCCCGGTGATGACCGGGAAATCCTCACCGCGGCGCTTTCCGGCCGGGATATCTATTACCTCTCGGTCGGGGACTGGCAAACCGTTTTGGTGCCGCCCGTCCACGGCCGCCTGACGGCACTGGGACTGACCCCGCCGCCGGCCGGCCTGCCCGTCACATTCATCCCCACCCCGCCGCAGGAGCAGTATGCCGCCCTGTGCCGCCTGTTGCCCCTCACCGAGCCGGAAACTATCTACATCACCGGCGGAGAGGTGCGCTGCTCCGTCGTGGAGGAGGACTACCTCCCCCTTTTGGAAAGGCTGGGCCGCCTATGATGATAGGAAAATATTACCGCAACCGGGAGGAACGCTGCATCAGCGGCGGGACGGGCTGCGGGGTGGTCTATCTTTCCGGCTGTGATATGCACTGCGCCTATTGCCTGGTCTACGAAATCTCCCAAAAGGGTGCCGGGACCCCCGCCACCCCCCGCCAGCTGGCGGATTTACTGCTTTCTCTCGGGCAGCGGGGCGTCAGCCATATCAGCCTTGCCAATGTCGAGCCCTCCGCCGGAGAGGTCGTCGAGGCCATCACCATCGCGCGGGAAAAGGGCCTTGCCCTCCCCCTGCTCAATAATTTTAACGGCTATGCCCCGGCGGCCCTGACCCGCCGCCTGCTGCCCTATTTCCAGGGCTATATTATGGACTTCAAATACGCCGATGCCGCCCTGGGGGAGCGTCTTTCCGCCGCCCCGGCCTACCCCGCCCGTGCCGTGGAAAATCTGGTGCTGCTTTCCGCCCATTACGGCCCCAACCGCTATGAGGAAAACGGCCTTTTGCAAAGCGGCGTGCTGCTGCGGCATCTCATCCTGCCGGGGGCGTGGCAAAATACCGAAGAAGCCCTCCGGCTGCTGGCAAAGCACAACCCCTGCGGCTATCCGTTGTCCCTCCTCCCGGACTTTGTCCCGGAGGGCAATACCGCCGCCGTGCTGTCCCCGCCCTATACCGTTCCTGCCGGGCGGCTGCGGCAGCTTCAGGCCCTCGCCGCCGAACTGGGGCTTTCCCTTTTGTAGGGCCGGCTCGGCGGTTCGGCCGGAAAAATCGCAAATGGCGGCGTCACGCCCTCGCAATACATCAGTCCGCCTCCGTCGGACAAGAGTATTGCCTCGGCCCTTCCTTGCCCTTCCCCGATTTTCCCGCCGCCCAACCCCCATCGCAGACAATGGCATCTGCAAAACCAACAGGCCGCCGACCTTATAGTATTTGCTTACTTTCCCCATAGTCCCCCTCCTCGGAGGAGGGGACAGGGGTGGTGGTTCGCCGTTCTGCGCTCCGGCGCAGCGGCGATAAAAATGTGTCACAGACACCTTATAAGCACCGTTTAGCCCACGATCCGGGAAGCCGTCGCTTTGGCTTTCCGGGCGGGCGTTCCGGTGCGTCGGGTTTTCAGGGCGCAGCCCTGAATGACTTTTGGTTACTTTTCTTCACAGAAAAGTAACGCCCCGCCGGCAGGCGTACAGATTGTCACCCTCCGGTGACTTATCCCCGCCGTCAGGCGTACAGATTGTCACCCTCCGGTGACTTATCCCCGCCGTCAGGCGATTACAGACCATATCCCACCCCGCCGTCAGGCGCTTGCAAACCCGTTCACGACCACCCCGCCGTCAGGCGCTTACTGTTCATTCCCTTATTCCCGTAAATACTCTCTTTCCCGAAAGGAGAACCCATATGAATTTCCGTGAAGAACTGAACCTTGCCGTCCGTGCCCGCTGCGCCGTCATGTATGTCACCACCCGGGAGGAGGAACGCCTCATTTCGGTGGTGAAGGACTGCGCCGCCGAGCTGGAAAATATGCGTGTCATCAGCTGGGATTTCGCCTCCGGCTTTGATGTCGGCGTGGCCGTGGGCAAGGGCAACCCCATCGCCGTTCTGGATTTCATCGCCAAGGAACCCGCCGATACCCCCGTCCTCTATGTCCTCAAGGACTTCCACCGCTTTCTGGAGGACAATATGGTCTGCCGCATGGTGAAAAACCTTGCCGTGCAGCTCAAGCCCCAGCAGAAAAGCATCCTCATCGTCAGCCCCGTCTTTAAGGTGCCGGAGGAGCTTTCCTCCTCGGTCAGCGTTCTGGAATTCCAGCTGCCCACCCTGCCGGAATTGCGGGACTACATTACCAATATCACCCAGAATGTCGTAGTGGATATGGATCAGGAGGGCTTCGAGCAGTTCGTGCGTGCCTTCCAGGGGCTCACCATCTCCACCGTAAAAACCATCCTCTCCAAGGCACTTGCCCGCAGCGGTAAGATCAGCCTTGATGACCTCGGGCTGGTGCTGGAGGAGAAAAAACAGGTCATCCGCAAAACGCAGGTGCTGGAATTCTTCAATGCCGAGGAAACGATGGGCTCCATCGGCGGCATGGATACCCTGAAAAGCTGGATCATCACCCGCGGCATGGCCTTTTCGGAGCAGGCGCAGCAGTTCGGCCTGCCCTACCCCAAGGGCGTGCTCATCGTCGGTATTCAGGGCACCGGTAAATCCCTTTGCGCCAAGGCCATCAGTCAGCAGTGGCATATGCCGCTGCTCCGGCTGGATGTTGGCCGTCTGATGGGCAGCTATGTCGGCGAGTCGGAAGCCCGCACCCGTGAAATGATCCAGATCGCCGAGGCCATGGCCCCCTGCGTTTTGTGGATCGACGAGGTCGATAAGGGCTTTGCCGGCATCGGCGGCGTGCAGGGAGACAGCGGCGCACAGGCCCGTGTTTTCGGCAGTTTGATCACATGGATGCAGGAAAAGAAATCCCCGGTATTCATCGTTGCCACCGCCAATAATATCGAGCAGCTGCCGCCGGAATTCATGCGCAAGGGCCGCTTCGATGAGATATTCTTCGTCAATCTTCCCACCGAAAAGGAACGGGTGGAGATCTTCCGGCTGCACATCAGCCGCCGCCGGGATATCGCCGTCAAAAATTACGATCTTTCTGCCTTGGCGGCAGAAACCAAGGGTTTTTCCGGCGCCGAGATCGAGCAGGTCATCAATGACGCCATGTTCACCGCCTTTTCGCAGCAGCGGGATTTCACCACCGAGGATATCCTTGCCGCCATCCGCAGCACCATTCCGCTGTCCGTCACCTTCCGCGAGACCATCAATAAGCTGATTGCATGGGCAGGCAGCGGGCGGGCCCGCATGGCCAGCAGCCAGCAGGAGGCCAATGAAACGGCCGACGGCGACCGGCTTTATTACAGCTACCAGAACGGTACGGGGGATGACCGGGAATGATGCCTTTTGCCAATGACCCCTCCCTGGACCGTGTACTGCTCATCAGCCGGGAGGAAATGGGCGGGGCGGCGGGCGGCTTTGACCCCCTGCACCCCGTCTACACCCAAACCGAGGGCGCCGACCCCTTTACCTACCGCAATGACTTCTGCCGGATGCGCCTGCTGCCGGACGGCACCGTGGAGCTGACCGAGGAAGGGCAGCCCCGCCGCTATGCCGGGGAATGGCAGCAGCTGTATGCCCGGCTTTCGGCCTGTCGCACCCTGCGGGACCTCCGCATTTACGATTTTGAGGGCAAAAAGCCGCCCATGGCGGCCACCCTTACCACCTATGGCCGCCTGCTGCTTTACGGCAATGTCGGGGAGGAGTTCCTGCCCGCCGCCGAATGGCAGGGCGTCACCCGTGTTTTTTGGGATACGGATGGCTTCGGCGCTCTCTGCGAGGATGACAGCTTCCGCGCGGTGGGGGCCCTTTCGGTGCTGGATGGCATCGGGGAGATCGAGGAGGCGGTCGGCTCGGCGCTGCCGGGGCATTGCAGCCCGGTGGCCTACCTGCTGCAAAAAAACGGCACCGTCACCCTGTACGACCGCAAAAATAAAAGCATCCAGCGCCCCCGGGAACGGGTGCAGAAGATCGCCCTTGTCCGCTACAATCCCTACGGCGTTTCCACATGGGTCGCCCTTTCCAAGATCACCGGGCGGTTTTTGTGCAGCGAGCCGCGGGACGCCATTTCCGCCGACTTTTTCGGCGGGGATTATACCGATATCATCGCCCCCAACCGCTTCCGCCAGAAGATAGCGGACTTTGCCGCCGTGCCCCGCCGCTATCTTGCCGTGCTTTATCAGAACGGCTATCTGCGGGTATTCGGCGCCGGCTACCACAGCGGCGATATCCTTTCGGAGGACGTGCGGGGCATCGAGCTGGAGGGGGAGGAGCTCATCGCCTACCTCCCCGCCGACCTTTCCTATGCCCCTGCCATCGATATGGAGGAGCCGGGGGAGGAGGGGGTGCTTTCCCCCTCGGAAAGCCTTGTCACCCTCGGCAGCCCGGTGGACCTTCCGGCCATTCTTTCGCTGCTGCGGGAACGGGTGGAGGGCTGGCGGCAGGCCGAACGGCTGGCGCCTCCCGCCGCCAAAAAGCCGGTAAAGACGGTTCGGCGCAGCCAGCGGTATATCTATTTCCTCTACCGGGACGGCACCGTGGAGGCACGGCTTTTATCCGCCACCGGGCACAGTCCCCACGGGGAAAATGAGGTCTCGGCATGGCAAAATGTCACGGAGCTTATCCCGGGGCGGCAGCATACCCTTGCCCTTTGCAGCGACGGCACCGTTTTGACGGCGGGCCGCGGCTACGGGCAGCCCTATGCCGTTTCCGGCTGGAAAAATGTCCAAAAAATCTATCTTTCCGGCGCAATGGCCGCCGCCGTTACCGCCGCCGGTACCGTTTATGCCCTTTGGGCCGATACCAACGAGCCGGTCGAGGGGACGGAGCAGTGGCGGGATATCACCTCCCTTGCCCTCGGCGATGACTTTCTCATCGGTCTTACCGCCCACGGGACGGTGGTTGCCGCCGGGCATAATCCCGACGTTGCCGCCGGGGTAAAGGCATGGAAAAACATCACCCAGATCGCCGCCGTTTCGGAGGCGGCAGCCGCCCTTACTCGGGAAGGGTGGGTGCTTTGCTGCGGCCATCCCCGGTTCCTCCGCTACGAGGGGCTGACCGAATGGCAGGATATCCGGCAGCTTCTGGCCTATCAGAACGGCGGGTCGGTCTTTGTGGGACTGGACGGCGGGGGCCGGGCGCATTTCTGCGGGAAATGGAGCAGCGGCGCCCTTTGCCGGACCGACAGCATCGACCCCGAAAAATGGTCGGGGCTTCGCCGCATCTGGCAGGAGGACTACTACCTGCTGGGCGAAAAGCAGGACGGCACCGTCATTTGGGAAAGCACCCCCACCGAACGGGCCGGGCTGCCCCCGGCGGATGACCACATCACCGACTGGACCGCCGTGACCGACTGGGTCATCGAGGGGGAATTCCTCATGGCCATCTTCCGGGATGGGTCGGTCGGCTGGGAGGGCGCCCGCCGCCGCCCCGAAAAACGCCGCATCACCGAGGGCTGGGAAAATATCCGCCTCGGCCTTTTGTGGAGCATCGACGGGGGACGCAGCAACGCCATGGCGGTGGATTCCGCCGGGCACCTTTTCTCGGATCAAAGCGGGCAGGCCGCCCGGTTTTTCCGCCAGTTTGAGGGGGTGCGCCGCATCGCGGTGTTCCAACCGTTCTTACTGGTGCTGCACGGCGAAACCCTTTCCTTCGTACAGTTTTCGCAGGGCAGCTTCCGCCGGCATGACCTTTCCGGGGTGAAGGGGCTGCTCATCGCCGAGGAGGGCAAAACCGCAGTCGTCACCTTTACCGATGGCCGGGTGCGCTCCTTCGGCCGGACCCTTTACGACAGCACCGTGGACCCCACCGCCCAAAAGGTGCGCTTTTACGGCGACCGCAGTGATTACCTCGAAAACGATACCGACCCCTTCCGCCACTTTGAGGGGGTCATCGGGCTGCAGGGGCAGGGTCAGCCCTTTGTCCTCTCCGCCCATAATTCCAAAGCCGGGGAGAATTTCTACTCGGTGCAGCAGCTCATGTTCTTCTCCGGCATCCGCTATGCCGCCGAGGTGGAACCGATGGGGGATCTGCTTTTGGCGGACGGCACCTGCCGCAGCCGCCGCGGGGATCTTTTCTCGAAATGGGTCGGCATTATGCAGCTTTCCAGCTGTCCCACCCATACCGTCGGGGTCACCACCTTTCACACGGCGGTGGTTTACGGCGACGGGGAATACGGCAGCTGCAGCGTGGATGCCTATATGAACATCGTCCAGGCCTTTGCGCTGCCCCACGCCACCGTGCTGCGCCAGACGGACGGCACCCTCATTTCCCTTTGTGAAAAGCTTTCCGAGACCCCCTACGAGCCGCTGCCCGTCACCGCCGGGGTGACCCAGATGGCGATGACCGGCAGTCATTTTGCCCTGCTTTGCGCGGACGGCAGCCTGTGGTGCTGCGAGGCGCAGGCCTTTGCGGATAAGATACGCTGGCGGGGCAGCAGTGAATATTACACGCGGCCGTGGGGCCCGTGGAAAAAGCTGTTTACCGATGCCGTGCGGATGGCCGTGACCGGCGAGGAGATCCGTATTTGGCGGCACGATACCCGCTTTAGCTACATGGAGCCTACCCTGGAGCAGAATACCCTCTCGGGGCAGGAGCCGACTATACTGTGAGTATATTTTTGCGCCTGTTCTGCTCCCCGCAGGGGGCGGGGGTGGGGCGCAGCCCGTTTCGGCGAAGCCGAAACACGCAGGCTCCGCCTGCGTCAGCCGCCTGCGGCGGCTGGGGCTGCGCCCCCCGGAGCCGGCCCCCTGCAGGGAGCGGCCGAGCAAGATAAACCGAAAAGGAGAAGCGATATGGCCCTCAAAGACCTGCTGCAAAGCCAAAAAACCATCCGGGAGCTGAAAACCGAAACCGCCGCCCTGCGGCTGGAAAAGGAGGAGGCTGCCCGTCAAAAAGAGAAAATGGAGGCCAAAGCCGCCGCAGTCAGCCGGGAGGCCGACCGGGAAGCCGCCGGCCGGGAACGGGAGCAGACCGAGGCGGTGGAGGCGGCACAGCGCACCCTTTTCGAGGCCCTGCGGCCCCTGCTGCTTTCGCTGCCCACCGCCCGCAGGGCCATCGCCGCCAACCCCGACCTGCTTGCCGGGGATATGATCGGGATGTTTGCCCCGGTGGATGAATTCATCCGGGTGCTGGGGCTTACCGTCATCGGTACGGTGGGGGAGGAGACCCCCTACGACAGCGCCCGGCATGACTGCCCCGCCCTGCTGGAGCCGGGAACCCCGGTCATCGTGGCGACGGTGGGCTATGCCAAGGGAGAACAGATTTGGGTGAAAGCAAGAGTAAAGGAAGTGATCTGATGGAACGCTACGCCGCCCGTTTCGGCACCGGTAATACCGTGGCATTCCGCAGCTTTTTTGCCGGAAAGAGACCGAGCACCGGGAGCCTTCTGACTGCTTTGGCAGCACCGTGCTATGCCAAGGGAGAACAGATTTGGGCGAAAGCAAGAGGAAAGGAAGTGATCTGATGGAACGCTACGCCGTTGATTTCGGCACCAGTAATACCGTGGTGGCCCGCTGGAATTTTGCCAGGGAGGAGCCGCAGACCATGAGCTTTCCGGCCATTACCGCACCGGCGGTGGGGGAAATGCCGCCGGTCACCCCCTCGGTCCTCTATTACCGGGGGGAGCAGAGCTTCCTCATGGGCTACGAGGTCACCTCCCGCGGGCTGGATGATATCCGCAGCAGCCGCTATTTTTGGGGCTTTAAGCGGGGACTTCTGCACCTCACCTCGCTGTATGAGGAACGGGGACGGGAATTTTCCGCCGACCACATCGCACGGCTGTACCTGACCCGGCTGCTGGGCAACTTGGAGCTTGGGGCCGATACCCCCATCACCTTTACCGCCCCGGTCAATGCCTTCGACACCTACCGGGAATGGATCGCCTCCTTCTTTGCCGAAAACTACCCCGACGTCCCCTACCGGCTGGTGGATGAGTCGGTGGCGGCGGCCATTTCCTACGGCTCCACCCGGGCCGGTTCGGTGGTTTGCGTGGTGGATTTCGGCGGCGGCACGCTGGACGTTTCGGTGGTTCGCATGCCGGAATCCTTTGCGGGGGCGGCGGCCGGAGAAGCGGCCAAGGGCCGGGTACTGGGCAAGGCCGGCGCCTTTCTCGGCGGGGATGATATCGACCGGTGGATGCTGGAGGACCTGCTGCAAAGAGCCGGAAGAACTGCCGAGGAGTGCGAGGAGATCCTGCCGCAGCTGACGGCGCTGGCCCGCCAGATCAAGGAGGAGCTTTCCTGCCGAAGCGAGAGCAGCCGCAGCTTTTTTGATGCCGAGCATTTTAAGACCTACGAATTTTGCTACACCCAGAACGACCTTTTGGACCTGCTGGAGGAGCATGACTTTTTCGTGACCCTCAACGACGTCCTCAATAATGCCGTCAACATGGCGGAGGCCGGCGGTATTTCCCGCAGCCAGATCGAACGGGTTTTGCTGGTGGGCGGCACCACCCTCATTCCGGCGGTGCAGCGGGGCATCCGGGGCATTTTCGGCCGGGAAAAGGTGCAGTGTCACAAGCCGTTTGAGGCGGTCGCCCACGGTGCGCTGGCCTTTTCGCTGGGGCTGAATATCGTCGATTTCATCCAGCATTCCTACGCCATCCGCTACCTTGACAGCCTCACCAAGGAACCGCGGTACAAGGTCATTTTCAAGGCGGGCAGCGAGTACCCCAGCGAAAAGCCGGTGGTTCTTACCCTGTCCTCCTCCTTCCGCAACCAAAAGGCGATCGAGCTGATGATGGCCGAGATCGAGCATAAGCGGATGGGGCGGGTCTCCTTTGACGCCGACGGGCGGTTTTCCTCGGTGGATGACAGCAGCGATACCGTGCGGCTGCTGAATTACAACAAAAGTGCGGGCAATTCGGCGGTCATTGCCAAGCTGGAGCCCCCCGGCACCCCGCTGGATAAACGGCTGAATGTGGCGTTTTCCATCAACGCCCGCAAGGAGTTGACTGCCACCGTGCATGACAATCTGACCGGACAGGACATCTATGTGGATATGCCGCTGGTGGCCCTGCGGTGAAAAACACCTCCCACTAATACGGCAAAAACGACCCTTTTTTGCATATGAGGGGTTAATAATTCACTTTTTTTCACGGATAATTTACAATTGCGGGAAAATATGGGTGAGATTCGACTAAATGCTGGGCTATATTTACAGCAAAATAACAGGAAAAAGGAGCCCCCGAAGGGGCTCCCAAAATGAGGGGGATGGCTTATTTTTTGCGGGTGAGGACGGCCATGCCGAGCGCGGAGACGGCCATGAGGGCCACGGCCGCGGCGACGACATCATTGGCGCCGGTGGAGGGGTTCTTCTGGTCCTCGGTCTTGGGGGTGTCCTCGGTGCGGTCGGGGACGATGACGATGGTGCCGCTAGAGGGGCGCACGGTGCCGGGCAGTTTTGCCCAATCTTCGGCATTCAGCGTGAAAGTCTTTTCAGCCAGCTTGCTGCCATCGACAACCAGGACAGCCTTGTTGGGGACAACATCGTCCTTGGGAGTCCAGGGGGTCAGTGCCCAGTACTCGTCAGCAGTCTGGGTAGCGATGCAGCAGGTCAGGTAAGGATACGAACCAGTTCCCAGCTTATCAGTATTCAACGTAGCCGTGGTCAGCAGAGTCTCGCCGCTGTACAGCTTCACCTGTACGCTGGTTTTGAAGGTAACGTCTTTCAGTTCAACGGAAACAGCATTTTTCAGGACTCCGTTATCATGAGTGATGACGGCGCTCTCGATGCTGCTGTTGCCATTTGCCGATGCGATTCCGGGCAGGGCGCAGACCATGATCAGAACCAACATCATTGCAAGTGATTTTTTCATTTTTTCCCTTCTTTCAAAATTACTTTAATTTGACATTCAGTGAATGTCATTATTGCTTCAATTATAGCATACCCTTTTGATATTGACAATCACTGAATGTCAAAAGGAGAAAAAAATGTTCATAAATAAATCTCAGGACGGCTCGAATAATCTATGCGGAAGGAATGTCGCGGCTCTGAGGAAGGGACTGAAGCTGTCGCAGCGGCAGCTTGCGGACAGGCTGCAGGTATGCGGACTGGATATAGATAAGAATGCAATACAGCGAATAGAGTGTGGAAAGCGATTCGTTACGGATATAGAGCTGGTCCAGCTTGCGAAGGTCCTTCGCGTTGAAATATCCCGTCTCGTACAGTAAACGCAAAAAAGCCCCCTTTCGGGGGGCTTTGCTTACGCCGCTACACGGCGCAGTCCAGCACTATTATCCTGTTGCTGCCCAGGCTTTCCTTTGTGATGACCGCCTCGCTCTGGCGCATACGGTGTATGGCGCAGTTCTTTGCGTTTTCAAGGAACGGGGCAAGCTCGCCCAGCTCAAAGGCCAGCTTGTCGGCGGCGTAGTGCATGGGTATTACAACCTTTGGCGCTATGGCGTAGGCTATCTCCAGCGCCTGCTTATAATCTACTGTGTATATGCCGCCTACGGGTATGAGCAATATGTCTATATGGCCCATGGCTTTAAGGGTAGCTTCGTCAGGCAGGTGGCCTATGTCGCCCATATGGGCAAGGCGCAATCCGTCCATCTCGAATACGAATATGATGTTGCCGCCCCGCTTCGCCCCCTGCATTTCGTCATGCCAGCAGGGTATGCCGGTTATCTTTACATCCCCGACGGTATACTCGCCGGGGGCTGATATTACCTTTACGTCTCTGCCCTTTGCCGCTGCGGTATAGTTGTGGTCGTGGTGCTGGTGGCTCTCGGTCACGCAGTCCGCCTCAACAGGGCCTACGTTATAGCCGGTTGCCGGGTCGCAGGGATCCGTGAGTATACGGGTACCGCCCTCGCTTTGCAGCAGAAAACATGAGTGTGCAAATCTTTTAATCAACATATATTTATACCTCCTGAAGGGAATTAACCCAAATCAGCCTGGCGGCGCACTGCCCGAAAAGGCCCAGCCGCGCCGCGAGAGCGTCCCTCTCCCCGTCTTTCATTCCGTCGAATATGCCCAGCACAGCGGCTGCACAGCGCCTGTTCAAAGCGGCCCGCTTTGCCCCGGAAAAGCCCCCGGCGCTTATGCCGAGCCACAGAGCTTTCTTTATTGAAGCCGTATCCGGTATGCCGTCCCCGCCCTTTCGCGCAAGCATCAGGGACTTTATGAGCGCATAGGATACATCATCGCAGCTTTTATCCGGCACATCCGGCAGCTTGCAGCTTTCTATTATATGATTGGTCATGGCGTTATATGCCTGAATGGATATACGGAACGCCACATGGCCTTTCGCGGCGGTTATGCTCTCTATCAGCGGTACGCCAAAAAGGGACGGCTTGTGCCTGCCCAGTTGGTCAGTGAGCCTTTCCGCCCAGAATTGGGCGGTATAGCCGGTAACGAAGCCCAATGGGGCGGATACCTCCGCCGCGGGGTTGTCCATATCCAATTTTACGCCGGTCTTACCGGCACAGGCGTCTTGCAGGAAACGGCATAATTCGCTGCGAATAAGCTCTGTTATTTCGGTATTCGCCGTCATGGTAGCTCCCCAGCCAAAAAGTGGTTTATTTAGATTACGGCTTTTTTTACGATTTGTCAAGGCAAACAGGGCAATTTTGTATGAAATTTCTCAATCTTTTTCCTGCAAAAGGGCCGTTCTGCATAAGAACGGCCCAAAGCGTTTTTGCTGCTATATGACCAGCTGCCCGTCTTCGCTGTCGATTATCCTGAATATCTGTTCCTCTTCCCCCGTCTCCACGCCTATGTAGACTATATAGGAATCATTGCCCGAGGTACACTTAAACTCGTAGCACAGCCGCTCGGTCTCGGGTGTTATTGGTATCAGCGCAAGCTGGCGTTCCATAACCTTCAGCGAGGAAGCGAGATAGCCCTCCGCCTCGGCCATAGTGACGCTGGCCTCAGGCAGCTCCCTTTCGGTATGGCTGAAGAGATAGTTTCTGGCGTCAACGCCTGTCACCTCATTGGTCTCCCGGTCTACCCAGACCTTGATGAGATCGTTGTATAGTATGACGCCGTTCTGCGTGGCCGCGCAGTTGATAAGCGCCGCCCCGCCGTAATATTGGGCGTAGGTTGCCGTCATGTCCCGATAGCCCAGCTCCTCCAGCTTTTTCAGCGCCGTGTCAGCGTATCTTTTACCCTCAGCATCGTCAGGCTTTCCCTCGGTATTTCCCTGGCATGGGCTCATGTACCACAGCAGCTTGCCTCCCTGCTTAGTCACCGCCGCTTCAGCCCATGTTCCGTCTTCGTTGCTCATACTGAATTGATAGGCAGGAATCTTTCCGCCCGTCTCCTGCCCCTCGCCAAACGTCACGCCGGCAATTATGTTGGCCACGGTCTTCGCCTGCTCCATGGTCACCTCTCCGCCTGACAGACCCTTGGGTTCGAGTTTTTCGCTGCTTTCCGAGAAGGGGCCGTCGTATATCAGGGTGGGAAACTCCGATATGCCCTCGCTGTCCTGAGGCTTGTTGTCCGCAAAGTAGCCCTCAGCATCTATACCCTCTGTGGGTACGTCGCCCCTGGCGTACTTATCGCCGTATTCCTCCGCCAGCTTTGCGCAGCTGTCCCGGAGCTGTAGTATGGTGTTTGTATCCTCCTCCGTCATTACTCCGCCCCGCACTGCCTTCCTGGTAAGCGAATGTGCGTAATCGCCCAGCCTCACCACGAACTGGTTGAGCTCGGCCGTGTCCACGTGGGACACCGGCAGATAGGACATGTGGCTCACCGCGGAGCCGGACAGCCGCCAAACCTCGTCCAGCAGCAAAACGTATTGTGCGGGGGAATTGACGGCAGTAAGCTTGGACAGCGTGCTCTCCATATCGTAAAGGTCGTCGGTAAGCTCGCCGTATGCCCTGACATAGCTTTCCTTTGCCAGGTTTTTATAGCTCTCAGCCAGCGCCTTCTGCTGCGCCGCCCATAGTATGACTCCTATGAGCGCCACGGCCAGTATGGCGGGTATTATGTATTTCTGAAAAGCGTTCTGCGTTTTTTCGCTCATTTATCTCACCTCGTATAAAGCCGTTATGCCCCATTAGAAGAAGGCGTGCTCGCCTATGGTCAGCACCACATCGTGTGACAGCATCCACTTGTTGCTGGTCTTCTTGGGGTTGTAGTAGTACAGGCAGCCGCCGGTGGGATCCCAGCCGTTCATAGCGTCCCTGGCGGCCTTTATGGATTCGTTGTCAGGGGAAAGGTTTATCTGTCCGTCCGAGACGGCGGAAAAAGCGCCCTTCTGGTATATCACGCCGGATATGCTGTTGGGAAAGGATGAGCTTTTTACCCGGTTCAGCACCACTGCCGCCACGGCAACCTTGCCCTTGTAAGGTTCACCCCTGGACTCCCCGTGTACCAGCTTGGCCAGAAGATACAGGTCCTTGTCCCCGGAATTGCTCGACTCACCGGAGCTTGACGACCCGCCTCCAGAGCTGCCCGTCAGGGACAGGCCCAATGCCTTGGCTGTGGCCTCCCCTACTATGCCATCCGCCGTAAGGCCGTTTTTCTTCTGGAAATATTTTACGGCCTGCGCCGTTCCGCTGCCGAATATGCCGTCCACATTGCCGTTATAATATCCCCAGCGTTTCAGCTTGCTTTGCAGCGTCTTTACCTGCTCGCCGGAGGAGCCCTGCCTCAGTGCCGCCGCGTCCGCCATTTCCGGCACCGCGATGCACAGTATAAGCAGCAGCGCAAGCAGGGCGGCTATGCTCCTATTCAGCCCTCTCATTCTTTTTCGCCTCCCTTATAAGCTTCATTATCAGGCTATCAAATTTTGCCTCATCTTCAATTTTTCCATTTTCGTCCTCCAGTATGCACAGTGGCGGGAACATTACGCACCACCAGTTTTTTCCTTTTCCCTCTCCCAGTATCACCCTGAGTGCCTGGTACCTTCCGGCGGGATACAGCTTGCCGCCATACTCCCTGTCAGGAAAGTCATATGTGCCTATGTGCAGCTCGGCGGAATAATCCATGCCCCGCTCATGAAGCACGTTATCTATGGCGGTGCAGATCCCCCTCCCATCGTCCATGAGTCTGGCCTTTACCTCCTCCGCGCTGCCCACATTCCCCATGCCGCGCTCGTAATCCAATATGGCGTCCCGTACCGCAAGCTTTGTTGCCTGATCCGCCGCGCTGTCGCTGTTAGCTATCACGTGCATTCGGAATATGCCTTCCTCCGGCCTGAACAGCAGCACCGCCACTAACGACAGCAGCACCATGGATATGACGTACAGCAGCTTTCTGTACAGCGTATTTTTCATATTTGTTTCCCCTTTGTGTTGATTTGCATATTTTACATATGAAAAATTATCGCCGCGCCGCCGTTGAAATATACATTTGCCCTATCTGATGGTATAATGCGGATATGGATATAAAGGCTTACGGAAAAATCAACCTGACGTTAGACGTGCTGTACAGGCGGCCGGACGGTTACCATCAGCTCCGGGGCGTAATGTGCGCCGTGGACGTATACGACGCCGTACATATGGAGCGATCGGAATGCGTCAGCGTTACATTTGATGATGCAGTGCCGCCCCAAAACACCGCCGTAATGGCCGCCAGGGCCTTCTTCGAAAAAACCGGCAGAGGCGCGGACATATACATACAAAAAGGCATACCCTCCGAGGCCGGCATGGGCGGCGCAAGCGCAGACGCCGCCGGAGTGCTGCGGGGCATGAACAGGCTATACGGCGGACCGCTCAGCGAAAGCGAGCTGTATAGTATAGGTCTTTCCATAGGGGCGGACGTACCATTTTGCCTTATGGGCGGCTGCGCCGTGGCAGAGGGAATCGGCGAGGTGCTTACGCCGCTGCCCGCCCCGGAGCTGAACCTGCTTATAATAAAAGGCAACGAGGGAGTGAGCACAGGCGCGCTGTTCAAAGAGTTAAGGCTGCCCCTTGAAAGGCGTCCGGACACTGACGGGGCAATAGCCGCAATAATGCGCGGAGACATTACCGGGCTGATACCCCTATGCAAAAATGCGCTGGAAATTCCCGCCATCGGCCTTTCGCCCGAAATAGCGCAAAACAAAAAACGCCTTCAATCGCTGGGCGCCCACGCCTTCATGACAGGCAGCGGCGCGGCGGTAGTGGGCATATTCAAAACGGTAGAGCAGGCGGCGGAAGCGCAGAAAAGCTTTCGCGATCTGCCCTTCGCCCGCGTTTGTAGTACGGGCGGGTTTGTGATATAATTATCGGCAGTTGATCTGCAATTACATTTTTCCCAGGGAGGAAAATATGACACATATCGAAGGGCATAAAAAAATACATCTCATAGGCATAGGCGGTTGCTCCATGAACGGCCTTGCCCAGATACTCAGGGCCAGAGGATACCAGGTACAGGGCAGCGACAGCACCACCTCCCCCTTCACCGAGCGTTTGGGCGAGCTGGGCATACCAGTCGCCATCGGCCAGAAGGCCGAAAACATAGGCGATGCCGATCTGGTAGTGTACTCTGCCGCAATAAAGCCTGATAACCCGGAGCGGGCGGAAGCCAGACGCCGGGGCATACCCGAGCTTGAGCGCAGCGTTGCACTGGGCCAGCTCACCGAGGGCTACAAGGAGGTAGTAGGAATTGCAGGATGTCACGGCAAAACCACTATCACCTCCATGCTGGCCATGATATCCGAAAAGGGCGGCGCTAATGCCACGGTACACATCGGCGGCTTTGTGGATTTTCTCCACGGCGGCACCCGCATAGGCTCCCACGATTTGTTCATCACCGAGGCCTGCGAATACGTGGAGAGCTTCCTTACCCTCCGCCCCACGGTAGCCCTCATAAACAACATAGACAACGACCATCTGGACTACTATAAAAACATGGACAACATAGTTGCCGCCTTCCGCAGGTTTATCGGCCTCCTGCCCGAAAACGGCGTGTTCATAGGCTGCACCGACGACAGCCGCGTAAAGCGCCTTTTCGACGATTTCCGTGGAAATAAGATATCCTACGGCATGAAGGACGCGGACTATACTCCCGCAAACCTCGTCTACGACGGCAACGGCTGCCCCTCCTTCGACCTTATGTTCAGGGGCGAAAACCTGGGTCGCATAACGCTGCACATTCCCGGCAGCCATACGGTGATAGACTCTATGGCGGCCGCGGCTGTGTCCCTTTACCTGGGCGCGGAAATGCACACCGTATGCTCAGGCCTTGCGGCCTTCCGCAACACCCAGCGCAGGTTCGAGTTTTACGGCGAGAGGGATGGCATAAAGATATACCACGACTATGCCCATCACCCTGCGGAGGCCGCCGCGGCGCTGGACGCCGCCAGCCGCATACCCCATAGGAACATATACTGCGTGTTCCAGTGCAACAGCTATACAAGGGCAAAGACGCTGTTCACGGATCACGTCACCTGCTTCAACAACGCGACCGCGGTGCTGGTGCCGGATATTTACCCCGGCCGTGAAAAGGACGACGGTACCGTACACGCCCGCGACATGGTGGCGGGCATAAACGCTGGCGGCGGCAACGCCATTTACCTCGGCACATTTGAGGAGATACGCAAGTGGCTGGACGCCCACGCCGCACCGGGCGACGTGGTCATCACCCTCGGCTCCGGCGATGTATACAAGCAGACAAAGAAGCTGTTATAACTCACGGCATATAAAAAGGACGGCTCAAGCCGTCCTTTTTGTACTTTCGAGAAAGCGCTGCGCTTAATCCTCCGTATGGTCTATGTCTATTGCGAACAGGCCGCCCGCGCCGCCGGAATGCAGGAACAGTATATTGTCCCTGCCATCGAAATAGCCCTGCTGGTTGAGCTTTATGAGACCGGCGAAGGTCTTGCCGGTGTATACCGGATCGATTATTATGCCCTCCTTGCTTGCCATCATGCGCATCGCGGCAACGCCCGATGACGACGGTATGGCGTAGCCCGCTCCTAAGTTTTCGAATACGTTTATGTCGCTCTCCTCAACGTGTATGCCCGCCTCCAGCAGCCTGGAGGTTTCGTTTACGAGGTCCCGCACTATGGGCCTGAAGCGCTCGTCGTCCACGGCAATGCCGGTAACGCGGGTTTTGGGGGAATATATCCTTGCGCCCAGATCCATGCCCGCGTGGGTGCCGCCGGAGCCTGTGCAGCAGATAATATCGTCGAACCTTACGCCCAGCGCCGCCCCTTGCTCTATGGCTTCCCTTGCGGCGTTGACATAGCCCAGTGAGCCTATTGGCACAGAGCCGCCCACTGGCACGCAGTAGGGCTTGTGGCCTTTGGCCCGCAGTTCGCCGCATATTCTTTCCATCTCGGCATAAACATCGGCATAGTCGTCGGTATCCACAAAGCGCACGTCCGCGCCCAGAAGGTCGTTAATTATCTGGTTGCCCAGCTTCTGCCATACGCCCCGCTTTTTTAGCACCAGCACGGAGCCCAAGCCCAGCCTGTCACAGCATGCGGCGGTCAGCATGGCGTGGTTGCTCTGCGCGCCGCCGGTGGTGAGCATATAGTCGCAGCCCTGCGCCATGGCGTCGGCAATTAGAAATTCCAGCTTGCGCACCTTGTTGCCGCCCAGGGCGACGCCTGTCATGTCGTCGCGCTTTATGTAGATATTTTTGCCCATCGCCTCGCTTATGTTTGGAAGCCTGTAAAGGGGAGTGGGCAGTATACCCAATGACACACGGGGAAAATCCGAAAACTGCTTCATAGAAGTGCCCTCCGTATAATGCTTGTTTATATTGTCTATTTTACAACATAACGTCACTGTTTGTCATGTCAAAATACGCTGCCCACGGCGACGAGGCCATTGGCCAGGTCCTCCCTGTAACCGGCGTCCTCCGGAAAAAGGCTGTTTATAACTACCCTGTCGTCACCGGCCCTCCCTGTGGCGTGAATGTATTTGCCGCCGCCAAGGTACATAGCCACATGTCCCTTGAAGTAGAGAAGGTCACCCGAATTCATATTGGCCGGGTCTATCGCCTTCACCGGAAAGCCCTCCGCCATGCGTGAGTTCCGGTATATGGCCACGCCGTTGAGCCAGTATGCCGTGTGGCACAGGCCGCTGCAATCCATCCCCACGGACGATCTTCCACCCCAGAGGTATGGTACCCCAAGATATGCTTTGGCAGTCTCCGTCACGGCCCGGCGCAGCTCAGCCTCCCTCAGCTTTCCCGGCAGGGCCGCTATGTGGCTGCGGCGTATGTAGCCCTTTTCTCCGCCTATCAGCCGCACCTGGGCAAAGCTGTTATTCTCACCCGTCATTTCGACTTTAGCGCCCCGGGGCAGCGTCACCACCGTCCTGCCCTGATATTTGGGTATATCCAGCACTGTGCAGAAGGGAGTTACGACCCGCATTATTGCGCCGTCATACCGCGGGATAGCAAGATGCCTTTCCTCTATCCAGCCTTCATAGCCGTATTCCGTGCTTATCTTGGCAAAGCCGTTGCTTCTCTCCAGCACATCGGCTTCCTCTCCGTAGAGTATCTGGTCGTCCAGCTCTCCAACCGAAGGCTCTGAATAGAGGTTTGCTATGGGAGTGTTTACAAGCATACAAAGCTCCTTATACAAAAAAGAGCAGGCGGCCGTTGCCGCTTGCCCGTATTGTTATTACTGCTGTGTGGGAAAATCGAAGTACTCGCCCCGCTTGTAATCGTATATGGCGCCGGAGGAGAAGGCGTCGATGCGGACATAGCCGCAGGTGTCGCCAATCATCTGGCTGGAAACGGTGGTGGTGCGGTAGTTGCTGTGCACCAGGTCGACGGTCTGCTCCTGTCGGTCGGGCGTCAGGTAGGTGATGGTGGTGGTGGTTCCCTCTTCGCCCAGCAGGGCCGAGGTCAGGGAGGCA
>OMDX01000081.1_pt1 | contig 32157 bp, 33 predicted proteins | sample 1673711 | NCBI WGS metagenome assembly OMDX01 (sample SAMEA103958123, study PRJEB25191) | human gut metagenome
GACTGACCCTTTGCCGCCAGCCATACATCATCATTCATAAGGAACAGCCCTCCGTATGATTGCAGTCATACGGAGGGCTTGTTATTTTAATACCGCCCGGTACCCCGCGGGCTTTTTGATTTAATCGGGTCAACGGTCTTATTCCCTTCCGGCCGGGAGCCGCACCGCCATGGTGGTGCCGGTTTCGTCGCTCTGCTCCGCCGCCACCCTGCCGCCGTGCAGCGCCGCGATCTCCCACACCAGCGCAAGTCCCAGCCCCACGCCGCCGTATGCCCGGCTGCGGGATTGCTCCACCCGGAAAAAGGGCTGGAAGATGCTTTCCCGGTACTGCGCCGGGATGCCGCACCCGGTATCGATCACCCGGATGACCAGCTCGCTGCCCTCCTCGGTGACGGTGATGCGCACCGTCCCGCCCGGGCGGTTATAGCGGATGGCATTTTCGGTCAGGTTGAAGATCAGCCGGTAGATCAGCGTATCGCTGCCGGTCAGCACCCCGTCGCCCTCACACTCCAGCGTGATGCCCTTTTTCTCCGCCAGCGGCATGATATCCTCGAAGATCTCCTCCACCATCGGGGCCAGCTCGATGCGGTCGGTGCAGGGGACGGTGCGCAGCTCGCTCATCTCCAAAAGGGTCTTGGTCATCTGGGTCATGCGCTCGGTCTGCTCCCGCAAAAGCCGCAGAAAATCCGCCGTTTCCGGCAGCACGTTGGGATGCTCCGCCGAAAACAATTCCAGCTGCGCCTGCATCAGCGAAAGCGGCGTCCGCAGCTCATGGGCGGCGTTGCCGGTAAACTGCCGCTGTGCGGTAAAGCCCTCGTTCAGGCGGTCCAGCATCCGGTTAAAGGAACGGCTGAACTGCTGAAATTCCGGCAGCACCTCCTCATCCAGCTTCATTTCCGCCAGGTTATTCGGCTGCACCTGCTCCACCCGTGCGGCAAAGCTGCGCAGCGGCTTCAGCGCCCGCCCGGTCACAAAATAGGCCAGCACGCCGCTTAACAGCGTCACCGCCGCGGTGATGCACCAGTTGGTGGTGATAAAGGACTGCTGCGCCCCGCTGATGATGATGGTGATATCGTCATTTTCGCCTGCGGTGCCGGGGTCAAAAAAGGCCGGCTCCCCCTCGATGCTGTATTCCTGCAGCGTCTCCCCGATGGAATCCATATAGCGCCGGCCGGAGCTGCTGATGAGACAGTTCATCGCCACGCAGGTCACGCCGATCAAAAGCGCCGTCATCAGGGTGATGCGCCATTGTAAAGAGAGCTTTTTCACGCCTGTTCCTCCTCTATAATATACCCCTCCCCGATGCGGTTGCGGATGGGGTCATAGCCCAGGGCGGTCCGCAGCTTTTTGCGCAGTGCGGAAATATGCACCCGGATGGAATTGCTGAAATTATCCACGCTGTTATCCCACACGTGGTCGATGAGCTCCTCCTGGCTGACCGGGCGGCCCCGGTGCAGCAGCAGGTATTCGAGAATCCCCGTTTCCTTGCGGGTCAGCGCCAGCGGCTGCCCGGCCGCCGCTGCGGTGCGGGCCTTGGTATCAAAGGTCACCCCGCCGCAGGTCAGCACCACGTCGTTCTGGGTGAACTGCCGCAGGGTCAGGCTGCGGATGCGCGCCTCCAGCTCCTCCAGGTGAAAGGGCTTGGCCAGGTAGTCATTGGCGCCGGCATCCAGCCCCGCCACCTTATCGGCCACCTCGCTGCGTGCCGATAGGATCAGCACCCGGGTCTCCCGGTCGGTCTGCCGCAGCGTTTTCAGCACCGTCATGCCGTCCGCCCCCGGCAGGTTCAGGTCCAGCAGCACCAGGTCATACCGTTCCTCCCCCAGCAGCTCCATCGCCCTGTTGCCGTCATAGCAGTAGTCCACGCTGTACGCCAGCCGCCGCAGGCTGCGCACGATGGTCTCGCACAGCGCACGCTCATCCTCAATGACCAAAAGGCGCATCGTTACCCCTCCTTTTTTCGGTATAAAATGTACTGCTCTTTTCTCGATAAGTGTGCAAGCACACGCTGCGGCGGGCGCTCCTCCGCTTCACTCGGGCTGAACCTCCGTTACGGCGGGCGCAGCCTCCGCTTGACTCGGGCTGAACCTCCGTTTCACTCCGGTCAGCCCTCCCCGCTGCGGCGCGCCCGCAAAGGGCGTCTGCGCACTTATAAAGTAAAGGTTTTCTTTATTATAACAGACCAAAATAAATTTTGCGTTAAATTTCCTTTCTTAACAGAAATTTTAACCTCCCCGTGCTATGATTGGCACAGTAATTCGGAAAGGATGATGAAAATGACTCATGCAAAAAAAGCTGCGGCGCAGGTCGTGCTGCTGATTGCGGGCGCCGCCATGCTGTGCTTCGGCGCTTGGCGGGGCGAGGCCGCAACGGTATTCAGTAAGGCGATTAAATTATGTTTGGAGTGTGTCGGCATTGGATAAAAAACATACCGGGGTCTCCCACCTCCTGTCCCGCTTCCGGGGCTGGATCCAGGCGGGCGCCACCCTTCTCACTAATATTCATCTGCCGAATTTCCTCAAGGGCTCCATTTATCAGGGCGGCGGCAAAACCGTCTGCGTGCCGGGGCTCAATTGCTACTCCTGCCCGGCGGCCTCCGGGGCCTGCCCCATCGGGGCGTTCCAGGCGGTGGTCGGCTCCTCAAAGTTCCGCTTTTCCTATTATATCACAGGATTTCTCATCCTGCTGGGCGTTTTGCTGGGGCGGTTCATCTGCGGCTTTTTGTGCCCCTTCGGGTGGTTCCAGGAGCTCCTGCACAAAATCCCCACCAAAAAGCTTTCCACCAAAAAGCTGCGGCCCCTCACCTACCTCAAATACGCCGTTTTGCTGCTGATGGTGGTGCTGCTGCCGGCGCTGCTGGTCAATGACGTCGGCATGGGCGACCCCTTCTTCTGCAAATACCTCTGCCCGCAGGGCGTGCTGGAGGGTGCCATCCCCCTTTCCGCCGTCAATGCCGGCATCCGGTCGGCGCTGGGCAGCCTGTTTACCTGGAAGTTCTCCATCCTGCTGGCGGTGGTGGTTTTAAGCGTTATCTTCTACCGCCCCTTCTGCAAATGGCTCTGCCCGCTGGGCGCCTTCTACGCCCTGCTCAATAAGGTCTCGCTGTTCCAGATGAAGGTGGACCAAAACAAGTGCGTTTCCTGCGGGAAATGCGCCCGCGCCTGCAAAATGGATGTAGACGTGACCAAATCCCCCAACCACACCGAGTGCATCCGCTGCGGGATGTGCATCCGGGCCTGCCCCACCGATGCCATTCGTTTCCGTTATGGCTTCGGGGAGGGGAAGGACACCGAAAAAACCGAAAAAGCGGTGCCTGCACCGCAGAACAATACCCAATGATTTTTCAGGAGGAAACAAAAATGAACGTTAAAAAACTCATCACCCTGCTGCTGGCCGTTATGATGGTCCTTGCCATGGCCGCCTGCGGCGCAAAGGAAAACGACAAAAAGATCGATATCCCCGGCAGCAACACCATGACCGACGAGCCCAAGACCCTCGAGGAGGCCTCTGCCCTGTTCGATAGCCTTCTGGCGCAGGAAAACGCCATCCTCGGCGAAAACTCCGCCCTGTGGGAAAAGGTATTTATGGCCGCCAATAAGGATATGATCATGATCGAGGACGGCAAAAACTACGGCCAGTTCCTGCTGGATACCATCGAGGAGGCCAAGGATCAGTTCACCGAGGAGGAGCTGAAGGTGCTGCGTGAGGGCGGCGAGAAGATCCGCGATCTGGAGGATCAGCTGACCCGCCTGGAGGAAAAATTCCCCGAGCTGATGCCCAAGACCCCGGACGGCACCGACAGCGTCCCTGCGGAAAACGGCAAGCCCATCGAGCAGAACAGCAACCCCTTCCCCGCCTTTGAGGGCAAGGACCTGGACGGCAACCCCGTCAAGAGCAGCGAGCTGTTCGCCGCCAATACCGTCACCGTCGTCAACTTCTGGTTCACCACCTGCAAGCCCTGCGTAGGCGAGCTGGGCGACCTGGAGGCCCTCAATAAGTCCCTGGCCGAAAAGGGCGGCACCGTCGTCGGCATCAATGCCTTCACACTGGACGGCGATGAGACCGCCATTGCCGAGGCCAAGGCCGTACTGGCCAAGAAGGGCGCCACCTACCGCAACCTCACCTTTGCCTCCGGCAGCGAGGCCGGCGTTCTTACCGGTAATGTGTTCGCCTTCCCCACCACCTATGTGGTCGATCAGAAGGGCAACATCGTCGGTGAGCCCATCGTCGGCGCCATCACCGAAAAGAAGCAGGCGGAGACCCTCAATAAGCTCATCGAGCAGGCCATCGCCAATTCCAAGGCCTGATTTCTCCCCCGCCCCGAAGGAACTGCTCCTTCGGGGCCTTTTTTCTTTGCCTGCCGATGTAAACCCGCCCCCTTTTCATTGACTTGCCCGGCCCCGGTGTGGTAAAATACAAAGATAGAAAAAGTGGGGCAATATGCCCTCTCCACCACACCAATGAAAGGGAATGTTTTTGCCATGATACGCAGCATGACCGGCTACGGCCGGGATCAACAGCTCCTGCACGGGCGCAGCATCACCGTCGAGATCCGTTCCGTCAACCACCGCTACTTTGAATTTTCCTGCCGGGCGCCCCGCGGCTGCGCCTTCCTGGAGGACCGCCTGAAGCGTGCGCTGCAAAGCGCCATTTCCCGCGGCAAGGTGGAGGTCTCCCTCACCCTGCAAACCATCGAAAGCCGCCACACCTCCGTTGCGGTGGATCACGCCCTTGCCGGGCAGTATCTTACCGCCCTGCGCGCCCTGGGCGAGGAATATTCCCTCCCGGATGACCTCACCCTTTCGGTGGTCGCCCGCCTGCCGGATGTCTTTACCCTGTGCCGGGACGAGGAGGACGAGGAGGAGCTGGCCGCCGATGTCCTTTCGGTGCTGCAAAATGCCCTTGCCCGGTTTGTTGCCATGCGGGAGACCGAGGGCGAGCGCCTGCGGGCGGACGTCCTTTCCCGGCTGGCCGTCATGGAGGAGCACCTCTCCTTTGTGGAGGAGCGCTCTCCGCAGACGCTGGCGGAATACCGTGCCCGGCTCACCGCCCGCCTTACCGAGCTTTTGAACGGCGCCGTCCCGGATGAAAACCGCATCCTCACCGAAGCCGGCATCGTTGCCGACCGCCTGGCGGTGGATGAGGAAACGGTGCGGCTGCGCAGCCATTTTGCCCAGCTGCGCAAAATCATGGAGAGCACCGAGCCGGTAGGCCGCAAGCTGGATTTCCTGGTGCAGGAAATGAACCGCGAGACCAATACCATCGGCAGCAAATGCAGCGATACCGCCATTGCCGGCCATGTGGTGGAAATGAAGAGCGAGATCGAAAAGATCCGCGAGCAGATCCAGAACATCGAATAATGCGAAAGGTCGTGTAAACCCAGTGAAACTCATCAACATCGGCTTTGGCAATATGGTTTCGGCCAATCGTCTTATCGCCATCGTCAGCCCCGAATCCGCCCCCATCAAGCGCATCATCCAGGATGCCCGCGACCGCGGCACCCTCATCGACGCCACCTACGGACGCCGCACCCGCGCCGTCCTCATCACCGATAGCGACCACGTCATCCTTTCGGCCGTCCAGCCGGAAACGGTGGCCAACCGTGTAGTAGATTACGAGGACGAGGAAGAAATGGAGGGGCAGGCATGAACAGCAGCTACACCACACCCCAGGAGCATGGCATCCTTGTGGTATTTTCCGGGCCCTCCGGCGCCGGCAAGGGCACCATCCTCAAGCGTTACTTTCAGGATGATCCCCCCGCCGTGCTTTCGGTTTCGGCCACCACCCGTGCCCCCCGCCCCGGCGAGGTAGACGGCGTGCATTACCACTTCCTTTCGCGGGAAGCCTTCGAGCAGCTCATCGCCGAAGACGGCGTGCTGGAATATAACATCTATAACGGCAATTACTACGGCTCCCCCCGCGGCCCCATCGAGGAGGAGCTCTCCAAGGGCCACGATGTCATCCTGGAGATCGAAACCAACGGCGCCGGCCACATCCGCCGGATGTTCCCCAGCGCCCTCTCCATCTTCGTGGTGCCCCCCTCCTTCGAGGAGCTCAAAAAGCGGCTCATCGGCCGCGGGACCGAGACCCCGGAGGAGATCACCGCCCGGCTGGAAAAGGGCCGTTCCGAGATCGAAATGGCATTGGATTACGATTACATCGTGGTCAATGACGAGGTAGAGACCGCCGCCCGCCGGCTGGGGGAGATCATCCGTTCCGCCCGGTGGAGCAAGAAATTCAATCAATCATTTATACAAGAGGTGCTGAATAATGCTTAGACCCGCAATGACACAGATTCTGAAGCCCGGCGAAAGCTATTACAAGTTCGTGGTGGCTGTCGCCAAAAAAGCCCGTGAGATCGCCGAGGACGCCGAGGAGAACCACATCACGCTGGAGGAAAAGCCCGTTTCCCTGGCGCTGGATCTCTTTGCCACCGGCGCCGAGCGTCTTTCCGATTTTGACTGCTCCATGACCGAGCGCAAATAAGGCGCGCACTCTCCCCCTGCAAACCCGCTTTGCAGGGGAAAGTTTCATTTTTCCCGAAAAGGAGGCAAGCGGTTTGACCTCTGTTGCCCGTATCGCGGTGGAAAAAACCACCTGCCGGTTCGATAAGCTCTTCGATTACGCCATTCCCGCCGGGATGACCCTCTCTCCCGGCGTGCGGGTGCTGGTGCCGTTCGGCCATACCCGCCGCATCGGTCTGGTGGTGGAGCTGGCCGGGGACGCCGCCCATGCCGCCTTAAAGTCGGTGGCCGCCGTGCTGGAGGAGCAGCCCGTTCTCAATGCCGAGGGGCTTTTTCTGCTGCGCTGGCTGCGGGAAAATACCTTCTGTACCTGGTTCGATGCCCTTTCGGTGCTCATCCCGGCCGGATACGGCCTGCGGGGGCTCACCGGGTGGTCGCTGCTGCGCGGCGTCCCCCTGCCGGAGGACCTTTCCCCCGCGGAGCAGCAGGTCATTGCCGCCCTGCGGCCCCGCCGCAAGCCGCTGCCCGCCGCCGACCTTGCCGAAATGCTGGGGCTTTCCCTTTCCGCCCTGCCGCTGGAACGGCTGGAGGCGCTGGGACTGCTGCAGCGGGAGGAGCTCATCGAGCGCCGCATCGGGGATAAGACCCTGCAAATGGTACGGCTGACCGGCGCCGAGCCGGCACGCCTGACCCCCAAGCAGCGGCAGGTTTACGACCTGCTGGAGCAGGTGGGCTGCGGCAGCATCCGGGAGATCTGCTACTTTGCGGGGGTCACCCGGGGCGTGGTGGAAAAGCTGGTGCAGGGGGGCTATGCCGAATGCTACGAGCAGGAGGTGCTGCGCACCCCCGTCACCGGGGAGAGCGTCCCGCCGGAGCCGCCCCCCACCCTGACCGAAGAACAGGCCGCTGCGGTGGAAACGCTGTGGCAGGGCTACCGTGAGGGCGGCAGGACCGGGCTTTTGTACGGGGTGACCGGCAGCGGCAAAACCGCCGTTTATCTCACGCTGGCGCACCGTGTGCTGGCCGAGGGCCGCCGCTGCATCGTTCTTGTCCCGGAAATTTCCCTCACCCCGCAGACCATCCGCCGCTTTCTGGCGGCATTCGGCCGCCGGGTGGCCGTCATCCACAGCGCCCTTTCATTAAGCGAGCGTCTGGATGAATATAAGCGCATCCGCCGCGGCGAGGTGGATGTGGTGGTCGGTACCCGTTCCGCCGTTTTCGCCCCGCTGGAGCAGCTTGGCCTTATCATCGTGGATGAGGAGCAGGAGCACACCTACCGCAGTGAAAAATCCCCCCGGTACGATGCCGGAGAGGTGGCCCGGCTGCGGGCAAGGCACCACCATGGGCTTTGCGTTCTGGCCTCCGCCACCCCCAGCATCGAAAGCGCCTACCGCGCCCAAAAGGGGGAATACCTGCTGGCCCGGCTCACCGAGCGCTACGGCGGCGTTCCCCTGCCGGAGGTCACCATCCTTGACCTGCGGGAACGCCCCATGGCCGCCGAGGCCTTGAGCGAGGAGCTGTGCGAGCAGCTGATGCAGAACCTTGGTTGCGGCGAGCAGAGCATCCTTTTCGTCAACCGCCGGGGCTATTCCGCCACCGCCACCTGCATGAGCTGCCACCGCCCGCTGGAATGTCCCCATTGCTCCATCAGCTTAAAATTCCACGCTGCCAACGGCCGTTTGATGTGCCACTACTGCGGGTACAGCACCGAGGTTCCCAAAACCTGCCCTGCCTGCGGCAGCCGCCTGATGCGCTATTCCGGCGTCGGCACGCAAAAGGTGGAGGAAGCCTTAAAAATGCGGTTCCCCACTGCCCGCATCCTGCGTATGGACCAGGACACCACCATGCGAAAGGACAGCCACCAAAAGCTCCTTTCGGCCTTCGGCCGGGGGGATTACGATATCCTCATCGGGACGCAGATGGTCACCAAGGGGCTGGACTTCCCCCGGGTCACCCTCGTGGGCGTTTTGACCCCCGACCAGATGCTTTACGCCGATGATTTCCGCAGCTACGAGCGCACCTTCAGCCTGATCACGCAGGTGGTGGGGCGCAGCGGCCGCCGGGAGCTGCCCGGCCGGGCATTTTTGCAGTCCTATCAGCCCGACCACCCCGTTCTGACCGCCGCCGCCCGGCAGGATTACCCTGCCTTTTACCGCACCGAAGCGGAAAGCCGCCGGCTGCTGCTGTACCCGCCGTTCTGCCGGCTGTACTGCCTTGGCTTCTGGGGCAGCAGCGAAGCCGAGGTCAAGGCCGCCGGGGAGGCCACCCTTTCCCTGCTGGAGCGCCTGCTCCCCGCCGAATACCCGGAGCTTCCCGTCCGGCTTTTGGGGCTGGCCCCCGCCAATGTTCTGCGGGTGGCCGGGCGCTACCGCTACAAGCTGCTCATCAAGGGCAAAAACAGCCCCCGTATGCGGGAGCTCCTTTGGCGCCTCTACACCGACCCCTCCCTTTCCGCCCCCATGAAAACCGTCACCCTCACCATCGACCCCAACTACGACTCCGACCTATAACCCCCGCCGCCGGTTCTTCCTCGGCAAATCGCAGTCCCGCGCCCCAACCCCCGCGAAGCCGCTTTATCATAGTTTCTTCTCGCCTAACGGCGGCGCAAGATTTATAAAAAGTTCTAATCTGTACGCCTACCCGGCGGGGGCATCCTTTTGTGCCGACAAAAGGATGTAAAAACGGTTTAGGGCTGCGCCCTAAAAACCCGACGCACCGGAACGCCCGCCCGGAAAACCAAAGGGTGGTTTCCCGGATCGTGGGCTAAACGGTGCTTATAAGGTATCGCAGATGCATCTGCCCCCTCCCGGCCTCCCCCGCTTCGGGGGAGGGGAACGCCCTCCCTTTCTGTGCAAACCGCCAGCCCCGCTAACCATAACCATGGGTCAGCGGCTTGTAGATACCATAGCTTGCAAATCAGAAAGTATTTAGTTGCTTCCCCCATAGTTCCCCTCCTCCGAGGAGGGGACAGGGGTGGTGGTTCGCCGTTCTGCGCTCCAGCGCAGCGGCGATAAAAATGCGCCGCAGGCTCTTTTTAAGCCCATCTGCGTGCAGTACGGATTTAGATTTTTCGTGACCGAAAAATCTAAATCCGTATCCAGCGCAGCAGGGCGACCGGGTTTTCAGGGCGCAGCCCTGAATGACTTTTGGTTACTTTTCTTCATAGAAAAGTAACGCCCCGCCGGCAGGCGTACAGATTAAAATCTTTTGTAAAACTTGCGCCGCCGATAGGCGATAGCAGTCTATGTCATGTCCATCCGCCGTCAGGCGACTACAAGCTATATCACGAACATCCGCCGATAGGCGAAAACAAACCTTCACCAAATATCCCCGCCGCAGGCGGAACGAAACCACGAAAGACAGAAAGTGAGAAAAACCATGCGCATCGCAGACCAGTGGCAGGATTTTGAGATACTGGATACCAGCAGCGGAGAAAAGCTGGAGCGTTGGGGGAATACCCTGCTCATCCGGCCCGATCCGCAGGTCATCTGGAAGCCGGAAAAGGGCCCGGTGTGGCAAAAGGCCGATGCCCGATATAACCGGTCCTCCGCAGGGGGCGGCAGCTGGCAGATCTACCGCAGCCACCCGGAATTCTGGACCATCCGCTACCGTGACCTGCGCTTTAAGATCAGCCCCACCGGCTTTAAGCACACTGGGCTGTTCCCGGAGCAGGCCGTCAACTGGGATTTCTTCCGGGAGAAGATAGAAACGGCCGGGCGGCCCATCCGGGTGCTGAACCTGTTTGCCTATACCGGCGGCGCCACGCTGGCCTGTGCCGCAGCGGGGGCTTCCGTCTGCCATGTGGATGCCAGTAAAGGCATGGTGGCGTGGGCACGGGAAAACCAGCAGCTTTCGGGGCTTGCGGAAAAGCCCATCCGGTGGATCGTGGACGACTGCCAGAAGTTTGTGGAGCGGGAGATCCGCCGGGGCAGCCTGTATGACGGGGTCATCATGGACCCGCCGAGCTACGGCCGGGGGCCGGGCGGCGAGGTGTGGAAGCTGGAGGACTCGGTGTACGATCTGGTAAAGCTGTGCGCCGGGGTGCTTACCGAAAACCCGCTGTTTTTTGCCATCAATTCCTACACCACGGGCTTGAGCCCCAGCGTGATGGAGTATATTCTGAACACCACCGTCAGCCGCCGCTTTGCGGGGAAGGGCACTACCTTCTCCTCCGAGATCGGGCTGCCGGTAACCGCCACCGGCTGCCCCCTGCCCTGCGGCTCCACCGCCGTGTGGCACAGCAGGGACTGAAAAAGGGGCAGGGCGGGCAGGGGGCTGCCACCGCAGCCAAAGACTACGAAAAAAGCGAGGAACGCAATTTGAAAAAGCTGATAGAAACCGAGCATATCTCCTTCAGCTATGAGGAGGAGACCGGACTGCCGCTGGTGCTGGAGGACGTGAGCCTCACCATCGGGGAGGGCGAATTTGTGGCGGTGCTGGGGCATAACGGCTCCGGCAAGTCCACCTTTGCCAAGCACTGCAACGCCGTGCTGCTGCCCCGCACCGGCACCGTCACCGTGGACGGCATGAATACCAAGGACGAGGACAAGCTGTTTGAGATCCGCCAGTGCGCCGGCATGGTGTTCCAGAACCCCGATAACCAGATCGTGGCGACGGTGGTGGAGGAGGACGTGGCCTTCGCCCCGGAAAACCTGGGGGTGGATCCTGCCGAGATCCGGCGCCGGGTGGATGAAGCGCTGAAGGCCGTGGGAATGTACGAATACCGCGAAAGCGCTCCCCACCAGCTTTCCGGCGGGCAGAAGCAGCGGGTCGCCATAGCGGGCATTATTGCCATGCAGCCCCGGTGCATCCTGCTGGATGAGCCCACCGCCATGCTGGACCCCCGCGGCCGCCGCGAGGTGATGAAGGTGCTGCGGCAATTAAACCGGGAAAAGGGCATCACCGTGGTGCTGATCACCCACTACATGGAGGAGGCCGCCGAATGCGACCGCGTCATCGTGATGGATGACGGCCGGGTGCTGATGGACGATACCCCCCGCCGGGTTTTCAGCCACGTGACCGAGCTGCGGCAGGTGGGGCTGGATGTCCCCCAGACCACCGAGCTGATGACGATACTGAAGGAAGCCGGTCTGCCGGTGCAGGCCGATATCATAGACGAGCAGGAGTGCGTAGCGGCACTGAAAGCCCTGCTGACCCGTTAAGAGAGGAACCGTGCCGATGTCAATCATCAAAACCGAGCATTTAACGCATATCTATTCGCAGGGGACCCCCTATGAACGGGCCGCCCTGCGGGATTTCAACATCGAAATAGAGGAGGGGGAGTTTGCCGGCATCATCGGGCATACCGGCTCCGGAAAATCCACCTTCATCCAGCACCTGAATGGGCTGCTGGCCCCCACCGAGGGCAAGGTCTACATTGACGGCGAGGACCTGTGGGCCGATAAAAAGGATCTGCGGCGCTTCCGCTTCAAGGTTGGGCTGGTGTTCCAGTACCCGGAATACCAGCTGTTCGGCGAAACGGTGGCGGCGGATGTGGCCTTCGGCCCCACCAATATGGGGCTGCCCCCCGAGGAGGTGGAAAAGCGGGTGCGGGAGTCGCTGCGCTTTGTGGGCCTTTCGGAGGACATGATGAAAAAAAGCCCCTTCGAGCTTTCCGGCGGGCAGAAGCGCCGGGTGGCCATTGCCGGGGTGCTGGCCATGGACCCCAAGGTGCTTATCCTGGATGAACCGACGGCGGGACTGGACCCCCGCGGCCGGGATACCATCCTGGGTGAGATACGGGAATACCACGAGGAGCGCAAAAATACCGTGCTGCTGGTGAGCCACAGCATGGAGGACATCGCCCAATACGCCAAGAAGGTGCTGGTGATCGCCGAGGGGCGCCCTGCCATGTACGATACCGTGGAAAGCATCTTCGGCCGGGTGGAGGAGCTGACCGCCATGGGCCTTGCCGTGCCGCAGATCAGCCGGGTATTTGCCGGGCTGCGGGCCGCCGGCTGCCCTGTGCCGGAAAATATCTACACCGTGGAGGGGGCGGCTGCCGCCATCCTCACCGCCGTGAAAGGGGGTGCCGCCCGATGATCCGCGATATCACCATCGGACAGTATTTCCCCGGGCAGAGCGCCATCCACAGGATGGACCCCCGGACCAAAATCATCCTTTCCATCCTCTATATCGTCATGCTGTTTGTGGCGGATAATATGTGGGGGCTGCTGCTGGGTGTTCTTTTCGGCTTTGCGGCCTATCTCATCAGCCGCATCCCCGTTTCGATGATCTGGAAATCGATGAAGCCGGTGGTTCCCATCGTCATTTTTACGGCGGTGCTGAACCTGTTCCTTTCCACCGGCGACCCCCTGTGGCAGTGGAAGTTCCTCAAGATCACCAAGGAGGGCATCGAGACGGCGGTATTCATGTCGGTCAGAATTCTGTGCCTGATTGCGGGCACCTCGCTGCTGACCTACACCACCTCTCCCATCGCCCTCACCGACGGCATCGAACGGCTGCTTTCGCCGCTTAAAAAAATCAAGCTGCCGGTGCATGAGCTGGCCATGATGATGACCATTGCGCTGCGCTTTATCCCCACCCTCATCGAGGAAACGGATAAGATCATGTCCGCCCAGAAGGCAAGGGGCGCGGACCTGGAAAGCGGCGGCGTGATGCAGCGGGCCAAGGCGCTTTTGCCCATCCTCATCCCGCTGTTCGTTTCGGCGTTCCGCCGGGCGGATGAGCTGGCGCTGGCGATGGAATGCCGCTGCTACCATGGCGGCGAGGGCCGCACCCGGATGAAGCAGATGCATCTTTCCGGCCGGGATTTTGTTTCCGGTGTCATCACTGCGGCGGTTTTTGCCGGGGTGATCCTGCTGAACAAATATGTTAATTTCTTGCCAACGATTTGGTAATAATTTTATGATAGCATTCGGATGAGAGGGCATAGCCCGCAGGGTGCGGCGCCCCGCCCCCGGCGCTTCGCGCCGGTCGGCGGGCGGCTGCGCCGCCCGCTGGGCGCCGACTGCGTCGGCGCGGCGGGGCGCCGGGACTGCCCCCGTGCAGTAACCGGCGGGGAAGCACGCCCCGAATTCGCCGGAAAGGAGGTTCCCCCATGCGATACAAACTGACCCTGCGCTGGCGGGGGACCGACTACTGCGGCTGGCAGGTGCAGCCGGGCGTCGCGACCGTCTGCGGGACGGTGCAGGACGCCGTGGAAAGGCTGTTCGGCCGGCGCGGTGAGCTGACCGGCTGCTCCCGCACCGACAGCGGCGTGCACGCCGCCGGCTTTGTGGCGGCGCTTGGCTGTGCGGGGTGTTGCATCCCGCCGGAGGCATTGCTGCGGGCGCTGAATGTGAACCTGCCCCGGGATATTGCGGTGACGGCCTGCGAGGTGGTGGGAGAGGACTTCCACCCGAGGTACGATGCCGCCGCCAAGCGCTACCGCTACCGCTGGTACCAAAGCGAAACCAGAGACCCCTTCCGGGAGGGGCTGGCGGTACAGCTGCCCCGCCCCGTAGATGCCGAAGCGATGGGCCGGGCGGCGAAGCGGCTGCTGGGCACCCATAATTTTTCGGCGTTTTGCGCTTCGGGCGGAAAAATCCCCCCCGAGGAACGGGTGCGCACCCTGACCGAATGTGCCGTGACCCCCATCGGGGACGAGATACACCTGACGGTGACGGGGGACGGCTTTCTGTACAATATGGTGCGCATCATCGCCGGGACGCTGTTGGAGATCGGGCAGGGCAGGCGTTCGCCCGAGGAGATGGAAGCCATCCTGCTGGGGGAGCGCCGGGAGGACGCCGGCAAAACCGCCCCCGCCTGCGGGCTTTATCTCGAGCAGGTATTTTATGACAAAAAGGAGGCGGGCCTGTGAGCGAGCTGACCGAATTTGAACAAGCGCGCCGCCGGCGCCGCCGTAAAAAAAACTGGCGCCGCACCCGAAGGCTGGCGGTCCTGCTGGCGGTGGTCGCCGTCATCGGCATCACCGTTTTTGCGGGGCGGCAGCTGGGGTGGGATAGCCACCTGACGAACCTTGCGGCATCGCTGCGGGGCGGCAAGGGCTTTCCCGTGGCGCTCAACCGCCAGGAGACCCGGCAGCTCATCGGGGTAAAGGGCGGCGTGGCCCTGTGCAGCGAGGGCAGCGTGACCCTCCTAAACAGCAGCGGGGTCATCACCGGGGAATTCCCCCACAGCTACAACCGGCCGGTCAGCGTTTATTCCGGCGGGCGGCTGCTGACCTACGACGTGGGCGGCACCGACTGGATGCTGACCAATAAAACCAAGATATTGCAAAGCGGCACCGGCACCGGCATCCTGCTGGGCGGCACGCTGAATGATAAGGGCACCATGGCGCTTTCCCGGCGGGGCGGCAGCGGGCTTTCCGTTGTGACCGCCTACAATGCCCGCGGCGAGGAGATTTTCCTCTTGGAAAGCGGCGACTGCTACCTGACGGTGCTGGCGCTGGACGGCAAGGGGACCCGGCTGGCCGCAGGGGGTGTGACCTCCGGCGGCGGGGCGCTGGGCTGCGCCGTTAAGCTGCACGATATGACCGGGCGGCAGCCGGCGGTCTCTTTGGACTTTGCGGACGAGGTGCTATGGAAGCTGCAATGGTGCGGCGACGACCTGCTGGCCGTGACCGACCGCGGGGCGAGGGTGATCTCGGCCGGGGGAACGGTGCTGCAGGAAACTCGCTTTGCCGAAACGCCGACGGCGATTGCCATAGGCAGCGGCGGGCAGCTGTACACCGCCTGCGGCGACAGCCGGGAGGCGGCCGGGGTGACGGTGACGGCCTACGATGCCGCCCTGAACGAGGCGGGCAGCCTTACGGTGGCGGAACGGGTACTGATGCTGCAGGCCGAAAAGAACCGGGTGCTGATTTTGACCGAAAAGACGCTGCTGCTGGGCGATGCGGCCCTGGCCGAGGTAAAGGACAGGGAGGAAGCGGGCATCCAGCGGCTGGCGGCGTGGCAGAACGGGTACTACTGTATCACAGAGGAGGGACTGACCCGACGGCGGCTGTGACGGAGGACCCGCGGAGGGCGCAGCCGCAGCGGCGAGGGCTGCCCGCAAGGGCCAGCACGAGTGGGGCGGAGGCTGCGCCCGAAGGATAGCGGAAAACCGGACGAAAAAGAAAGGAGGGCGGGAGAATGAAAGACATTTTTACCTCTTCATTGATCTGGGATCTTGCGCTGATCGCGCTGATCCTGTTTGTTGTGATACGGTCGGTGGGCCGGGGCTTCGTCAGCTCGTTTATCCATTTGCTGGGGCTGGCGGCATCCTGCATCGTGGCGGCGCTGCTTTCCGGCAGGGCGGCCGCATGGGTGTATGACGGATTCCTGGCCGAAAAGCTGCAAACGGCGGTCAGCGACGCCCTGCAGCAGAAGCTGCAAACCTTTGTGGAGCTTCTGGACCGCATCGACCCGACCAATACCATTATCACATCGGCGGGGGATGCCCTGCGGACGGTGATGGTGGCGCTGCTCACCATGGTGGCGTTTCTCATCATATTTTTGCTGGCGATGGTGATCGTAAAGGCGCTGGCCAGGCTGACCCGCAACGTCAACCGGGTGCCGGTGGTGGGCGGGGTGAACCGTCTGCTGGGCGGCGTACTGGGCGCAGCGGAGGCCTTCCTTCTCTGCTATCTCATCGGCATGGCGGTAACGGTGCTCATCACCTTCAGCGAAAACGGCTGGAGCTGGCTGAATACCGCCGTGGTGCAGAAATCGACGCTGCTCAACTGGTTTGTGCAGTTTGAATTTCCCGTGTAAATCCTGCCCGGGAACGGGCATAACAATATAGGGCTTTGCCCCGTGACAAAATGAAGCGATCTCCCCACGAAAGGAAGTGGAACGACAAGATGGATAAAAACAATATGCTTTGCTCCCGCTGCAAAAAGCGGTTGGCGGTCATTTATATGACCCGCATGGAAAACGGACAGACCATCAGCGAGGGGCTGTGCCTGAAGTGCGCCAAGGAGCTGGGGCTCAAGCCCGTGGATGACCTGATGAAAAAGATGGGGCTCTCCGAGGAGGATCTGGATAAGGTAAGCGACCAGATGATGGAGGTCATGGGCGAAATGGCGGAGGACGGCGAGGACGGCTTTGAAAAAGGCGGCGCCATGCCGTTCCCCTTTATGCAGAACCTGTTCGGCGGGCTGATGAACCGGGAGCAGGAGGAGGGCACCGAGGCGCCTCCCCGCCGGGAACGCAGCGAAAAGCCGGAAAAGGGCGCCCCCAAGTATAAATATCTGGAAAACTACTGCGAGAACCTGACCCGCAAGGCCCGTGAGGGCAGGATGGATGCCATCATCGGGCGGGAAAAGGAGATCTACCGGGTGGTGCAGATTCTGAACCGCCGCACCAAGAATAACCCCTGCCTGATCGGTGAACCGGGCGTGGGCAAAACCGCCATCGCCGAGGGCATCGCCCAGCGCATCGTGGAGGGCAAGGTGCCCGCCAAGATCGCCCAAAAGGAAGTGTATATGCTGGATCTGACCGGACTGGTGGCCGGCACGCAGTTCCGCGGGCAGTTTGAAAGCCGGGTAAAGGGACTGGTGGAGGACGTCAAAAAGCACGGCAACGTCATCCTGTTCATTGATGAGGTGCATACGCTGGTGGGCGTGGGCGACAGCGAGGGCAGCATGAACGCCGCCAATATCCTAAAGCCGGCGCTTTCCCGCGGGGAAATCCAGGTCATCGGCGCCACGACCTTCAATGAATACCGCAAGAACATCGAAAAGGATGCGGCGCTGGAACGGCGCTTCCAGGCGGTAAAGGTGGGCGAGCCCACCATCGAGGATACCATCGCCGTGCTGCGGGGCATCAAAAAATATTACGAGGACTACCACCGGGTAAAGGTAAGCGACTTTATGGTGGAGCGTGCCGTGGTGCTTTCGGAGCGCTACATTCTGGACCGCTTCCTGCCCGATAAGGCGATAGACCTGCTGGATGAGGCCTGCTCCACCGCCTCGCTGGAGTGTGCGGCGCAGACCGAATATGATAAGCTGGCCGCCGAGCGGGAGCAGAAGCAGCGCCTGTTAAGCGACGTCATCAACCCCGAGGAGGGGGCGGAGATCGATTATCAGCGCATGGCGGAGCTGAAAAGCGAGATCGCGCGGCTGGAGGAGGGCATGGATGCCCTGCATGACGCAGCCTTCAACAGCCCCGTGACCGAGGACCACCTGGCCAAGGTGATAGAGCTGTGGAGCGGCGTTCCCGCCAGCAAGGTGAAGGAAAGCGAGCTGCAAAAGGTGGCCGATCTGGAAACCGGCCTGAAAAAGCGCATCATCGGGCAGGACGAGGCGGTAAACGCCGTGGCCGCCGCCGTGCGCCGCAGCCGCATCCGGCTTTCCGCCAAAAAACGCCCGGCCTCCTTCATCTTTGTGGGGCCCACCGGCGTGGGCAAGACCGAGCTGGTGAAGGTGCTTTCCGAGGAGCTGTTTGACAACGTGGAGCCGCTGATCCGGCTGGATATGTCGGAATTTATGGAGAAGCATTCCGTTTCCCGCATCATCGGTTCGCCCCCCGGCTACGTGGGCTATGATGAGGCGGGCCAGCTGACCGAGAAGGTGCGGCGGCGTCCCTATTCCATCGTGCTGTTTGATGAGATAGAGAAGGCGCACCCCGATGTGATGAACATCCTGCTGCAAATTCTGGACGAGGGACGCATCACCGATGCACAGGGGCGGCAAATTTCCTTCGAGAACACCATTATCATCATGACCAGTAATGCCGGCAGTGAACGGCAGGGAAGCGCTCTGGGCTTCGATAAGACCCGCTACGACGACGCCCGGGAGAAGGCGGAGACTTCGCTGCGGCAGTTCCTGCGGCCGGAGTTCATCGCCCGGGTGGATGAAGTGGTGGTGTTCCGCCCGCTAACCGAGGAGGATATGCAGAAGATCGCCCGGCTGATGCTGGAGGAGCTGCGGCAGGGACTGGCCGAACGGGAGATCAAGTTTGGCTGGGACGAGGGCGTGCTGCGGCTGGCGGCCGCCGAGGCCTACGGCCACAAGAGCGGCGCCCGGGACCTGCGGAATGTGCTGCGGCGCCGGGTGGAGGACCCCATCTGCACGCTGCTGGCGGGCTGCCCCGAACAGCCGCCTGCGCTGATCCATGCGGAGGAAAAGGACGGGGAGATCGTGCTGGTGACGGCGTAAGAAGGAGGACGAAATGGACAAGTTTAAGCGTATTGTGGCGCTCATTCTGGCGGTGCTGATCGTTTTGAGTGTGGCCAGCTACCTGTTTTATCTGCTGTGAAAAAGAAAAAGGCTCCCCCTTGCCCTGCCGGGCAAGGGGGAGCCTTTGCGCGCCCCGGGGAAAGCCCGCAAAGGGGGAAAGACTACGGGCGCAGCCCCGGCCGCCGTAGGCGGCCGGCCGCAGGCGAAGCCTGCGGCAGCCCCGGCTTCGCCGGGGCGGGCTGCGCCCGAGGGGCAGCTCAAGGCAGAAGGATAAGGGGACAGTCGCCGACGGGGAGAAGGCCCCCCGCCACCGTGACGGACTGCCCGGAAAGGGCGTCGGTGTAGGGGCCGTCCGGCAGGGGGACTGCCGCGGTGCCGCCCTGCCCCGCCAGCGGGAAAACGCCGACCGCACAGGCATCGGGGGCGGTGTAGTGGGCGGTCACAATGCCGCAGGCATCATCGGCGGTGATGCGGAACAGCGCATCGGTGGGCAGCGCCTTTTTTATGGCGGCAAGCCGGGCAAGATAGGGACTGATATCCCGCCCGCCCTGCCAGTCGATCGGCTCCTTTTCAAAAAGGGAGGGGGTGTGGGCGGCGCAGACCTCCTGGCCGGCATACAGCAGGGTGGTGCCCTTCATAAAGTAGCATAGCGCCGTCCAGGCCAGCAGCTGCTTTTCCTGCGGGAAGCGTGCCGCCGCCCGGGCGGTATCGTGGTTTTCCAGGCAGCGCAGCTTATTGTAGTGGCTGTCAAAGCTGACCTCCTGATAATCCACGGCATCAAACCAGCGGAAAAGGGGCAGCCGCCCCTCGGTCACGCCCTCATACAGCGGCCACAGGTCGTAGGGGTACAGGATGTCAAAGGCGGTGAAAAGCTCGGTATCGGTGGCAGCGTAATGCCCCAGCGAACGGAACGCCTGTATATGCGCCAGGTGGACGCTTTCGCCCAGCCAAACGGCACCGGGACGCACCGCCTCCACGGCACGGCGGGCCTCCCGCCAGAATTCCACCGGAACGGTACTGGCCACATCACAGCGGAAGCCATCGACGAACTGCGCCCAGTAGCACAGCGTTTCGATTTGATACTGCCACAGCGCCCGGTTTTCGTAGTCCAGATCGACGACGTCGGTCCAGTCGCCCACCTTATTGCCGCGGGTGCCGTCGGCCCTGGTGTAAAAGTATTCCGGGTGCTCCGTTACCAGCGTGGCATCGGGGGAGGTGTGGTTATACACCACATCGATGATGCATTTCATGCCCCGGCGGTGGATCTCCTCCACGAGGAACAGAAAGTCCTCCAGCGTGCCGTATTCCGGGTTGACGGTGCGGTAGTCACGGTTGGCATAGGGGCAGCCGAGAGAGCCCTTTTTATTCTTCACGCCGATGGGATGGATGGGCATGAGCCAGATGATATCCACCCCCAGTGCGGCGATGCGGTCGAGATCCGGCACCACCGCCCGGAAGGTGCCCTGCGGGGTATGGCTGCGGACGTAAAGCTCATAGATGACGCTGCGGCGCAGCCGGGGATCGGTACACTGTGCCATAATGGAAAGCCTCCTTTATTCCCGGTGGGGATTTTTCGGCTTGATTATAACCCATTTTGCAGGGGGATGCAATGGAATTTTTGTGCGCCCCGGAAGGGCCCGCAAAAGGGGAAAGACTACGGGCGCAGCCCCGGCCGCCGCAGGCGGCCGGCCGCAGGCTTCGCCTGCGGCAGCCCCGGCTTCGCCGGGGCGGGCTGCGCCCGGATCAGCGGGCAAGCCGCCCCCGCCCCGGGGGCTTGTGCAGGGGGCAAGCCCCCGCCCGCAGGGCGTTCCGGCGAAGCCGGAACCGGCGGCGAAGCCGCCGAGGTCGCCGGAGGCGACCTGCCCTGCGGGCGGCCCCGCACCCTGCACCAACCCGCCGAAATAATTCGTATGCCTGCGAAATAGTGCGAAATCGTGAGCAAACCGGCCGCTATTTGCGAAAAACCGGACCTGTTGATAGTTTAGCGTAGTAGCATAGTAGCACACTAAAGTGTATAATACCACCATAACATCACCCCAAAGGAGAACCACACCATGAAAAAAGCGATCGCACTGGCCGCAGCGGCCGTAATGCTGCTCACCCTCTTTACCGGCTGCGGCAAGCAGCCCGCCGAGGACAACAATACCGATAAGACCACCTTTACCGTCGGGTTCGATGCCGAATTCCCCCCCTACGGCTACCAGGATGAAACCGGCGAGTATGTCGGCTTCGATCTCGATCTGGCCGCCGAGGTATGTGCCCGCAACGGCTGGGAGCTGGTGAAGAAGCCCATCAACTGGGACAGCAAGGATATGGAGCTGGAGACCGGGGTCATCAGCTGCATCTGGAATGGCTTTACCATGCAGGGCCGGGAGGACAAATACACCTGGAGCAAGCCCTATGTCGATAACAGCCAGGTCATCGTGGTGAAGAAGGACAGCGGCATCACCGATTACGCCGGGCTGGCCGGCAAAAATGTGGCGGTGCAGGCGGACTCCTCCGCTTTGGCAGCGCTGACCCAAAACGAGGACGGCAGCAACGCCGATAACATCGCGCTGGCCGAAAGCTTCCGCAGCCTCACCGAGGTGCCGGACTACAACACCGCCTTTTTGAACCTGGAAGCGGGTGCAGTGGATGCCATCGCCATGGATATCGGGGTGGCGCAGTATCAGATCGCGCAGCGCGGGGATGGCTTTGTCATTCTGGACGGTACCATCGCCGGGGAGACCTACGGCGTCGGCTTTAAGCTGGGGAATACCGAGCTGCGGGACGCCGTGCAGAAGTCGCTGGATGAGATGGTCACCGACGGCACCTTTGCCAAGATAACGGAAAAGTGGGGTCTGACCGAGGCGGTTTGCCTTGGGAAGTGATGCCCGCCGCTGCGGGAAAACAGACGAAGCGCACCAACGCCGCCTTACCCCCGCCGCAGGGCGCCCCGCGGCCAACTATCCGAAGATAGCGGATAGATGGGGTCTGACCGAGGCCGTTTGCCTTGGGAAGTGATGCCCCGCCCCCCGCAAAACAGCAGCCCTTTGACGGGAACGGCAGGGGGCTGCATTTTTCCCGTATTCCCCGTAAAAAGGAGACCGACCATGAATTTACTGGAAATGATGACGCAGGTATGGGAGGGGATGGGCAATTCCATCCTCATCTTTGTGCTGACGCTGGTTTTTTCGCTGCCGCTGGGGCTTTTGGTGGCCTTTGGCCGCATGAACCGCTGGGCGCCGCTGGCCGCCCTCCGGCGCAGCAAATCCCCCCTTTGGCGCAGGCTATCCGGCTTTCGGCCGGTGCAGCTTCTGTTCAAGCTGTTTATCTCGGTGCTGCGGGGCACCCCGCTGATGCTGCAATTGATGGTGGTCTACTACGGGCCGTATTATATTTTTAAGGTGCCCATCACGCTGCAATACCAGTTCTATGCGGTCATTATCGCCTTTGCGGTGAATTATGCCGCCTACTTTGCCGAAATCTACCGTTCCGGCATCGAGAGCATGCCGGTGGGACAGTATGAGGCCGCCAAGGTGCTGGGCTATCGGAAAAGCCAGACCTTTTTCCGCATCATCCTGCCGCAGGTGATAAAGCGCATCCTGCCCTCCATCACCAATGAGGTCATCACGCTGGTGAAGGATACCTCACTGGCCTTTGTCATCGGCTATGCCGAACTGTTCACGCTGGTCAAGCGCATCGCCAGCCGGGAGGCAAGCGTGCTGCCTTATGTGGGCGCCGCCATTTTCTATTATATCTTCAACCTGGTGGTGGCCGTGGCGATGGAAAAGCTGGAAAAGAAGATGGATTATTATCAGTAAGGAGGCGTCCCGGTGAGTGTATTACGGCTGGAAAATGTAAAAAAGACCTTTGACGGCGGCTGTGAAGTCCTGCGGGGCGTCAGCCTGGCGGTGGAGGAGGGCGAGGTGGTCGCCGTGATCGGGCCCTCCGGCGGGGGAAAATCCACCCTGCTGCGCTGCATGATCGACCTGGAGGAGATCACCGGCGGCAGCATTTACGTGGGAGAGGAGGCACTGGTGCGGGACGGAAAATACTGCGCCAAGGCCGATCGGGCCCGGCTCATCAGCGAGATGGGCATGGTATTCCAAAGCTTTAACCTGTTCCCCCACATGACGGTGCGGGAAAACCTGATGAAGCCCTATCTGCTGACCCGGCCGGGCGCTGCCGATGCCGGGGAAAAGTGCATGGCGCTGCTGGAAAAGGTGGGCCTTGCGGAGAAAAAGGACGAATACCCCTGCCGGCTTTCGGGCGGGCAGCAGCAGCGGGTGGCCATAGCGCGCGCGCTGATGCGTGACCCCAAGGTACTGCTGTTCGATGAGCCGACCTCGGCTTTGGACCCGCAGCTGACCGGTGAGGTGCTGGCCATTATGCAGCAGCTGGCGGCGGAGCACCGCACCATGGTGGTGGTGACCCACGAGATGGGCTTTGCCCGGGGCGCTGCCGACCGCATCCTGTATGTGAACGGCGGCCTGATCGCCGAGGAGGGCACCCCGGAGGAGCTTTTTTCGACACCCAAAACGGCGGAATTGCAGGCGTTCCTCGGCAGCGGGGTGGGGGACTGAACAACCGGCAGCCCCCTGCAGGGTGCAGACGGCCCGCAGGGCCGGCCGGCTGCGCCGGCCGTAGGCGGGGCTGTGCCCCGCCAAAGCCGTCCGGAGGACGGCTTGCCCTGCGGGCCGAACCCGCCCTCTGCAGGGAGTCTGTCTTGCAAAGCAGCACGGAATGTGCTAAAATAGCAAAAAACAAGAAAGGCTCCTGCCGAAAGCGGTGGGAGTCTATTCCGTTCCGCGGCAGGGGAATAAGGCCCGCCGGGAGGGAAGAAAAGGAAACGCAATGAACCCGAAAATCAGACAAAATGTACTGCCGGTGGTGACCGCCCTTATCTGGGGCACCGCCTTTGTGGCGCAAAGCGTCGGCGCCGGTCACGTCCCGCCCATCACCTTTAATGCCCTGCGCTGCACGGTGGCGTTCGTCACGCTGGCGCTGGGCTATTGGGTCGTACGCACCCTCCAAAGAAAGAAAAATCCGCAGGCGGTCCGGCCGCTGGCGGCACGCCCCCGGGACCTTTTGCTGGGCGGGCTGTGCTGCGGTACTGCACTGGCTGCGGCGGCCTGCCTGCAGCAGGCGGGCCTGGCGGAAACCAGCCCCGGGAAGGCGGGCTTTATTACGGCGCTTTATATCGTGCTGGTGCCTATTATGGGGCTGTTTTTCCGCAAAAGGGTCACGGCGACGATCTGGCTTTCGGTGGCGCTGGCGGCGGTGGGACTTTACTTCCTCTGCATCAATGAAGCGCTGACCATCAGCCGCAGCGACCTGCTGGTGGTGCTGTGTGCATTCATCTTCTCGGCACACATCCTCCTGGTGGATCACTTTGCCAAAACGGTGGACGGCGTGGCGCTTTCCGCAGCACAGTTTGCGGTGGCGGCGGTGCTTACCGGCATCGGCTCGCTGCTGTGGGAAACCCCCACCGCGGCGGGGATCGCAGCCTGCCTCTGGCCGATCCTGTACGTCGGGGTATTCAGCGGCGGGGTGGGCTACACCCTGCAAATTCTGGCGCAGAAGGACGCCAACCCCACGGTGGTTTCGCTGCTTTTGAGCCTGGAGTCGGTATTTTCGGTGGTGGCCGGGGCGGTCATCCTGCATGACCGGCTGACCGGCCGGGAGCTTTTGGGCTGCGGCCTGATGCTGCTGGCGGTGGTACTGGCACAGCTGCCGGCCCGCAATGGGATTGCGAAGGCGCAAAAAGCCTGATATAATAGCAGCAGAGCAGAAGGGGAGACGGGGCCCGCAGGGCAAGCCGTCCTTCGGACGGCTTTGGCGGGGCGCAGCCCCGCCTACGGCCGGCGCAGCCGGCCGGCCCTGCGGGCCCTGCCCGTTCCCCCTGCACACGCCCCGAAAGAAGGAGAATTGCCATGTCCAAAATTTTTGCGGGATTTTTGTTTGTGTTCCTCAATTTTAACCTGACGCTGAACCAGACCTACACCGTCAACCTGCTGCCGGATTTCATCGGGTTTCTGCTGTTGTATCTCGGCACCCGGGAGCTTTTGGAGGAAAGCCCCCGCTATAGCGCAGCGGGGCCGTGGCTGCTGGCGCTTACCGCATACAGCCTCGCCGTGTGGGTGCTCAATTTCCTCGGTATCAGCGGCGGGTGGGTCGCCTCCCTGCTGACGCTGGCCGGCGCAGTGGCCTCCTACTACGCCACATGGCTGGTCATCAAGGGCTTTGGGGACATCGAAAATAATAACCGGGTCGAGATCGGTGCGGCACAAAGCATGCACAGCTGGAAAATCTGCGCCATCCTCAATATCGTGGCGGTGGGCCTTTCCTGGGTGCCGGTGTTAAGCGTCCTGCTGATGCTGGGCATGGTGGTGGTCACCATCCTGCTGCTGGTCAGCCTCAATAAGACCCGCAAGCTGTACGACGCCTTCCGCCTGCTGAAGCCCCAAAGCAATAACAACGGCCCGGAATTCTGACAGGGAGCGGGCAAATGCCGCACATTCCCCGCAGCGGCGGCAAAAATGAGCGCTGGCTGCGTCATCGAGCCTTGCCGGGCGTAAGCCCATTTCCAATGGGCGTCAGCCCGCCGGCGGCTCTCTTTCTTGCCATCCTCTCATTTTTTCCCCCGCCCCATATCGCAAAAAAAGACCGTCCGGAAAACCGGGCGGTCCGCTTTTTATGTAACGTCAGTCCTTGCGCCGGGGCAGGATGAGGGGCAGCGCCAGCGGCACGATGGCCGCCTCCACATGGGTGCTCTCGCTCATCTCCCCGTCGGAATTGAGGTTGGTGGGGCTTTCAAAATCAATGGTAAGGCTGCGGCACCGGGTGTAGATCACACAGTCCTCCAGCGTGGGGTCGCCCACGTGCAGCCCCTTCTGGAACTTCCCGATGACCTTGAGCATCCGCAGCCGGCTGATGGTCCGCACGATGCACAGGTCCATCAGCCCGTCCTCCACATTGAATTTGGGCGCGCTGTTCCAGCCGCCGCCGTAAAACCCGCCGTTGGACATCACCAGAATGAGGATATTCTCATCCATCACCCGGCCGTCATCCAGCACAATGTGCGCCTTTTTGCCCATGGGGCGGAAGAACGCCGCAATGAGCGCCATGATATAGGCGCCGCTGCCGGAAACAAGGGGCAGGCGCTTGTAGCGGGACATATTCTTGCACACATCGGCATCCAGCCCCGCATTGCAGATGTTGGCTGACCACTGGTCGTTGAAGCGGATGAGGTCGATGGGACGCTCCTCGGCGTTGATCTGCAGCTCCAGGTCGGAAAAATCACACTCCGGGAAGCTGCGCACAAAGTCATTGCCGCTGCCGCAGGGAACGATGCCCATAGCCACATTGGCGCAGCCGGCCAGCCCCTGCAGCACCTCGTTCATGGTGCCGTCGCCGCCGCAGCTGTAAAAGCGCAGGTGCTCCCCGCCGGAGGCGGCGCAGCGCTCCCGCACAAAGCGTGTGGCGTCCCCCACGCCGGTGGTCATGTAGGTCTCCAGCTCCTCCTCCCGCCCGGCAAAAAGCGACTGCAGGCGGGGCAGCAGGGTGTTGGCAGGGTCGGTCTTTCCGGCGGCGGGATTGATGACGAAGATGTGTTTCATGGCGGTAAAAGCTCCTTCGATATTAGGTGGTGGGCAGCTCCCACACCATGGCGGTGTAGGGAAGCGGCCGGAAGCCGAGAGATTGATACAGCCGCATCGCGACCTGATTTTCGGGGGTGCATTCCAGCTTCAGGGCGCCGGCCTTATCGCGGTAGTAGGCCGAAAGGGCCTCCAGAATGGCGCGGCCGATGTGCCGGCCTCTGGCCTCGGGGATGAGGTACAGCTCATCGATCATCACGATGGGGGCGCCGATCTCGCCGGAGAAGCTGTGCGCCAGCAGCAGATAGCCCAGCGTGCAGCCGTCCTCCACGATCATCCGGCCCTCAACGTTTTGGTTCCCGGCAAGGCAGGCCCGGAAGGTGGCGGTAAAGACCTCCGGACCGACGCGGTGCGCCACGGCGGGGGAATTGTACATATCGCGGCACATCGCAAGGAATGCGTCGAGGTCCTTTTCGGCAAAGGGGATGAGTTCCATCGGGGGTTGATGCTCCTTTTTATTCGTTTGTGCAGGCCGCCGCACGCCTGCGGCCTGCGGCGACTCCCGGCGGGGCGCAGCCCAAACCGCCCCCCGGGGCGGTTTCGGCGGACGAAGTCCGCCGGCTTCCGCGAAGCGGAAGCGGGCTGCGCCCCGAACCGGCGGCCGGTCGTTACCTCTATTGTAGCATAGAACCGGCAAAAAGCAAATGCAGAAATGCGATATAAGCAGCACTTATGGATAAAAGTAAAAAAAGCTATATCCATTATGGCAGAACTGTGATATAATAGATGGGTCGAGTGGCATTTTGCCCAATATACGAAAAAAAGGAGCATTCCCATGCAGGAATATTACGACATTACAGTGGCCGGCGTCCACCGCCGCCTGCCCGTTGTTCCCATCAATGAGAATATGTCTATCGCCGGCTTTGTCATTTTCGGCGATACCGATGTGGTGGAGCCCTGCGCCCGTGCGCTGGCCGCAAAGCTGCCCAAGGAAACCGAGGTACTGGTGACCGCCGAGGCCAAGAGCATCCCGCTGATCTACGAGCTGGCCAAGGTGATGAAGATGCCCCGCTATGTCATCGCCCGCAAATCGGTAAAGGGCTATATGCGCAATCCCATCATCACCACCGTCAATTCCATCACCAATATGGGACGGGAGCAGATTTTGGTGGTGGATGAGCACGACGCCGAGTTCATCAAGGGCAAAAAGGTCGCCATCATCGATGACGTCATCTCCACCGGCAGCAGCATCGAGGCCATCGAAAAGCTGGTGCGGGAGTCCGGCGGTGAGGTGATCGCCCGTGCCGCCGTGCTGGCCGAGGGCGACGCCGCCGACCGCAGCGACATCATCTATCTTGAAAAAATCCCGCTGTTCTTCCACGATAAAAAGTGATATAAGCAAGCCCCTGCGCCGACTGTGCAGGGGTATTACTTTACAGCGGCCTTGCCGCATACTTTTCCCCCGCCGGGAGATACTACCCCGCAAAAGGCGACAGTCCCCACACCCGCAGCGACGTCATCACTCTTGAAAAAACCCGCTGTCCTTCCACGATAAAAAGTGATAGAAGCAAGCCCCTGCGCCGACTGTGCAGGGGTTTTACCTTGCAGCGCCTTGCCGCATACTTTTCCCCCGCCGGGAGATACTACCCGGTGAAAGGGGGAGTGAAGATGGAACGACCTGTTTTGGGGCCGGTAGACCCGGTAACGGGGCGCCCGCTGTACCTGCCGCACGATGTGGTAAGCAGCACCGAGGCCACCGGTCTGGAGCCGGTACCGCCCCGCACGCCGGAGGAGGCCGACAGCTACGCCGACCTCATCGACTGGCCGCTGACCGACCAGCCGCCCCGCCGTTAGGGGCTTGCCAGCACGGGACAAATTTGATATTATCTTGGTAGCTTCAACAGGGGAACGGTGCAGGAAACGGCGCGATCCCGCCGCAGGAAAGCCGCTGCGCCCCACCAAATACGGCGGGCGCGGCCTCCGCTTCATTCGTGCTGACCTGCCACTACGGCGGGCACGGCCTCCGCTTCATTCGTGCTGACCCGCCGTTGCACGCCGGGCAGCCCTCACCGCTGCGGTGCACCCGCCTTCCCCCACCGGGTCTGCCGACCCGTCGGGGACCCCACTGCGCAGCCCTCGCCGCTGCGGCGCACCCGCCCTATCCCCGCAAGCCCCTGCAAGGTACCACCCGGCGGCCCCGCCGGGCGCGCGCAGCGCGCCCGCCCCGCCCCCTGCAGGGGGCGGGGGCCCGGCCCGAGGGGCCGGGCGGCGGGGCCGCCGGTTCCCGCACCCTGCATCCACCCGCAAAAACCACCACCAAAGGAGAAACACCATGAGTAAAGTCGCAGTCATCACCGGCGCATCGGGCGGCATCGGCGCCGCCACCGCCCGCAGGCTCGCCGCCGAGGGCTTTCGGCTGGTGCTGGGCTACTGCCGCAGCCGGGAAAAGGCCGAAGCGCTCTGCCGGGAGCTCCGTGCAGCCGGCGGGGAGGCCGTCACCTTCCGGGCGGATATCACCCGCCCCGCCGAGGCCGCCGCCCTCATCGACCACGCCGTAGCGGAATACAGCCACCTCGACGTCCTCATCAATAACGCCGGTATCGCCCAAATCAAGCTCTTTACCGATATCACCCCCGAGGAATGGCGGCAGATGTTTGCGGCCAATGTGGATGGGGTCTACCACTGCTGCCGGGCGGCGGTGCCGCATCTGGTGCGGCAGCACAGCGGCGCCATCGTCAATGTCTCCTCCATCTGGGGACTGTGCGGCGCCTCCTGCGAAACCCACTATTCCGCCGCCAAGGCCGCCGTTATCGGCTTTACACAGGCGCTGGCCAAGGAGCTGGCCCCCAGCGGCGTCACCGTCAATTGCGTCGCCCCCGGCGCCATCGATACCGAAATGAACGCCCACCTCTCCCCGGAGGAACGCCGGGCGCTGGAGGAGGAGATCCCGCTGGGACGCATGGGCACCCCGGAGGAAGCCGCCGCAGCCATCGCCTTTCTGGCCGGGGAGGACGCCCGCTATTTTACCGGGCAGGTGTTAAGCCCCAATGGCGGCATCGTCATCTGAACGCCGAAGGAGGAACCCCATGACCCTTTTGCAAAATACCTGCCTCATCGCGGCGCTGCTGGCATGGGCCATCGCGCAGCTTTGCAAGGTACTTATCGAACTCATCGCCCACCGCCGGCTGGACTGGCAGCGGCTGACCGGCGACGGCGGGATGCCCAGCGGCCATTCCGCGGTGGTCACGGCGTTGGCCGTCACCGCCCTGCTGCAATACGGCGCCGCCTCGTTCCAGTTTGCGGTCAGCGCCATTCTGGCCATGGTCGTCATGCACGATGCCATGGGGGTGCGCTGGCAGGCCGGGCAGCATGCCCGCACCATCAATGAGCTGCTGCTCAAGCGCAGCGACACCCCGCCGGAGGAGCTCCTGGAGGAGCTGCTGGGGCATACCCCGCTGCAGGTGGCGGCCGGCGCCCTGCTGGGCGCTCTGGTGGCTATTCTGTACACTTCCCTGTAAAATACTTTTCCCCCCGCAGCTGCGGGGGGATGCTTTTTTCGGTCGCTGCAGGGTGCCGGCCGGCCGCAGGCCAAACCGTCCTCCGGACGGTTTCGGCGGGCGGAGCCCGCCGGCCCCGGCTGCGCCGGGGCGGCCTGCGGCCGGTCCTCCCGCCCCCTGCACCGCCTCTCCTACGCCCAGAATTCCAAAAACCGTTCCGCGGCCGGGCAGGGCGTCACCTCCTGCAGTGCGCATACCGAAAGGCTCCGCTCCGGGATCTCCGGCACCGTCCGCAGCTCCCGGATGGAGCCGTCCGCCAGCGCCGAGACCGCAAATTCCCGGGTAACACACGCCACCCCCAGCCCGATCGCCGCCATACTGATGAGCAGCTCATGGCTGCACAGCTCGATCTCCGGCTTGAGCGTGACCCCGTTGCGGCTGAAAAAGCGCTCCAGAAAGCGCCGCGCGCTGGACTTTCGCTCCAGCAGCATCAGCGGGAACCGGGAAAGCTCCGCCAGCGTGTAGGCCCGGTCCTCGCAGGGGAAATCCGGCGCCGCCACAAAGACGTTGTGCAGCGTCATGCAGTGGCGCATCCACAGGTTTTCGGTCTCCTGCGGGGTGCTGGCAAAGGCCAGATCCACCTTGCCCGCCCGCAGCATCTGCAGCACCTCATAGCTGGTGCCGTTCAGTATCTTGATGCGGATGGCGGGGTACATAAAATGGAACTGCTGCAAATAATAAAGCAGAAGGTTCCGGGTCACGGTGTCGCTGGCGCCGATGACCAGATCCCCCAGCATCAGCTTGCGGGTCTGCTGCAGCTTGTCCTCTCCCGTTTCGATCAGCCCGATGGCGTTGCGGACATAGTCGAACAGCATCCGCCCCTCCGCCGTCAGGGTGACGCCGCGGGGCTGGCGGGAAAACAGCCGCACCTGCAATTGCTCCTCCAGCTGGCGGATGGACTGGCTGACCGCCGACTGGGAAATATACAGCGACTTGGCGGCGTCGGAAATGCTCTCCTCCTCGGCCACCTCACAGAAAATACGGTAAAGATCCAGCTTGACTGCCATTTTTCGGCCTCCTTTGCGATAAGTACAGCTTATGTGTTCTATTAGAAATATCTATTTTACTTATGGGTACACTTTCATTATACTGTGTTTGGTGCAAAAAACAAGTCAAAAAGAACGCAAAGCCGTTCCAAACGAAGGAGATAAAATATGAGCAGAATGTTCGGAACCATCGTCCGCGGGGTCAGGGCGCCCATTTTCCGGGAGGGCGACGACGTGGTAAAAGGCACGGTGGAAACCGTCCTGAACGCCCTGAAGGAGGGCAATGTGCAGCCCCGTGACCGGGATATCGTCGCCATTACCGAGTCGGTGGTGGCCCGCACCCAGGGCAATTACGCCACCATTGAGCAGATCGCAGCGGATGCAGCGGCCAAAACCGGCGGAAAAACCGTCGGCGTTACCTTTCCCATATTAAGCCGCAACCGCTTTTCGGTGCTGCTTTCCGGCATTGCCGCAGGCTGCCAAAAGGTGGTACTGATGTTGAGCTACCCCTCCGATGAGGTCGGCAACCACCTCATCAGTATGGACCGGCTGGATGAAAAGGGCATCGACCCGTGGCGGGACGTCCTTTCGCTGGAGCGCTTCCGCGCCGAGTTCGGCTCGGTCATCCACCCCTTTACCGGCGTGGATTATGTGGAATATTATTCCAACCTCATCCGGGAGGCCGGCGCCGAGGTAGAGGTGGTTTTTTCCAACCGTGTGCAGACCATCCTGGATTACACCGATACCGTCATCACCTGTGATATACACACCCGTGCCCGCAGCAAACGCCTGCTGAAGGCCGCCGGCGCCCGTACCGTACTGGGCCTGGACGACCTGATGAACGCCCCGGTGGCCGGCAGCGGCTACAATCCGCAGTACGGGCTGCTGGGCTCCAATAAGGCCGACGATACCCGGGTGAAGCTGTTCCCCCGGGACGCCATGCTGGTGGCGGAGTGCATCGGCAGGGGGATGAGCGAGGCCACCGGTCACCGCATCGAGGCGATGGTTTACGGGGACGGCGCCTTTAAGGACCCTGCGGGGAAGATTTGGGAGCTGGCCGACCCGGTGGTGGCGCCCGGCTATACCAAGGGGCTCATCGGCACGCCCAATGAGCTGAAGCTGAAGTACCTGGCCGACAACGAATTCGGCGACCTTTCCGGCTCTGCCCTGCAGGAGGCGGTGGCCCGCCGCATCCGGGAAAAGGACGCCGGCAGCCTGGTGGGCAACATGGTGAGCGAGGGCACAACCCCCCGCAACCTGACCGATCTCATCGGTTCGCTGTGCGACCTGACCAGCGGCAGCGGCGATAAGGGCACCCCCATCATCTACATTCAGGGTTACTTTGATAACTACACCACCGAATAATGCCGCATTTCGGCCCGCCCCCTGCCGGGGGCGGGCCTTTTCGGTTTTGGCAGGGGGCGGGGGCAGGCGGGAGGGAAAGCG
>OMDX01000106.1_pt1 | contig 28046 bp, 23 predicted proteins | sample 1673711 | NCBI WGS metagenome assembly OMDX01 (sample SAMEA103958123, study PRJEB25191) | human gut metagenome
AACCGTTGCGACCGCCAAGGCCATGGCGGTGCTCGAGCGAAGCGCATCCATGGGCGTCATCGTCGCGGCGCCTACGGCAGGCTCCTCCGGCATCGTCCCTGGATGCGTCTTGGCACTGGCCGAGCATCTTGACGCCAGCGACGAGACCGTCATAGAGGCGCTCTTCTGCGCGGCAGCCATCGGACTCAACCTTACGACCTCAGCCTGCGTAGCAGGAGCCGAAGGCGGTTGCCAAGCCGAGGTCGGAAGCGCTGCCGCCATGGCAGCAGCGGCGCTCGTCCAGATGATGGGCGGCACGCCCGAGCAGGCACTCCACGCCTCCTCTTTGGCACTCTCCAACCTCTTGGGCCTCGTATGCGACCCGGTGGGCGGACTCGTGGAAGTGCCCTGCCAAACACGAAACGCCATTGGAGTGGCAGCCGCATTCTCCTCCGCGCAGCTCGCACTTTCCGGCATAACCAGCCTTGTCCCCTTTGACGAGATGGCAAAAGTCATGCTCAGCGTAGGCCATGCCCTGCCCGCAAGCCTTCGCGAGACCGCACGCGGCGGCATTGCCCAGGCGCCCTCCGCGCTCTCGGCATGTGCCCGCTGCGGCATCTGCGCCTAGCATTTACTACGCCGCCGTTCCCAAACCTCAAATGCTCCTCAAAATGTGGTGAAAACTCCATGTCGTGCATCCTATTTAAGATCGAATAGGTATAATCGCCTTTGCTAGATGGCAAGTTTTCAATCAAATCGAGGAAAGACCCGATGGCATTTGATGCACAATCCGGGAACGGTGGCGTAACCCCGCCTCAGCCCGTGACGCCCAACTCCACCAGAATCATGCCCCCTGTCTCACAGGCAGCTCGCGTCCATTCGGCAAACGCACGCGCCCAGCAGCCTGCTGGCGCACATCGCGCACCCAACCATATGGCTCCCCCCAAGGCCACTTCAAATGCAGGTGGTTCTGCGCCCCAAGAGCCCAAGAACCGCAAGCATGGCAAGATCGCAGCCGCCATCGTGGGAGGCGTCGTTGTCGTAGCCTACATCGCCGGCGTCATCGCCTTCTCCAATATCTACTATCCCAATACGTCGATTGCCGGCGTGGATGTGTCTCTTGCCACAGCAAACACCGCTGCGGGGCGAATCGAATCCTCACTTGCAAATTACTCGATGCACCTCACCGGCTGCGGCATGGACTGGACCTTTACGCCTGCCAAAGGGACATTCTCCATCGACGCTAAAGCCGAGGCACAAGCCGTTCTAGCGGGAGATTCCGCCTTCCTCTGGCCCGTCAAGCTCATCCGATCGCTCGCCACGGGTAACGCCAAGGAAAACCTCGCCTCTCTCGACGAGACAACCAAGGCAACCTACGACAAGGACGCCTTTAACCAGGAGCTCTCCGCCGCCATCGATGCCTTCAACCAAGACCGACCCGGCACCTTCGATGCCGCCGGCGCCTATGACGCCGATGCCGGCAAGTTCACCGTCGAAAAGGCGCGTTCGAGCCAGCGCATAAATGCCGATACGGTAACAAAGACGGCAACGGAAGCCATCGAGCACGCTCAGTCCACCTGCTCCCTTGACGATTCTGCCTACGAGCCTCTCGCCGGAGGCGCCACCGACGAACAGCTCCAAAAGGCCTGCGACGCAGCAAATGAGCTGCTCGGCGTCAACGTGAATCTCAAGATGGGCGGAGCCACTGTGGCTACGCTCGACGGCGCCCAGATGTGCAAGTGGATCACCTTCGACGACTCGCTCAACCCCACGCTCAACCACGATCAGCTTGCCGAATGGATTCACAACCTCGCCGAGACCAAGCTCGATACCGCCGGCAGCGAGCGCACCTACACGCGCCCGGATGGCAAGCAAGTCACCATCGGCGGCGGCACCTATGGCTGGATCAGCGACGAGGTGTCCCTCGCCCAGATGATCCAAGACGCCGTTGCCAACAAGCAGACGGGCGATATCGACATCCCCACCAAGCAGACCGCTGCAAAATACACCGATGCAGGCCAGCCCGATTGGGGTGCCTATGTCGACGTCGACCTTTCCGAGCAGCACGCGCGCTACTACGACGAGAACGGCAATATCGTGTGGGAGGCCAACTTTATTTCCGGCAAACCGGGCGAAGACGCCACCCCCGAGGGCGTGTGGCAGATCAACAGCAACGACGGCGGCAGCACCCTGATCGGAGCCAAGGACCCCGAGACCGGTAAGCCCAAATACGAGAGCCCGGTGAGCTACTGGATGCCGTTCGAGGGCAACATGATCGGCTTCCACGACGCCACCTGGCAAAACGACAAGAGCTTCGATAATGCCGAGTCGTACAAGTGGTGCGGCAGCCACGGTTGCATCAACCTGCGCCTGGCAGACGCCAAGGCACTTCACGACTGCATCAAAGTCGGTCTGTGCGTGGTTGTCCACTCGTAGTGCAACGCGCACATCCCTACAACGTGGAGCTGCTGCGACCAATCTAACAGTTCCGAAAGAAACCATCCTATGCGCCCGCCCCAACCGGTGGGCGCATATACTTATCGAGGTACTTTCTATAAAGGAGACGCTATGCCGAATGTCCCCACGATCACCCCGGGCCCAGATGATACCGAGCGCACGCCCGAAGGTGCCACCGAAACGATTCCTCTGATTACAAACGTACATGCCGACAAGCAGAGCGGACGAGCGAACGATACGGCCGAGATTTCCGATGAAGAGGCATATGCCAGGCTCATGGCAAAACGTGCCGAACGTCGACGCAAAAAGCTCATCCGACGCGGCATTGCGGCCGGCGTCGTGGCTGCCATTGTGCTCATCGCCGTTGTCGTGACCTTAGCCATCAACGCACGGCCCGCAGGCAACAACGGGCCGGTGACCGACATGGTGACCGAGGGCACGTTTACCACAACAGTCGAGGCGAAAGGCCAGCTTAAACCCATTTCGTCCTCAGTGGTCTCCCCTTCTGTCGACGGCACGGTCGATTCTATCAACGTGCAGGCAGGCCAATCCGTCAACGAGGGCGACGTGCTTATGACCATTAAAAACGACGAGCTCGATCGCAACGTTGCCGAGGCGCAACGTGCAGTTGCAGCCGCTCAGGAAGACCTCGCCAACGCGCAGAAAGCCGCAGCTGCCGCGCAGGCCACCCCAACGACGGACGTCGAGGGAGCTTCCGCAGCGGCTGGCGTCTCCGCCGCATCAGCGGACACGAACGCCGTATCGGCCGCGCAGCGCAGCCTCGCATCAGCCCAGGCAAACCTCGACCAGGCGAACGCCAAGGCCTCCAGTCGCACGGTCACGGCCCCGAGCTCGGGTAGCATCGTAGAGCTCAATGCCAAAGTGGGCGCCACGGTTACAGGCGGCATGATCATGGGCGAAAGCGATACGAGCGGCGGCAAGCAGTGCATGCAGATCGCCGACCTGTCCAAGATGAAGGTGACCGTGCAGGTGGGCGAAAAGGACATCGCCAAGATCGCCGTTGGGCAGAGCGCCAACGTCACGTATCCCGCGTTTCCCGATATCGTGAGCCAGGGCACCGTCACGGCTATCGCGTCGGTGGCAAACCCCGACGCCGCCAACGGTGGCGGCGGCAGCGTAACCTTTAACGTCGACATTCTCATAGAGGCGCCCGACGCGCGCCTGAAGCCGGGCATGACGGCCGAGGTATCGGTGGTGACCGAGCAGCTCGACGACGTGGTGATGGTGCCGACGATGGCGCTCATGACCGAAGACGGCGAACACTATTACGTCAACGTGGCGACTGATGACGAGGGCAAGCAAACCCGTCGCGTGAAGGTGACCGTCGTGACGCAAAACGACAACGAAGCCGTAGTCGGCAAGACACAGGTCAAGCGCGACGACCAGGGCAACGAGATCAACCCCAACGTGCCGGTTACCAAGCTGCGCGATGGCGACACCCTCGTCATGGACACCGGAGCTGACGCAACAGCTGACGGCGGCCACAACGCGGATTCGGGCAGTATGTCTGACGATGAGGGCATGTAATGCGTCCCGTTATCGACATCCGCAACGTGCACCGCATCTTTGAGAGCGAGGCGGGGTGCGCCCACATCCTGCACAACGTGAGCCTGGCGGTAAATCCCGGCGAATTCGTCGCTATCACTGGCCCCTCGGGCTCGGGCAAATCAACGCTCATGAACATCCTAGGCTGCCTGGATAAGCCAACGGCGGGCGACTACTACCTGCAAGGGCTCAACGTGGCCGAGCTCGATGATGACGAGCTCACCGAAGTCCGCGCCCTGAGCATTGGCTTTGTCTTTCAGAGCTTCAACCTGCTGCCGCGCCTGTCGGTTATCGAAAACGTGATGCTGCCGCTGGCCTACACCAATGTGCCCCGTAGCCAGCGCGAGATGCGCGCCGTGCACGCGCTGCAGGCCGTCACGCTACCGGTCGACCACTGGGACCACCGCATATCCGAGCTCTCGGGCGGCCAGATGCAGCGCGTCGCAATCGCGCGCGCCCTCGTCAATGACCCGCCCATCATCCTGGCCGATGAGCCGACGGGAAACCTGGACTCCGCTACCGGAGCGCTTGTAATGGAGACCTTCCATAGACTTCAGGAGCGCGGCAAAACCATCGTGCTCATCACACACGACCCCGGCATCGCCGCCGAGGCCGACCGTGCCGTGACCATCCGCGACGGTCGCATTCACGACGGCGCGTATATTCCACATGCACCGAAGACCCTGCGCAGCGCCGTAGATAGCCTGCCCATGATTTCCGCCTCCGCCAACCCGCCGAAAGGAGTGGTGGCATGAGCGCCCGCGATCTTATCCAGGAAGCCCTTCACTCGCTCGAGGCCAACAAGGGGCGCAGCATGCTCACCATCCTGGGCATTGTCATCGGCATCGCCTCGGTTATCGCCATGACGTCGCTCATCGGCGGCATCCAAAACAGCCTGGTCAACAGCCTGGGTCTCAATGCGGCACGCATGGTGCAAATCTATTCGTCGCAAGAACTCACCAAGTCGGACATCGAGAAGCTTCAAAAACTTGTGCCGCAGATAGAGCAGATCGGCATTGTCGACAGCGCGTATACCGAGTATAAGACCGGCGATAAAAGCTATACCGTCATGGCACAGGGTGTCGATAGCGACATGCTCGACGCCGTGGGGGCCAGCAAGCTCGTTGCGGGGCGCACCTATTCCCAGGCCGAGTCCCAATCAGGCTCGCGCGTGGCGCTCATCAGCCGCGGCGGCGCCGATCAGCTTTACGGCAACGAACAGGATGCGCTGGGGAAAACCATCAAGGTGTCCAACGGCGAGGTGCAGATTGTAGGTGTGATTGATGGCGGCAACGACTCCATGGGCTCGCTCACGCTGTATATGCCGCGCGAAACCATCTCCGGGCTGTTTAGCGACGAGAATCCTTCATTCCCCAGCGTGACGGCACTTGCCGCCGAGGGTACAGACATGGACGAGCTTTGTAAGACCATCGAGTCCAAGGTGCGCGCAATGAAGGGCATCGCGGAGGATGATGAGTACGACAGTGTATCGGCGACCTCCATGAAAAGCGCCATCGATGCACTCAACTCCTTTATGGGCGCGTTCTCGCTCATCATGGGCGCTGTCGCCAGCATCTCGCTGCTTGTCGGCGGTATCGGCATTATGAATATGATGCTCACCAACGTGACTGAGCGCATCCGTGAGATCGGCATTCGCCGTGCCCTGGGCGCAAGTCGTCGCGATATCACCGCGCAGTTTTTGGCCGAGTCCTCGGCGCTGTGCGTCACCGGCGGACTGTTGGGTGTCCTGATTGGCTATCTGCTGGCATGGGGACTCACGTTCTTTGCCGCAAGCTCGGGCATCATTAGCGAGTTTGGAGCTACCGGGACGATCACGCCAAGCTTCTCCATTACAACAGTGTTGATCGCGTTTGCCGTATCGGTCGGCATCGGCGTAATCTTTGGCTTCTACCCCGCTCGCCGTGCAGCAAAGCTCGACCCGGTGGAATGCCTACGCTACCAGTAAGCCACCACCAACAAGTTGCGGTGAATTAGGGACTGAATATGCTATTTAGCAGCAAAAACAGACGCTATTTCACCGCAACTTATTGAAGGGCTGCTTGCGCCAGTTCCGTGCGTCGTCCTCGAGCGATTGGCGGATGACAGGCTTGTACGGGTCGAGCTTGCTCGGGGCGCTCCTCCTCGCAGGCGGGAGGGCACGCATGCGCGGCGAGCGCCTAGCGCGCGAACTCCCGTAAGAGCGCGTCTTCCACTTCCCTAAGCGAAAGGGCCCCGCCTCCCTCGGCGGGACGGGCGACCACGATACAGCGCGCTCCCACGTCGCGCGCGGAGGCGATCTTCTCGGCCGTGCCGCCTACGGTTCCCGAGTCCTTGGTCACAAGCCACTGGGCGCCCACCTGCCGAAGCATCGCCTCGTTGAGCTCGCGGGTGAAGGGCCCCTGCATGCCGATGACGTGCGACGGCGAAAACCCCGCATCGATGCACTTCGTTATAGCACCGGGCAGAGGGAGCACACGCACGAAGAAGCGCTCCGCGAAATCGGCGACGCGCGTGTAGGGAGCAAGCTCCTTGCTCCCCGTCGTGAGAAGCGCGCGACCCGGGTTCTCGGAGAGAAAGCGCGCCGCGCAGGCGATCGACGCGACCGACACGACGCCTTTGGGCAGCGCCTCGACCGGGCGCGTAAGGCGCAGGCATCGTGCACCCACGGCGAGCGAAGCGGCCCGGATGTTGCCGCTTGCGAGCGTAGCGAAGGGGTGCGTGGCGTCGACGACGATGCGCGCGCCGGAAAGCTCACGCTCCATGTCGGCCTCGTCGAGCCTGCCCGCATGCACCTCGATGCCCGGAAGCTCGCCCAAAAGCTCGCCTCCGTACTCGGTTGCCGCGTAGGCACGGGCGGGGATGCCCGCCCCGCTCGCCCATTCGCACAGAAGGCGGCCCTCGGTGGTGCCGGCGAAGATGCGCAGCGCCGGCGCGGATGCGGGCGCCGTCACTTCGGGCCGCCTGGGCGCGTGATCTGGTAGAGCAGCGCGTTCATAATGGCGGCCGCCACGGTCGAACCGCCCTTGCGACCCCTCGCGACGATGGCCGGCACGCGTCGCGCGAGTAGCTCCTCTTTCGCCTCGACCACATTCACAAATCCGACCGGCACCCCAACGACGAGCGCGGGCGCGATCTTCCCCGCGTCCATGAGCTCGGCGAGGCGCAGAAGTGCTGTGGGAGCGTTACCGACGGCCACGATGAGCGGACCCTCGATGCCGCAAGCTTTGTCCATGCTCGCAACGGCGCGAGTCGTGCCCGCGGCGCGCGCAGCCGCGGCGACATCCGGGTCGGCCATGTAGCACACGGCCTGGCAGCCGATCTTCGCGAGCGCGGGCTTGCTTATGCCTGCGAGCGCCATGTTCGTGTCGGTGAGCACCGTGGCCCCTGCGCGCAGTGCGTCGAGCGCACAGTGCGCGGCGTCATGGGTGAACACGAGGGAATCGGCGTACGAGAAGTCGGCAGTGGTGTGGATGACGCGCTTCACGACGGGCTCTTCGAGCGGCGGGAACGTGCGGCCGCCGAGCTCTTCGGTGATGATCTCGAAGCTGCGCCGCTCGATGTCGCCGGGCGCCATCTCCTTGGAATCCATCTAGTACTCCACTCCTTCCCTTGCACATATCCCCTGCTCGTAGGGGTGTTTCTCGCACCGCATCTCGGTTATGTAGTCGGCCTTCTCCACGATCTTGCGGGAAGGCGCGCGCCCGGTGAGCGCTACTTCGACGCCGCACGCGGACATATCGAGCGCGCGGTCCACGAGCGCCTCGTCGACAAGCCCCTTCGAAAGCGCGTCGAGCGCCTCGTCGAGCACGAGCAGCCCCTCCTGCGCGCCCTCGAGCTCGGCGAGCGCGGAAGCGAGGTTCCCATCGTGCAGCTCGCGCGTCGCGGCAAGTTCTTCCGACGTCATGGACCAGGTAAACTTGTCAGACACCTTCCCCGCGAACACGGGCACGCCGAAATGCTCGGCGAGCAGGCGCGCCTCCCCGCTTTCGCCGTCTTTCAGGAACTGCACGACGACGACGCGGCGGCCTGCGGCGAGCATGCGAAGGGCGAGGCCCATCGCCGCCGTGGTCTTGCCTTTGCCGTCGCCATGATACACGTGGATCATACGCCCTCCTCGATAATGCGGTAGACATACTCCATGTCGAGCGCCCCGCGCACGGAGTCGGCCAGGCGGTCGAACTCGCGCGCACGGTGATCGGCCGCGGACACCGCGCCCTCAGCACCCACGACGCTCTCGGGCAGGCCGCGCATGCGCGCGAGCGAGCGTGCGAGGGCGAGCGCCACCCCCGGTTCGTCGAACAGGCCGTGGAGATAGGTTCCGAACACGTTTCCGCAGGCCGCGCCTTCTGGTTGGCCGCCAATCGTGCCAGCAGGGGCGCAGAAGACGGTCGTTACGCCGTCGTGAATCTCGTACCCGCGCGCCGTCATGCCGTTCCACACCGAGAACGCGCCTTGGGCGCCCGTGATGCGCAGCTCCGACTGGGCGAGGCGCTTTTCCTCCTTGAACACCGTACTTGCAGGGATGAGCCCGAGCCCGCGCGCGGTGCCAGCGCCTTCCCTGCCGTGCGGGTCGGAAAGCTCGTCTCCCAAAAGCTGGTAGCCTCCACATATGCCGAGCACCGGCGTGCCCGCGCCCGAAAGCGCGCGTACACAGGCTCCGATGCCGCTAGCCGCAAGCCAGCGTGCGTCGTCGACCGTGGACTTCGAGCCGGGGAGCACCACCAGGTCGGGTCGGCCCAGATCGGTCGTCGAGGAAACGTAGCGCACGCCCACGCCGGGCACGCGCGAAAGCGGGTCGAAGTCGGTGAAGTTCGACAGATGCGGAAGGCGCACGACGGCGACGTCGATGACGCCGCGCGCCTCGCGGGCAGATAGGCGCGGCGCGAGCGAGTCCTCGTCGTCCAGGTCGAGCGTAAGATACGGCACGACCCCCACGACGGGAACCCCGCACATCTTCTCGAGCGGGACCAAACCCGGGCGCAGGATTTCCACATCGCCGCGGAACTTGTTCACAACAAGCCCCCGCAAAAGCGCGCGGTCCTCGGGCGCAAGGAGCGCGACCGTGCCGTAGAGCTGGGCAAACACCCCGCCTGGATCGATGTCGCCCGCGAGCAGCACGGGGGAGGACACGGCGCGCGCGAGCCCCATGTTGACGATGTCGTTTTCGGCAAGGTTGATTTCGACGGGACTGCCGGCGCCCTCGATGACGATGACGTCGTTTTCCTCCGCGAGCGAATCGAACGCCTCCAAAATCTGCGGCATGAGCGCCTTCTTTCGCGCGAAGTAGTCCCTCGCAGCGAAGGCTCCCTGCGCCTTGCCGGCCACGATGAGCTGGCTTCGGTGATCGCTTTCGGGCTTGAGCAGGATGGGGTTCATGCGCACGTCGGGCGCGATGCCGCACGCCTCGGCCTGCATGATCTGAGCGCGCCCTATCTCGAGCCCGTCGGCCGTGACACCGCTGTTGAGCGCCATGTTCTGGCTCTTGAAGGGAGCCACGCGCAGGCCGTCCTGCGAAAGCACACGGCACAGCCCCGCCGCAAGCAGGCTCTTCCCCGCGTTCGACATGGTGCCCTGGATCATGATGGGCTTCGCCCTACCCACGGGTATCGACCTCCTTCGCCGAGCCTCGGCCATCCGCGCCCGCCATAGCGCCGCTGCAAGAAGCGCCGCCCCGTTCGTCGGGTTCGCCTTCGCCCGATGCACCTTCCGCCCGAAGCGCGCGGCTGAACGCCATCGCAAGCCGGGCATTCTCCTTGTGCGTGCGCACGGCGACGCGGCACCAGAAACGGGACAGTATCGAAAACGAGTCGCACGTGCGGACCAAAACCCCCTGTTTATACAGGCGCTCGGGGATGTCTTTCGCCGGCGTGCGGACTAAAAGGAAGTTCGCATCCGACGGCACGACGGAAAGCCCGAGCGAGGAGAGCTCGTGGGAAAGCCACGCTCGCTCGCCCGCCAATACATCGCGCGTGCGCGAGACGTATTCGACGTCTTCCAGGGCGGCGATGCCCGCGGCCTCGGCGACCGAGGAGACGGGCCACGCCTGCCCCGCCCGACGAATCCCCTCGATGAGTTGGGCGTTTCCGCTGATCAGATACCCCAACCGCAACCCTGCCATTCCGTAGAGCTTGGTGAACGCGGAGAGCACGGCCACATGGTGCGAACACGCGGCGCGTGCGGCCACGCTCCTTTCGCGGGCGTCGGGCGCAAATCCGAGGAAGCACTCGTCCACGACGAGCAGCGCGCCCACCTGCTCGCAGCGGCAAGCCGCGGCATCGATCACGCGGGGGTCGACGAGGCGCCCCGTCGGGTTGTTCGGATTGCAGAGGTACGCCACGTCTCCCGGCCCCTCGATCGCGCGGGCGAAGGAGGCGGGCACGTCGAAGTCATCCGCCTCGGAGAGCGGGAACTCCTGCACGCATGCACCGTAGTACGATGCCGCCTCCGCATATTCAGAGAACGTCGGCGCGCACACGACGATGCGTTTCGGGCGTACCGCCGCGGCGAGCCGCCAGATGATGTCAGACGCGCCCGCGCCGCAGACGATAGTATCTTCGGGAATGCCCTGGGCGCGCCCTAGGGCGCGAACGAGTGCGAGGCTTTCCCTATCGGGGTAGGCGTCGATTCGAGAAAGCGCCTTGCAAGCTGCGGCGACGGCGCGCGGCGAGGGGCCTGCCGGATTCACGTTCACCGAGAAGTCAATGAGGTCGGAGGCGCCCCCTTCGCAAGCGATGCCGAGCGATTGCGAGCTACCCCCATGCGTACGGGCGCGCAGGATTCCCCCGGCAGCCCGGGGCGCGGCGTGGTCTCCCCTCATGCCATCGCCCCAACGGCGAGCACGACCGCCGCGCGCGCGGCGCCGAAGACGACGAGCGCGCATACGGACGCGGCGAGCATGAGCCTTGTCGCCCGGGCGATGTCGCCCCACTCGATTTCGCGGGACGCGTCGCCTATCGTCGGTTTCTCAACGAGCTTGCCGAAATACACCGCGGGTCCTGCCAGGCGCAACCCGAGCGCGCCCGCGCACGCTGACTCGGTCTGCGCCGCGTTCGGGCTCGCATGGCGACGCCTGTCGCGGCGCCAGATGCGCGCCGCCCCGCGCGCGTCGAGCCCGACGATCGGGCACACGGCGATCATGAACAGGGCCGATAAGCGCGAGGGAATCCAGTTCACCGCATCGTCGAGGCGCGCCGAGGCGCGACCGAAGTCGATGTAGCGCTCGTTTTTGTAGCCCACCATGCTGTCGAGCGTGTTCACCGCCTTGTACGCCATGCCCAAGGGCGCACCCCCGATCATAAGGTAGAAAAGCGGCGCGATGACGCCGTCGCTCGCGTTCTCCGCCACCGTTTCCACGGCGGCGCGCGCGACGCCGTGCTCGTCGAGAACAGACGTGTCGCGTCCCACGATGAGCCCGACGGCTTCGCGCGCCGCGACAAGGCCGCCCTTCAAGAACGCGCGGGCCACGGCCAGGCTCTGGCGGCGCAGCTCGCATGTCGCGAGAATCTGATAGCTCGCCCATGCCTCGGCCACGAAGCGCAAGCCGGAGTGAACCATGCCGCAAAGATGTATGATACCCCAGGTCAAAAGCCCACACGCAAGCGGAAGCGCCACGGCGAGCACAAGCCCTGCGGCACGCGTGCCCGCGGACGTTTGCGGGAATGCGCCCCGCAGGCGGCCTTCGGCCCATGTGATCGCGTGCCCCATGGCGACGACGGGATGGGGAAGCCAGCGCGGGTCGCCGAAGGCAAGGTCGGCCGCGAACCCGGCGGCGACGGCAAGAATCGTCATCACCGGGCATCGCCCCCCGAAGCGGGGCGAACGTCGCGAAGGCAGCGCCCATCCCAGGTGGCGGCCCATGCGCCGCCCGGCTCGGTATGCACGTCGAAGTATCCCATTTTCGGGACAGCTAGCTCGGAGAGCAGCGCTTTCACGGTACCCGCGTGAACGACGAAGACGGCGCGCCCACTCCCCTGGGCGCGCTCCGAATCGCACGCCTCCCGAAACGCCGCGACGACGCGGCGGGTGAAATCGCTCTTGCCCTCGCCATGCGGGCAGCGCGTCTCACACCAGGAGTCTACCCAGGCGCGGTAACGCGCATCCTCTTTAAGTTCGGCGGCGCTTCGCCCCTCGAAGTCGCCGAAATCCATCTCGCGCAGACCGGCGCACGCCATAAGCTCCGCGTTCGGGAAGAGAATGCGTGCCGTCTGGTCGGTGCGGGCCATGCCGCTCGTGATAACACGGAACACGTCACGATCGCACGCGAGGTCGCGCAAAGCGCGCTCGCCCGCGCTCGACAGGGGCTCGTCGGTGCCCGCCCCGCTGTAGCGATGGTCTTCCGTGCCCGCCGTGGCACCATGGCGCACGAAGATGACTTCCAAAGGCGCGCCCGCGCCCAGCGTCCCTCGAGGCGCATCGGCAAGGTTTCCTTTGATAACCTGGGGAATCCCGCACGTCATGCGCACGACGACGTCGGCGCGCGCAGCGAGCGCGCATCCCAGGCGCCCCGCGCGCTCGCGCCATTGGGCGTCTTCCGCACGCATAGGGACGACCCCCGAGCCGACCAAGGTCAGAATCACTGCGTCGAAGCCGATCAGCCACTCGAGCGCCCGGTCAGCGTCGAGCGCGCGTACGAGTTCCTCAGCACGGTACGCGACGCGGCCGGCAAAAGCCGCGGGCACGCTGCCCGCCGCGAGCTGCGCCGTGTCGACGAAATCGTCCGCCGCGAACCCGAGCTTTTCGCGCACAAAGGTCCTCTTCCCCGAATGCGCACCACCTACCACGAGAATCATAGGAGCATGCCCCCCGCCACCAGCATGGCAAGCATCGCGAGCTCGGCCCATTGCAGAAACCATCCGGCCAAATCCCCCGTCACCCCGCCGAAGCGGGACAGGGCAACATGGCGGTACCACGCGAGCGCCAAAAGCCCCGCCACCGCCATAAGGGCGCCGACGGCCTGAGCGCACGCGACCATCCCTGCAGCCGAAGCCGCAGCGAAAGCGCAAAGCGGCACGACGATCGCCGCGCGCTTCTTCGAAGGCGAGAGCCCCGCGGCCATGCCGTCCGCCCGCGCGGCAGGCCAGCATTCTACGGCGAGCCCCGAAAGCGCGCGGGAGAACACGAGCGAGCACAGAAGCGCGAGGAACGCCCCCGCCGTAAGCGGCAGCGCGGTGAACAGGGAAAACTGCAGAATAAGGTACACAACAACACCGATGACCCCGAAGGCGCCCGCCCGCGGGTCGTGCATGATCTCGAGCTTTCGCTCGCGCGGGGCCCAACTTGCAAGCGCATCGGAGGTGTCGCAGAGCCCGTCTAGGTGGATGCCTCCCGTCACCGCCACAGGCAGCGCCGCGAGCACGGCCGCGACGATGGTCGCGGGTACGCCGAGCAGGTTCGCCACGTACCCCCACGCCGTCATGAGGAAGCCTTCCGCAAGGCCCACCAGGGGAAACGCGGCAAGCGCATGGGTTGATCCGAAATCGGTCCAGGCCGATTTCGGGACGGGGATGCGCGAGAACGTTCCGAACGCCGCGCCGATTGCCTCTGCTATCTTCACCTTGTAGGTCCTTCGCCTTTCATCCACACGGGAATCCCGCATACCACTTCGACTGCGCGGTCGGCCAGCGCCGCCACGCCCGCGTTCACGCGCGCGAGCGCGCGCCTCCATGCCTCGGTCCCCTCATCGTAGCGCATCCCATCGGCGAACACGTCGACGGTGACCACCACCGTATACGCAGCGGCCTCAGCGAGCCGTTCGATGCCTCCGAGCACCTCGCGCGCCGCAGCGTCGGGGTCACGTGGGGACAAGCCGCCTTCCGCGAAAAGCTCGTTTGCAACCAGGTTGCCCACGTCCTCCAAAAGAAGCGTGCAGCCGCGCGGAAGCCCGGACACTGCGGCGCCCACGTCACGCGTGCGCTCGAGGGTGGAAAACCCCTTGCCCTCGCGCAGCGCCCGATGGCGCGCGATGCGGCGGGCGCCCTCTTCCCCGAAGGGCTCCATCGTTGCCAGGTACACGCGAGGGCCGTCGTGCCCGAGGCACAGGGACTCGGCGTAGGCGCTCTTGCCGCTCGCGGCGGCGCCGATGACGAGCGTCACCGTCATTTCCCGGCCTCGAAATGCTCGTAAGCAGCCATGCCAGTCGCCGTGAACGTCTTCCCATCCCGGTACACGCGCAACGCCGAATCCAGAAGGGGCAGATACGCCATGGCGCCCGCGCCCTCGCCCAAGTGCATGCCTGCGTCGAGGGGCGCCTTTATGCCGAGCTCGCGAAGGAGCTCCTGGCTTGCGGGTTCGCTTGATGCGTGGGTGCCCACGAGGTAGCCCAAGGCGTTGGGGCACAGGCGCGCCGCGCACAGGGCCGCCGTGCAGGATATGACCCCGTCGAGGAGCGCCGGCGCCTTCGAGGCCGCGGCCCCCAGGTAGAAGCCGCACATCGCCGCGATGTCGAAGCCGCCCACCTTCGAGAGCACGTCGATCGGGTCGGCGGGATCGGGCGAGTTCGCGTCGATAGCGCGCTCGACCACGTCGCGCTTGCGCGCGAGCGAGGCGTCCGAGAGCCCCGCGCCGCGTCCGACGAGGCTCCGCGCGTCCGCCCGGATGAGCACTGCGGCCACCGCCGCCGAGGTGGTCGTGTTGCCGATGCCCATCTCGCCCGCAGCGAGAAGGCGCACGCCGGCGCGGGCAAGCCCGCACGCGACGGCGATTCCGACCTCGATCGCGCGCACGGCCCCATCGCGAGACATAGCGGAGCCGTGCGCGATGTTGCCGCTCCCCCGCCGCACGTTCGCGCGCACCATGCGCGCGTCTTCTATGCCCCGGGCCATACCCACGTCGACGGGCACGACCTCGGCACCCGCGAACGCCGCCATGCGGCAGGCGCTCGTGGCCCCCTCGCACATGTTGCGCGCGACGGCTCGCGTCACGTCTTGCCCGCTTTGCGACACGCCTTCGGCAACGACCCCGTTGTCGGAGAAGAATACTGCGAGCGCACGGGGAAACTCGGCCACCTCGGCGCTCCCCTGAGCTGCGGCGATACACGCGACGGCGTCTTCAAAGTCGCCCAATCCCCCCAAGGGGTGCGCGATGGAGTCCCACGCGGCGTACGCGGCGGCGCGGGCGCGCTCGTCTGCGGGCGCGATCCGGGAGAGCGCGGCTTCGAGCACGGCGCCCGGCGCCGACGAGAACGCGCGCTCGACTTCCTCGCGGATGCAGGCAAGCGCGGTTTCGGTTGCTTCAGCCATGCCGTCTCCTCTCTGCGAACGACGCTGCGGCAGACGCGAACGCGCGCGCAACGTCGGGGTTCGCAGGATAGTACACATGCGGGAAGCCCGCAACCAGGGACGGGGTGGTCGTCATGCACGGCCAGCCCTTGTCGCGCCGGGGCTTCTGCGCCCAGAAGTCGCCGCCCGGGCAGGTGGACTGCCAGTAGTGGAACTCGTGTGCGCGGATGCGTGTGCCGCGCGGCCCGTAGAGCCCGTCGCGTTGAGAAGTGAGCTCCACGTACCCGAAATGGGACAGCCTTCCCCCGTTCTCGCTTGCGCCCTCAAGGGTGCCCGCAACAGGCCAGCGCCGCCCCTCGCTATCGGCGATTTCGCGCTGCAGGTACAGAAACCCACCGCATTCGGCGACCGTCGACATGCCGGATTCCACCGCATGCCGCACCGCCTCGCGCATCGGCGCGTTCTCGGAGAGCTGCTGCGCATGGAGCTCCGGATAGCCGCCTCCCAAATAGAGGGCGCTTGTCCCCCGGGGCAACTCGCTATCACACAGGGGGCTGAAAAAGGCCAGCTCGCAACCCAGGTCCTCGAGCGCGCGCAGGTTCTCCTCGTAGTAGAACGAAAACGCCTCGTCACGCGCGACGGCGACGATGGGCCGCGCTCCCGCGATCGGCTCCAACCGGTAAGGTTCCTCGCGGATATCGGGTGCCGTCGCCGCTATTTCGAGCAAGCGGTCGACGTCGACGCTCTTTTCCACCAGCTCGGCCATCTTGTCGATGCGCGCGGAGAGCTGCTCGACCTCGTCGGCGGTCACAAGCCCCAGATGCCGGCTTTCGAGCGAGAACGCCTCGTCGGCGGGGATATTACCCAAAACCGCGACGCCCGTGTGCTTCTCGATCGCAGGTGCCGCGTAGGCGCAGGCAGCGGCGCTCGTCTTGTTCAGCACGACGCCGCGCACGTTCGCACAAGGCAGGAACTCGGCGATGCCGCGGATTACGGCGGCGAGCGATAAAGACGCCCCGCGCCCGTTCACCACTAAAACGACCGGCGTTTCCGTGTCGCGCGCAACCTGGTAGCTGCTCGCGTCGGCCACGCCGGGCGCCATGCCGTCGTAGAAGCCCATGACCCCCTCGAGCACCGCGACATCCGCGCCCGCCGCGCCGCGTGAGAGCAGGGCGCGCAGCGTCGGGGCGTCAGTGAAGAAGCCGTCTAAGTTGCCCGAGCGCGCGCCCACGACGCGACGATGAAAGAGCGGATCAATGTAGTCGGGGCCGCATTTGAAGGCCGCGCATGCGAGGCCGCGGTGCGCGAGCGCGCGCAGGAGCGCGCACGTAACGACCGTCTTGCCGCTCCCGCTCGAGGGCGCAGCGACCATGAAGCGCGGGATGGTCGTGCTCACCGGGCGCCGCCTTCCCCACCTGCACCACGCGCGCTGACGAGGAACACGGGGTTTTGCGCCTTCATGAGATGGTGCGAGCCTACAGCCTCGGCGCGGGCGGCCGACACCTGGCACGCCTCGAACCCCTTAAAGCGCGAACCCGAGAGGAGCGCGCACGCCTCGGTGAGCGTCTCAACGGTGACGCATGGCACGCACAGACGAACCTGCGAGTTCTTCTCGAGCGCCGCCTCCACGATGGAGGGAAGCTCGCCCGCGCTCCCGCCGACGAACACGGCGTCGGGGACGGGCAGTTTCGTGAGCACTTCGGGGGCGACACCGGGGACCGCGTGCACGTTGCCGCACCCGAATGCACCCGCGTTCTCTCGGATGAGCCGCACGCCGGCCGCGTTGCGCTCGACCGCCCATACCGACCCCGCTCGCGCGACGAGCGCCGCCTCGATCGACACGCTCCCCGTGCCGGCGCCGACGTCCCACACGGTGTCGGTCGCGGTAAGGCGCAGCTTTGCGAGCGCGACGGCTCGCACCTCCTGCTTGGTCATGGGAACGTCACCGCGGATGAAAAGCTCGTCGGGAATGCCCGAGGAAGCGTACGGCCAGCGGGAGCTCGCGGCGCGGGATGCGCCCGCAGAGTCCACCGCGGAAGAAGCCGCCGCGGGCGCAGACGCGCCGGCCGGCGCCTCGGAGGCTGCGCTAGAGCCCGCGGGCGACCCGGCGCCGCCTGCGAACTCGATAAGCATCACGTTCAAGTCGTCGAACGTCTGACCTGCGATTTCACTTGCGGTCGCACAGGTGATGCGCTCGTCGGGGTACGACAGGCGCTCGGCCACCGTCACGCGCGCGTCCCCGAAGCCCGCCTGCACAAGCTCGCCCGAAAGCCGCGAGGGGTCTTCCCCGCCCGACGTGGCGAGGAAGAGCTCACCTGCGCGCTCGGCCTCGGCCACGATGTCGCACGCCACGCCGTGAGCGCTCGCGAAGCGCCAATCCTGCCATGGACGCGCGAGGCGCGCGGCGAGATACGACGCTGAGCTTATGCCGGGAATGACGCGCACGTCCACCTGCGCGTTGCCGGAGAGCGCCTCCACCAGGCGGCGCGCGCCGCTGAACAGCCCCACATCGCCCGTCATCACGACCACGGCGCGCTGCCACGACGCCGCATCGGTGAGCGCGGCGACGATGTCCGCCGTCTTCACGAGCTCGCATCTCACCACGTCGGGCGGCACGTCGATGCCGGCAAGCGCGCGATGAGCGCCGATGACCACATCGGCGATGTCGATCGCGTCGAGCGCCGCGCGCGAGAGCAAGTCGGGGTTTCCGGGCCCCGCCCCGATGATCGTTACCTTTCGCATGGAATCTCCCGATACCCGCGCGGCGTGACCATACGGCCGCCTACGAGCTTCGTGTCCGCGTTGCCGACGAACACGGTGGTGAACATGTCGGCGTCGATCTCCCCCAGCTCGGAGAGCCTGCACATGCCCGACTGCTGCCCCTCGCGCCCGATGTTGCGTACCCAGCCGCAGAGCGTGTCGGGGGCCTTCCATTCGAGCATAATCTTCGCCGCGCGTGAGAGCCTGTCGGCGCGCTTTCTGCTGCGCGGGTTGTACAAACAGATGCAGAAGTCGGCGCTCGCCACGGCGGCGAGCCTGCGCTCGATGACCTCCCACGGCGTGAGCAGGTCGGAGAGCGACACGACCGCGAAGTCGTGGGCAAGCGGGGCGCCGAGCACCGCCGACCCGCTCTGAGCCGCGGTGGCCCCGGCGATAACTTCCACGTCTACATCGGGGTAGTCCTCCGCAAGCTCCAGCACGGGGCTCGCCATGCCGTACACGCCCGCGTCACCGCTGCACACGAGCGCCACGGCTTCTCCGCTCTGCGCGCGCGAAAGCGCCAGGCGGCACCGTTCGACCTCGTGCATCATCGGCGTCGCGAGATGCGCCGCGTCGGGCACGGCGGCGAGCGCGAGCTCCACGTATTTCGTGTACCCCACAACGATGTCGGCCGCCTCGAGCGCGCGCCGGGCCGCAATCGTCATGCCGTCGGGGCCGCCCGGGCCGATCCCCACCACGAAGAGCTTTCCCATCACCGCTCCTTAAACGAAAGTTCGATAGTTACCTTGGAAAACGCGACGGTCACGCCGCCATGAGCGAGCTTCGGGAAGATAAGTTTGCCCCCGTCCGCGAGCGCCGCGCGCTCGCACACGTTGTCAACCCCCACCGTCGCGCGCACGAAATCAGATGGCGAAACGCTGCCTTCGACCTGCGACAACTCATCTGCGGAATACGTCGCAAGCGGAATGTTGCGCGCGCGGCAGAAGGCGAGCAGACCCTCCTCGTGCGCCTTCACGTCAATCGTCGCCGCCTTGCGCACGGCCGAAGGCGAGATACCCGCCTGCCCGCACGCGAGAAGAAACGCCTCCTCGATCGCTTCGGCGCACGCACCGCGACGGCACCCAATGCCCGCAACGATGCAGGGCACGACAAGGCGAAGCGGCTCGGGCGCAGGCGCCTGCGCCCGCACGCCCGCCGGCTTCCCCGTCTCACCGGCGGGCACGACCTTGCCCGTTGTCTCCGCCACGCGAACGGACGCACCTTCATTCGCGCCAGCAAACGGCGACACGACGATATCGGCCCGAGCGCGGTCGGACGCAATGTCAACTCCCTCAGGCGGTTGTCCCGAAATCGGCATGTCGGAATAGAGCGCCACGCGCCCGCCAGAAAGCAGCCGCGCCGACACTCGCTTGATGGCCTCGGGATTCGAAACGGGGAGCCCCGCACAGCGCGCCCACGTATCCACCGCCCACACGCCGCGGACGTCGGTCGCCGTGGTGATGACGGGGATGGCCCCTGCCGCGCGTGCCACAGTTTGCGCAAGCTCGTTCGCACCGCCCAAATGCCCCGACAAAAGCGGGACGGCAAAGCGCCCCGCCTCGTCGATCGCCACAACCGCGGGATCGTTTACCTTCGAGGCGACATGCGGCGCGATCGCCCGCACGGCGATGCCCGCCGCGCCCACGAACAGAAGCGCGTCCGACGCTTCCCACGTGAGCGCCGTCCATGCGCGCAGGTCGGCCTTCCCCTCGCCGAACCCGCGCGAAACGGAAACGTCCCAGCCAGGGTCATCTTCACCTGTCTGCGCGCAATCGGAAAGCGCGCGTGCGGTGCGCTCCGCCAACGCATACCCCCTCTCAGTGAACGCTATGCAGGAAACCCTCATCTAGCGCACCACCATCGTCGAGAAGTAGCTGCCCCGATCGGGCACATCGTCGAGCGAGCGGTACACGCGCTCGCCCGGAAGCCCACAGTCCTCTACGAGCTCGGCACCGTCGAAGGTGCCCTCCTCGCGAAGGATACGCTTCGTGTCCGCAAGCGAGCGGCGCGCCTTCATAGCCACCTTCGTCCCTGGCCAGCCGATTGCGCGGCCCACCCCATACAGCACGCCTTTACTCATACGTCGCCCCCAATTCCCCGATAACTGCATCGGCGCCCGACGTGCGGAAAAGCTCGCGGCGCTCGGCGTCGAACACGACCGCGGCGATGTCGCATGCGCCCGCCGCGCGGCGGCGCAACCTGTCCTCGATTGCCGCAGCGAGCGAGGCGCGCGCAGCGTCCCCCACGCCGGCGGCCTCGATTACCTCGAGCGCCACCGTGGTCGTGACGGACGTCATGATCTCGCGCACGGTCTTCGCACCCGCGCCGGCCATGGCCGCGTGGGCGGCCAGAATCTCCGCGCGGCAGTCGGCGGTACGCGAATGGGTGTCCATGATGCCGCCCGCGACCTTCACCAATTTGCCGATGTGTCCCACAAGAAGGACATTGGTGAATCCCTCGCGAACGCAGCAATCAATCGCATCGCCCACAAAGTTGGAGATGAAGACCACCGGCGCACCGTTTAGGTGGAAATGCCCCGAGATGAACTGCCCGCCGTAGTTGCCGGGCGTGAGCACGACTCCGCGCCGCCCCATAGCCGCATGCTGCCGGATCTCGAGCTCGATGCTGTCGCGCAAGGCAGCGAGACTGCGAGGCTCGACGATGCCCGTCGTGCCCAGGATGGAGATGCCGCCCTCTATCCCCAGGTGCGGGTTGAAGGTCTTTTCGGCTAGGGAAACGCCCTCGGGTACCGAAATCGTCACAGCAATATTTCCAGAAAAGCCGTGCGCGGCGCACACCTCGCGCACCGCCGAAGTGATCATCGCGCGCGGCGTCGCGTTGATGGCGGCCGCCCCCACCGGCTGCTCGAGCCCGGGCAACGTCACGCGCCCCACGCCCACGCCGCCATCGACGGAAACTTCCGATTCGTGCGCGGGCACGTCCTTGCTGTCCGCAGCACCCGTGCCCGACCCCGAATGTTCCACGCGCGCGTACACGAGCACGCCGTCGGTCACATCGGCATCGTCGCCCGCGTCCTTACGCACGGCGCACTGGGCGCACCCCTCGCCGATGCATGCGTCGACCACGTCCGTCTCGACGGGCAGCCCGCCGGGGGTGACGATCGACACGAGGCCGACGGGCTTTCGTGACAAGAGCATCTCGCAGGCTGCCTTCGCCGCGAGCGCGGCGCAGCTCCCCGTGGTGTAGCCGCAGCGCAGGCGGGTCGTCCCGGTATATATGTAGTGCTCGAAGGCCACGCTAACTGCTCGCCTTCCGATACCCCGTGGCAAACGAAGGGTCGTAAAGCTTGCTGCGCTCGTACGACTCCGCTTGCGCGCCGTTGTGCGCAAGCCCGCCGCGAGCCCCGAGCACGCGGCCCACCACCACGAGCGCCGTGCGGTCGATGCCCTCTCGCGCGCCCGCATCGGCGAGCGTGCCCACTGTGCATCGCACCACGCGCTCCTCAGGCCAGGTCGCCTTGTACACGAGCGCCGCCGGCTCGTCGGAGCTGCGGCCCGCGGCCAAAAGCTCGGCGGAAAGCTCGGCGAGCATACCCGAGCTCAGGAAGATGACCATAGTCGAGCCGCTTTCCGCCATGGTGCGCATGCCCTCGCCCGCGGGCATGGGGGTACGTCCGGAAAGCCGCGTGATCACGACCGACTGGCTGATTCCCGGCAGCGTGTATTCCTGGCGAAGCGCCGCCGCGGCACCGCAAAAGCTCGACACGCCGGGCACCACCTCGTAGTCCACGCCGCGCGCGTCGAGCGCGTCCATCTGCTCCTGGATGGCGCCGTACAGGCACGGGTCGCCCGTGTGCAGGCGCACCACTTCCTCGCCCCGCGCATCTGCCGCGCACATCACGTCGAGCACTTCCTCCAAGGTCATGTGCGCGCTGTCGTAGACGATGCAGGATTCCTTGCACTCAGCGAGCAGCTCGGGGTTCACAAGGCTTCCCGCCCAAACGACCACGTCGGCCGCGCGCAGAAGGCGCGCCCCGCGCAGCGTGATAAGGTCGGCGGCGCCCGAGCCTGCGCCAACGATATGAATCATCCGAGCCTTCCCTTCCCGTTTCTCATCGCAACCGTTTACGCCGCCATTCGCGCAGCGGGCAAAACACGGCGCCTGCGGCGGCAATCGGCGCAAATACGCAGGCAGGAGGCGCAATGCCGCCCGCCCTGGCTTTGACACGTTCACAAGTGCCCACTATCATAGTAAAAGATTCGGCAACGAGCATATGACAATCGGATAAAAGGAAATGACCGGCGCGGCGCCCGCACAGCCCGCGCTGGCTTGCGGAGGGAACCAGGTGGGAATCCTGGGCAAGGGACATTACTGTATAGGACGCGCGGGCGAACCGCCTCGCGCCCCAAGCCAGACTGCTTCGCCTTTTCCTCACGGCATCGCCGTGGCGTTAGCTCCTTGTGAACCCCGAGGGGTGCGCTTTTCTTTCGCTTGTGCCGACAAGCAACTGTCGCCGGGGGACCGGCAAACCGAGGAAAGGAAAAACCATGTCCGACCAGATGTCACGCCGCGGCTTCATGGGCGCCGCAGCAACCGGAGCCGTCGCGCTCGCCGGAGTCGCGCTCGCGGGCTGCTCCAACACCTCCGCGAGTTCCGAGAAATCGAGTGAAAAGGAGAAGGCCGTGAAGCCGGTCATCCTCGTCACGAGCTTCGGCACGAGCTACAACGACTCGCGCCACATCACCATCGGCGCCATCGAAGACGCTATCCGCGAGAAGTACTGGCAGGACTACGACATCCGCCGCGCCTTCACCGCGCAGATCATCATCGATAAGCTGAAGAAGCGCGACGGCATCACGATCGACAACATGACCGAGGCGCTCGACCGCTGCGTGGAAGACGGCGTGAAGGAAATCGTCGTGCAGCCGACGCATCTCATGGCTGGCCTGGAATACACCGACGTGAAAGACGAGCTCGACAAGTACGCCGACAAGTTCGACAAGATCTCGCTCGGCGACCCGCTGCTCACCTCCGACGACGACTACAAGAAGGTGGCCGCAGCCATTAAGGAGAACATGGCGTCCTTCGACGACGGCAAGACGGCGCTGTGCCTCATGGGCCACGGCACCGAAGCCGATTCCAACGCCGACTATGCCAAGATGCAGGAAGTGTTCAAGAACGAGGGCTTGACGCAGTTCTTCGTCGGCACCGTCGAGGCTGAACCGACCTGCGAGGATGTTATCGCCGCCGCGAGCGCCGCAGGCTACAAGAAGGTCGTGCTCGCGCCGTTCATGGTGGTCGCGGGCGACCACGCGAACAACGACATGGCAGACGAGACCGACCCCGACAGCTGGGCTGCGAAGTTCGTGGCCGCCGGCTTCGAAGTGACGTGCCTGCTCCAGGGTCTGGGACAGAACGTCGCGGTCGACGAAATCTACGTCTCGCACGTGGACGACGCCATCGCCAAGCTGTAAACTCGCCGCGCACGGGGGCGCCGGTCGCGTCCCCGTGCAACGGGCATGCGCCTTCCCCGACTGACGGCGCATGCCCGTTGCATTCGCATCCCGCCCGCCCACCGCACGGCGCGGGCGGTCGAAGCGATTGAAAGGAACCCCCTCCATGTTGAAGAAAACCCTCGCCTTCGCCCTGTCAGCGGCGCTTTTCGCGTTCTCGCTCGCCGGCTGCGGCGGAAATTCAATCGACAGCGCAAAGGCAAGCGATGCCGATTCCCAGGAAAAGACCGAACAGGCGGCCGATGCGCCCGAGGGCGCAAGCGCTGCCCCCATCACCGCCGACAAGGTGGCCGACGGCACCTATCCGATCACCGTAGATTCCAGCTCGAACATGTTCAGGATTGTGGACGCCCAGCTCATCGTGGAAAACGGCTCCATGCACTGCGTGATGACGCTTTCCGGCACGGGCTACGGCAAGCTCTTCATGGGCACGGGCGACGAGGCTGCCGCCGCGAGCGAGGCCGACTTCATCCCCTATGTGGAAAACGCGGAAGGCAAGTACACCTACGACGTGCCCGTTGATGCGCTCGACGAGGGCACCGCCTGCGCCGCGTGGAGCATTAAAAGGGAGCGGTGGTACGACCGCACGCTCGTATTCGAATCCGCCGGCGTCGATCTGCGCGCCGACGCACTGAAGTAACGCCATGCGGTCGATTCTTCCCAAGGGGGAAAGCAGGAAGCGTCGCAGCATCGCGGTGCGCGCGATCGCCTGCGTTCTCGTCGCCCTGCTCGCGCTTCCCTTCGCGGGGTGCAGTGCGAGCCCGAACGCGACCGGTGGCACGGCAGGCTCTCAGGAATACACTGTGAGCGTCTCGCTTTCCGGCGGGTCAGGGCGAGCAAGCATCGCCTCACCCACCACAATTGTGAAGGATGGCGACACCTACACCGCGACCATCACCTGGTCGAGTTCGAACTACGACAAAATGACCGTCAACGGCGTGGACTACGCGCCCGTAAACAACGGCGGCAACTCCACGTTCGAGATACCCGTCACGCTCGACGAGGACATCGCCGTGTCGGCCGAGACCGTCGCCATGTCGACGCCGCACACCATCGACTACACGCTCTACTTCGACTCATCCACCATGAAGAAGAAAACGGGCGACGATGCAAGCGGCGACTCCCCTGCGGGAACGGCTTCAAGCGCCGCGGCCGACTTCCACAACGCCGATTTGGGCTGCGGCTGGGAGCCGACGGGGACGCTTCAGCTAGAATACGCCAAGCACTTTACTGTCGACGAGTTCGAAGGCGGCTTGCGGCTTATCTGCGTTTCGAACGGGGAGCGCTTCCTCGTGGTACCGCAAGATGCGAAGGTACCTGATGGGTTGAGCTCTGACATCGCGGTCATAAGGCGCCCCGCCGACAAGGTGTACCTCGTGTCGTCGGCGACGATGTGCCTGGTCGACGCGCTCGATGCGAACGACAATATCATCATGTCGGGCACGAAGGCCGACGATTGCTCGGTCGCGGGCTTCAAAAGCGCACTCGAAAGTGGGGCGATCGCCTACGGCGGCAAGTACAGCGCGCCCGACTACGAGCGAATATCGGCCTCGGGCTGCACGCTCGCCATCGAGAACACCATGATCAACCACACGCCCGATGTGAAGAAAAAGCTGCAGAAGCTCGGGCTCGTCGTGCTCACCGAACAGTCGTCGAGCGAGCCCGAAGCACTCGGGCGCGTCGAGTGGATTAAGCTTTTCGGCGTCCTGTTCGACAAGGAAGACGAGGCCGCACACCTGTTCAACGAGCAGAAGGCCCGCGTCGAGCAAACGTCGAGGCTCGCGTCGTCAGGTAAAACCGTGGCGTATTTCTACATTAACTCGAACGGGGCCGCCGTCACGCGGCGGGCGGGCGACTACGTGGCGCAGATGATCGAGCTTGCAGGCGGCAACTACGCGCTCGATGACGCGCAGACGGCGTCGACGTCAGGTTCGTCAGTAACGCTCGAAATGGAGCGCTTCTATGCGACGGCGAAGGATGCCGACATCATCGTCTACAACGGCACCATCGACGAATCGGTTGCCACCTTGAACGACTTCGTAGGCAAAAACGCGCTATTGTCGCAGTTCAAAGCCGTGAAGAACGGCAACGTCTGGGTCACAAGCGCCGACATGTACCAGCAGATGACTTCTACCGCCGACATTATCGACGAGCTGCACGGGGCGTTCACCGGCGATGACGCGAGCGACTTCCATTATCTGAGGAAGCTCGGCTAGCGCCATGAGAAGCCGGCTTTCCATGACATACGACGAATCGGGGCGCGCCGCGCGGTGTCGCGTCGTGACGGCGCTGCTCGCTGTTGCCCTCATCGTGCTCGTCGGGGCCAACCTGTGCATCGGGAGCGTGCTCGTGCCCGCAGACCACATCCCCGGCATCCTTTCGGGCGGCGTGGCCAATTCCATGGAAAGCCAGGTCATCTGGGAGATTCGCCTACCGCGCGTGCTTTCAGCCGTGCTTCTCGGCGGGGCACTTTCGCTCTCCGGGTTCCTGCTGCAGACGTTTTTCAACAACCCCATCGCCGACCCGTTCATCTTGGGCGTCTCCTCGGGCGCAAAGTTCGTCGTCGCGCTTACGATGATCGTACTTCTGGGCGCGAACCAGGCCATGTCCTCGCCGGCCATGGTGGCCGCAGCGTTTCTGGGCTCGCTTATCACCATCGGCTTCGTGCTCCTCATCGCACGGCGCATAAGATCCATGGCCATGCTCATCGTGGCGGGCGTCATGGTGGGATACATCTGCTCGGCGGCGACGAACTTCCTCATCGCCTTCGCCGACGACCAGTCCATCGTGAACCTGCACAACTGGTCTTTGGGTAGCTTCTCGGGTTCGAGCTGGGACGACGTCGCGGTCATCACGGTCGTGGTGATCGCCGTGAGCGCATGCGTATTCGCGATATCGAAGCCCCTTTCCGCCTTCCAGCTAGGAGAAGCCTACGCGAAAAGCGTCGGCGTGAACGTCGCACGCTTCCGCGTGGTGCTCGTCCTTCTAGCGAGCATGCTCTCCGCCTGCGTGACCGCGTTCGCTGGTCCGGTGTCGTTCGTAGGCATCGCGGTTCCGCATCTCGTTAAGTCGGCGCTGAAGTCGTCGAAGCCCATCCGAGTGATTCCTGCGTGCTTCTTGGGAGGCGCCATCTTCTGCGCGGGCTGCGATTTGATCGCGCGCACGCTGTTCTCTCCCGTCGAGCTTTCCATCAGCGCCGTCACCGCAATCTTCGGCGCGCCGGTGGTTATCGCGCTCATGTTGAAGAAGCGGGTGAGGTAGATGGAGGAATTCGTGCCGCGGCCCAAAACGCTCGGAGGGGAGTCGAACCTCGAAACCCCGGTCGAAACGCAGGCTGACGGAGCACCGCTTTTCCGAATAAGCGACCTGTCGGCTGGCTACGACAAGAAGGTCGTAGTCGAAGGCGTCGATCTGGAGGTTCGCGCGGGCGACGTCGTGGCGCTCATCGGGCCGAACGGCTCGGGCAAGTCGACCATCTTGAAAACCATCACACGCCATCTGGCACCGCTTGCCGGCGCGGTCGAGCTCGACGGGCGGGAGATTTCCCGATGGAAGACGGCGGAGTTCGCAAGGAACTTTGCCGTCATGCTGACAGATCGCCCCCGGACCGAGCTCCTCACCTGCCGCGATCTCGTAGAGGCGGGAAGGCATCCCTACACCGGGCGAATGGGCACACTCTCGCCCGACGACCATAGTCGGGTCGACGAGGCCATGAAAACCGCACATGTGGAAGAGCTCGCCGAGCGCGACTTCATGCAGATAAGCGACGGGCAACGCCAGCGCGTCATGCTCGCACGCGCCATCGCGCAGGATCCGCGTGTGCTCGTGCTCGACGAGCCCACGTCGTATCTCGATATCCGCTACCAGATCGACCTGCTGCGAATACTTCGCCACCTTGCGAAATCGCGGAATGTGGCTGTCATCATGTCCATCCACGAACTCGAGCTCGCGCAGAAAAGCGCCGACAAGGTGATTTGCGTGAAGGACGGCCGGGTCTTCCGCGCCGGCGCACCCGAGGACATATTCACGCGCGAGACGATTGGCGAGCTCTACGGCCTTCAACATGGCACCTTCAACGAGCGCTTCGGCAGCGTGGAAATTGGGCGCCCACACGGCGATGCGCACACGTTCGTCATCGCTGGCGCAGGTACGGGGTCGGCTGTGTTTCGCCAGCTCATTCGGCAGGGCAAGGCGTTCTACGCGGGCGTTCTGCACGAAGGGGACATCGACTGCGAGCTCGCGCGCGACCTGGCGACGGAATACGTGGCCGAGAGCGCCTTCGAGCCGATCGGGGATAAAGCCATAGCCCGCGCCAAAGAGCTCCTCGTCCACTGCGCGCGCCTTATCGTGTGCCCCGCCACCTTCGGCACCATAAACGCCCGCAACGCAGAGCTCGTCGAGTTCGCACGCTCACATGGTATCGAGGTCATGCGAGCGTGCGAAGGCGCATCGGAGGATTCCAATGGATACGCCTAGGCGCGGCCCAAGAAATCGTCCGCATCCCCATCTGACACTATTTCACCGCAACTTAGAAGGTGTCGGCGTATAACGCTTCACCCCAAATTAAATTGATTCGTTGAATAGACACATTCCA
>OMDX01000113.1_pt1 | contig 27223 bp, 24 predicted proteins | sample 1673711 | NCBI WGS metagenome assembly OMDX01 (sample SAMEA103958123, study PRJEB25191) | human gut metagenome
CATCCGCTTGACGTGCGGAGGGTCACAGGTTCAAGTCCTGTATCGTCCACCAAAGACAGAGGGATACCGCAGTGGTATCCCCCTTTTTTATGCCTGCGGCCTGCGGAGAGGATTTTACCCGTCCCCCCGTTTTTCTTTGCCTTTTGGGGAAAACTATGCTATAATCAAAAAAAACGACCGGGAAAGGAATGGCCACAACGATGAAACAACGTCCAAAGGTCCCCAAGCCCGCCCGCGACCTGCGTGCGGCGATCCGGCGGCAGCCCAAGGTATTTGCGGTATATCTGGTGCTGCGCCTGATCGTCCTTGCCACGCTGGTATCCTCCATCCTGCGCGGAGAATATGAAAACGCCTTTATCTGCCTGCTGGTGCTGGCGCTTTTCGTCCTGCCGTTTTTCATCCAGCAGAACTTCGGCATCGAGCTGCCCGATACGCTGCAGATCATCATCCTGCTGTTCATCTTCGCCTCGGAGATATTGGGGGAGCTTGCCTGCTTTTTCATCACCATTCCCAATTGGGATTCCATCCTGCACACCACCACCGGGTTTTTGTGCGCCGCCACCGGATTCGCCCTCATCGATATCCTGAACCGCAACAGTAAGATCAAATTCGAGCTTTCGCCCATCTATGTGGCACTGGCGGCCTTCTGCTTCTCCATGACCGTCGGCGTGCTGTGGGAGTTCTTCGAATTCGGCATGGATCGCCTGTTCATGATGGATATGCAGAAGGACACCGTCGTGAACAGCATCACCTCGGTCATGCTGGACCCCACCAATAAAAATATCCCCGTCACCATCAGCGGCATCACCGCCGTAACGGTAAACGGGCAGGAATTGGGTCTCGGCGGCTATCTGGATATCGGGCTTTACGATACGATGGAGGATCTTTTCGTCAATTTTATCGGTGCGCTGGTATTCAGCTTCATCGGGTATTTCTACATCAAGCGCCGCGGGGAAGGGAAGATCGCCAAGGCCTTTATCCCCACCATCACCGAACCGAAGCCCGCCCCGGAGGAGCCCCCCGCCCCACCCCCGCAGGAAACCTGACCCAAGTTCCTCCCCGCAAAAAAACCGCCGGGTTGCAGTCGTTAAAAAATTGACAAGCCGGCAAAAACCTGCTATAATAGCCCCCAGTTTACTTTAGGGGGCAGGCAGATGAAAATTTTACCCTGTGCAGTACGCAGCGCACTTTCCGGCGTGATGATCGCCATCGGCGGGTATGCGTTTCTGGGCTGTGAAAACCGTGTGGTCGGGGCGATCCTCTTCACGGTGGGGCTCATCACCATCACGCTGTTCGGGTTCGATCTCTATACCGGAAGGATCGGGTATTTCCCGGTGCAGAGCCGCACCGAACGCCTGCAAACGCTGCTTTCTCTGCCCGGGAATGTGGTGGGCTGCCTTTTAGCCGGCCTTGCCCGCAAACCCGCCGGGGCGGTGCAGGCGCTGTGTGAGGCCCGGCTCGCCAAGGATTTTTCCACCCTTCTGGTGGATGGCATCTTCTGCGGCATCCTCATCTTCATCTGCGTGGAGATCTACAAGACCCGCGGGACGGTGCTGGGCATCCTCATCTGCATCCCCACCTTTATCCTTTGCGGGTTCGAACACTCGGTCGCCGATATTTTCTACTTCGTCAATGCCCGCATTTTCAGCTGGCAGGCGGTGGGCGTGGTGCTGGCGGTGGCGCTGGGCAACGCCCTCGGTGCGCTGCTTATCCCGGCGGCCCGGCGGCTGTACGCGCCCACCCCCAAAACCGCATAACCCCACGGAGTGCCGCATCCTGCGGCACTTTTTTAGTATGTGCAGGGTGCGGATGGGGCCCGCAGGGCAGCCCGGGCTCCGCCCGGGCTTGGGGCGCGGCCCCCGCGGGGGCCGCGCCCCACGGCCGCCTGCGGCGGCCGGCCCTGCGGGCCCTCCCCCTCCCCCCGCACAAACTCCCCACATCGACCCCTTTGTCCAAAAATTTCCCACCCGCCGCCCTTTGCCGATGGGTTTTTTCCCCTTCGGGGCGCTACAATGGGAATAAAGGCGGGCAGGATCCGCCACAACAGGGAAAGGACGATATCGACTATGACACTGATCGAAAAAGCCGCCCATGCGGCGGAACGCAAAGCCTTCGAAAAGGTGCTGGATAACTTCATCCAAAAGGGCCGTACCAAGGACGCCGCCGCTGCCGCACAGGAGCTGGTGGATATGGCCGAGAAAATTCAGGGCAGCGTGTGGAAAAAGGAATCCTTCGAGGTGCTGCACATGATCGCAGGCCAGCCGGAGGGCAAGTGGGCGCATTACGTCCAGCGCATTCTGGATGAAACCGACCCCTATATCCTTAAAACCTTCCTCACCAATGCGGTGTATGAGGGCGGCTTCCGGGGCTACCAGCAGGCGCAGAAGAACGCCGAAAAATATGGCTGCAACATCCCGTGGCTCATTTTGATGGACCCCACCTCCGCTTGCAATATGCACTGCACCGGCTGCTGGGCCGCCGAATACGGCCACCGGCAAAGCCTGACCTATGAGGAGATGGACCGGGTGCTGACCGAGGCCGAGGAGCTGGGCACCCACGCCTGTCTGTTCACCGGCGGCGAGCCCCTCATCCGCAAAAAGGACATCATCCGCCTGTGCGAAAATCACCGCAATATGGCGTTCCATGCCTTCACCAACGGCACCCTCATCGATGACGATTTCTGCAAGGAGCTTTTGCGGGTCGGCAATTTCTTCGTCTCCGTCTCCATCGAGGGCTTCGAGGAAGCCAATGACGGCCGCCGCGGCGAGGGCCACTTCCAAAAGGCGCTGGCCGCCATGGAGCTGATGCACCGCTACAAGATCCCCTTCGGCGTGTCCATCTGCTACACCTCCAAAAACTACAAGGCCGTCACCAGCGATGAATTTTTGGATCTGCTCATCAGCAAGGGCTGCGTCTTTGCGTGGTACTTCCACTATATGCCGATCGGCGTGGGCGCCTCCACCGACCTGCTGCTGACCCCCGAGCAGCGCACCTACATGAAAAACCGTGTGCGTGAGATCCGCGGCGTGACCGGCGGCAAGGAGCTCTACTGCATCGATTTCCAGAATGACGGCGAGTTTGCGGGCGGCTGCGTGGCCGGCGGCCGCATCTACTGCCATATCAATGCGGCAGGCGATGTGGAGCCCTGCGTCTTTATCCACTATTCCGGCGCCAATATCCGGGAAAAGAGCTTCCTGGAGTGCCTGCAGCAGCCGCTGTTTTTGGAATACCGCAAGGGCCAGCCCTTTAACGGCAACCACCTGCGGCCCTGCCCCATGCTGGAAAACCCCGAGCTTCTGCCCGAAATGGTCAAGCGCAGCGGCGCCCATTCCACCGATCTCGAAGCTCCCGAAAGCGCCGAGCATCTGTGCGATAAGTGCAAGGCCTACGCCGCCTGCTGGCAGCCCACCGCCGAAAAGCTGTGGGACGAGGACCACAAGGCTTGATCCCATACCCCACCGCCCGCCCGTTTTCGGGCGGGCGTTTTTCCCTCCCCCCGCACCCCATCCCCGCAAAAAAAGGAGAGCCGCTGCCCCCTGTGGGCATCCCGGCTCTCCCGTTTTCTTATTGTTACCCTTATGCGGCTTCCCGCGCAAACAGAATCGCATCCACGGTATAGCGGCCGGCCTCGGGCTTTACCGTCATTTCGCCGTGGTATTTCTTCACCGTGCGGGCAATAATGGCCTTGCCGTGGCCGCGGGACATCTTCTCCCGGTTGGCGGCATAGCTGCCGGCCGCATCGCCGCAGGTATTTTCGCACCGCAGCGAAAGCGTTCCGCCCGCCGCCCGCATCGAAAGCACCAGCCGCTTTTCCGCCGCCGCACCGGCCGCTTCTATGGCGTTATCCAAAAGGTTGCTTATCAGCGTCACCAGATCATAATCATCAAAGCCCGCCGTTCCCGCCGCCAGGTGGATATCAAATTCCGCCTCGATCCCCGCCGTCCGGCAGTCGGCCGCCTTATTCACCAGCAGCGCATTCAGGATGGGATTGCGGCAGTAGTGTAGGTTCAGCAGCCGGGGTGCGGTGATCTCCTCGGCATACTGCTGCAGGTCGGTGCCTGCGGGGGCGTTGGCCGTCAGGCTGCGGATCACCGCCGCATGGTTATTGATATCATGCTGCATTTCCCGTATCTGCTTCTGCTGCTCCTCCAGCAGCGCATAGTAGCTTTGCTGCATTTTGGTGGCCTCCAGCCGGGCACGCAGCTCGGCATTTTCGTTCATCCGCCGCACCATCACAAACAGCGCCAGATCCCCCAGAATTCCCAGCACCAGCGCGGCGATCCCGTAGGGGTTATAAACGGCGGTGGATATCACCCGTGTGTACAGCACCATCGAGATAAAGAACAGGATGAACTGCGAAGCGGGGATGAGGATAAACGCCAGAATATCCAACCGTGCGTTGCGGTTCTGCACCAGCCGGATGAGCCGGACGGCGACCCAGCAGAAGCCGAAGATGAGGATCTCCGAGGTGAGGATGGAGGCGTTAAAATACCACACGCCGCGGGTGTCATCCAGCACATAGTGGTACATAAAGTCGGGGATGAACCAAACGGCCATGGCGTCGCCCAGGCTCATGCCCAGAACCTCGATGATCTTTTCAAGGAAGAACATCAAAAGCCGCATGGCGATGCTGCCGTCGAACACCACAAACAGGTAAACCAGCTGCACGGCAAAGTAGAGCAGCGTCAGCGCAAGGAAGATGGGGCGGGCGTTAAAGCCGGGGATCTCCCGCAGATAGCTGATGGCGACCAGTGCGGCATACATCAGCAGCGTGATCCGGATAATATTTTTCCGGTTTTGATATTTCGGCTTAAAGGGGATAAACGCATGGATGAACCACACGAAAATAAAGGCGACAAGGTTATTGACAAGGCCGTACATCGTATTGGCAAAAAAGTGTGAGGTAAAAAATTGAATGATCATAGTCGTTTTCCTTTATGGGCCGCCGCGGTATTTTCGGAATCGTTTCCGCACGGCGGCGCAGTAGGTGTGGCTGATGGGCACCACGGTGCCGTCCTTCATCAAAAAGCGTTCCCGCCGGAAGGCGGCATGGGGCAGGGAAGGGGCGCAGGCGGCTTACAGGTCACCGCTGTGATACTTCTGAAATTCCTCCCGCACGGCGGCGCAGTAGGCGTGGCTGATGGGCACCACGGTACCGTCCTTCCTCAAAAAGCGTTCCCGCCGGAAGGCGGCATGGGGCAGGGCAGGGGCGCAGGCGGCTTACAGGCCGCCGCTGTGATACTTCTGAAATTCCTCCCGCACGGCGGCGTAGTAGGTGTGGCTGATGGGCACCACGGTGCCGTCCTTCATCAAAAAGCTCTCCCGCCGGAAGGCGGCAACATGAGAGAGGTTCACCGCAAAGCTGTTGTGGCACCGCAAAAAGGAGGGCGAGTCAAGCTGCGTCAGCAGGTCATCCAGCGGGGCGGCGGTGGAAACGCATTCCCCGTCGGCGGTGTAAATATTGGTGGTCCGCAGCCGCCGTTCCAGCCGCGTGATCTCCCGCTTTTCCAAAACCAGCTGACCGTTTTTCTGCGGCAGCACCAGCCGGCTGTTTTCCGCCTCGTGCAGCGCCGCCAGCGCCATTTCCAGCGCCTTCGGCAGATGCTCCTCCATCCGGGGCTTGTAGACATAATAAACATGGCGGGTGGCATAGGCATCGGGGGCGTAGTCCAGGTACCCGGTAAGATAGATGATCTGGCAGGCGGGCAGCAGCAGGTTCAGCTCCTCCCCCACCGTAATGCCGTCAGTCCCGCCCATCTCGATATCCAGCACCGCCAGCTGGAACCGGCAGTCCTCCTCCCGCACCGCACGCAGCAGCGCCTCCCCGCCATCGTAAAGGGAAAGCAGTACCTCCTGCGGCGCAAAATAGTCCCGCAGCCATGCGGCGGTCATTTCCCGCAGCTCTTTTTCGTCATCGCATACCGCAATTTTTACCATACTGCTCCCTCCTGTTTTTTGTATTATGTAAGATTATATCACACTCGGGATGATTTTGGAAGCAAAAATGAGAATAACTTGACTGATTATGTCGCAAATGCCATTCTTTCTTCCCCTCCCGCCGCCTTTATGCTACAATGACATTGTCGGAACGGCAGAGAAAACCCGCTTTTCCTGCCCCGATCCCCAACCGATCCGATACCGAGAAAACAGAAGATGGAGCGTCCCGGGGCCCGTTGTGCGAAACAGCGGGCCTCGGGGCATTTTCCCGCTAAACCCAAACCAAAACCAAAAGGGCCCGCCGCATAACCCGGCAGGCCCTGCTTTATTCCATCCTCACCGCCCGAACGGCACCCCGCCCCCCGCACACCTCTGCCGCAGTGCAGGCTTACGGCCCGCAGGGCAAACCGTCCTCCGGACGGTTTTAGGGGGCGGCCTGCGGCCGCCCCCACGGCGGCGCCGGGCGCCGCCGGCCCTGCGGGCCGCCCCTCTGCCCTTCCTTGCCGACCCCCAGCACCCCCACGCCAAAGGGCCTGCCGCATAACCCGGCAGGCCCGTTTTTATCCCATCCTCACCGCCCGAACGGTACCGCCGCCCGCAGCGCCTCCACAAACTGCGCCAGTGCGGGGTTGGCGGTATCCTGCCGCCAGACGGCGATGACCTCCTCCTTTTCCTCCGCCCCCGTCAGCGGGATGAACACCAGATTTTCCGCCGGGGAATACTTGCGGGCGGAATAGTCCGGCAGGATGGAGACCCCCTCCTCCGCCGCCACCATCATCAGGATGCTTTCGATATCGGAGGAGCAGAAAAGGATATTGGGGCGATAGCCCGCCTCCTTGTACAGGTTCATAAAAAAGGCGTCCCCGTAGGAGTCCAGCGTTTCGGCGGGCGACATATAAATGATCGGCTCCCCCCGCAGCTCCCGGCGGGTCAGCCGCAGCCGCTGCGCCAGCGGGTGCCCCGCATACAGCGCCGCCACCAGACGCACCTCCTCCACCGGCAGCCAGTCCACCCGTTCCTCCTGCCGCAGGTTGGTGCTGTCCCACGTCAGGATGAGATCAAACTGATCATTGAGCAGCCCCGCCGCCAGCTGGTCGGTGGTGCAGCGGTAAAAGGTGGTAAGCAGGTTGGTGTGCCGCTGGTGGAACTGCCGCAGAAAATCGGTAAATTCGCTCTGCTCGTACCCCTTCAGATAGCCCACCCGCAGCGTCCCCGCCAGCCCGGTGGCCGCCCCGTGGGCCCGGTCAATGGCATGGTCCATCCGCTCCAGAATCGCCTTGGCTTCGGCCAAAAATGCCTGCCCGGCCGGGGTCAGCGTCACCGGTCGGGTGCCGCGGTCAAACAGGGGACACCCCAGCATCTCCTCCAGCAGCTTGATCTGCTGCGTGATGGCCGTCTGCGAGATAAAAAACTGGTCTGCCGCCTTGGTAAAGCTCCGGGTTTCCGCCGCCGCCACAAAGTACCGCAGTTGATTTCGGTTCATGCTCCTCCGCCCTTTCCTTTTCACGCTGCCGCTGCCTCTGCAGGCGCCGGGTACCGGGCCGCAGGCCGCCCGCCGCATCGGCAACAACATAACTTTTTCTTATATTATAATGCAAAAATACTCCTTGTCAATGCGCCTTCTCCGCCCTATAATAAGTGCATTATATTACTGCACCAAGGAGCATACTATGCAAAGAGAAAACTTCCGTTCCCGGATGGGCTTCCTGTTAGTCAGCGCCGGCTGTGCCATCGGCATCGGCAATGTGTGGCGCTTCCCCACCATCACCGGCCAGTACGGCGGCGGGTACTTCGTCCTGTTCTACCTCATCTGCCTTGTCATCATGGGCATCCCCGTTATGACGATGGAGCTGGCCGTCGGCCGCGCCAGCCGCAAAAGTGCGGTGCGGGCGTATCAGGCCCTCGAAAAGCCGGGTCAAAAGTGGCACATCCACGGCTGGTTCTGCATGATCGGCTGCTGCCTGCTGATGATGTACTACACCAGCGTCACCGGCTGGATGGTGGACTACTTCTGCAAATTCCTCACCGGGCGCTTCACCGCCGGGATGGACAGCGAGCAGATCAACGGCGTGTTCGGGCAGATGCTCTCCTCTCCGGGTGAATTGACGATATACATGGTCATTGTGGTGGTGGCGGGCTTCCTCATCTGCAGCATCGGCGTGCAAAAGGGTCTCGAGCGCATCACCAAGGTGATGATGGTCGCCCTGCTGGCGCTCATCCTTGTGCTGGCAATCCACAGCCTTACGCTGCCCGGCGCCGCCGAGGGCATGAAGTTCTACCTGCTGCCCTCCGCCGACAGCATCCGGGCAAACGGGCTGGGCCATACCATTACCGCCGCGATGAACCAGGCGTTCTTCACGTTAAGTCTCGGCATCGCCGCAATGGAGATCTTCGGCAGCTACATGAGCCGGGAGCATACCCTCGCCGGGGAAGCCACCCGCATCTGCATCTTGGATACCTTTGTCGCATTGATGTCCGGCGTTATCATCTTCCCGGCCTGCTTCTCCTACGGCGTCCGGCCCGATGACGGCACCTCCCTCATCTTCAAAACCCTGCCCAACGTCTTTGTCAATATGCAGGGCGGCCGGCTGTGGGGCACCCTGTTCTTCCTGTTCATGATCTTCGCCAGCTTCTCCACCGTCCTCGCCGTCTTTGAAAACCTGTTGGCCTTCGCGGTGGATACCTTCGGTATCAGCCGCAAAAAGGCTTCGGTCATCGGCTGCATCGCCATTCTGGTGTTAAGCATGCCCTGCGTCCTCGGCTTCAATGTCTGGGGCGATCTGCAGCTCATCGGCGGCCGCGGCGTGCTGGATAGCGAAGACTTCCTCGTCAGCAACCTGCTGCTGCCCATCGGCTCCATCATCTATCTGCTGTTCTGCGTCAGCCGCTGGGGCTGGGGCTTCGACCACTACCTGGAGGAAGCCAATACCGGCGCCGGGCCCAAGCTTCCCCGCTGGCTGCGCCCCTATTTCCGCTATGTCCTCCCTGTGCTTATCGTTATCATTCTGGTGCAGGGCCTCATTTAAGAAAACAAAATCCCAAAGCAAGGGCCGCCCTCCGGGGCGGCCTTTTGCTGCCCCCTGCAAACCGCAGCACAGGGCCCGCAGGGCAGCCCGGGCTTCGCCCGGGCTTGGGGGGCGGCCTGCGGCCGCCCCCTACGGCCACCTGCGGCGGCCGGCCCTGCGGGCCCGCCCTCTCTCCCTCGCCAATTCCCACAAACTTTCCCCCGCCGCCTTGTCTGTTTTCCCATCCCCCGTTTTTTCTCCCGTCCCCCGCAAAACCATCAATAAAATCTCTCCGCCCCCTAAAAACCACCCTATCGTTGCAAAATCGCAACACCACCCCGCATTTTTCCCACCATATCTCCTGCAAAACCACCAACCATTCCCCATTATCTTTGTGCATCTGCAAAAATTCGTTCGTTGCAAAAATGCAGCAAGCTGCAAATCTGCAACAAACTTTGTTTGCAAAAATGCAACAAAACGGTATAATGATAACAGGAAACCCCACAATTCGATACCAACGGAGGAACTAATATGAAGTGGCTTGATACCATCGTCTATATCCTGTACGGCTGCGGCGCTTTGATCCTGCTGCTGTTCATCGCCAATCTCATCCTGGCCAAAACCCGCGGCACGGACTCCAAATGGGTGCGCCGTCTGCTGTATATCGTGGCCATCATCGCGGCCGTGCTCGGCACCATCCGCTCCAAATTCGTCTATTCCGAAACGGTTTTCTTCGCCGATATCCTGGTGGTGCTCTGCATCATCATCGCCTTCGTCCGCTCCGAAAAGCCCCCCGTCCCGATGGAGGATGACGAGCAATAATGCGCTTTCGGCGGCAGGCACGCCCCTTGTCCCCGCCGCCATCCCGCCGCTGCCGCAGGCTTCGGCCGCAGGCCAAACCGTCCTGCGGACGGTTTCGGCGGGCTTCGCCCGCCGGCCCCGGCTACGCCGGGGCGGCCTGCGGCCTCCCCTGCAAGTCGGCCTGCGGCCTCCCCTGCGAGTCGGCCTGCGGCCTCCCCTGCGAGTCGGCCTGCGGCCTCCCGCACAAACCCGCAAAAAAACAGCCCGCCGCCGCACCCATCCGGTGCCGGCCGCGAGCCGTCCCTCTGTTTCAAATTCAAATCATCACAGCCGCAGCTGCTCCTCCTGCGCCTGCGCCTCCTGCTTCTTCAGCCAGCGCAGCTTGATCCCGCGGGAGATCATCGCCACCACCGAGCCGATGGCGCCCAGCAGCCCCAGCCACCCGAAGAACATTCCGGCAGTGACCTCACCGGCCGGATCGTTGCCCCGGCACAGCAGCTCCATGCCGCCGAAAAGCAGCAGGCACCCCGCCAGAACCAGCGGGATCACATACGGTTTTGCGGTGGGCTTGCCGGTGGAAAAGCCCACGTCCAGCGTGACCAGCAGCAGGATGATACACAGGATCGTCCCTTGAGAAAGCAGCGTTCGGATCAGAAACATATCAATTCTCCTCCGTCTCTTTTTCTTCGGCAGGGGCCTCGGCCGTCAGCTTTCCGGTCAGCGCCGCCAGCTCCTCCGGCGAAAGGCTGTTGCGCAGCTGCTCCATCCGCTGCTCCAGGTCTCTCTGGGCCTCGGCGGCCGCATTTTTCGCCCGTTCTATGTTCTGTCTCTCGTATGCGCGCGCAAGGCCCTCGGCATATTCACGGCCGGTGGGGGCGGGCGCCACGGGGATCAAAGCCGTCAAACCGCAAAGCACCAGCACCAGCTTCAGGCAGGCGATGGCCGCCCCGTAGCTGGGGAATTCGGTATTCAGGGTAGAAAGATACATCGCCTTGTAGTCGGCAAACAGCACCACCGTGATGACGCACCAAACCAGAAAAACGCCGAATGCCAGAATGAGCTTTTTGCTGCTGTTAAGGCCGCGGCGGTTGCAGAACAGGATGCCCCCGATGACCAAAAACGCCAGCATCACCAGCTCGATGATAAGGCAGGCGGGCCAGGTGGGCAGCCCCTGCGCCAAATAGTCCCGGCACAGCACCAGGTCGCCGATGACGACCGCAAGAAACAGGATAATGGCAGCAACGAACCGGGCACGGGGCGCTCTATTATTTTCCATATTTTACACCTCTTTCGTAGAATGACAGGCTCATTTGTAAACTTTTTGTTAAAAAATGTTGTTTTTTAACCTTTTCGATGCAAAAAACACCGGATTCGGCCGTATTAGTGGGGGGACTTTTTCCCACCCGGCATCCGCCGAATTCAGCAAAAGTGTAGCATATGTTTTCCCGGTTGGCAAGTTTTTTCCAGAATTCGGCTTTTATCGGCGGGGCATTTCGCCCCATCGTCAGCAAATAATTTACGGCGCCGGCCCCCTGCCGGACCGCCGGCTTTAAGGAGGATTTTCTCATGCAATGGGTTATTCGTATCGGTTATGCGGTGATGATCTTCGCCATCATCATGTGCTTTATTTTCAGCAAGCGGGGCGAAAAGGAAATGCGCCACATGATCGACCGCTTCGCACAGGCTTTCTGTAAGCTTTCCAACTACGTCCTGCCGGGCGGCCGTGCGCCCAAGGCGGTTCTCGTCACCCGCAAAAAAGAGGGCGTGATGCAGGCGCTGCCTGCCGCCGAGCAGCCCGAGGAGCTGCAAAAGCTGATGAAACGGGGCACCACCCGTCATCTGCGGGAGCTGTACGGTGAAATGGAGGAGGCCAGCGCCGAGCTGTGCTTCCGCTGCCGTAAAAACCGCCGCAACCGCGAGCTGTTTGCCGACCCCATCCGGGAGATCTGCTATGTGACCGACGTGTTCCTTTCGGGCTGCGAGGACGCAAAAACCATCAGCGACCAGAACCGCATCAATGCGTTCGAAAGCTTCTATACCGATCAGCTCAAGCACCGTGCCGCCCTGCTCAAGCGCATTGCCGGTGAAAATTCCGAGCCGTTCCTCGACCTGAACGCCGACTACGACCTGGCGACGGTGGAGAAGATGGAGATGGAGGCCCGCCGCAACCGCCTTAAAACCCAGCGGGAGGAGCAGAAGCGCAAAAAGGCCGAAAAGGCCGCCGCCAAGGCCGCCCAAAAACAGGAGAAGCAGTAATCCCACCCCGCAGTAAATAACCCCCGAAGGCAAAAACAGCAAACACCCCCCCAGCCGCCCCGCTGATGCGGAAGTCCGGTTCGGGGTCACGGTAACAGTTCCCCCGAGAGGAAAAAGCAAAAAACACCCCCAACCGCCCCGCTGATGCGGAAGTCCGGTTCGGGGTCACGGTAATCATCCCGCCGGCAGGGAAAAGCAAACACCCCCAACCGCCCCGCCGATGCGGACAGCCGGTTCGGGGTCACGGCAAAATTCCCCGCCGGAGGGCAAAAGCAAACACCCCCAGCCGCCCCGCCGATGCGGAAGTCCGGTTCGGGGCCACGGTAACAGTTTCCCCCGGGAGAGGGAAAAACAGACAGGAGGAAAGGCATGGCCAAGCGACAACCCAGCGTTCTGCGGATGCCGGAAAACGGGGCGGGCGACCCCTTTTTCGGGCGGCAGGGCAACTGGTTCGAGGTTATTTTCGAGTCGTCCTATGATGGCATCTATATCACCGACGGCAGCGCCATTACCCTGACGCTGAATAAAAGCTACGAAACGATCAGCGGTCTGCGCAAAGAGGAAATGGTGGGCCGCAGCATGACGGAGCTGGTGGAAAGCCGGGTCGTTTCGGCCTCCGGGACGCTGCTGGCACTGGAGCGCCGGGAGTCGGTGACGATGGAGCAGCAGTTCAAAACCGGCAAACGGGCCATCATCACCAGCACCCCCGTTTTTGATGCCCAAAGCAATATCGTCATGGTGGTCACCAATGTCCGTGACGTCACCGAGCTTTACGCCCTGAAGGAGCAGCTGGAGCAGAGCGAGGAGCGCAACCGTCAGGTCGCCGCCGAGCTGGAGGCCGCCCGCAACCATCAGGACCGCAATTTCGCCAGCCTGATTTTCCACGACAAAAATATGCACAACGTCATCAACCTGATGAACCGTGCCGCCCAGATGGAGGTCCCGGTGCTGCTGCAGGGCGAGGTCGGGGTGGGGAAGGGCGCCCTTGCGGGGTATATCCACAGCAAAAGCAAGCGCCGCAAGGAAAGCTTTGTCACCGTTCCCTGTGCCTCCCTCACCGAGGATACCATGGCCGCCGACCTGTTCGGGCTGGGGCCGGGGGTCTCCCCGGAATACCCGCAGGGCAAGATGGGGCTGCTGGAGCGTGCCAATAACGGCGTCGTCTTTTTGGATGAGGTGGAGCAGCTCAACCACGAAAGCCAAACCCGGCTGCTCTCGGTCATCCGGCGGCGGCAGCTAAAGCCGCTGGGGTACAGCGCCGATAAGCCCTGTGATATCCGCGTCATCGCCTCCACCAGCGCCGACCTGCTGGCTTTGGTGCGGGAAAAACGCTTCCGCGAGGATTTATATTATGCCTTGAGCGTCCTGCCGGTGAACGTGCCGCCGCTGCGGGAACGCCGGGAGGATATCCCTTATATCGTGACGGCATATGTGGCGGAGATGAATAAAAAATATCACCAGAAAAAGCGCTTCGCCCCGGAGACTGTCATTTGCATGCAAAGCTACAACTGGCCGGGGAATATACGAGAGCTGCACAATGTCATCGAACGGATGATGATCATCTCCAAGAATAACGTCATCCAGCCGGAGGAGCTGCCCATCACCACCGATATCACCGTGAGCCAGAAGGAGGCCGAGGAATATTTTGAGCAGGTGAACCTGCACAAGCTGGTGGAGCAGCTGGAGATCTCCTACATCCGGCGGGCATACAGCCGCTACGGGAATGTGCGGGATGCCGCCCGCAGCCTCGGGATGGATGCCTCCACCTTCGTGCGCAAGCGCAAAAAGATCGAGCAATCGCGGGAGTAGTTGCAAAAACGCAACAATTCGCAAAAATGCAACAAACGGTTTTTGTTCAAAAAAATTTAACGATTTACGGAAAAACCCTTATTTCAAGCGGAAAATCGAAGGTAGATTTTTTGAAAAAATGAGCGCCTGTTGCATAAACGCAACGGGCGTTCTAAAATTCACGCCAATTTCGCCGAAAAAAGCAGAAAAAATGACGAAAACCCCGAAAGATGCAAAAACAAAGTGAACAAACTCATTCGGGACAATATAACGCCCCCGCCAAACTTGCGCCCGGAAGGTTTACAAGCCGAAAATGCCCCGATATAATCGAATTGTAAGCGGATGTGCGCCGCTGTGCCGAAAAATGCGATCGGCGTGCCGCTTTACTGTTAACCGCCGGGGAACCGCCTGATTGGGACAGGGAACGGGGAGCCCGGCAGAGGCTAAAGTCATAAGAAATTCTGTAATGAGGAGGATGCTTCACATGACCGAAACCGAGAAAAAAGTTGCGGTACCGGAAGGTTTTATGACCGGTAAGTTCCCGCTGAAAAAGCGTGCTTACGGTGCAGAGCAGCCCGGTATCAAGGTAGGCCCTTTCAAGATCCGTCTCCCCCTGATCCACCACGAGTGGTCCTGGACCGAAATGGCTGCCGCCATGTTCCTGGGCGTTGCCTGCCTGGGCGCCGGCGTTACCACCACCATGACCACCTTTGGTCTGGACGATCCCGCCAACATTGCTGCCCTCGGCTTCACCGAGAACGGTGTGTTCCTGATGGCCCTGACCTTCGGCGTACTGAACGCCATCTGCTACTATCTGCCCTCCCTGTTGGGCGACCCCGTAGTTCCCGGCTGGATTACCCCGGCCCTGCCCCTGACGCTGAAATTCCTGCAGCAGTGGGATCTGCCGAACTACGCTACCGGACAAGTTGATCGTATCTATGCCATGATCGCCCTGCAGATGCTGGTTGCCTTGAGCTTCCTGATCATGGGCGCCACGGGTATCGGCCGTAAGCTGGTTGACGCCGTACCCATGGGGATCAAGGCCGGTATCGTTCTGGGCGCCGGTGTAACGGCTGCGGTAAACGTTTTCTCCGCCCGTATGCCCAAGGCCCCCTGGACCGTTGCCATCGCCGTACTGATGTCCTACTTCTTCCTGTTCAACCCCAGCTTTGCCCGCAAGGCTACCAAGAGCCGCTTCTGGAATGTAGTGCGTAACCAGGGCGTAGTTCCTGCCCAGCTGTTCGCCATCATTCTGGCTCCCGTGCTGCTGCACGAGATTCCCCTGCCCCAGATTCAGTGGGGCATGACCCCCTTGAGCTTCGGCTTTGTTATGGAGCACTTCACCATCTTCGGTCTGGGCTTCCCCGCTTGGAGCTTCTTCCTGGCGGCGATCCCCTCCGCGCTGGCTACCTACATCATCGCCTTCTCCGACTTCGTACTGGCGAAGGAAGTTGTTGCCGAGGCTACCTCTTATCGTCCTGATGAGACCGTTATCTTCGACGCCAGCCGTTCCAACCTGGTTAGCTTCCTGCGTAACGCCATCATGTCCCTCTTTGCTCCCTGGGTTCCCATGTGCGGCCCGCTGTGGGCTTCCGGTCTGCTGACCATCACCGAGCGCTACAAGAGAGGCTACAAGACCATGCACACCTACTGGGATGGTGTATGTACCTTCCGTGCAGCTACCGTAATCTCCGTTCTCATTCTGCCGCTGGTTACCCTCATTAAGCCCGCGTTTGCCATCTTCTTCGGCATCACCATGGGCGTTCAGGCCTTCGCCTGCGGCAACATCGGTATCCGTATGTGCACCACCGCCAATGACCGCGGCGTTGCCTGCGTTATCGCCGGTGCTCTGACCTACTTCACCCCCGGCTGGGCTCTGCTCGTCGGTATCATCGTCTGGGTCGTTGTTGACGGCTCCGAGGCTGTGATCAACCTGAAGAACCGCAAGAAGACCCCCGGTGGCCCCACTCCCGAGGAGCTGGTTTTCACGGCTGAAGACAAAAAAGGCTGCTGCTAATTAAACAATCAGTTTGACCCTGTTGATTAGGGAAAGCCCCACCCACGGGAGATGAGTCAACACCGCGGTGCGCGCTCATCTCCCGGCGGGAAAAGGGAAAGATGGAGCTGACGATCCCAAGGTCAGTTCCATCTTTTCCCGCGAAAGCGCGCCCACCGAAAATGAGAAAAGAAAAAGGGAGGTAAACCGCATGAAACTGCTTTCCATCAAACCGATCATCCATAAATTCGAGACCGCCGAGGAATTCGCGAAGGAATTCAACATCGGCGCGGGTGACCTGGTAATCACCAATGAATACATCTATCAGCCCTTCTTCGGCAAGCTGAACCTCGACTGCGATGTGCTGTACCAGGAAAAATACGGCGCAGGCGAGCCCTCCGACGACATGGCAGAGGCCATGTACCGGGACATTAAAGGCGACCATAAGCGTGTTATCGCCATCGGCGGCGGTACCGTCATTGATATTTCCAAGCTGTTTGTACTGAAAAACGTTTCCCCCATCCTCGATCTCTATGACGGCAAGGCCGAGATCGTAAAGGATAAAGAGCTGGTTCTGGTTCCCACCACCTGCGGCACCGGCAGCGAAGTCACCAACATCGCCATTCTGGCACTGAACAGCCGCGGCACCAAGAAGGGCCTGGCTGTGGACGAGATGTATGCCGACAGCGCCGTACTGGTTCCCGAGCTGCTCAACGGCCTGCCCTTCCGCTTCTTTGCCACCAGCTCCATCGACGCCCTGATCCATGCGGTGGAATCCAGCCTTTCCCCCAAGGGCAACGAGATGACCCGCCTGTTCGGCTACAAGGCCATCGAGATGATCCTGCACGGCTACAAGAAGATCGAAGCCGAAGGCCCCGAGGCCCGTATGCCTCTCCTGGAGGACTTCCTGATGGCTTCCCTGTATGCAGGTGTTGCCTTCGGTAACGCCGGCTGCGCTGCCGTTCACGCCATGAGCTATCCTCTGGGCGCTACCTTCCATGTGGCGCACGGCGAAAGCAACTACGCCATGTTCACCGGCGTAATGAAGAATTACATGGAGATCCGCCGCGACGGCGAGATCGAAAAGCTCAATAAGTTCATCGCCGATATCCTGGGCTGCAAGGTAGAGGACGTTTATGAGGAGCTGGAGAAGCTGCTCAATAACCTCATCCAGAAGAAGGCCCTGCATGAATACGGCATGACCCGTGAGCAGATCGAGGAGTTCACCGACAGCGTGATCGCCAACCAGGGCCGCCTGATGGCCAATAACTTTGTGGAACTGGATCGTGACCGTTTGATCAAGATCTATACCGAGCTGTACTAATTGCACGTAAACAGAGCCGACTAACGATGAATCCAAAGAAAGAAAGGAAGTAACGAAAATGGCACTGATGACAGGCGAACAGTATATCGAAAGCATTAAGAAGATCAAAATGGAGATCTATATGTTCGGTGAGAGATACAGTAACCCCACCGAGAGCCCCATTCTGCGTCCTTCTCTCAACTCCGTGCGTATGACCTACGACCTGGCCCAGATGCCCGAGTATGAGGACCTGATGACCGTGGTTTCCCCCTACACCGGCACCCGCGTCAACCGCTTCACCCACATCCACCAGAGCACCGAGGACCTCATCAAGAAGGTCAAGATGCAGCGTCTGTGCGGCCAGAAGACCGCTGCCTGCTTCCAGCGCTGCGTGGGTATGGATGCCTTCAACGCCCTGTTCTCCACCACCTATGAGTGCGACAAGGCCCACGGCACCAACTATCACGAGAACTTTGTGAAGTTCATGAAGTATGCCGCCGAGGCCGACCTGACCGTTGACGGCGCCATGACCGATCCCAAGGGTGACCGTTCCCTGGCCCCCCATGCCCAGGCCGATCCCGATATGTTCCTGCGCATTGTGGAGCGTCGTCCCGACGGTATCGTGGTTCGCGGCGCCAAGGCCCACCAGACCGGTATCTGCAACTCCCACGAGGTCATCGTAATGCCCACCCAGTCCATGGGTCCCGATGATAAGGACTATGCGGTTTCCTTCGCCGTTCCGATGGACACCCCCGGTCTGTTCATGATCATCGGCCGCCAGAGCTGCGACACCCGTAAGCTGGAAGGCTCCGAGCTGGACGTCGGTAACTCCGAGTTCGGCGGCGTAGAGGCCCTGACCATCTTCGATAACGTATTTGTTCCCAATGATCGTATCTTCCTGTGCGGCGAGCATGAGTTTGCCGGTATGCTGGTGGAGCGCTTTGCCGGTTACCATCGTCAGAGCTACGGCGGCTGCAAGGTCGGCGTAGGCGACGTCCTCATCGGCGCTGCTGCGGTTGCCGCCGACTTCAACGGCTGCAACAAGGCCAGCCACATCAAGGATAAGCTCATCGAGATGACCCACCTGAACGAGACCCTGTACTGCTGCGGTATCGCCTGCTCCGCCGAGGGCCACAAGACCGAAAGCGGCAACTACATCATCGACCTGCTGCTGGCCAACGTCTGCAAGCAGAACGTTACCCGCTTCCCCTATGAGATCGTCCGTCTGGCCGAGGATATCGCCGGCGGTCTGATGGTCACCGCCCCCTCCGAGAAGGATCTGCGTGACGAGAAGATCGGGCCGTACATCGATAAGTATCTGCGCGGCGTTGCCACCGTTTCCACCGAAAACCGCATGAAGATCCTGCGCCTCATCGAAAACCTCGCCCTGGGTACTGCCGCTGTCGGCTACCGCACCGAGTCCATGCACGGCGCCGGTTCTCCCCAGGCCCAGCGCATCATGATCAGCCGTCAGGGCAACCTGAACGCCAAGAAGGAGCTGGCCAAGGCGATCGCGCACATCGAAGAATAAGCCTCCTCAAGTATTTAGATAGATCCCTTTATCTCCCCGACGGGGCAGAGCGTGGGCGCTTTGCCTTCCCTCTGCCCCGTCCCCCCTTTGGGGGAACCAATGCATAAGGAGAGACGCCGAAATGCTGGAAAGAATAGAAAAGGTACTGGATGAGAAGGTACGCCCCGCCCTGAAAAACCACGATGGGGACATCAAGGTGGTGCGGGTGGAGGACGGCGTGCTGTACTTCAGGATGCTGGGACAATGCAGCAACTGTCCCTCGGCAGTGGTGACGGCCGAAGAGCTGGTGGCCCCGCCCATTCTGGAGGCGATCCCCGAGATACGGCAGGTGGTGCTGGATACCACCGTAAGCGATGAGCTGTGGCAGGACGCCATGGAGCTGCTGCGCCGGCGCCACAACGGGGAAGCGTGAGAATCGGTATAAAGTACTGTGGGGGCTGCAACCCACGCTATGACCGGGTAGCTGCGGTAAAGGAACTGCAGCGGCAGCACCCGGAATGGACCGTAGAGCCCGCCGGAGAGGGCGGGCAGGAATACATCCTGGTGGTGTGCGGCTGTACCGCCGCCTGTGCAGGCCATGCACAGCTGAACGCCGCCCGACGCAAATTTGTGATTAACAGCAGGGAGCAGTTTGATGCGGCCTGCGAAGCGATAAAAAAAGAAAACGAGGTGTAACAAATGCAAGATTGGAGAACTCTGTATCAGCAGAAGCTGACCACCGCCGAGGAAGCGGTAAAGCATATCAAATCCGGCGACCGTGTGGTAGTGACCCATGCGACCGGCGAACCGATCCTGCTGACCGACGCCATGGTTGCGAACGCCGAGCAGTATGAGAATGTCGAGATCGTGCATATGGTGGCAATGGGCAAGGCGGAATACTGCCTGCCGGAGAACTCCAAGCACTTCCGCCACAACAGCCTGTTTTTGGGCGGCAGCACCCGTAAGGCCATCGAGGAAGGCCGGGGCGACTTTACCCCCGTATTCTTCAGCGAGATCCCCGAGCTGTTCCGCACCAACCTGCACCCCAATGTAGTGCTGCTGCACCTGAGCACCCCCGATGAGCACGGCTACTGCAGCTTTGGTGTTTCCTGCGACTACACCAAGCCCGCCGCCGAGTGCGCCGATCTGCTGATCGCACAGATCAACCCCAAGATGCCCCGCACCATGGGCGATAGCTTCATCCATGTCAGCAAGCTGGATTACATCGTGGAGCAGGAGACCGACCTCATCGAGCTGCCGCCTCCCCACATCGGCGAGGTAGAGCGTGCCATCGGCGAGAACATCGCCTCTTTGGTGAAGGACGGCGACTGCCTGCAGCTGGGCATCGGCGCCATTCCCGATGCGGTGCTGCTGTTCCTCAAGGATAAGAAGGACCTCGGCATCCATTCCGAGATGTTCAGCGACGGCGTGGTAGAGCTGGTAGAGGCCGGCGTTATCACCAATGCCAGAAAGAATATCCACAAGGGCAAGAGCGTGGCGACCTTCCTGATGGGCACCCGCCGCCTGTATGATTATGTCGATAACAACCCCGAAGTGGCCATGATGCCGGTGGACTATGTCAACGATCCCCGTGTCATCTGCCAGAACGATAACCTTGTTTCCATCAACTCCTGCGTGCAGGTAGACCTGATGGGCCAGGTGGTTTCCACCTGCGTCGGCCTGCGGCAGATCAGCGGCGTGGGCGGGCAGGTAGACTTTGTCCGCGGCGCCAATATGAGCCGGGGCGGCCGTACCATTATGGCCATGCCCAGCACCGCCGCCAAGGGCACCATCTCCAAGATCGTTCCCCTCATCGATGAGGGCGCTGCCGTGACCACCAGCCGTTATGACGTCAACTATGTCGTCACCGAATACGGTATTGCCCAGCTCAAGGGCAAGACCTTGAGAGAGCGCGCCAGAGAGCTCATCGCCATCGCACACCCCGATTTCCGTGAGGGGCTCATCAAGGTGTACGAGGAGCGCTTCCACTGCAAGTTCTGATTTTCCCTCTATTTTGCTTCTAATTCTTCATACCCCCGATAGAGAAGAGGACAATGCCAGCCCCATTGTCCTCTTCTTCCTACAAAGGAGAAAATGGGAAAAAGCCCCCCTGCGGGGCCGGGGGCACAGGCCCCGAATAAAAAGAGGAGGACATGTTCCATGAATGAAGTCTGGTTAAGCGGGATCGGTATCCTGCTGGCGCTGGCCGGGATGACGCTGCTCATCTTCCGCCGGGTATCGCCGATCGTCGTAGGGCCGCTGGCGGCGCTGCTGGTGACGCTGTTAAGCCGTCTGCCGGTGCTGGAAACGGTGACCGGCACCTATGTACAGGGCGTCGGCTCGTTCTTCGTTTCCTATTTTATGATCTTTTTGCTGGGCAACCTGCTGGGCAGTCTGTATCAGATCAGCGGGGCGGCGGCAAAGATCGGCGAAACGGTGGTGCGACGGTTCGGCGCCAAAAACTGCATGACGGCCTGCCTCATTTCGGCGGCGCTGTTAAGCTACGGCGGCATCAACAGCTTTGTCATCATCTTCGCCATCTATCCCATCGCACTCAAGCTCTTTGAGGAGGCCGACCTGCCCACCTACCTGCTGCCGGGCATCGTCTGCGGCGGTATGTGGACCTTTGCCATGACCGGCCCCTTTTCTCCGCAGATCTGCAACATCGTTTCGATGCAGAGCCTGGGGACCCCTTCCTATGCGGGTCTTGTGCCGGGTCTGGCGGCTTCCGTCTTGATGGCGGTGCTGATCGTGTGGTACATGAACGGCCAGGCCAAAAAGGCAAAGCTGCGGGGAGAGCATTTTACCCCGCCCGAGGGCGGCGTGCGCCGGCATGAGGGCAAGGCCCCCGGCGCTGCGGTCAGCTTTATCCCGCTGGCGGCGGTCATCCTCCTCTTTAATGTGACCGAGATCGGCATTGTGGCCTGCCTGCTCATCGGCATCGTCCTTTCGCTGGTGCTGTTCTATCGCAGCATCCCGTGGAAGGAGCTGCTGCCGGCAGTCAATCAGGCGGCGACCACCTCGGTGACGGTCATCATCAATACCGCGACCATTGTGGGCTTCGGCGCCGTGGCCAAGATCACCCCGTTCTATGTGTGGGCGGTGGATCTTCTGGAGCAATCGACCGCCAACCCCTATGTGGTGGCCGCCGTGGGCAGCAATCTCTTTGCCTGCATCCTCGGCTCGTCCTCCGGCGGCTTGACGCTGATGTACACCTCGCTCAAGGATGTGTTCCTTGCCTATGCGGCGCAGGGCTTCAACCTGGAATTCATCCACCGGCTGTGCTCGCTCGGCTCCGGCGGCCTCGATTCGATGCCGTGGAACGGCTCCATTGTGTCGGTGTTCGGCATCTGCCACACCACCCACAAGGCCAGCTATAAGTATAACTTTGTAACCTGTGCGGTGATCCCGGTGCTGTGCACCTTCCTCATCGCTTTGCCCATCTGCATCTGGCTGGGCTGAATATAACCCAAGGAGTTAGACCATGAAAACGATCCTGACAATGCCTGATAGCGACATTGCCCTGCTGACGATGGCGGGGGAGGGGAGACCCTTTGTACTGAACCGCCACACCATGGCGGAAATGAATACCCTGCTGGATGAGGTGGAGCGCCGCCGCCCCCGTGCGCTGGTGATCACCGGGGAGGGAAAGTTCTTTTGTGCCGGCGCGGATATAAAGGAGATGCTGGCCATGGACGGCCGGGAGCTGCACGAATGGGCGCTGCTGGGCGGGCGGCTGAATACCCGTCTGGAGACCCTGGAGATGCCGGTCATTGCTGCGGTGAACGGCATGGCGCTGGGCGGCGGCTGCGAGCTGGCCCTGGCCTGCGACCTGCGCTGCGCTTCGATGGCGGCACGGTTTGCGGTGCCGGAGGTGACGCTCGGCACCATCTGCGGGGCGGGCGGCACACAGCGGCTGCCCCGGCTCATCGGCGAGACCCGCGCCAAGCAGCTCATCTTCACCGGGCAGACCATTTCCGCCCAAACGGCGCTGGAATGGGGACTTATAAACAGCGTGCAGACCGCCGGCACCCTGCTGGAGGAAACGCTGGCACTGGCGGCGGCCATCGCACAGAACAGCCCCTTTGCGGTTTCGCGCGCCAAGCGCAGCGTGAACGGCGGCCGGGAGCTGCTGCCGGAGGAAGCATTGGAATGGGAGCGTGACCTTTTTGGCGAGTGCGGCGACAGCCGGGACCGCCGGGAGGGCATGACGGCCTTTATTGAAAAAAGACCCCGGGTATTCACCGGGGAATGAGAGGAGTGGCACCATGGCAAGGCAGATTACCGCTGCCGAGGCCGCAGCCCTGATCGGGGATGGCAAAACCGTAGCGGTGGATGGATTTATCGGCTTTTCGCTGGCGGATGATATCCTGTGCGAGCTGGAGGAGCGCTTCCTGCGGGAGGGCCGCCCCCGTGACCTGCGGCTGGTGAATGTTGCGGGTCTGGGCGGGGACGGCGTGCGCCGGGGCATCAATCATTTTGCACACCGGGGGATGGTTTCCCGGCTGTTTTGCAGCAATTTAAGTTTAGCGAATTCCATTTACCCCAATGTCAGCCGGGGGGATTTTGCACTGTTTATGGCCCCGCAGGGGGTCATGTCCCACATGATGCGCGCCATCGCCGGAAAAAAGGCGGGCGTTGTGACCGAGGTGGGGCTGGGGACCTTTGTGGACCCGCGGCGGGACGGCTGCCGGATGAACCGCAAGGCGTGGGACAGCGGCGAGGAGGTAGTGCAGCTGGTGCGCCTGGGCGGAAAGGAGCAGCTGTTCTTCCCGTCCTTCGGGCTGGATGTCTGCATCATCAAGGGCAGCACCGCCGATGAAAACGGAAATATCAGCATGGAAAACGAGGCGTTTTTGCTGGAGCAGTACGATATGGCCGCCGCCACCCACAACAGCGGCGGGCTGGTGCTGGTGCAGGTGGACCGGATGGTTCCCGCGCAAACCATGAACGCCAAGGATGTGGTGGTGCCGGGCTGCCTGGTGGATTATGTCATCGTCGGGCGGGAGGAAAATTCCCGGCAGCAGTTTGTCACCGAGGAACGCTGGGTGGAGGCCTTCACCGGGCGGGTGCGGATGCCGCTGGAGCAGCTCCCGCCGGTCCCGCTTAATATTAAAAAGGTGATGGCACGGCGGGCCGCCGCCGAGATAAAGGACGGGAATTTCGTCAATTTCGGCATCGGGGTGCCCACCTTGATCACCAGTGTTTTGGCCGAGGAAAAACGGCTGGAGCGGGTGGTCTTGAGCATCGAGTCCGGGACGATCGGCGGGGCGCCGCAAAGCGGCCTTTTGACCGGCGCCGCCTACAATGCCGATGCGATGGTCAAGCAGCCGGATATTTTTGACCTGTATGACGGCGGCGGCATCGATGTGGCCTGCCTCGGCGGGGCGGAATTCGACCGGCTGGGCAACGTCAATGTCAGCCGCTTCGGGGAGAAGATCCCCGGGCCGGGCGGGTTCATCAATATTTCGCAGGGCGCCAAAAAGGTCTGCTTTATGGGCAGCTTTACCGCCGGAAAAAGCGATATCCGGGTGCAGAACGGCCGGCTTTGCATCGTGAAGGACGGCGAGGTGTGCAAGTTCCTGCGGGAGGTGGGGCATATCACCTTCTCCGGCGAATATGCGAACCGAAAGGGCGGGCAGGAGGTCTATTATATCACCGAGCGTGCGGTGTTCCGCCTGACGCCCGACGGCCTTTTGCTCATCGAGATCGCCCCCGGCGCGGAGCTAAAGCGGGATATTCTGGATCGAATGGAGTTTGAGCCGATGATCGCCCCCGACCTGCGGGAAATGGATGCGGCGTTTTTTGCCGAGTGAGGTGAACCATGCAGTTTAAGACGGTTTGGGCAGTGTATTACAGCGGCTGCGGCAGCACCCGGCGGCTGCTGCGCGGGATGGCCGAGGCCGCCGGAGAGGCGCTGATGCTGCCGGTGCGGGAGCTGGATTATTCCCGGCCGGAGGCGCGCGAAAAAAGCTACTGCTTTACCGAAACGGATCTGGTCTTTTGGGGGAGCCCGACCTATGCGGGACGGCTGCCCAATGTGCTGCTGCCCTTTCTCCGGGGGAATTTTACCGGGGGCGGGGCGGCAGCGGTGGCGGTGGTGCTGTACGGCAACCGCAGCTATGATGACGCCCTGAAGGAGCTGTGCGAGGTTCTGACCGGGAATGGGTTCCTTGCTGCGGCGGGGGCGGCCGTAACGGCGGAGCACGCCTTTGCCCCGGTGCTGGCGCATGGCCGGCCGAACGGGGAGGACCGTGCGGCTGCGGCGGAATTTGCCCGCAAAACGGCGCTGACGCTGCGGGAGAGGGAACACCCTCTGCCCGTCACGATGCCCGGCCGGGAGCCCATCGGGGCGTACTATACCCCGATGGGGCTCGATGGCGAGCCGGCACGCTTTTTGAAGGCCAAACCCAAAACCGACCCCGAGCAATGCACCCGCTGCGGGCTTTGTGCGGCGGTCTGCCCCATGGGCTCCATCCCGCGGGAGGAGCCGACCGAGTGTACCGGCATCTGCATCAAATGTCAGGGCTGCATCCGGGAATGTCCGGCAGGCGCCAAATATTTTGACGATGAGGCGTTTCTTTCCCACCGGGCCCATGCTGGAGCAGAACTACATAAGAAGGCGGGAGAACGAATTCTACCCGCCGGTGGAATAAAAAGACCCCCTGTCAGCGGTGACAGGGGGATTTTTCGGTCATTCGGCGTCGGGGGCATCGGGGGCGTCGCCCTCGGCCAGCCGGTAGCCTACGCCCACCTCGGTGAAAAGGTAGCGGGGCTCCTCGGGGTTGGGCTCCAGCTTGCGGCGCAGGTTTGCCATATGCACCCGCAGCAGCTTGTTATCCCGGGGATTGGCGGCGGGGCCCCACAGCTCCCGCAGCATCTGCTGGTAGGTAAGCACCCGCCCGGGGTGCCGCCCCAGCAGCGCCAGGATCTTGAACTCGCTGGGGGTAAGACCGGCATCCTGCCCGGCCAGGTACGCCCGGTGCTTATTGTAATCGATGACCAGCTCCCCGACGATATAGCGCCCCTCCTGCATTTCCTCGCCGCCGCAGGCCCGGCGGGTGTGGCGCAGCGCCGTGCGGATGCGTGCCAGCAATTCCACCGTGCCGAACGGCTTGGTGAGATAATCATCGGCGCCGAGATCCAGCGCTTCGGCCTTGTCATTCTCGGCGATGCGGGCGGAAATGACGATGATGGGCACGCTGCTCCAGCGGCGGATGCCTTCGATGATGCCGACCCCGTCCATATCCGGCAGACCGAGATCCAGCAGGATGCAGTCGGGACAATGGGAGGAAATGAGCGCCAGTGCGCCACGGCCATCTCCCGCGGTGACGATATCATACCCGGCGGCGGTAAGGGTGCTTTTCAGGTAGCGGCGGATGCCGGCATCATCCTCAACGATCAGGATCTTATCACAATGCTTCATAGGGGGCCTCCTCGGTGTCATTCCCGGCGGGCAGCCACAGCGTGACCTGCGCGCCTCCCTCGGGTCGGTTTTCGGCGGTCATGCGGCCGCCGTGTGCTTTTATGATGGCGCTGCAAAGGGTGAGCCCCAGTCCCAGTCCCCGCCGGCCATCGGCGCAGGAACGGGCAAGCGGCAGGGCGCCGCCCTCCGTGAGGCTGCCGGGCAGCTCCGGCGGGAAGCCGCAGCCGTCATCCAAAACGGTGATTTGTACCATCTTTTCCTGCCGTGCGATGGACACCCGGATGCGGGTGGCGCCGGCGGCGTGGTTCACGGCGTTTTCCAGAAGATTGAGCACCACCTGCTCCATCAGGGTGGCGTCCATGGGGGCGGTGATGATTTCCTGCGGGCGCTCCACCGTGACCGGCAGGGAGGCCGAGCTGCGGCGCAGCTTCATCACGGCGCCGTCCACGATCTCCTCCACCACCTCATCGGTGAGGCGCAGCGCCACCTGCCCGCCCGCCATCCGGGTGATGGAAAGCATATTTTCGGTGATGCGGGTCAGCCACCGGGTCTCCTGCCGGATCTGCTCCAGCAGGGTGCGGCGCTCCGCTTCGGTCAGGTCGGGCTGCTCCAGCAGCAGGCTGCCCGCCCCCTCGATGGAGGCCAGCGGGGTGCGCAGATCGTGCGAAAGCGCCCGCAAAAGGTCGGCCCGCAGCTTTTCGCTTTCCACCTCATACCGCAGGCGCTCGGTCTGCTTCAGGCGGGTGGTAAGGGTGCTGATGACCACCGAGACCACCAGCATCACCATAAAGGTAAGCGGGTAGCCGGAGATGCTCATATCGAAGCTCCAGAAGGGGTAGGCGAACATATAGTTGACGCAGAAAACCCCGACCACCGAAGCGACGACGCCCCACACGTAGCCGGTGGTCACCAGCGCAGCGATGGCCACCGCCAGCACGAAGATCAGCACCGCAAAGGGGTTGTTGTCATCGTGCACGCGGGAAAGCACGCTGCACACCGCCACCGCCCCGCCCAGCAGCAGCAGGGTACACAGGGCATCATGCAGGAGGATTTTTCTCTTTTCCATGGGGGTCACCTCGGTCGGAATGAACTTTCACCTTATTATACCATGCTTCCCGCAGGGCGGCCAAATAAATATTCCGCCAAGATTTTGCCCGGAAAGGTTTTCTTCCGGAAAATTAGCGGCGAACGGCGATATAAT
>OMDX01000127.1_pt1 | contig 26794 bp, 20 predicted proteins | sample 1673711 | NCBI WGS metagenome assembly OMDX01 (sample SAMEA103958123, study PRJEB25191) | human gut metagenome
CCCACAAGGGGCGCTGCCCCTTGACCCTGCAAGGGAGTTCCTCCCTTGACCCTTTCGCGCGATTGAGTTGGCTTCTTCTCCATGCTTTGCCCGCGTGTTTATCCTTTTGGCGCTGCGACTTTTTCCCTTACCGCACGATTCGATAATACCGCCTCGATGTCAGCAAATACATCAGTGCATAAATCACCGCAAACACCACATAGCATCCAATCCCGATTCCATAAAACAGCGAGTCATTATGCAATCCAAATGCCCCTAAAATCAGCCGAATCATCGGCATCGCAAACAGCATATGCAGCCCCGCCATCAGCAGCGGCGCAAAGAACACTGTCAGCACCTGCGAATTGACGCTCCGGCGGATTTCCGCATCCGTCAACCCCACTTTCCGCATCACGGCAAAGCGCTCCGCATCCTCATAGCCCTCGCAAATCTGCTTGTAGTACATAATCAGCACTGCCGCAATGGAGAACAGCGGCCCCAGAACCATGCCAAGGAAGAAGAGCCCGCCGAAGAGAGAAAGGTAGTCCCTGCAGCAAAGCGCACGCGTATCCACATTCAGGGAAGACATGCCGTAAAATTCTTTTCCCGTCGACTTCATTGCTTCCCAGATTCGGCTGCGGAGCGTCTTGACCAATTTCTCCTGCGTGTCCGTGTCCGCCTCCGAATCCAAGTCGAAATGCAGCGCCAGACGATCCATCATCATTGCCTTGCCGCTCTTCTCTCCGACCAGCGCCGTTATTTCGCTGTGGAATGCTTCCGCATCGTTGGTGAAAACGACCAGGCAGCCCCATGCGCTTCGGTAATCCGCGCTGAGCAGCCGCTTCGGCAGCTCCTTTTCCGCATGAATCATGCGGTACGGCGCAGAGCCGTAAAAGGACATGCTGGAAAACGTTTCGTTGGTCTTGAACGACGCGTACAGCAATTCCCTGTCCGCCAGCGTCACCGTTTCGCCTGTCGCCTGCTCATAAACAGACAGCGGATACACTGTCAGTTCCAAAACGTTCGCCTTGAGCGAATCTGCATCCGTGATAATGCCATAATCGCCGTTTTGCACCTTTCCCGTTGCCACCAGTGCGCGCTGGGATGTGATGTTTTCCGGTGTCAAGCCCATTTCCTCTGTCACGTCCAGCGCCATCTGCTGCATAGCGTCCAGTCGTTTCCAGTTTTCCTCGCCGTCGCGCGCCTCCAACCCTATCGTCAGGTTGATGTCCTGCGGACAGATGGCGTCCACCATGCTGTCCGTTCCACCATACAGGCAAACCGTCGAAGTCAAAATGACCAGCACCATCGTGCAGAGAATGCAGATGGTCGCCATGCCCGCGCCGTTGCGCTTCATGCGGTACGCCATGACGGATACGCTGATGAAGTGGCGCGTCTGATAATAGTAGCGTTTGTTCCTGCGCAGCATTCGGCACAGCGTTACCGACCCGGACACAAGCAGCAGGTATGTCGCCACAATCACCATCAGCACCGCGATGAAAAAGAATATCAGCGCTTCGAGAGGCGATTGGCTGACTGCCGCCACATAATACGCGCTTAGGAGAATCAGCAGCCCAATCAGCCCAAAGAACCAGTTCGCTTTCGGCGGCTTTTCCCCTGTGTTTTCGCTCTTGAGCAGCGCCACAGGGTTGCTCAGGCGCATCCGCAACAGGTTCGCCAGCAGAATCAGCACATAGATGCCGCCGAACAGCAGCAGCACCCACGTCACGCCATCCGGATAGAACAGTTCCATCGGCACGGTGTAATCCGCGTGCAGCAGGTTAATCAGCGCCATTTCGACCAGCCGAGAGAGGCTCAGCCCCAGCAGCAAACCGCCAGCGAATACCAGCAGCGCCGTCAGCAGCGTTTCCCACAGCATCACGCGGGCGATATTTCCTTTGCCCATGCCGAGGATATTGTACAGCCCGAACTCCTTCATGCGCCGCCGAATCAGGAATGAATTGCAGTAGTAGAGGAAAATCACCGAGAACACGCTGATGACGATTTTGCCCATTTGCAGCACCATCAGCGTCGTGCCGCCCATGCTGAGCGCGCCCATCAGCGCCGGCCGCGTCAGATAATTCATGATGTAGGACACGCCCACCATCAGGATGCCCATCAGCAGATATGGCAGATATGTTTCCGCGTTTTTGCGGATGCCCTGCCACGCCAGCTTGGGATAAAGCAGCGGTTTCTTCATGCCATTTCACCGTCCATTGCGTCCTTGCGCGTCATCACGGTCAGCGCGTCGCTGATTTTCTCGTAGAACTGTTCGTTCGTCATTTCGCCGCGGTAAAGCTGGTGATACACCTGCCCGTCACGGATGAAGAGGATGCGCCCCGCGCGGCTTGCCGCCTTCACCGAGTGCGTCACCATCAGCAGCGTCTGCCCAGTCTGGTTGATTTGCTGGAAGACGTCCAGCAGCGCGTCCGTTGCGCGGGAATCCAGCGCGCCGGTTGGTTCGTCCGCCAGAATCAGGCGTGGATGCGTAATCAGCGCCCGGCACACGGCGGCGCGCTGCTTCTGCCCGCCGGAGACTTCATAGGGGTACTTTTCCAGCAGGTTCGCAATCCGCAGCTGATTGGCAATCGGCAGCAGATTCGCCTCCATCTCGCGCCAGTTCATGCCTTGCAGCACCAGCGGCAGGAGAATATTGTCCTTGAGCGAAAAGGTGTCCAGCAGGTTGAAGTCCTGAAAGACGAACCCCAGCTGATCGCGCCGGAATGCCGCCAGCTGATTTTCACGAATCGCGCTGATGTCCTTGCCATCCAGCAGCACCGTGCCGCTCGTCGGGCGGTCAAGCGCCGCCAGTATGTTCAGCAGCGTCGTTTTGCCCGACCCCGATTCGCCCATAATCGCGACATACTCGCCCTCATCCACCGTGAAGGACACATCCGTCAGTGCCTGTACCTGATTGCCCCCGAACCGCGTCGCATACACCTTGCGAATATTCTTTGCTTCCAGCAATGCCATGATTCTTCCTCCTCAAAAGCCGCGCTATTTCCGCGGGTGAATTTCCTTTTGACACGTCTATTCTACCACGCGCCCGACCGCCCCGCCATCGAATCGGGTGACATTTTGCCCGTACCGTGTGACATTTCTGTAAGATAGCGCAATTTTGCTTGCAATAAAGCAGCAATACAAGCCAAGCAGCATGGTGGTGCGAAGCGCGAAGGGGTCAAGGGGGCGACCGCGAACTTCGTTCGTTTCCATTGCCCCCTTGTCGCGCCCGCAGGCGCGAAATCCCCTGCATGGATGCAATCCCTTGCAAAAAAATTTCCCCCCGATGGGAACAACACCCCACCCCTCATCGTTTCTCATCATGTAGGGAGGAAAAACCCCCGACACAAAACGCAATTACGAATCAAAAAACGACTTTTTGAAAGGCTGGTACATAACCATGAAGAAGCTGATTTCCCTTATCCTCGCCCTGATGCTGGCAATCCTTGCAATCCCCGCGCTGGCAGAGGATGCCCAAGACCCCGATATGGCATTTGACCCCGACATTGACCCCGATTTCCTCGTTGGTGCATGGGAAAGCTGGACAGGCAATCCGCTGGAAATCCCCGATGACGTGAAGTACATCTTCGACCGCGCAACGGATGAACTCATCGGCGAACCCTATAATTATGAAGCAATCGCCATCCTTGGCACGCAGGTTGTCGCTGGAACAAACTACTGCTTCCTCTGCCGAAAGATTTCCTACGAGACGGGCGAAACGATTGGCTATACGCTTGTGTATGTTTTTTACAGCCTGAACGATGACGTGGAATTGCTGAATGAGCAAGACATTGTGTTTGCGCCGGATGCAACATCGCCGAAAGTCGCGAAATCCACCGACGCGAACGGTGAGATTCTCCCCGGTGCATGGGTAAACTGGGCGGCTGACCCGCTGGATATCCCGGAGAACGTGAAAGCGGCGTTCGACAAGGCGCTGGAAGGGCTCGTCGGCCACACCTATGAGCCGATTGCCATCCTCGGCACGCAGGTCGTTTCCGGTATGAACTACTGCCTGCTCTGCAAGACCACCGTTGTCACGCCCGATGCGCCGGTGTCCTACACGCTGGTGTACATCTACGAAGCGCTGGACGGCACGGCGGAAATCATGCGCATTCAGGACATTGTGTTCGACGCGTTCCCGGCGGAAAACGGCTAATCACCCCCACAAAAACACGCGGCATGGAACGTAATTGCTCCATGCCGCGCTTGTTATACTGAGACTTAAGAATTGCGGGAGTAGTTCGGGGCTTCCTTGGTGATGGAGATGTCGTGCGGATGGCTTTCCGCCAGACCCGCGCCGGTAATCTTGATGAACTCGCTGTTCTTGCGCAGGTCGTCGATGTTCTTCGCACCGCAGTAGCCCATGCCGGAGCGGATGCCGCCAACCATCTGGAAGATGGTGTCCGCCAGAATTCCCTTATACGGCACACGGCCTTCAACACCTTCGGGCACGAGCTTCTTCGCGTCCTCCTGGAAGTAGCGGTCTTTCGAGCCGTGCTCCATCGCGCCCAGAGAACCCATGCCGCGGTACACCTTGTAGGAACGGCCCTGATAGATTTCGGTCGCGCCGGGGGCCTCGTCCGTGCCCGCGAGCATACTGCCGAGCATGACGCAGGAGCCGCCTGCAGCCAGCGCCTTCACGATATCGCCGGAATACTTGATGCCGCCGTCAGCAATGACGCGGATGCCGTGCTTGTCGGCCTCTTCCGCGCAGTCCGCCACCGCCGTCACCTGCGGCACGCCGATGCCTGCCACAACACGGGTCGTGCAGATAGAGCCCGGCCCAATGCCGACCTTCACGCAGTCAACGCCTGCGGAGATCAGGTCATGGGTTGCCGCCGCCGTCGCCACATTGCCCGCGAACAGCTGAATATCCGGGAAGCGCTTGCGGATGGCTTCCACCTGACGCAGCACGCCGACGGAATGGCCGTGCGCCGTATCGATGGAAATCACATCCACCTTTGCGTCCAGCAACGCTTCGATGCGATCGAACACATCGTGCGTCACGCCGACCGCCGCGCCGCAGAGCAGACGACCCTTGGCGTCCTTGGCGGAGTTGGGGTACTTGGTGGACTTTTCAATGTCCTTGATGGTAATCAGACCGCGCAGCATACCGTTTTCATCCACAATCGGCAGCTTCTCGATGCGGTGCTTCGCCAGAATCTGCTTCGCCTGCTCAAGCGACGTGCCGACGGGCGCGGTGATGAGGTTTTCGCTGGTCATGACTTCGCTGATTTTGCGGCTATAATCCGTTTCAAAGCGAAGGTCGCGGTTGGTCAGGATACCGACAAGTTTGCCGTCGCGGGTAATCGGCACGCCGCTGATGCGATAGCGCGCCATCAGGTTTTCCGCGTCCTGAATCAGGTGATCGGGAGAGAGGAAGAAGGGGTCGGTGATAACGCCGTGCTCAGAGCGCTTCACCTTATCAACCTGCGCTGCCTGTTCTGCAATGGACATGTTCTTGTGGATGATGCCCAAACCGCCTTCGCGCGCCATTGCAATGGCCATGCGGGAATCCGTTACCGTGTCCATTGCGGCAGACATCAGCGGAATGTTCAGCTTAATCACAGGGGTGAGCTGAATCGAAAGATCGACTTCCTTGGGCAGCACTTCACTGCGGGCCGGAACCAGCAGCACATCATCGAACGTAAGACCTTCCCGAACAACCTTTTGCAGCATGGGCGAAAATCCTCCTCGTAATGCGTCTTTTTTTGCCGAAACTGGAATCTTCCAGCCTCAGTTTGCCGTAGGTTATCGGTTATTGTAACAAACTTCAGCCCCTTTGTCAATGGCTTTCCCGGCGAAATTTCGCCCTGCAGAGGGGCGGAGCAATGCTTTCCCGTGCTTGTTCTGCGGGGTTCCTACCTTTTTATGCTTTTGTTCTTTCATCACGCTTTTCTGCCGTTTCTCCCTTTTTCTCCTTTGGCACGGGGAGAAGCAGCCGCAATTCAAACCATCCATCCTTCGTATCAATTGTCGCCGACCCGCCGTAGCTGTGGGCAATGCTCTGGATGCTTTTCAGACCATAGCCGTGGTAGCGCGCGTCTCGCTTGGTTGTCGTCGGCATACCGTCCACAAAGCGCAGCTCGCCGCTGTAACAGTTCTCCACGCGGATGCGCAGAAAGTCCTTCTGGCGCATGGCGGAAACGTGAATCAGGCGCTGCTCCGGGTTCGGGAGTTTCTTCACGCTTTCGATTGCGTTGTCCAGCGCATTGCCAAACAGGGCGCTGATGTCCATCGGGTTCATGAAATCCAGCGCCTGTCCGTCGGCGACGCAGGTCAGGCTGATGCCTTCGCTCTGGCATTGGATGGTCTTTGCGGTCAGAATCGTGTCCAGCACGCGATTGCCGGTCTTGTTCTGCGCCTCGTAGGTGCGAATCTGCTGCTCCATCTGGTCGAGGTACTCCGTGCGCTCGGCGGCGGAGGCGGCGCGCAGCAGCTGAATATGGTGCTTCAGGTCATGATACTTTTGGTTGACCAAGGCAATGGATTCTTCTGAAATGCGGTAACTCTCGTACTGCATGTGCAGCAGCGCCTGCAAATGCTCCATTTCACGCTCTGTGCTGATTTCCAGAATGACGACGTGATAGGTGAACAGCATCGCGACGCCGCCGAGGTCAACGGTGGTGCGGATGATGAAGACTTCCGCAGTGAACTGGCTGGAAAAGGGCGTTCCGGTGAAGGCAAAGCTGATGTTGCTGACGGAAAAGACGGCAATCGCAAGGACGGCAGCGGTGAACAGTTCCCGCGCGGTAATCTTGATGAGCTTTGAGCCGTCGCGGTATTTCCGTTCCAGCAGAAACATGGTGTAGAGGATGATGGCGTGGACAGCGGCAAAAACGAGTATCGTTGTCCAAACCGTGAGCGGCAGCCCCGGCACCGTCACGAAGAAATAGAACAGATACCACGCCAGCGACGCGGAAAATTCGCCCAAGATGAATGCGCGGGCGCAATAGTAGCCCGCGTTCGCCCATGGCATGTGCGTTGCAATGCGAATATAGAAAAAAATCAGCGCGACTGTCACGCCCATGCAGGGGAAAAAGCCAATCGCGGAAACACCGTCCGTCAGCGTCATGAAACCGGCAATCAGGGCAAGAAATCCAGCGCTGATGCCGAATTTCCTGCCCTTGCTGAATGGGCTGCCATATAATTGAATGTAGAAGGTACTGCTCAGCCAGTACGCCAGCGCATAGAGCAGACCCGGCGTATGCGACAAATCGACGTGCATCATTTGCCTACCTCGTTGATGTAGTTGTTCAGGGCGTCCAGAAACGCCTTTTTCTTCGGGCGGCTGACCTGAATCTGATCGCCGTCCACGTCCGCGCAGTTTTCGTTCACGCCGTTGACGTGTTCCAGATTGACCAGATAGCACTTGTTGCAGCGGAAAAAGTGGTATGCTGTCAGCGCTTCCTCCAGTTCAGACAGAACGCCCTTTGCCTCCAGCGTTTCGCCGTCCAGATGGTAAATCAAACTGTGATTGACGACCTCGATATAGCGAATCTGGGAGATATCCAGCTTGCGCATTCCGCCTTGGAAGGGAACGGAGATGAATTTGCGCGTGCGGTGCTTCATGCGCTCCAAGGCGCGCTGCATCCGCTGCGAAAAAGCGAAGTAACTCACGGGCTTGAGCACATAATCCAGCGCATCCACCGTGTAGCCCTTCATGACGTACTGCGGCGTGCTGGTAATAAAGAGGATGACGACCTCCTTGTCCACCTTGCGAATCTCGCTGGCAGCTTCCATGCCGTCCATGTAGCGCATCAGGATGTCCATGAGGATGATATCGTAATTGCCGCGGTAGTCCTCGACGATTTCCGCGCCGTCCGGAAAGATGGAGACGTGAATCTTCTCGTTAATCTCCTGCGAAAACCGTTCCAGATATTCTGTCAGTGTGCGCTGACTGCTTTCCTCGTCTTCCACCAGTGCTACGCGAATCATCGGGCCGACCTCCTTTGCAAACAGCTTGGTTTCCAATAGTATAGCAAATCTCTTGCGCAAAAGGAAGCCTTTTCGCACGGAAAAAGCAGGCGAAATGCCTATAATGTTTTGCACATTGTGGATATGCACAAAACCAGTCTGCGAAATCTGGGAGAATTACTGTATAAAATCCACACACGCCAAAATAAAGACAGTTTGCGCCGAAAATGTGCTGCGTGATTATTTTCTGCTATACTAAAATCAATCTCAAGCCTTGGTGAAAGGAAGGAAACACATGAAGGCGAAGAAATTTACCCCTGCAATGAGAGGCCTTGCGGCACTCATGACCTGCCTGATGGTTCTCTCCATCGTCGGCACGGGTGTGGCGAACACCTACCGCGGCGCACTGGACGATACCTTGGGTACGGAAAGCTATGTGACCATCAATGACGACAGCGCGGCGCGCTTCAAGACCGACTACGCGACCATCGAAGACATGGCGGCGGCGGCGCGCGACATCGCCATCCGTGAAGGCGAAGAAGGTACGGTCGTCATGAAGAACGACAACGGCGTTCTTCCGCTGAAAGCGAACGCGAACGTTGCCTTGTTCGGTCTGGCGGCGTATAATGTCTATGGGCCGAAGGGCGGCAACGCGGACGCGGCATCGCTGGCGGATGCGCTGGCCGGTGCAGGCCTCAACGTCAATGAGACGCTGAAGGACTACTACATGACCAACATCATCAACATGCACACCGAGATGCGCGCCAACCGCTGGACGGGCAAGGAAGTTCCCACCACGGTGTATGACCACATGTACGTCAGCGCGCCGGGTGACTGGACGACCTACCAGATTGCGGAAGTGCCGCCGGCGGAGTTCGAGACGCTGGGCGTTCCGGCAAACTGGAAGGAAGCTATCGCCAAGGACAGCATCGGCATCTGCGTGTTTGCACGCGGCGCCGGCGAGGGCAATACCTACAAGCCGGGTTCTGCGCTCAACTACGCGGGTGAAGCAACCGGCGAAGACCCGCTGAAGCTTTCTGCCGATGAACTGGCGGTTGTCGAGGCGGCGAAGGAAACCTGCTCCAAGGTCATCGTGCTGCTGAACACCGGCAACAACATGATGATTGCCGACATCGCCGAGGGCGGCTCGCACGAGGTGGACGGCATCTGCTACATCGGCTGCCCGAACGACTACCAGACCATCGGCATCGCGAACGTGCTGACCGGCAAGGTCAACGCGACGGGCGCGCTGGCAAGCGCTTTCGTGCGCGACCACCAGTCCATCCCGGCGGTGCAGAACGTCGGCGGCGACTACTTCGCGGATTACGAAATCGTCTGCCGTAATGACGACCCGCGTTATCCCGGCAAGGAAATCGGCAATATCGGCACGGGCTCCTTCGGCGGTGCGGATACCTACAACGGCGGCATGTACATCGTCGAGGCGGAAGGTATCTACGTCGGCTACAAGTACTACGAAACCCGTTACTTTGACGCCGTCATGGGTCAGGGCAACGCCAACAGCGCGGCCGGCGCAACGCAGGGCAGCGCGTGGAATTACGGCGACGAAATGCTCTACACCTTTGGTCATGGCCTGAGCTACCTTGATTACACCCAGACCATCAAGAGCGTGACGGTTGACCGCAGCGTGAACGGCAACATCACCGCCGTCGTCGAAGTGAAGAACAACTCCAATCAGGACGGCAAATTCCTCACCCAGCTGTATGTGCAGCAGCCCTACACCGACTATGACCGCACGAATCTGGTTGAAAAGTCCGCGGTCATGTTCCTGAACTCTGCCAAGGTGGACGTCGCCGCCGGCAAGAGCAAGGAAGTTACCATTACTATTCCCACCAAGTATCTGGCAAGCTACGACGCGAACAACGCCAAGACCTACATCCTCGATGCGGGCGACTACTACTTCACGGCGGCAGCCGGCGCGCATGAGGCGGTCAACAACATTCTGGCGGCGCAGGGCAAAACCGTTGCTGACGGCATGGACGCGGCGGGCAGCAAGGCTGTCGTGAGCTGGAAGCTCGATCAGCTGGACAACACCACCTTTGCCATTGCCAACAACACGACCGTTACCAACGTGGCGGACGATGCCGACCTGAACTACTGGCTGCCCGGCACGGTCACTTACCTGACCCGTCAGGACTGGAACACCTTCCCGATTAACTACAACAAGCTGAACCTCAAGATTGCTGACAGCCCGAAGAAGGATCAGTGGATTGCCGAAATGCGCGGCGAAACCTACACCATCTCCGACACGGGCGCGGCGGCGGAAGCTGTCCCCGGCCCGAAATTCACGGCATCCGAAATCGGCGCGGAACAGCTGAACAACATCAATGACCCCTACTGGGACAAGCTGGTTCATGCCATCACCATCGACGAAGCGGTCGGCGCAGTTATCCACGGCGGCAGCCGCTCCGATACCCTGACCAACATCGACAACCCCGTCGTCATCCAGAACGAAGGCCCGACCGGCATCAGCGCTGGCTACACCGACGAGGCGACCGGCAAGACCTACAAGTTCAATGTCAACTCCCAGACGCTGCTGGGCTGCTCCTTCAACCCGGAACTGGCGTATCAGTGGGGCTTGGTTGAGGGCAACTCCTGCCTGTGGGTTGAACGCTACGACCTGTGGGGCAGCGGTCTGACGCTGAACCGCACGCCGTACAACGGCCGCAACTACGAGTACATCTCCGAAGACCCGATGCTGACCAACGTCATCGGCCGTGAAGTGATTCAGGGCTGCTCCGACAAGGGCATCATCAACGGCCCGAAGCACATGGGCTTCAACGATCAGGAACACAACCGCGCCGGCATCTCCGCGTACATGACCGAGCAGAAGTTCCGTGAAACCGACCTGCGCGGCTTCGAGGGCGCGCTGAGCGATGCGTTCGGCATGGGCGTCATGATTGCCTTCAACCGCATCGGCGCAACGAACGCTTCCCACCATGTGGGCATGATTCAGAAGATTGTCCGCGGTGAATGGGGCTTCAAGGGTCTGATTTCCACCGACATGATGAACAACTACCTGTACTTCAACGCCGAATCCATGGTCATGGCAGGCATCACGCAGGTTGCTGACTTCGCGGCGGACAACAGCCACATCAACCTTGGCGAAGGCGGCGTGGACGCGGTTTGGCCGCACATTTCCCTCGAAACGGTGTCGAAGGACTCGAACCTCGTTGAGCAGGCGCGTGAAAACCTGAAGTACCAGCTCTACATCTTCGCCAACAGCGCGATTCTGAACATCTCCACCCAGCGCGTGAACACCTGGTGGGATACCGCGCTGACCGTCACCACCTACGCCAGCAGCATTCTGGCTGTCCTGTTCTTCCTCGCGTGGGTTGTGCTGACGCTCCTGCCGGAAAAGAAGCCTGTCGTTGTGCGCGTTGAGAACAAGCGTTGAGGACAAGGAGGAATAAACATGAACGCCACGAAAAAACTCTCTGCCGGCGCTTGGCTCTCCATCGTCACTTGTGTCCTGAGCCTTGCCGCACTGGTTGCGTATCTGATTAACACGTCCGCTGCCGGCTACTTCCAGAATGCCACGGTGTCGAACCTTGTGCTGATGGTGGTGGGCGCGGCTGTGCTGGAGGCGGCTGCGGTCGGCTTGAGCATGGTCAAGGGCGCGAAGAAGGTTGTAGACCTGCTGACGGGTCTGTGCCAGATTGCGGCTCCGGCGCTGCTGGCGCTTGCCTTCATCAATCTGGTGTCTGCCCGTGTCGAAGGGTTCGCCTTCATTTACTTCTCCAACGCGGATGTGCTGCTTGAAGTGCAGACGGCGGCGAATATGTCCTCCGCCACCTGCGCGATTGTGAATCTGGTGCTGCTGGCGCTCTCCAGCATCGTCGGTGTCGTCAGCGCGTTCTTCACCCTGAAGAAGTAATCGAACTTGCGGCGGTCAGGGGAATCTCGACGATTCTCTTGACCGCCGTTTTCAATCTCATTCGGCAGGTGGTAAACATGTTTCAGATTCAATCATTTACTTGCGAGGGCTTGCGCGACCATCTGGTGACCGACTGCGCCGCCCCGACGTTTGCCTATTTCGTCTCATCCGACCGCGCGGGCGCATCCGTTCAGTCCGCTGAACTGACGGTGAACGGCTGGACAATCCGCAATCCCGACCAATGCGGAACGCGCTATGCCGGGCAGCCGCTCAAGCCTTTCACAACGTACACCGCGACGCTTACCGTCACGTCAGACAGCGGCGAAACAGATACTGCCCGCCTGACCTTCGAGACGGGACGCATGGATACGCCGTGGCAGGGCAAGTGGATTACCGATGGCGCGTATGTGTTCAAGGAAAAGAAGGTTTCGCCCGTGCCGATGGTGTTCCGCAAGGCGCTGCCGCTTCGGGGCGAAATCGCGCAGGCGAAGCTGTACGCCACGGCAATGGGCATCTACGAGCTGAACATCGACGGGCAGAAAGTCGGTGAACGGTATTTCGCGCCCGGTTTCACGTCCTATGCGCATCAGCTGATGTACCAAACGTATGATGTGACGGACATGCTGCATTCAGGCAGCTGCATTACCGCGACGGTCGCGGGCGGCTGGGCGGTCGGGTCGTTCGTGTTCACGCGCGTCAACCGCGTGACGGCAGACCGTCAGGCGCTGCTGGCGGAACTGCGGATTACCTACCGCGACGGCAGGACGGAGGTCATCGGCACAGACGAAAGCTGGCAGGTGACAGAGGACGGCCCTGTCCGCATGGCGGATTTCTACGACGGCGAAACGTATGACGCAACCATATCACTGGACAAGGCGGCTTGGCGGAGCGCCGTACAGGAGCGTCTGCGCGTGAAGCCGAAGCTGATGGCGGATTACGGCGCGGACGTGAAGGAACACGAGACGTTCGCTCCCGTATCCTGCAAGAAGTTAGGCAATGCGCTGATTTACGATTTCGGGCAGAATTTCGCAGGTGTGGTGCGCCTGACGGTCACGGGCAAACGCGGGCAGAAGATTACCATCCGCCACAGCGAAGTGCTGAACCCTGACGGTACGCTGAACACGGCGTTCCTGCGCACGGCGAAAGCGACGGCGACGTACATCTGCAAGGAAGGTCGTCAAACTTGGTCGCCGCGGCTGACGTACATGGGCTTCCGCTACATCAGCGTCGAGGGCGTGCGGGAAGAAGACGTGCAGGTGACGGGCGTCATGCTGTACTCTGACATTCAGCAGACGGGTTCGTTCCGCTGCTCGAACGAGATGCTCAACCGCCTGCAGGAGAACATCGTCCGCAGTGCGAAGTCAAACTTCATGGATATTCCCACCGACTGCCCGCAGCGCGACGAGCGCATGGGCTGGACGGGCGATATTGCCGTGTTCGCGCCGACGGCGGCGTTCAATTTCGACATGAACCGCTTCTTGGACAAGTGGCTTCTGGACGTGCAGGCGGAGCAGCTGCCGACGGGCGGTCTGCCGAACACGGTGCCCGTGCAGGGTTACGGCTTCCCCGCGACGATGCCGAAAATGGCGGTCGCTTGGTGGGGGGATGCGTGCGTCCTCGTGCCGTGGGCGCAGTATATGGCGCGGGGCGATGTGGGCGTGCTGCGCCGGATGTATCCGACGATGAAGAAGTACGTCAACGCCTGCCGCTTCTGGTGCGGCTTCGGCTTCGGCAAGCACCGTTATCTCTGGGAAATGCCCGGCACGCTGGGCTTCGGCGACTGGGTTGCGCCGGACGTGCCGCAAATGAGCCAGTGGCAGGGACGCATTAAGTGGACAGGCACGGCGTCGCTGTGCAACACAAGCGCGCTGCTGGCGAAAATCGCGGATATTCTGGGCGAAACGCAGGACGCGAAGCACTATCGCCTGCTTTCCGAAAAGACGGCGGATGCGTACTGTTCGCTGCTCACGGACGGCAACGGCAAGCTGCTGGAGGAGTTCCAGACCGCTTACGTCCTGCCCATCTACCTGAATATGTTCCCCACGCAGCAGATTCGGGAAAAAGCCGCCGCGAATCTCGCCGCGCTGGCAAAACGCAACGACTGGTGCATCGGCACGGGCTTCCCCGGCACGCCGTACATCCTCTTCGCGCTGTGCGACAACGGGCAGGTGGATGCCGCATACCATATGCTGCTGAACACGAAATGCCCCTCATGGCTCTACGAAGTCAAGGCGGGCGCGACGACGATTTGGGAACGCTGGGACGGCTTGGACGAGAACGGCGTCTGCCCGATTGGCGATGACGGCACGGACAAGATGATTTCCTACAACCACTACGCATCCGGCGCGGTCGGCGACTTCCTGTACCGCCGCATTGCGGGCATTGAGCCGACAGAAGCCGGCTACAAGACTTTCCGGGTCAAGCCGATTCTGGGCGGCGGGCTGACGAGCGCCTTCGCGAAGGTACGCACCCCCTACGGCGACGCAAGTGTACAGTGGGAAACGGCGGAAAACACCTTCACCATGACGGTATGCGTCCCGGTCGGCACGCGCTGCGAACTGACGCTGCCGGATGGCACGAGCCAAATACTGGCGAGCGGCACGCACACGGCGACGTGCAGCATCCGCTGATTTGGTCAAAATATCACCGTGCCCGAAATGCCCTGAAAACGGGGAATTTCGGGCACTTTATACTATTTCCAAATTCACCTGCGCCATCTGCTTGCGCCTTTTCCGCTCTGGCGTCCGGTCGTTCCATTTAGCGTAGCACTGCTACGCTGCATTTCACTCCCGTTAGCCAGAACGAAAAATTCGCGGCGCATCTTGGCGCATTCTCATTTGGAAATAGTATTAGATTTCAAAAAAATGCTCTTGAATTTTAACAAATTTTTGTTTTCAGGGGTTGACACAACAAAAAACGTCTGTTATAATGACGGCGAATCGGGAAAAGCCCATGCGGCTGCCCCGAAAGAATTTGCAGCGAAAGGAAGGCGATTGTGCGTGGACATAAGTCACAGTAGACGCGGCAAAACGTTGGATTGCGCCATGCTCCGCGAACACTCGCCGTTCGCGGACTGACATTGCCTGTTTTCAGGTCGCCGTTTTTGTACCCTTTTGTATGGATAAAGGAGTGAATTTCGGCTGACAGTGCAGCAGGTGTGTTTGTGTACGCTTTTTTCCACCGTTTTGCGTGTTTTTGCAGGGCGGTGGTTTTTTCGTGCGCAAAATTTGATTTGATGATGATGGAAGGATGTGAGACGCATGGACGCGGGCGGTTATCCATTATGCTTTGCCTTTTCCCGGAGCAGCCATGAAATGCGGCGACCCATGCGTCTTCGCATCAGCCAGATTCTGTAAAGTATCGCTTTCATGGCGCTCCTTTGACCGATGAACAGGAGGAAAAACGCCATGACGCTGAACCTGAAGAAGAAAGTTACCTTGACTGCCTCGCAGATGCTGGCGGAAAACAACCGCGCGACTGCCGACCGCCTGACGTGGGCGGCGCAAACCGACGAAGCGAATCTCCGCACGGCGCTGAACGTGCCGGAAAACGGCCTCACGGAAGAAATGGCGGAAGAAGCCCGCGACCGCTACGGCCGCAATGTGCTGCCGACGAGCCAGCGCACGCCGCTGTACAAGCGTCTCGCTGCCGCGTTCATCAACCCGTTCACCGTCGTGCTAGTGCTGCTGGCGATTTTCAGCGCGCTGACGAATGTCGCGATGGTCGATCCGGGCGACGAAAGCTGGGCGACGGTCATTATCATCACCATCATGGTGCTAATTTCCGGCATTCTCCGCTTCGTGCAGGAGACCCGCAGCGGCAATGTCGCGGCGAAGCTCTCCGAGATGATTCACACGACAGTCTGCGTGACGCGCGAGGGCGAGAAGAAGGAAATCCCGCTGGAAGAAATCGTCGTGGGCGACATCGTGTCGCTGTCTGCGGGCGACATGCTCCCGGCGGACGTGCGCATCCTCCGCGCGAAGGACTTGTTCCTCAGCCAATCCAGCCTGACGGGCGAGAGCGAGCCGGTGGAGAAGTCCGGCGCGGTCTGCCAGACGGTCGGCAGCCTGACCGAATGCGGCAATCTGGCGTTCATGGGCAGCACGGTCGTCAGCGGCAGCGCAACGGCTGTCGTCCTCGCCGTCGGGCATGACACGATGCTCGGCGCAATGGCAAAGGCGCTGAACGTCAAGCCGCCGAAGACCACCTTCGAGAAGGGGGTCAACAGCGTTTCGTGGGTGCTGATTCGCTTTATGCTGCTGATGGTGCCGATTGTGCTGCTCATCAACGGTCTGAGCGACGGCGACTGGATTCAAGCGGGGCTGTTCGCCATTTCGATTGCCGTCGGTCTGACGCCGGAAATGCTGCCGATGATTGTGACCACCTCGCTGGCGAAGGGCGCCATGACCATGAGCCGCGAGAAGGTCATCATCAAGGACTTGAACGCGATTCAGAACCTCGGCGCGATGGACATCCTCTGCACGGACAAGACCGGTACGCTTACGCAGGACAAGGTGGTGTTGGAATATCACCTGAACGTGGACGGCGAGCCGGACGACCGCGTGCTGCGCCACGCGTTCCTGAACAGCTACTTCCAGACGGGCCTCAAGAACCTGATTGACATCGCTGTCATCGACAAACAGCGTCAGCTTGGCGCGGATGAGCTGATTGCCCGCTTCAAGAAGGTGGACGAAATCCCGTTTGACTTCGAGCGCCGCCGCATGAGCGTCGTTGTGCGCGACCGCAAGGGAAAGACCCAGCTGGTTACCAAGGGTGCGGTGGAGGAGATGCTGGCGTGCTGCACCCATGCGGAAAGCAAGGGCAAAATCGTTCCGCTGACGGACAAGGTGCGCGCCTACGTCCTGCGCAAGGCAGATGAGCTCAACGGCGGCGGTATGCGCGTGATTGCCGTTGCGCAAAAGACAAGTCCCGCGCCGGAAGGGCAGTTCTCCACGGCGGATGAGAAGGACATGGTGCTCATCGGCTTCCTTGCTTTCCTTGATCCACCGAAGGAAACGACCCGCGACGCGATTCATGCCCTGCGGGAATACGGCGTCGGTGTGAAGATTCTCACCGGCGACAACGAGAAAGTCACCTGCGCTATTTGCCGTCAGGTTGGGATGAATGCTGAGCGCGTGCTGCTCGGTGCGGACATTGACGCGATGGATGATGAAGCGCTTGCGCAGGCGGCGGAGGAAATTACCGTCTTCGCGAAGCTCTCACCCGCCCAGAAAGCGCGCGTCGTCACCGTCCTGCGCCAGAAGGGGCATTCCGTGGGCTATATGGGTGACGGCATCAATGATGCAGCCGCGATGAAGGCGGCGGACGTGGGCATCAGCGTAGATACCGCGGTGGATATCGCCAAGGAAAGCGCGTCCGTCGTCCTGCTGGAAAAAGACCTGATGGTGCTGGAAAAGGGCGTTATCGAGGGTCGGAAAATCTACGCGAACATGATGAAGTACATCAAGATGACTGCTGCGTCGAACTTTGGCAACATGTTCTCCGTCCTTGCTGCCAGCGCGTTTCTGCCCTTTCTGCCGATGGCGTCCCTGCACCTGATTCTGCTGAACCTCATCTACGATATTTCCTGCACCGCGATTCCGTGGGACAACGTGGACGCGGAGTACCTCAAAGTGCCGCGGACGTGGGATGCGTCGGGCATCAGCCGCTTCATGCTCTGGATGGGCCCGGTCAGTTCGCTGTTCGACATTGCGACGTACCTGCTGCTGTATTTCGTGATTGCGCCGATGGCGTGCGGCGGCATGACCTTCGCGCAGCTGACCAACCCCGCGATGCAGGACAAGTTCGCCGCGTTGTTCCAGACCGGCTGGTTCATCGAATCCATGTGGACGCAGACGCTCGTCATGCACATGATTCGCACGAAGAAGCTGCCGTTCATCCAGAGCCGCGCGTCCCTGCCGGTGATGCTGCTGACGATGCTCGGCATCGCTGTCGTGACGCTGCTGCCCTTCACGCCCCTCGCCGCGCCGCTGGGGCTGTGCGCACTGCCGCCTGTCTACTTCGCCTATCTGGCGCTGATTGTGCTGGGCTACATGGTCTTGGCAACGCTGATGAAGAAGCTGTATATCCGCAAGTATCATGAGCTGCTGTAATGGGCTTTGATACTATTTCCAAATTCACCTGCGCCATCTGCTCGCGCCTTTTCCGCGCTTGCGTCCGCTCATTCCACTTAGCGTAGCGCTGCTACGCTGCGTTTCATTCGCGTTAGCCAGCGCGAAAAATTCGCTTCGCATCTTGGCGCATTCTCATTTGGAAATAGTATGACGCAGATAATCTGCACACAGCAGTTACGCAAAAACGGGTCAAGGGACGTTTTTTGATGCCCCTTGACCCGTTTATTTTGGCTCACACCGCCGCCTTTGCCTTCAAGCCCAACGGCGATAGCCGCGCTTTCTCCAGCGCTGTTACCACCAGCGGCACAACAATCAGGTGAATCACCGCGCCGACTGCCGTATTCACGAAATACGCCGTCACGAACGCTGGGAATGTGTACGCATTCCCCTGAATGCCCATCACGACCGCCTTCGCCGCGCCGCCGACAAGCCGACCCGCAAGCATGGCAATTACCATGGCAATCAGCATGGCCCAGCAGGTCTTGCTCATCTTCTTGCTCAGCATCGGATAGAGCAGCCCGCACAGCGCGCCATACGCTGCCATCTCGAATGCCATCGGAATTGCGACTGGCACCAGCGGCGGCATACCGAACAGCACGCTCCGCAGCAGCGGCAGCACAATGCCAAGCCCCATGCCCCAGCACCAGCCGCACGTCAGGCCGCAAATCAGCACCGGAATATGCAGCGGACTGATGGCCTGCCCCAACACCTGCACATTGCCCGTCAAGAAGGGCAATACAATGCCAACAGCCAGCAGAATCGCTGTTACCAGCAGGGAGTACAAACCGCTCTTTCGGTTCATTGCCATGAGAAAAAACCTCCAAAAAGAAAAATACCATGAAGAAAGCCGGGCATTCTCGTCCGATGGCTTCCTTCATGGAAACAAAAACAGCATAGCATATTTCGATGCGCTTGTCAAGCGTCACGCGTCGCCCTCGCCGATGTAGGTGAAGCGTCGATACGTCTTTCCATCGCGCTCGATGACCTCATTCCACATGCTTGCGGGGCGCACCCACACGCCGCGTTCACCATACAGCGCGCGGTAGACCACCATTTCCTCGCGCGTCTCGCTGTGCGTGGCGATATAGAGGACTTCATATTCTTTGCCCTTGAAGTGACGGTAGCGTCCGGGCTTGATGGTTTCGCTCATGGTGTCTGCTCCTGGTAAATGTCGTTGTACAGTTCCAAATCCATCAGCCGATCACGCAGGGACTGCATGTCCTCCCATGCGTCACGCTTCTTAGACGGGTCGCGCAGGAGCGCCGACGGGTGATACGTCGCCATCATCCAGATGCCTTTGCGCTCGAACCACTTGCCGCGGTCGCGGGTGATGCGGATGTCCGCCCCAATAATGTTTTTCGCGGCGGTTGAGCCGAGCAGGACGATGACTTTCGGGCGGATGAGGGCGGTTTGGATGCGAAGGTGGAGCTTGCAGGCGGCGGCTTCCTCATCAGTGGGGACGCGGTTCTGCGGCGGACGGCACTTGACGACGTTGCAGATATAAACGCGGTCGCGCGGGAGCGAAATAGCAGCAAGCATTTTGGTTAACAGCTGCCCCGCCGGGCCGACAAACGCAAGTCCTTCCTCGTCCTCAACCTGTCCCGGCCCTTCGCCGATGAGCATAAGCGGACTGTGGCGGTCGCCCTGTCCGGGGACTTTGTGGTGGATGTTCTGGCACAGGCCGCACATTTGGCACTGCGAGACTTGACGCTCGAAGAGTTCCCAAGAGAGGTCAGGCATGGCGTGTTCACCTTCTTAAATCATCGTCTGGAAGAGCGAAATGGATTGCAGAATGTCGGAATGAAGCCAATTCAGCAGGCTGACCAGCATCGTAATCAGCACCAGAATCACCGCGCAGCCCGCGATAATGCTGATGAAATCGCCGAAGCCGGATAACAAGCGCCAGTGATTCTGCCGCAGTTCCGCCTGTTCCTCTTCAGTCAGGTATAAATCCGGATCTTCGAGGGCTTCGTCCGCGAAAACCTCTTCGGCAGTCGGGGCGGGAATATCCGCATCATCATCCGCGTAGTCCGGCTGCCACGCGTTTTCGTTGGTGAAAGTCGGCTGGGCATTTGGGTCTTCGGGACGCGCGGACTGGAATGTCGGAACATAGGGCGAATATTCCTGCGTGGCATCCGCGGAATCAGCGTCCGGCTCGGACGCGGCGCGGCGACGGCGTTTGAGTTCAGGCATGGTGGCCTCCTGTTGAGAAGAATTTCGACCATAGAACGATTCAGCGGGATAAAAACATCCATATGCCGCGTTCTATGATTGGATGGGTTGCGATTTCCTGATGAGAATTCACGGCGCAGATAAATCAGAAAACCGTATCATCAAACGTAATCCAGCCACGGCGCGGGTTCTTCGTCGCGCCCGGTCAGGTGTCCCTGACTGCTCAGACCGGGGAAATTCGTCTGCCGCAGCGCTTCGTAGAGAACGATAGCGACGGAGTTTGACAGATTCAGGCTTCGCGCTTCCGGGCGCATCGGGATGCGGATGCAGCGGTCGTAGACCTGCTCCAGCAGGTTTTCCGGCAGGCCGCGCGTCTCGCAGCCAAAGATGAGAAAATCACCATCCTGATACGTCGCCTCGTGATAGCCGCGCGGCGCCTTTGTGCTCGCAAAGTGCATCCTTGCATCCGGATGCTGGCGGAGAAATTCGCCGAAGTCCGGGTAAGTGTGGTAGGTCATCAGATTCCAATAGTCCAGCCCGGCGCGCTTCAGGTATTTGTCGCTCAGCGAAAAGCCCAGCGGCTCAATCAAATGCAGCGTTGCGCCCGTCGCGGCGCAGGTACGCGCGATATTGCCTGTGTTCTGCGGGATTTCCGGGTTGAACAGCACGATGTTCATCATCGGTCAATCGCCTCCTGTGGATTCGCTTCTATTGTACCATTTGTGTGAACTTTTCGCAAGAGGTGGATTCTGCTTGACAATTGCCGGGTCGAATATTATACTATATGATAGAAATTGGAAGGAGTGGGAAACTTGAAACAGGCACGGTGGATGCTGATGGTGCTGGCGGCGCTGCTGCTGAGCATCAGCATTGCTTCGGCGGAGTTGAACTACATTCTGCCGGACAGCAATTCGCGCGAATTGACATGGGATGAGGTCGCCCGCTGGGACTACGAAACGCTGGGCTACGCGTTCAACGAGATTTTCGCCCGCCATGGCTACGTCTTTCATCCCGGCGAAAAGTACGACAATTACTTCTCCTGTCAGCCATGGTATACGCCCAACCGTGATACCAACAATCAGCGCGCCGTTTATCCCTACCTCAACGCGACAGAATGGGCAAACTACGAGCTGATAAAGGAAGTACGCAGCTACAAGGCTGAAAACGGTGACAGCGGCGAATCCATGTGGACGTATTTCTCCGGCGGATTCGATACCCTCGGCGGATTTGACTATGTGCAGCTGCGCACGGGGCAGAACCTCCCGGTGTATTCCGCGCCCAGCCGCAATTCGTGGCGCGGCGCGAACGGCAAGGCCTCCGTCGGCACAAATGGCGCAATTTACAGCGCTGGATGGGAAAACGGCTGGCTGCTGGTGATGTACGAAACAAACAGCGGCTCGGTGCGTGTCGGCTACGTCAGCGGGGACGATATCCGCGGCGGCGTGCCGATGGACACGTCGCTGACGTTCTCGTATGCCGCCGCTACGCTGAATGCGGGCACTGCGCTGACGGATGATCCGGCAATGCGGAAAACGACGATTGCACAGCTGCGCGCGGGGACACAGGTGACATATTTGACGAGCTTTTTCAATAAATCTGCGTGGGATTATATTGAGACGACGGTGGATGGACAGACGACACGCGGCTTTGTGCCCGCAGGCTGCTTAACGATTTATGGGGATTAAAGGGGAAGGGGAAAAGGATTAAGTCGCAGCGCCAAAAGGATAAACACGCGGGCAAAGCATGGAGGAGAAGCCAACTCAATCGCGCGAAGGGGTCAAGGGGGGCTTCCCCCTTGCGGGGTCAAGGGGCAGCGCCCCTTGTTGGGTTTGGGGCAACGCCCCAACTGTTCCAAGGGCGACCAATCCCAAGGAAGCCAGCAACAAAGGCGCAGGCAGCGAAGCGTCCCTGCCAGTAACTTTGCGCTCCCGCAGGAGCGCCCCCAAGCCGCTCTACCCACTACTTGCACATTGTCGCGCCAAATGGGCGCGACCACACAGCCGCTTCACCACACCTTGCCCCTGCTTTCCCCCTCCAAACGGATACCCAACCCCAAAAGATACAAGAAAACCAGCGGCACAAAACCGCTGGTTTTTTTAATCTCCAGAAATATTCACTTCTTCAGCTCCGCCAGATGAATCCGCAGGAACATCAGCACGTTCGCCACAAACTCGCACGTTGTGGGGCGCGGTTCATGCGGCGCGGGATTCCGCCCCGACAGGGCGCAGTAAAGCGGAATGTTCTGCTCCTGCCACGATTGGTTGATGGCCGTGCGAATCGCGCGTTCTACCGCCAGCGGCGACGTGCTGTATCGCCGCGCAACGGTCGGGTAGACTTCCATCGTCATGCAGCGCGTCTCAATGGGCTGACACAGGAGATACAGAATCGCATCCACCAGATAGTAGAAGCCGGACAGACGCGCAGGCACGCCGAGAGACGACAGCAGACTGGAAATCTCCCACTGCGTCGGGATTTGCGATTTCGGCAGGGGCAGCTGAGGCGGCTTCGGACGGGCGGATGCAGTGGACGACGACACGGAAGGCATGGGCTGTGCGGGTCGAACGTCTTGCGCTGTCTGTGCGCCCTGCACCGCTCCGCCAAGCGGGATGAGCGGAATTGCCTGCTGTATGGGGAACCCGTCCACCTCCGACGTCATCAGGCAGTACACCGGCGCGAAGTTCGGGCTTGCGGCGGGTACAGCGCGGACGCTCACAACTCGGCAGAATGAGAAATTGACGGTTTCTGGCGCAGGGCGTTTCGCATCATCCACGGGGAAGAACCTCCTTCAAAGTCGACGGCAAAAAATGGAAAATGAGAATTCGATAAAACAAACACCAAGGAGAGACGGAACTTTCAAATTGCTACTGCCTGACGTCCGACTGCACAATAAGAAGTATTCACGCTTCTAATTCTATCACGGATGAGAGAAAAAGAAAAGTGCTGAATGTCAAAAAACACGGATTTTTTTGCAGAAAAACACAAAAAGTACAATGAAATACAGCTGAGATACAAAGGTTACATGGCGAGCCGCTAAATACAGAAAGAGATTACATGGCTGTGCGTGTGGTGGAAACAGGCAGTCGGACAGTTTGATCGCGCCCATTGGGCGCGACAATGCTGAACAAGTCGAAAGCGGATGCGCCTGCGGACATGCGATTGCGTTGAACTCTTTCTCTTGCTTCTGCCGCGTGCGGCTTCTCATTGCTCATTGCGCATTTCCTCCACCCCTGCAATATTTGCCCCATTTCCAGAAATAAAGTCGGCAAAATCCGGTTTTTTTTGCATTTTTATCGGATTCCACTTGCAAATCTCCCTCCTTTCCCGTATAATGAAGCAGGATTATATCGGCGTGGTCGGGCGCGCCGCATGAACAGAGAAGAAGGGAATCGTCATGCAGGACATGCAGGATATGATCGACCGCCTGAATCAGTCGGGCAAACGCCTGAGCAAGGGTCATCGGAAGATCGCACAGTATATCGTCGAGCATTATGATAAGGCGGTGTTCATGACCGCCAGCCGCCTGGGGGAGAGCGTGGGCGTGAGTGAATCCACCGTCGTGCGCTTTGCGGCGGCAATGGGGTATGAGGGATATCCGCAGCTCCAGCGCTCGCTGCAGGAGCTTGTCAGCCATCGCTTGACAGCGAATCAGCGCTTCGAGATGGCGACGGAGCTTGACCCGTCGGCGGCGCTGACGACGGTGCTGAAGAGCGACATGCAGAACCTGCGCAACACCTTGGAACAGGTTGAGCAGCAGGTGTTCGACGAGGTAGTGCAGCGGCTGCTGAACGCCAATGCCGTGTATGTCATGGGCTTGCGGTCAGCGGCGCCGCTGGCGCAGTTCATGGGGTATTATCTCAATTATATTTTTGATAATGTGCATCTGGTATCTTCCGGCGCGACGGATGTGTTCGAGGAAATCATCAAGCTGCGGGAGAATGATGTGCTGATTGGCATTTCCTTCCCGCGCTACTCGACGCGGACGCTGGAGGCGATGCGGTTCGCGAAGCGCTGTGGGGCGCAGGTGGTGGCGATTACGGACGGCCCGATGTCGCCGCTGGCGGAAATTGCGGATTTGTCGCTGACCGCGCGGACGGATATGGCGTCGTTTGTGGATTCGCTCGCCGCACCGCTGAGCCTGATTAACGCCCTGCTGGTGACGCTGGGGCTGCACCGCAAGCAGGCGCTGAGCCAGCATTTCAAGCAGCTGGAATCCATTTGGGAGACGTACGAAGTGTATTTGGAGGAAGAAGGCCATGGGGATGTCCGTTCCTGAACGCCGGGTGATTGTGGTTGGCGGCGGCGCGGCGGGGATGATGGCATCCATCTTCGCGGGCAAAGCGGGCGCGCGCGTGACGCTGCTGGAGCGCGGCGAAAAGCTGGGCAAGAAGGTGTACATCACCGGGAAAGGTCGCTGCAACGTCACCAATGACTGCACGCTGGATGAGTTCCTGCACGAAGTGGCGCGGAATCCGCGGTTCCTGTACAGCGCACTGTCATTTTTCTCGCCGCAGGACATGATGCGATTGCTGGAAGACGCGGGATGCCCGGTGGTGGTGCAGCGCGGGCGGCGCGTTTTTCCGGCGACGGAGAAAGCGAGCGACGTGACGCGGACGCTGGCGCGGCTGATGCAGCAAAGCGGTGTCGATGTGCGCTGCGGCAGCCGGGTGCAGGCGCTGATGACAGAGACGGCGGAGAACGGCGCGGTGCATGTAACCGGCGTTCGCCTGATGGACGGCACGGCGCTCCCGGCGGAGCGGGTGATTCTGGCGACGGGCGGCTTATCGTGTCCGCTGACGGGTTCGACGGGCGACGGCTATCGGCTGGCGGAGAGCGTCGGGCACACGACGACCCCGCGCATGGGCGTCCTCTCCGCGATCGAAACGGATTGCGACTGGTGTGGGCGTTTGCAGGGGCTGGCGCTCAAGAATGTCACCCTGACGCTGAAAAAAGGCAAGAAGGTGCTGTATTCGGATCTGGGTGAGATGCTGTTCACGCATTTCGGTATTTCCGGGCCGCTGACGCTCACGATGTCCTGCCACCTGCCGGAAAATCTGGCGGAGGCGAACGTGACGCTGGACTTGAAGCCGGGCTTGACGGCGCAGCAGCTGGACACGCGGCTTCAGCGCGAATTGGCGGAGGATAGCCGCCGTCAGCTGCGGAACGTACTGCCGCACCTGCTGCCGGCAAGTTTTGCGGAGATTTTTCCGGAGCTTTGCGGCGTGGACGGGAGCAAGGTCTGCGCGCAGGTGACGAAAGAAGAGCGCGAGAAGCTGGTGTCCGCCCTCAAAGCGCTGCCGATTCCACTGAAAAAATTAGCGCCCATCGAGGAAGCCATCGTCACCCGCGGCGGCGTGAATGTGCGTGAAATCGATCCGGCGACGATGGAAAGCAGGAAAGTCAGCGGGCTGTATTTCGCCGGGGAAGTCATTGATGTGGACGCGCACACGGGCGGCTACAACCTGCAAATTGCATGGGCAACAGGCGCGCTGGCGGGTCAGAGCGCAGGCGAAGAAGAAATAGAAGCAATATAAAAATACTGGGGAGATTGAGACCATTGCATTATATCGTGGTAGACCTTGAGTGGAATCAGCCGATGTCGTTTGACAGTTCGGTATTCCGGCAGGTCGGGGATCGGCTCGTGTTCGAGATGATTCAAATCGGCGCGGTGAAGGTGGACGACCAATATCAGGTGGTGGACAGCATTTCCATCCCGATTCGTCCGCAGTATTATGTGAAGATTCATCCGCGCATTCGCAAGATGACGCAGCTGGGCGCGGAAGAACTGTCGGATGCGCCGACGTTCTTGGACGCGATGGCGCAGTTCACGGCGTGGTGCGGCGAGGAATACACGCTGTTGACGTGGGGCTGCGACGACATCAGCGTCTGGAAGCAGAACATGGACTTTTTCGGCTGCACCGAGCCGATGCCGCCGATTTGCGACATTCAGCGCCTGTTCTCAGATGTCAACGGCTGTCGTGACCGCAAGGGCTTGAAGGTCGCCATGGAGATGCTCGGCATTGAGCCGGACGCCGCCCGCTACTTCCACAATGCCCTGCACGACGCGTACTACACGGCGCTGGTGTTCGCACGTCTGCCGCAGCCGGAGGATGTGCTGAAGTACCCGCAGAAGCCGCGTCCGCTCATCCACACCGACAAGCGTGAGCGCGCTGGCGGCGAGACGTTCGGCACGGTGAACGAGGCGTTCGCGAGCGATTTCGCCCGCGTGCCGCGCTGCCCCGTGTGCGGGAAGAAGATGAAGTTAGAGGACGGCGCATACGTCCGGCAGGCGGCGGATAAGTATATCAGCATAGCAAAGTGCCCGCAGCATGGGAATATGCTGATTCGCGTCCGCCTGCGGTTGGAATCGGACGGGCAGAAGCGGCTGACGATGACGGCGGCGAAGGCGTCTCCGTCGAATTTGGCGTATGTGCATACGAAGCGGCTGCAGATGACGCAGCGGGACGCGGCGTATGAGGAGAAGTATGGCAGGCCGGTGGATTTGGAGGCGGAGCTGGAAAAGGCGGATAGGACGTCGATGCCATTTGAGGAATAATCATTTATTCCGTCCAGCAAACTAAAAAGCCTTCCAATACAGTTCAAGCAACATGGGAGGCGATCGCCCCCTTGACCCCTTCGGCTCGCATCTAAGTTTGTTGGATTTTTTTGCGGCAGAAAAACCGCGTTTGCAGACGCAAAT
>OMDX01000141.1_pt1 | contig 25806 bp, 20 predicted proteins | sample 1673711 | NCBI WGS metagenome assembly OMDX01 (sample SAMEA103958123, study PRJEB25191) | human gut metagenome
TACTCGTGGGGCGTGATCTCGGGGTCGTTTATGGCGCCGTACCTGATCAGCCTGTATTGGAAAAAGCTCAGCCGCGCGGGCGCCTGGGCGGGAATGCTGGGCGGCTTTCTCACCGCCTGCCCGCCGGTCGTCTGCAAGCTGTTCTTCCCCGACGCGTCGACCGCGTTCGGTAAAATCGCGGACCTCGGCCCGCACTTCGCCTGTCTGGCGATGCTCGTTTCGCTCCTGCTCTGCCTGCTCGTGTCGCTCGTCAAGCCGGGCGACGGGACGGACAGCGGCTTTTACGCACAGCCGGCGGCCGCGCCGGAAAGGAAAGGCTGATGAACGACGTGAAAATCAACATCTGGAACCCCGAAATGGAATGTATGTCCCGCCGCGATACCGAGGCGCTGCAGCTTGAGCGCCTGAAGGCGCTGGTAGACTACTGCGACCGCAACGTCGCGTTTTACCACAAACGGCTGTCGGAGGCGGGCGTGACGGCGGACAAAATCAAAACGCTCTCCGACGTACAATACATCCCCTACACCACCAAGGCCGACCTGCGCGACACCTACCCGTTCGGCATGTTTTCGGTCCCGCAGAAGCAGCTCGTGCGCATCCACGCCTCCTCCGGCACCACGGGGAACCCCACCGTCGTCGGCTACACGCGCGAGGATATGGACAACTGGAGCGAGCAGGTGGCGCGGCAGGCCGTCGCCGCCGGCGCGACCGACGAGACGGTCGTGCAGATCTGTTTCGGCTACGGGATGTTCACCGGCGCGCTCGGCCTGCATTACGGGCTGGAAAAAATCGGCGCGACGGTCGTCCCCACCTCGTCGGGCAATACGGTCAAGCAGTTGAAATTTATGCGCGACTTCCAAACCGACGCGATTGTGGCCACCCCCTCTTACTGCCTCTACCTTGCCGAAGCCGCGCATGAGTCGTCGGACGAGTTCCCGATGTCGTCCTACAACGTGCGGCTCGGCCTGCTGGGCAGCGAGGGCTGCACACCCGAGATGCGCGCGCAGATCGAAGAACGCTGGGGCAACGGCTTTTTCGTGACCGACAACTACGGGATGAGCGAGCTGAACGGTCCGGGGATGTCGGGCGAATGCATATACCGCGACGGACTGCACATCTGCGAGGATCATTTTCTCTGCGAAATCATCGACCCCAAAACCGGCGCCCCGCTCGACAAGGGTGAGACCGGCGAGCTGGTCGTGACCAACCTGACCAAGCGCGGGCTGCCGATGCTGCGCTATCGCACGAAGGACATCACCTACATCAACTACGAGCCGTGCGCCTGCGGCCGCACGAGCGCGCGGATGCACAAGGTCATCGGCCGCAGCGACGATATGCTCAAAATTCGCGGCGTGAACGTGTTCCCCTCGCAGATCGAGAGCGCGCTCATCGGCATCCGCCAGATCAGCCCGCATTACCAGCTCGTCGTCACCCGCGAGGGCTACGCCGACGCGCTGGAGGTGCGCGTGGAACTGGTCGACGGCTCGCTGCTGACGCGCTACGGCGAGCTGGAGGCCCTGCAGCGCGGCATACACAACAAAATCAAAGCGATTCTCGGCATCGAGATTAAGGTCTCGCTGGTCGAGCCGAAAACGATCGAGCGCTTTGTCGGCAAGGCGCAGCGCGTGGTCGATCTAAGGAAAGAGGGCAAATAACGAATGGAAAAGAAGCTGTTGCTCGGCAACGAAGCGGTTGCACGAGGCTTATACGAAGCCGGCGTGACGGTGGTCTCCTCCTACCCCGGCACCCCGAGCACGGAAATCACCGAGGCGGTCACCAAATACGACGAGATTTATTCCGAATGGGCGCCTAACGAAAAGGTCGCCTTTGAGGTGGCGTTCGGCGCCTCGCTCGGCGGCGCGCGCAGCTTTTGCGCAATGAAGCACGTCGGGCTGAACGTGGCGGCGGACCCGCTGTACACCGCCTCCTACATCGGCGTCAACGGCGGCATGGTCTGCGCCGTCGCGGACGACCCGGGGATGCATTCCTCCCAGAACGAGCAGGACTCACGCCATCACGCCATCGCCTCCAAGGTGCCGATGCTCGAGCCGTCCGACTCGGCAGAATGTCTCGGCTATACGATGCAGGCCTACGAGCTGAGCGAACGGTTTGACACGCCGGTGCTGCTGCGGCTCTCCACCCGCATCTCGCACTCGCGCTCAATCGTCGTGACGGGCGAGCGGCAGGCGCGCGAAAACCTGCCGTATGTCCGCAACGTGGCCAAGAACGTGATGATGCCCGCGATGGCGAAGGCGCGCCACATCGACGTGGAGGCGCGCACCGAAGCGCTGCGCGCGTGGACGGAGACGAGCGGCATCAACCGCGTCGAGTACCACGACAAAAGCATCGGCGTCATCTGCGCGGGCACGACGTATATGTACGCGCGCGAGGCGCTGGGCGACCGCGTCTCCTACTTCAAGCTGGGGATGGTCAACCCGCTGCCGGTCGACGCGCTCAAGGCGTTCGCCGCGCAGGTCGGGCGGCTGATCGTCATCGAGGAGCTGGACGACGTCATTGAGACGCACTGCCGGAAGCTGGGGCTGACGGTCGAAGGGAAATCGCTCTTCCCGCTGTGCGGCGAATTCTCGCAGTCGATGGTGCGCAAGGCCGTTTTGGGAACCGAAAACGAATACCGCACCTATCCGGGCGAGATCCCCGCGCGCCCGCCGGTGCTCTGCGCCGGATGTCCGCACCGCGGGCTGTATTACGCCATCAAGCCCTTCAAGCCCTACGTCAGCGGCGACATCGGCTGCTACACGCTTGGCGCAAGCGCGCCGCTGTCGATGATGGACGCCTGCGTCTGTATGGGCGCGTCGGTCAGCGCGCTGCACGGCTTCAACACCGCGCGCGGGAAGGAGCAGGCGCGCCGGTCGCTGGCCGTCATCGGCGACTCGACGTTCATCCACTCGGGCATCACCGGCCTAATCGATATTGTATACAACAAGGGTATTTCCACCGTCGTCGTACTCGACAACTCGACCACCGGCATGACCGGCCATCAGAACAACCCCGCCAACGGGCTGACCATCAAGGGCGACCCAACCTCGGCCGTGGACTTGGAGGCGCTCGCCCGCGCCGTCGGCATCCGCCGCGTGCGCGTCGTCGACCCGTTCGACGTCGAGGGCACACGCAAGGCCATCGGCGAGGAGCTGGAGGCCGAGGAGCCGTCGCTGGTCATCTCGAGACGGCCCTGCGCGTTGCTCAAGAGCGTCAAGCCGCAGCCCGCGCTGCGCGTGGAGGACGCAAAATGCGTCGGCTGCAAGGCCTGCCTGACGGTCGGCTGCCCGGCCATCTCCTTCAAGGACGGCAAGGCGGTCATCGACAGCGTGCAGTGCCTCGGCTGCGGCGTGTGCGCCTACGCCTGCCGCACCGGCGCTCTCGTGCGAAGCGCATCCGAAGAAAGGCGGTAAGGATATGGAAACGAAAAACATCATCATCGTCGGCGTCGGCGGACAGGGCACCCTGCTGGCCTCGAAGCTCATGGGGCGCGTATTTATGGACGAAGGCTACGACGTGAAGGTCAGCGAGGTACACGGGATGTCGCAGCGCGGCGGCAGCGTGGTGACCTATGTGCGCTACGGCGACAACGTCGCTTCCGCCGTCGTGGACAAGGGCGAGGCGGATATGATCATCTCGTTTGAAAAGCTGGAAAGCGCGCGCTGGCTGCCCTATCTGAAAAAGGACGGCGTGCTCATCACCAACGAGCAGGAGATCGACCCGATGACGGTCATCATGGGCAAAGCCGTGTATCCCGAGGGGATTCTCGAAACGCTTCGGGAAATGGGCGTGAAAACGGTCAGCGTGCCCGCGTCGCAGCTCGCCGAGGAAGCCGGAAACGTCCGCGCGGCGAATCTGGTTCTGCTGGGCGTAGCCTCGCGCTTCATCGATCTGGAGCCGGAGGTCTGGCAGGCGGCCATCCGCGCCACGGTGCCGCCGAAAACGGTGGACGTCAACCTCGAGGCGTTCGCCAAGGGGCGCGCCTGCACCGAATAAGCGAAAGGAAGTGGCACGATGTTCATCAAGCAGCTTTCCGTGTTTATGGAAAACAAGGCCGGACGGATGGCGGAGATTTCGCGCATCCTCGCATCCGGCGGCGTCAATATCCGCGCGCTCTCGGTAGCCGACACGACCGGCTTCGGCATCCTGCGTCTGATCGTGGACGACCCCGAAAAGGCCGTGCAGGATGCGCTGGCCTGTGACGGCCTGCTGCTGCCGGGCGGCGGCGACATCGACCCGAAATTCTACGGGCAGGAGCGCATCCCTGCCTGCGGCGAGCCCAACGTTCTGCGGGATACCGCCGAGCCGCTGCTGCTGCGCGCCTTCCTTGCCGCCGACAAGCCGGTGCTGGCCATCTGCCGGGGCATCCAGCTGATGAATGTTGCGCTGGGCGGCGATCTGTATCAGGACATCAAACCCTTTGAGCATGTCCCCCACAACGACCATTGGGGCAAGATCCACACCGTCACCGTGCGGCGGGACACCCTGCTCTCCCGCATTCTGGGGCAGGATACCGTACTGGTCAACAGCCAGCACCATCAGGCGGTGGACAAGGTCGCCCCCGGCCTTGTGCTGTCGGCCCTGAGCGAGGACGGCATCGTGGAGGGCATTGAGAAGCCGGACGCAAAGTTCTGCCTGGGCGTGCAGTGGCACCCTGAGTGGCTCAGCGCTACCGACCCCGCCATGCAGGGGATCTTTGATGCCTTTGTGGCGGCCTGCAAATAAATTATAAAAAAATCAAAGCCAGCTTGAACGATTTTTAAGCTCTGGATCGTATTCCTTATAAAGAGAACAGGAGGTTCTGCCATGAAATCTTCCAAAAAGCGTTCCCGCGCCGTGGTCACGGTGGTGGCCTGCATTCTGGCGGTGTGTCTGGTGGCTGCGCTGGTCCTTTTCAGTCTGGTCAACAGCAAAGTCCGTGCCTTACAAAAGGGGGCGGCCTTTGAGTTCAGCTATAATATCACTGCACAGGACAGTTCCAGTACCCCGGCCCTGTACAATATTCTGAAACAGGTGGGTGCAACTTCCGGCGATGTGGCCGGGCTGTATTCGCCGGGTCAGCTGCAATTGTACCTGTACCCCTCCGGCGGGCTTACCCGCGCCGAGACCGGCGGCACCGACTTTTTCACCGACCTCTATATTGATGCCAACGACACCTACTTTGATGCCGGGCGGCTCTACCGCACCCTGCGGGATTCCATTGCGGACAGCGCGCCGCTGGTGGGTGCGTTCCTGCCGGAGTGGTCTCTGCCCAACTACATCACGCAGGCCCAGCTGGCAAAGATCCTCGGCGTGCCCAACACGCAGGTGGCCATGCAGGAGATGTCCGGCTATACCATGACCCTCAGCCGCCAGTGCATCGTCCACCCCGATTATGCCAAGAAAGACTACACCTACTATCAGTTCCCGTCTGAGGGGGAGGACGCGGCTGTCCTTGTGGTGGGCTTGCCGCTGAAGTCCCTGCTCTTCGATGACACCATCCCCGTGGATGTCCATGTGGAGATCCCCGCCCACGGTGTCAACGCAGCCCTGAGCGGCACGCTGGAAGCCGGTGTCAACAGCCTTTCGGCTCCCGTCAGCGTCATTTCCGACAGCGACATCGATTCCATTGTCCAGCTCCGGGAACGTCTGGAGCAATTTGCTGATCTCATCAACACAGCGTTAAAGCGTGTGCAGTGACAAAAAAGCAGAGCCGTGCAGCGTTTGAACTGCACGGCTCTTATCTATTTCAGCGCTTATGCTCAATGTGTTCCTGGATCCATTTGCCGCCATCGCCGCTGCCCACCGCACTGTTATAGACAATGCCGGTCAGCTCGCTGGTCAGGTCGGACTTCATCTTTTTGTACTCCTGCTCTGCCTGATCCGCAACGCTCTGGTCGCGGCCATTGTCCCGCAGGTACTGGCGCAGCTCTTTCAGGATGGCGTTGAACTCCTTGTCACACTCGCCCTGAACACTGGTCAGCTTGGCGGTCTTGGACACCACGATGGAGACCTTCATCCCCAGATTGCGCTCCTCCACCGGGTGGGAGATATACTCATCGTAGGCTTCGTAGATCACGCCGTAGAGCTTGGATTCTGTCTGCTTCTTCAAGTTCTGCAGCTGGCGGATGTAACTGTCGATCTTGGCATCCACCTCATTCTCTGAAGCAGCGGAGCTGCTGGAGGCATGGCTGCTGCCGGGGGCCTGACTGCTGGCCGCATGGCTGCCGGAAGCCGCAGAGGACGCGGGCACCGAGTGTGCGGCGCTGGAGCTGGACACTGCGGAGCTCACGCTGTCCGCCTTGCCTGCGCTGGCGGCAGAGGAGACCTCACTGGACGAAGCTGTCTCCGAAGAGGAAATGCCAAGTTCCTCTTCCAGCTGTTCCAAAAAGGACGAAACCGGGGATTCTTCCGTCACCTCACTGCTGACGGCACTCTCGCTGGAAGCGGCGGCGCTGGAGGGTCCCTCAGCTTCCCCGCCGGACAGAGCGGAGGACGGCACAGAGCTGGCCTGCGCCTCGGACACAGGGGTGCTTTTCCGCATCCCTGTCAGGATCAAAGCAGCTGCCACGGCCACCACAAGAACGGTGGCCGCAGCCAGCTGATAAAGCTTCTTTTTCTGCATCTGGCACAAAATTCTCCCACTTCAGATTTCGTTCCCGGACTTTTGCCGCGCAGGAACAGGTCTATCATATCATCTCCGGGGGAGAATTTCAATGGATAAATCGTGAAAAATGTCGCCCAACTGCCTTTTTATGACCGGATTTCGTCCCATTTCACAGCCTGTCGGAGACACGGTCAGTCTTTTTTCACGGCCACAAGAACGCGGATCTTTCCGCCCGCCGCGCTGCCGTAGGCATCGTACCAGCCGATGAGGCTGTAATCCTCGGCGTTGATCTGGGAAAGGGTGGTGGCGTAATACTTGCCCTTGTACCACAGATACACCTGCATGTCATCGGCAGTCTCATAGCGGGTGGAGCCGCTCCGCACGGAGGCGGCCCCCAGCTGATCCACCGTGACCGGGAGCAGCTGGGCCATAGTGCCCACACTGCCGGAAGCAGTCTTGCGCACCGAGATACCGCCCGCCAGCACGGGATACTTCACGCTGGTCTTATAGGTGGTCTGCTCACCGTTGACGTAGCAGACATAGTTCGCGCCGCTGCTCAGGTAATCCAGCACCGAGCTGACCACGCCCGTGGTGCTGTTGGCACCGATCTTGAGCAGATAGCTTGCCAGGCTGGCTGTGCTGCTGGTCACGCTCTCCCACAGGGTGCTGCCGATGCTGCCATCGACCAGCCCATACAGCAGGGTGCTGGTGGAGGGCATCACGCTTTCCACCGCACCGGCCACAAGGTCAGAGGCGTTGGAACCGGTGGTGTTGGAGGTGGACGAGCCGGAGCCGGTGTTCGTGGTGGAGCTGGCTGCGGTGCTGATGAGGTTGGTCACATCATCCAGCACACCGTAGGTCCACAGGTCGCCGGTGGCATCGTTCAGAATGAGCCGGTCAATGGCACCGTTCTCATCCACAGTGTAGTAACGAACATCCGAGGCAGAAAGTGTCACCCCCGATAGGCGGCTGGGACTTACTGTCCCAGCCAACCCCTCCGCTGTCGTATCCAGGATCTCCACATCCGAAGCAAGGGCCGCATCGCCCAGCGCAGTGCCGTCCGCACGGATGGTGCCGCTGACCGATTGGCCGCTCAGGGTCTCTACGTTCTCACCGTCGGCGTTGACGGTGATCTTCACCAGCCAGCCGGTGGGAAAGTTCAGGCTCTTGTCCACATTCACGGTGCGGGTCACGCCATCGGTACAGGCCACCTGCACGCTTTGGAGCACATCCGCGCCATTTTCCTCGGTCAGGCTGCGGGAAGAAGTCTGCACCACGCCATAGAACACGCTGTCGGCTTCCTCGCCAGTCAGAACAGCCACCGCCTCGTTGTTCATGCCCAACAGCAGGGTGACCACCTGCCCCACTCCGCCGCCGTTGAGGGATGAGAGGACCGATGCCGCTGCCGAGGAAGCCAGTGTATAGCTGATACCTGCCACTGTCACACTGGTGGGGGCGCTGGCGCTGGGCGAGACCGCCGTGATGCGGCCCGCCGCCTTGCGGGAGTAGATCCAGACCGTTCTGGCGCTGGCGCTGTAATAGTAGACATCGTAGGCGTTCAGAGCGGCATCTGTGGCCACGGTATCATTGCGGTAGACCGCCGCCGGGGCAAAGGGCAGCTGGGTGGTGCCATCGGCCACAAAGGGGCCCTCCACACTGCTGAGCAGCACTGAGGACAGGTCGATCCGGCCATCCGTCACGGTAAAGCCCAGCGTGGCGGCATAGGTCTGGTTCTCAGCGGTGCTGGCCGTCAGGGCATTATAGAAGAGCACAGCGGCATCCTCCAGGGTCAGGCCCTGCCCCTGCACGGCGCTCAAACCGGCCCGCAGGCCCAGAGCGCTGGCCTTGTTGAGCTGTGCTGCCGGGAAGCTGCCGCTCAGGGTGGTAACATCATAGCCCAGCAGCTTGAGGGCGGCGGTGCAGGCCTCTTCCAGCGTCACGCCGTTGTCGGGCCGGAAAGAGCCGTCAGTGTAGCCGCTGAGCCATCCCTGCTGGACGGCAATGCGGATATAGGGGGCATATTCGTTCCCGCTGTCCACATCGGTGAACAGGGTGCCGGTGTTCCCCTGCGTGGCGGCGCTCTCCCGGTAGGCCGAGAATGCCACCAGCAGCTTTGCCAGCTGGCCCCGGGTCAGGGCGGTGCTCAGGGCGGAGGCCTGTTCGCTGGTCAAGCCGCCCAGCGTCACGGCAGTCTGCACCGCCGCATTGCTGGCAGCGGCATTTGCCGGCACCACCAGCATCGAGCAGGCAATGCAAACGGCCAGAAGAAATGCTAGAAAACGTTTTTTCATATCGAACTCCTTAACAAAGGGTTTCATTGATCCTTGGCTCCCCTATCAGGCAGCAACGACGACCGCCGCCAGTGGCGGATGAAGGGAGGAGTTGTTGGGGCAGCGGCCAACAGGACACGAGTGCAATACTTTGCACGAAGTGGACGCTGGGAGCCGCAACTCGTATGCTGGCGAGCGAAGCGAGACTGAGAGGTTTAATCATATCTCAATGCTTCAATGGGGTTCAGCCTTGCGGCGCGCTTGGCAGGCAGGTAGCCGAACAGTACACCGATGCCCACCGAGATGCCAAAGGCCACCAGCACTGAGGTCATGGAGGGGGCCACCGTCAGTTCCATATCCGACACCAGCAGCGGAAGCACCCGGTTGGCCAGAGCGCTGAACAGATAGCCCAGTGCAATGCCAAGCAGCCCGCCCAGTGCGGAGGTGGTGGCCGCCTCAGTGACGAACAGGGCAAGAATGCTGCGTTCCTTGGCACCCAGCGCCTTGCGAATGCCGATCTCCCGGGTGCGCTCGGTGACGGACACCATCATAATGTTCATAATGCCGATGCCGCCCACCAGCAGGGAGATGGCTGCAATGGCGGTCAGGATCGCCACCACCATGTTGATCATGCTGGTCATGGTCTCCAGCATCTCGCTCAGGCTGGTGATGAAATAGCCGTCCTCCGCGTGGAGGATGGATTCGATCCCTACTACCAGAAGATTCTTGCCCTCATCGGCAAGTTCATCGCTCACCAGAACCACGCCGTAGGAGCTGGCGCTGGTCTTGCTGATGCGCTGGGCGGTGGTATAGGGCACAAAGATCATGTCATCGTCGGTGCCCTCCTGATCGGTCGTACTGCTGACATTGGCTTCCAGCACGCCCACGATGGTAAATCTCTCACTGCCGATCTTGATGGTCTGGCCGATGGCGTTGCCGCCGTAGGCCGCGCGGGCAATGTAATCACCCACCACACAGACCTTTTTATTGTCCGTGATGTCCACATAGGTCAGGCCCCGGCCCTGGGCCAGCGTGCGCCCCATCATATCCAGGTAGGTCTCACTCACGCCTTTGACGCTCGTATAGCCATAGGTGGTGGTATCCACCTTCACGGTGCTGTCCAGCGTGGTGGTGGGCGACATGCCGGTGAACACCTCCGGGTGGCTGTCCACGATATCGTACAGCTGCTGCACGGTCACGGTGCGGGAGCCGCGGCCCGTGATCTGGACACTGAGGACATTGGTTCCCATCTCAGAAAAGCTGTCCTTGATGCTCTGGGTCATGCCATTGCCCAAGCCCACGATGACGATGACCGCCGTGACACCGATGATGATGCCCAGCATGGTCAGAACGGTGCGGAATTTGTTGCTCCAGATATTCTTGACTGCTTCGCGGAAGGTCTCGTAGATCATGCATCCCCCTCCTGTTCTGCCGGTTCAAAGTTCAGTGTCGGCTGAACGATGGCCTCCGGTGCCCGGGCATCGCCATCGTAGACCACGCGGCCATCCTCCAGCCGGATGATGCGCTGGGCCTGCACGGCAATGGAGTTGTCGTGGGTGATGAGCACAACTGTGTTGCCCTGCCGGTGGAGCTGCTGCAGCATTCCCAGCACCTCGCGGCCGGTGTGGCTGTCCAGCGCGCCGGTGGGCTCGTCGGCCAGAATGACCGCCGGATTCCCGGCCAGCGCCCGGGCAATGGAGACGCGCTGCTGCTGGCCGCCGGAAAGCTGGCTGGGCTTGTTTTTCAGCTTATCGCCCAGCCCCACCTGCTCCAGTGCCTCGCGGGCCCGGCGGCGGCGCTCGGCGCGGGGCACGCCCGCATAGATCAGCGGCACCTCCACGTTTTCCAGCAGATTCAATTTGGGCAGCAGGTTATACTGCTGGAAGATGAAGCCCAGCATCTCGTTGCGCACCTCAGCCTGCTCATTGCCGGACATTTTGCCCACCTCCCTGCCATTGAGCCGGTAGCTGCCCGCTGTGGGCACATCCAGGCAGCCGATGATGTTCATGCAGGTGGATTTACCGGAGCCAGACTGGCCCACGATGGCCACGAACTCGCCCTTTTCAATTTTCATGCTGATGTGGTCGGCGGCTTTTACCGTGGTGTCACCCATCCGGTAATATTTGCACACATCCTCAAATTCGATCAGAGCGCTCATTGCGGGCCACCTCCCGGTGCGCCGCCACCGTTCGGGCCGCCGCTTCCACCGCCGCCCTGACCGGGCCCGCCGACCACCTTCATCTCCTCCATCTGTCCGTCAGCGCTGACAGAGGCGGTGCTGCTGGCGGTGTAAGCCACGGTGTCGCCTTCCTGCAGGCCGCTTGTTACGGCGATGTAATCATCATCGCTGGTGCCGGTGGTCACCTTGACATAGACATAGCCCTCCGGGGCGGTCATGCTGGGGTCGGCGTTGGCAGCGCTGGGGGAATCCTTGGTCACCAGCACATAATTGCCCCGCACCACAGCGGCATTGGGGATGGAAAGTGCGTTCTCGGCACTGGCCGTCGTGATCTCGGCGGTGGCGTTCATGCCGGGCAGCAGGTCGCCGGTATCGTCGATGCGGATGGTGACGGGATAGGTGGTGGTGCCGCCTGCCGTGGTGCCCGCCTTGGACACGCTGGTGACCACGCCGGTAAAGGTGCGGCCAGAGATGGCATCCGCGGTGATGGTCACGCTCTGCCCCTCCTTGATGGAGAGGATCTCCAGCTCGTCCACATTCACCGTCATCTGCAGGTAGCTCAGGTCGTAGATGGTGCACAGGCTGGTGCTGCCTGCGGTATTGCTCACGGTGTCGCCCGCCTTGACCTCCTTGGAGATGACCGTGCCGCTGATGGGTGAGGTGATGGTATAGTTGTTCAGCTGATCCTCGGTGTCCTCCATGGACATCTGGGCACTGCGCAGGTTATCGGAGGCGTTCTGCACCTGCTTGGTCAGCTCCTTGCCGGAGATCCTGACCAGCGCGGTATCGGCGCTGACAGAGGAGCCCTCTTTCACGCAGAGGGCGGTCACGGTGCCGCCGGTGGAGGCGGTGATGGTCTGCTCGTTCTGGTAGCTGAATTTTGCCGATGCCAGCGCACTGACCCCGTTGACGCTGGCCGTTGCAGCCTGCGCGGTGGTCAGGCTGCCGGTGTTGTTCACCGCAATGGTCACGGTGCGCACCAGCAGGTTCCCGCTGCTCAGGGCATCCGCACCGGAGACAGAGCGCACGGTACCGGAGACGGCCTCAAAGGTGCCGTCCAGCGTGACCTGTGCGGCCTGCCCCACGGTAAAGTTCGCCGCATCCGCCGCCGGGAATTCCAGCGTCAGCAGCAGGGTGGAGGCATCCCGCACAGTGGCCACCTCCTGCCCGGCGGTGACCACATCGCCCACCGCCACCTTGTAGGAAGCCAGCGTGCCGCCGATGGTGCTGCGGACGTATTGGGCATCCACGGCATCCTCGTAATTGCGCTGGGCCTGATCCAGCGAGAGCTGGGCTTTTTCCACACTGTTGGAGGCATTGGAGCTGTCGATGGTGTAGAGCACCGTTCCCTCTTCAATGGTGTCCCCCACCGCAAAATCGGCGGTGAGCACAGTGCCGGACACCAGCGCATTGACGGTGTAGGTGTTGGCTGCGGCAATGGTGCCGGAGCCGCTGAACACATTGGTGATATTCCGGCGCTCCACCGCGCTTTCCAGATATTCGGTATCTACGCCTGCCGGTTTTGCGCCCTTCCCGGGCAGCAGGAGCGCACCGGCCACTGCGGCTGCGCAGGCGGCAGCGGCAATGCGCTTCCAGTTGCGCCTTACAAAAGGTCTCCAGCCCTTCGGTCTTTGTTCTGCAGGCACTTCCAGCGCCAGATTGAATTCCTGGTCGCTCTGTTCCTGCGGCGTTTGTTTCTTTTTTCGCAGCATTGGTTGCCCCTCCCTGATGTTATGGCCGGGTGCAAAGCCGCACCCGCCCTTCTTCCAACAGTATAGCGGGGCTTTCTTAACATTCGCCGGAGGTATTTCTTAAGACTTGCTTAAGTTCGGTGGAAAAAGTGTAAAAAGCGACCCTCCCCGTCATCGCATTGCAATGCCGCCTCCCCCGAAGGGAGAGGCTATGCAGGCTCTATCCGAGGTGCTGCATTGGCTCCCCCTTCGGGGGAGCTGGCAAAGCCGTAGGCTTTGACTGAGAGGGTTGTCTTATTCTACCGGGAACAGCAGCGTCATGGTGAACTGCTCATTCTCCTGTTCGATCTTGCAGTCTGCGTGCATCTTATCCATCATGGTCTCGATGCTGGTCAGGCCCACCTTGGTGCTTTCCACTGCCGGGGGCGCGGGCAGGACATGGTTGCGGAACACAAGGCCCGCCCTTCCCTCCTGCCGCAGGAACCGCACCTCGATGGGCCGGGCCGGGTCGGCGTACTTGATCAGGTTGGAGCCGATGTTATCCAGAATGCGCCGGATATACTGCGCCCGCACGGTCAGGAGCACATCCTCGCTGCCCAGCTCCAGCGCACAGGCAAAGCCGCGCTGCTGCAGCATCTCCACCATCTCGGCCAGCGGCTCCTCAAAGATCTGGGAGAAGCGGGTCGGGGCATCCAGCTGCACCACGGTGTCCCGGGTGACCAGCGCGTACTCGAACAGATTGTCGGACAGCTGCTTGATCTGCCGGGCCTTGCCGTCGATCTTTGCCAGATATTCATCCTGCTGGGCCTCGGTCTCGTGTTTGTGGTGGCGCAGAATCTCGGTGTAGAGCAGCAGGGTGGTCAGCGGGGTGCGCAGGTCGTGGGACATCTCAGTGATCAGGCTCTTGACCTTGGCGGCAGCCTGAGCCTCCTCGGCCTGCTGCTGGCGCAGGGTCAGACGCAGGCCATCCAGACTGGTGGCCAGCAGGGCCAGCTCATCGTCTCCCTGGATCGTGATGGAGTGGTCAAGGTCGCCGCCCTCCATGGCCTGGATCTCCCCGCTGAGCAGGAGGATATAGCGGATGATCTTCCGGCTGCTCAGGAAGAAAAACAGCGGAAAAAGGGCAAAGCTGACAAGCAGCAGGATCTCGCACCCCTTGCCGTAATAGGCATCCACGCCGTTGTAATAGAACATGGCGGTGGTCTCTTTGTCCGAAAAGGTGAGCGAGTACATCGGGAGCCAGTGCTCGGCCGAAACGGCCGGAACCGCTTCCGTCACGTTTCCCCGCCCCTCGTAGACCGGAGCGACCAGCGGATAGGAGGAATAAAGCATCCGGGAGCGGTCATAGATGATGAACATCGTGCTGCCGTTCCGCACAGACCAGTCGTCCAGTTTGTCGATATCCCGGCTGGAAAGGCCGCGCCGGTCGATATAGCTCTGCAGCTCCTGCACCTGCTTTTCCACAGCCCTCTGCTGGGTTTCCGGCTGGTCAAAATAAAGCCACAGGGCTTTGTTCAGCACGACCTGCATTCCCACCAGAAACACAGCACTTGCCAGTGCCGAGAACAGGATCATCAACACCAGCTTGCCGGAAAGCCCCAGCTTTTTACGCATGATTCTTCTCCTCCCCGGGCACAAAGCGGTACCCTTTCCCCCACATGGTCTGCAGACGGGCGGGGTTCTGCGGGTCTTTTTCGATCTTCATCCGCAGATTGCGGATATGTACCATCACGGTGCCGTTGGAGGTGTAGAAATAAGGTTCCTGCCACACATCCTCGTAGATCACCTGCACCGGGAAGATGCGCTGGGGGCTCTGCATGAGCAGCCGCAGGATCTTGTACTCCGTCTCGGTCAGGTCGATCTCCTCCCCGTCCACCCAGACGCGGTTGCAGTCCAGCGCCAGCTTCACGCCATGGCTGCACAGGGTCAGGTTTTCGGCCCGGGCCGGGGCCTGCCCCTTGCCCTGATAGACGCAGTACCGCCGCAGCAATGCCTTGACCCGGGCGCTGAGCTCCGCAAAGGAAAAGGGCTTGGGCAGGTAATCGTCCCCGCCCGCGGTCAGGCCCAGCAGCTTATCGGACTCCTGTGATTTTGCCGTGAGGAACAGGATCGGCACGGTGGAGAGCTTGCGCAGCTCCTCGCAGACGCGCAGGCCGCTCATACCCGGCATCATAATATCCAGGATCACCAGATCGACCTCCGGGCGGAACACCTCCAGTGCCCGGGTGCCGTTTTCGGCTTCGATGATATGGTATCCCTCGCCGGAAAGCAGGATGCGCACGCCGTCCCGGATATCCGGATCGTCCTCCGCGATCAGAATGGTCTGCTCTGCCATGGTCTTCTCCCCTTTTTGTCATTCTCGGTTCTAGTATAACAGCAGTTTCCTGCATTTTCCATGAAATTTTTCTAAGGATTTCTTAAGAAAACGCTGCTTCCGGTCAGCCCCTGCTGCGGGGACAGAAAAAAGGCATCCCCGCACTTCACAGACGAGGATGCCTTTCTCAAAACGGTTTTCTGCCCCAAAGCGCCCGCTCCGGCGCAGAGGCTTACATTGTAAACTGGACGGCGCAGAAGGCTGCATAGATGCAGAGCAGCAGCACGCCCTGCCAGCGGGAGAGCCTGCCCTTGAGCAGAGCGGGCACAGTCAGGAGGAGCATGACCGCGAACATCACGGGCAGATCCATGACCAGAGAGGAATTGATGCCCATGATGGTGGAGTTCTGCGGGATGCTGAAAGGCGACACCGTGATGGACATGCCGCTGACCAGCACCAGATTGAACACGTTGGCACCGATGACATTGCCCAGCGAGAGGGATCCGTGGCCCTTTGCCAGCGAGGTGATCGCCGTAACCAGCTCAGGCAGAGAGGTGCCCAGCGCCACAAAGGTCAGGGCGATGACGGATTCCGGCACACCCAGCGCCTGCGCGATCAGGGTACCGTTGTCCACCAGCAGGTTTGCGCCCACAGCGATCAGGGCTGCGCCGAGGATGAGCAGGCCGACCTCTTTGGCAAAGGACATTTCCTTTTCCGGCTCGTCCTCATCGTCTTCCGGGGCGGGGGCGTTTTTCATAGCCAGCACATTGCAGACCATGTAGGCCACGAACATTGCCAGCAGCACAATGCCAATGGGGCGGCTGAAGTAGCCGGTGGTGTAGGCCACGCCCGCATACAGGGCCGCTGCCACAAAGAAGAACAGCACCGGCACCCGCAGGCTCTTGGGGTCCACCTTGCCCGGGCGGACCGCAATGGTGATGGCCGCGATCAGGGCCGCGTTGCAGATGACCGAGCCAATGGCGTTGCCATAGGCGATCTCGCCGTGGCCGGTCATGGCCGAGGTGGTGGAGACCATGACCTCAGGCAGGGTGGTGCCGATGGACACCACCGTGGCACCGATGAGCAGCTCCGGCACCTTGAAGCGGCGGGCGATGCCGGTTGCACCGTCCACGAACCAGTCGCCGCCCTTGATGAGGCAGAGCAGGCCCACGATAAACAATAATACAGGGATCAGCATATAAAATCTCTCCTTTTTAATCCAAAAAGTATTATACCTGTTTCCCCTGCAAAACGCAAGCAAAATCGTGCATTTTCACCCAGCCTTCTCCACCTTTTTGGCGTTGGGGTAGATGCGCTCCATCCGGGCATTGTCAAAATGCTCATCCAGCAGCACATCCACCGCATTGGCCGGAGCCGCGCCGCTGGTGCGGGCATCGTAGCGGGCCAGCGCCAACGCACTGGTCACAAGGTTCACGGCCATGAACACGGCCAGCAGAGCGGTCATCCAGGGGCGGATCTTGCGCTTGACTGCCTTCATCCCCTTTGCCACCAGCGGGTAGCCATAGCGGATCCAGGTCACGGCCGCAATGCCCCAGAAGAAGCAGTACAGCAGGTTGATGCGCCCGCCCAGATTGAACTTGAAGCCGCTGTAATCCCAGAACACGGTGCCGAACAGCAGCTCTGTCACGGCGCTGCACACATACTCATACGCGCCGCCCAGGATCACACCGAACCAGAAGATGCGGCTCTCGCTCTTCTGTTCACCGCCCCGCAGCAGGATGGCGGCCAGCACCAGCGCCAGCCCCCACACCACGCTGAACGGGCCCCAGACCAGGCTGGAACGGCTCATCCAGACCCCGGCGGTGATGCGGCAGAAGATGGTCTCCACCACGTCTCCGAGGAAAGCCCCGATGACAAAGAGCCAGAGCAGGTCGGCAAGGGAAAGCTGCTTTTCGGCACTGGTGGTGGGCTCCGGACGAGCCGCAGCAGGGTACGCCCGCTGGATCCGTTTTTCCACGCTGGCGGTAATTTTCTGCCGCAGCCTCTCCGAGCCCCTGCCCAGCTCCCGATTCAGCTGCTCGAGCCGTGGGTGGCGGTTCGCATACCGGCTGACCACCACCATGGCAGAGATCTGGTCAAGGACGGCCAGCGCCATGCCGACCCACACCACAGCGTGGAACAGCAGCGGCGGCAGGTGGGCGCAGAGCCGGAACAGCAGGTCGTTGCCCCAGCGGACTGCCGCCATGCCCAGCAGACCCCACAGCAGGGAGTATTGCAGGCAGACATAGCCGTCCAGATTGAACTTTTTATCGGAGTAGTCCCACCAGCGGCGGTGGTGAATCCGTTCCAGCAGCTTGGCGGTCAGCCACTCCACCACCGTGGCATAGATCATGCTGCCGAAGAACAGTGCCGCCAGGCTGGTGTGCTGGTCGTTCAGGCCGATGGTGATGAGCACCCCTGCCGTGCCGTACACAAAGCAGAAGGGGCCGGAGGCCACGCCGCGGTTGGTGAACCGGCGGCCCTTTGCGGTTGCAACAACGGTCTCGCCTACCCAGCCCAAAAAGGAATATACCAGATAAATTACACAAAGAGTATAGAAATTCAGGTTCATAGCGCTCCTTTCCCGGAACAAAAAGGGGCCGGGAAGCGGCATTCCCGACCCTCTTTGTTCAGTTTACGAATTACAGCTGGCTCTTATACAGTGCCTCGATCTCCTCCACGCTGGTATCGCGGGGGTTGCCGGGGCGGCAGGCATCTGCAAAAGCAGACTCGGCCAGGAAGTGGATGTCCTCTTCCTTCAGGATGCCCTGCAGGTTTGCGGGGATGCCCACATCTGCGCTCAGCTGCTTGACGGCGGCGATGGTGGCATCAGCGGCCTCGGCATCGTTCATCTCGTCAATGCCCTTCACGCCCATGGCCTTGCCGACCGCGCGGTAGCGCTCCCCGGCAACGGTCTTGTTGTACTCCAGACCCACCGGCAGCAGGATGGCGCAGGCCACGCCGTGGGGGGTATCATACAGAGCGGACAGGCCGTGTGCCATGGAGTGGACGATGCCCAGACCCACATTGGAGAAGCCCATACCGGCAATGTACTGGCCCAGAGCCATGCCCTCGCGGCCCTCCGGGGTGTTCTGCACGGCACCGCGCAGGTTCTCGCTGATGAGCTTGATGGCTTCCAGATGGAACATATCGGAGATGGTGCAGTGACCCTTGGTGATATAGCCCTCGATGGCGTGGGTCAGAGCATCCATACCGGTAGCGGCGGTCAAGCCCTTGGGCATGGAGGACATCATATCGGGATCGACCACAGCGATTTCGGGGATATCGTTGGTGTCCACGCAGACGAACTTGCGCTTCTTCTCCACATCGGTGATGACGTAGTTGATGGTGACCTCAGCCGCAGTACCGGCGGTGGTGGGCACGGCAATGGTGAACACAGCGTGCTTCTTGGTGGGAGCCACGCCTTCCAGAGAGCGCACATCCGCGAACTCGGGGTTGTTGATGATGATGCCGATGGCCTTTGCGGTATCCATGGAGGAGCCGCCGCCGATGGTCACGATGCAGTCTGCCTCAGCAGCCTTGAAGGCTGCCACGCCGTCCTGCACGTTGGCGATGGTGGGGTTGGGCTTGATCTCGCTGTAAACAGCGTAGGCGAAGTTTGCAGCATCCAGCAGGTCGGTGACTTTTTTGGTCACGCCGAACTTGATCAGGTCGGGGTCAGAGCAGACAAAAGCCTTCTTGTAGCCGCGGGCGGTCAGCTCGGGAACGATGTTCTCAATGGCACCGTGGCCATGGTAGGAAATGGTGTTCAGAACAATGCGGTCAGCCATAATTATTTTCCTCCAAATCATTCTGCCCGCCTGCCAGCGGGCTCTCTCTGTTGTTAAGGATACCACATTGTTAAACAATATTCAATGTACTTTTCTTTTGATTTCTATGAATTTTTTACACTTTCCAGCAAAAGAAAACGCTGTACCACTCCCTCAGTCTCGCATTCGCTCGACAGCTCCCTCCAGGAGGGAGCCTTAACGCGGCGGCCAACGCAAAAGCCTCCCTCTGAGAGGGAGGTGGCATCGCATCAGCGATGCCGGAAGGAGTGATACAGCGTTTTTATCGTTTCATTTACCACAGCCGGATGACCTTGATGACGCCCTCGGCCTTATCGCGGGCCAGCTCAAGGTGATGCTGCAGCGCATCGGCGGCGGTGTTCCAGTTGTCGCTCAGGGCGGCATTCAGAATTTCCAGATGCTCCTCACAGGTCTGATCCTGATTGATCATGCTCACCTTGCCGGTCATAATGCGGAAACGGGTGTTCAGGCCGGTGATGCGGTCATAGCCAGAGCGCAGATATTTGTTGGGCAGGCTGCTCATCAGCAGCTCGTGGAAATCATCATCGGATTTGCAGAAGTCGTCGATCCGCTCGGGGTGGTGCATCAGCTCGGTGTAGGCCTCCAGCTGCTCCCGGGGGATCAGGTTGCCGTAGGTGCGCAGGGCGTAAGGCTCCACCAGCAGGCGCATCTCGAACATGCTGTGCACGTCCTCTTCGGTAATGCCGGAGACCATCAGCCCCTTTTTGGGCAGGATGGTGATCAGCCCCTCCTGCTCCAGGCGGCCCAGCGCGTCGCGCATGGGGGTGCGGCTGATGTTGCCCATCTCGGCACAGAGCTTCTGCTCGTTCAGAAATTCGTTGGGGCGGTACTCGCAGTTCAAAATCTTCGTTTTCAGGTACTGGTAAGCCTGCAGCTTCAGGCTGAGCTTTGACTGGGAATCCATCTCTTTCATTGTTCTATCTCCTAGTTCGCAAGCAGGACCATTCAGGCAGCAATCAGTCGCCCGCCGGACAGCTTGTATCCCTTAAATAATCCAAGTAATCATTAACATTATTATCACATATCCGGACAATGTTTACAAGACTTTTTTGAAAACTTTGGGAGCTTTTCCGTTTTGAACAGATATCATGCATTATTTTGCTATAAATTGAACAGTTTTTTTGTGCTTGTCGCCAGTGTTTCGTTCTTGTTTTGCATCGAAGGATAAATTGTGGTACACTTGACCCAGAAAGGAAGGCTGATACCATGGCAGGTCGCGGGGGGTACAACACCAAAACCCGGCAATTGATCCTGGATTATCTCATCAACAACCGCCAGCACGCGGTCAGTGCATCCAACATTCTGGAACATCTGGAGGCAGAGGGGGCCAGCCCCAATCCCACCACGGTGTACCGGTATCTGGACAAGCTGGCAGGCGAGCAGCGCATTATGAAATATGTGGCCGATAAGGGCGAAAAGGCCGTGTTCCAGTATGTGGACGAAGGCCGCCACTGCCGCGAGCACCTGCACCTGAAGTGCGTGCAGTGCGGGCGCATTTATCACCTGGACTGCCACTTTATGGATGAGGTGCGTGCCCATCTGATGGCGGAGCACGGCTTCACCCTGCAGTGCGAGGGCAGCGTTTTGTATGGATTGTGCCGCAGCTGCGCACAAAACAGCCCCCATCCGGGGCAGACCGCACAAAAATGCGAACACTGTGTTGACACGGACAAAGAGCCGTGATACAATGCAGGCAGGAAAAGCGTTGATCGGGAAAAGTAAGTGCTCAAGGTTCTTTTGCAGCGAGTGCGGGCCGGTGGAAGCCGCACAGAGAACGAGCCCCGAACGAACCCCCGTGAGCTTCCCCCTGAACCTGCTTCGGGCAGTTAGTAGGGGCCGACGGCAGCCGCTCGTTATCGCGGCAGTGCTTTCAACGGGGAGAGTACACAAAAGTGACTGGTGTGTTCGCGCACCGGTAATTTAGGTGGCACCACGGATACGGCAGCATTCGTCCTAGCAAATGGGATGAAGGCTGCCGTATTTTATTATTTGCAAAAACCTCTCAGTCACCGGGAAACCTGCCTCTCCTATCAGGAGAGGCGGCAATGCGAAGCATTGACGGAGAGGTTTAGAGAGAGGGGTAAGAAATATGTGTTGTGTTATGGGTTACACGGGGCACGACCTGAGTGCCGCCAAATTCAAGGAGTATCTGCTGCGCACCGTGATGCGCGGGCCGGACGACCAGCGTGTGGTGGAAGGGCCTTTTGGTCTGATGGGCTTTGGCCGCCTTGCCATCATGGGCCTGACCCCGGAGGGAATGCAGCCCTTCTACCGCGGTGCCGACTGCGTGGTCTGCAACGGTGAGCTCTACGGCTTCCGCTTTGAGAAGGAGATCCTGAAGCGCCGGGGCTACAAGTTTGCCTCCGACTGCGACTGCGAGATCCTGCTGCCGCTGTATTACGAGTACGGTCTGGATATGTTCCGTCACATGGACTCCGAGTTCGCGCTGATTCTGTATGATTCCCGCAAGGACCGGCTGATCGCAGCCCGCGACCCCATCGGCATCCGTCCGCTGTTCTACGGCTATTCCAAGTCCAGCCACCAGATCGCCTTTGCCTCCGAGATGCAGAACCTGATCGGCTGGTGCGACGACATCCGCCCCTTCCCCATCGGCAGCTACTACTGCGATGGCCGCTTTGTCCGCTACGAGGACATTGCCGACGTGCCCGCCCCCATGGAGGATGACATGGAGACCACCCTGCGGAACATCCGCGAAAAGCTGATCGCAGGTGTGGAAAAGCGTCTGGATGCCGATGCCCCCGTGGGCTTCCTGCTCTCGGGCGGTCTGGATTCCTCGCTGGTCTGCTCCATTGCAGCCAAAAAGCTGGGCAAGCCCATCCGTACCTTTGCCATCGGCATGGATACCGATGCCATCGACCTGAAATATGCCCGCCAGACCGCCGATTATCTGGGCAGCGAGCACCATGAGATCATCATCAACCGGGACATGGTCATCCAGAGTCTGGAGGAGGTCATCCGGCTGCTGGGCACCTGGGATATCACCACCATCCGCGCCAGCATGGGCATGTACCTGCTCTGCAAGGCCATCCACGAACAGACCGATGTGCGCGTGCTGCTGACCGGCGAGATCTCCGATGAGCTGTTCGGCTACAAGTACACCGACTACGCCCCCACCGCCGATGCCTTCCAGCAGGAGAGCCAGAAGCGCATCCGGGAGCTGTACATGTACGATGTCCTCCGGGCCGACCGCTGCATCTCCGCCAACAGCATCGAGGCCCGCGTGCCCTTTGGCGATCTGGATTTTGTGCGCTACGTCATGGCCATTGACCCCGAAAAGAAGCTGAACAGCTACGGCAAGGGCAAGTACCTGCTGCGCAAGGCGTTTGAGGGCGACTGGCTGCCCCCGGAGATCCTCTGGCGCGAAAAGGCCGCCTTCTCCGATGCCGTGGGCCACAGCATGGTGGACGACATCAAGGAGTACGCCGAGGGCCTGTACACCGATGAGGAGTTCCAGCTCCGCCGGGCAAACTACTCGGCCCACTGTATGCCCTTTACCAAGGAGAGCCTGTTCTACCGCGAGATCTTCGAGAAATACTACCACGACCAGAGCCGCACCATCGTGGGCTTCTGGATGCCGAACAAGGCATGGCCCGGCTGCAACGTCAACGATCCCTCTGCCCGTGTGCTGGCAAACTACGGCGCTTCCGGCGTGTGATCCTTTTTCCAGACAGCAAAAGACGGTGTGTCCGCTCCGGGCACACCGCCTTTTTGTTTACTCCAGATTCAGTTTATTTTTCATCAGCCACCGGGTCAGGAAGAAGTATGCCGCCGCAATGGCTGCAGTCACGGCAAAGCAGAACAGATAGCCAACGTCTGTTCCAAGTGCCGCCGTCAGCCAGCGCATCGGGGTCACTCCATAGCTCACACCGGTCACGTTCACACCCACGACCCGGTACGTGACATCCACGATCATACTCACATCATTCGTGCCCAGCAGCTTATCGAGCTGGGTCTCCACGATGTTCAGGCCGATAAACGCGAGGATCCCGGCCACCATCACATGCTTGGGGAATTGATGGGCGATCATACAGGCAGCGTAAACGCAGAGGATGAGGCTTGCCAGCCGGGCCAGATTGATGAGGATGGTCCATGCCATTGCCACCCAGAACTCCGGGCCTATCTCCTCGTACAGCATCTGCCACAGCTGCTTCCAGCTGTTCCAGTCCACCATGCCGAAGGTCTCCGAATCAATCACACCGATGCTGACCATCACCGTGATGCAGACGATGCCCACAAGGCCGCTGCACAGCACCCAGACCATGCTGGTGAGGAGCTTGGAGAGGATGAGCTGGTTCTCATTGACCGGCAGCGTGTGCATCAGGTAGCCTTCCCGGCCCAGCAGGTTCTGATAAAAGCGCTGGATGGTGTTCACGAAGCAGAGCACCGCGATGGCAAGGATGACCGAGACATACACGATCATCAGAATCACTTCGAGATTCTGGAAGCTTGTGCTGTGAGCCAGCGCGTGTTCCTGCCGGAAGGTCACGCCCAGCACCACGCTCAACAGCGCCAGCGCCAGATACAGCCCGAAATACAGGCGTTTCGTGGCCTTGAACTCATATTTCAGCAATTGTTTCAGCATTTGAATACCTCCCGGAAATATGCATCGACGCTCTTGCCCTCGGTCTCGCGGATATCATCCACAGCGCGGTGCGCAAAGATTCGGCCGTCCTTCAGGAACACGGCCTCGTCCAGCACCGGCTCAATGTCCTCGATGAGGTGGGTAGAAATGACAACGGTCGCGTCCTTGCTGTAGTTGGAAATGATGGTGTTCAGGATGTAGTCCCGGGCCGCAGGGTCCACGCCGCCGATGGGCTCATCCAGCAGGTAGAGACGGGCGTTGCGGCTCATGGCCAGCACCAGCTGAACCTTCTCCTTGTTGCCCTTGGAAAGGGTCTTGAGCCGGGCATTGGGGGCGATGTTCAGCCGGGCCAGCATCTCATTGGCCTTGTCGGCGTCAAAGCCGATGTAAGCCTTGGCCTGACTGGGCATGCCGTAAAAATCCCGGAACATCTCCACCAGCTCCTCCACCCGCATCCAGTCGGGCAGCCAGTCGGCATCCGGCAGGTAGGAGACCAGCTCCTTGGTCTCCGGGCCGGGGGCCATGCCCGCGATCCGGATGCGGCCTTCCGTGGGCTGCAGCAGACCATTGGCCAGCTTGAGCAGGGTGGTCTTGCCGCTGCCGTTGGGGCCCAGCAGCCCTACGATGCGGCCAAAATCCAGCTCCAGATCGATACCGTCCAGCGCGGTCTTTTCCTTTCCGTATACTTTTGTCAATTTTTCACAGGTCAGCACCTTACTCATGGGGTTCTACCTCCTCTGTATCCCAGTGCTCCAACAGGGCTGCCGCCTTTTCCGGCGTGTAGCCGATGCTGCGCATCTTCTCCAGAAAATCTGCCGCGATGTCATGGGCGGCGGCAGCCCGCAGTTGTTCGATCAAATTCGTATCCTCCGTGACGTAGCGTCCGCTGGTGCGCTCGGTGCGCACAAGGCCCTCACTTTCCAGCTGGGCCAGAGCCCTCTGCATCGTGTTGGGGTTGACCCCGGCAGCTGCGGCCAGATCCCGCACCGAATCCAGATGGCCCCCCGGCGGGTAGGTGCCCGCCAGAATTCTGGCTTTGAGCCGTTCCACCAGCTGGGCATAGATCGGGCGGCTGGCATCAAACTGTTCACTCATTCTGCTTTGCCCTCCTTATGTGTTGCTGTATTAAGCAGCTAATACAATAATACACATTTTTGCATTTCTGTCAAGAGGAAACCCAAAAGTTTTTTCGGACAGCAAAAAGGGACCCCGCAGCCAACCGGCTGTGGGGTCCCTCTGATTTATGGATTACTGCTGCTCCTGCGCGGCGCGCTTGGCTTCCAGCGCCAGAATGGCATCGCGGCGGCTCAGGTTGATGCGGCCCTGCTGGTCGATGTCCGTGACCTTGACCACGATGGCATCGCCCACGGCGACCACATCCTCCACGCGCTCCACACGCTTGGTGTCCAGCTTGGAGATGTGCACCAGACCTTCCTTGCCCGGTGCGATCTCCACAAAGGCACCAAAGTTCATCAGGCGGGTCACCTTGCCCTTGTAGATGGCACCGATCTCGGGGTCCTCCACAATGGTCTTGATGGTGAAGATGGCGCGCTTTGCGTCCTCCTGATCCACGGCGGAGACGAACACATGGCCGTCCTCCTGCACATCGATCTTGCAGTTGCAGGTGGCGCAGATGTCCTGGATGACCTTGCCGCCCTTACCGATCACGTCCTTGATCTTGTCGGTGGGGATCATCATGCTGAACATCTTGGGAGCCCAGCGGCTCAGCTCCTCACGGGGCTGTGCGATCACAGGCTTGATGATCTCGTCCAGGATGTACAGGCGGCCCTTGCGGCACTTCTCAAAGGCCTCGGCAATGATATCGTAAGTCAGGCCGTCGATCTTGATGTCCATCTGGATGGCAGTGATGCCCTTGCGGGTGCCGCCCACCTTGAAGTCCATATCGCCGTGGAAATCCTCCACGCCCTGAATGTCCAGCATGGTCATCCAGCGGTCGCCCTCGGTGATCAGGCCGCAGGAGATACCGGCAACAGGTGCCTTGATGGGCACACCGGCATCCATCAGAGCCAGGGTGGAACCGCAGATGGAAGCCTGAGAGGTGGAGCCGTTGGAGCTCAGGACCTCAGAGACACAGCGGATGGTGTAGGGGAACTCCTCCAGAGAGGGCAGTACGGGAACCAGAGCGCGCTCTGCCAGTGCGCCGTGGCCGATCTCGCGGCGGCCGGGGCTGCGGGGTGCGCGGGCTTCGCCGACAGAATACGGCGGGAAGTTATAGTGATGGATGTAACGCTTGGTCTGCTCGTCGGTCAGATCGTCCATCAGCTGGTTGTCCTTGGTGCCGCCCAGGGTGCAGGTGGTCAGCACCTGGGTCTGGC